>JACDJA010001807.1_pt1 | contig 16792 bp, 15 predicted proteins | sample 7449241 | NCBI WGS metagenome assembly JACDJA01 (sample SAMN14253289, study PRJNA609438) | sludge metagenome | isolation source: initial anaerobic sludge | collected 2018-12-20 | reverse complement strand
TGGGGAGGCTTACAATGGCAAAAGACTTTTCTGTGCTGATTCGCGCTTTTGCGAAGGTGCGCGCGAAAAGGGATTGCCGCTTGGTCATTCTCGGAGAAGGTGAGTTGCGCCCAGAGTTAGAGGCACTGGTGCGTGAGCTGGATGTGCAGGATAGTGTTCAACTGCCTGGCTTCGTCAATAACCCTTATGCTTGGATGTCACGAGCTGAGCTGTTTGTGCTGTCTTCCGCTTGGGAGGGGTTTGGTAACGTCCTTGTAGAGGCTATGGCGTGCGGAGCTACAGTTGTGAGCACCGATTGCCCAAGTGGCCCAAGTGAGATTCTGGAAGGGGGGAAGTGGGGTCCTCTGGTGCCTGTAGGGGACGTAGATGCACTCGCGGAGAGGATGCTCGAAGCTTTGAGTTCACCTACTGACGTGAATGCGAAGTTGAGAGCGAGGGACTTTGATTATGCTGCCATCGTTGGACAGTACATTGAAACTCTTTGCCCTGATAAGGTTGAGCGTTGAGCAATGATTCGCTCCCCCACAAGACCGGATTTTCCTTCCAAGGCAGTCTCTTTGTTAATGGCTGCGTTACTAGTTATGTCTTTCAAAAGGCCCGGAGGGGAATCTTTAATCCCTTATTATGAGTGGGTGACGTTGGGATTGCAGCTGTTATTTGCAGGTATTGTTGTGGCGATGACTCCAAAATTCCGTTTAGGGAGTGGAAGTATAGCATTCTTGATTGGACTGTCGCTTTTATTGATTTGGGCTGTGGCGACGGGATTTTGGTCTGAGGGCAATATGGTCAGTGTCCTGATTCGAATATCAATTATTTTTGTGCCCGTCTTTCTGTTGGCTTTTGCTGCGAGCAGTGGTGATAAGGTATTGATGTTTAATGGTTTCTCCAAGGTTATGGTGTTTGGGGTTGCCGGTGTAGCGCTAGCTAGCTTGATTTTATATTTTTGGGGTTCTGAATCCTCTTCGGGAGGATATACAGTCCAGTATCTTTCTCTGGGGCCTCTTAGTTTTTCTCAGTGTGTTATGGGCGGAGCCCCTCTTTACCGTGTTTGCTCTCTATTTGGGAACCCGAACACATTGGGGGTATATGTAGCAATTGTCACGCCGTTGTTAATTTATTGCTATCGGGTGCGCCTAATTTCACCCTTAATATGCTTATTCATACTGGTTGTTTTATTTGGCTCATTCGCAGTTACGCTGTCCAGGGCGCCCTTTGGCGGCTTTATGATTGCGTTAGGTGCTATGTATGTATTAGGCGGACGTGGTGGAACGAAAATGCTGCTCAGGGCGCTTAGTATACTGGGTGCCGGGTTAGTATTTGGCGTTCTTATGGGGCAAACGCTTATCAGCTCAGGAGCAGCTCGATTGGATGCTGGGCTGAGCTCGCGAGGGGAGGCATGGAGTGCCTTGCTGGCCGGCTTTATAGATAATCCACTGATGGGCGTAGGTTTCGGTGTTTCAGCTGAGACATTGCTGCATGGAAATACAGAGGTTGGAAGCTCTCATAGTCTGTACTTTATGTTACTTGCGGAGTTGGGGCTTGTTGGATTTGTTGTTTATCTCGCGCTGTGGATGTTGGTGGTAATCAGAAGCTTGCAGTTCGCCTTGCGTGGCAATGCCGCTGCAGCGGCTGTTTTCTCGATCAACATTGGATTAGGTTTGGTTCAAGTTTTTGAAACTTCAATATTGAGGTTTTCTTTTCTGCATTATGTATGGTTTTTTTTGGCATTTTGGCTCCTTTCGTCGGATTCCGAGGAGGTAAAGAATGTCCAAGTCTAAAACGGTTTTACACATAATCACTGGTCTAAATGATGGCGGGGCTGAGGCTGTTCTAGCCAGGCTATGCTTAAGCTCATCTGGAGGTGAACACGTTGTAATTTCACTTATGGATGAAGGTAAATATGGTCCATTACTTAAGTCGGCGGGAATCAGGGTACACTGTATCGGAATGAACCCCGGCACATTAAGCCCTATTGGTTTTTGGCGATTGATTCGTTATATCCGGACTGAAGCTCCTTACGCAGTCCAGACTTGGATGTATCATGCGGACTTGATTGGCGGAGTTGCTGCAAAACTCGCAGGTGTCAAAAAAATATTTTGGGGGATACGCCACTCCACTTTGGATAAGGGTAAAGCCAAGAAATCGACTATTGCTATAGCGCGGCTTTGCGCTTTCTTATCCGGATCTATTCCTGAAAAGATTGTCTGCTGTGCCCACAAAGCACTGGTGGTTCACAAAGATATTGGTTACAAAGCGAATAAACTCCTTGTCATACCCAATGGGTATGATCTGTCAAAGTTCAAACCGGATGAGCTTTCTGGTGTGGCACTGCGATCAGAATTGGGTATACCGGCCGGCTCTTTTCTCATCGGAAAGGTTGGTCGCTATGATCCGTTCAAAGATCATGACAACTTGCTAATGGCATTGACTAAGCTTCGCTCAGCTGGAATTGATCTCAAGTGCCTTTTAGTTGGTAAAGGCCTTTCACCCGAAAATAGTGGGCTGATGGCTCGCATTAAAGAGCTTGGGATAATAGACCAAGTGGTTCTGGCCGGCCAGAGGACAGATATACCCGCAGTGATGAATGCGCTGGATCTCCACGTTCTTTCCAGCTCCTCCGAGGGGTTTCCGAATGTGATCGCAGAAGCCATGGCATGTGGTACTCCATCTGTTTCCACTGATGTAGGCGATGCCAGTGAAATTGTCGGAGATTCTCGACTGCTCTGCCCACCGGGGGACTCACAGGCGCTGGCGAAATTGATTATAACTATGCAGTTAGAGTGGCAGGAAAACCCTGAGGCCTGGAGTAGGCGCTCAACGAAATGCGTGCGCCATATCAAACATAACTTTTCAATAGAAAAGATGGTTGCTGCTTATGAAGGCTGCTGGTTTGGTGGCTCAAACAACGAATAGCTTTTTGATTTGCACATTAATATTTCCATAGCTGTTCCTTACTCATTTCTTCGCAGTTAAATATCTACAATCTTACTATGCGACAGTTATCGAGAAGAGGATATTGATTGGAGAGAGTGAGCCGGCGAACATATTAAGCTATGAAAGCTAAGGATCTGCAGCTTTGAAGACGTTTTTGTTAATTGCCAGTTTCCCTGATTCGTTAATTAAGTTTCGGGGGGCCCTATTGCGAGCCCTCGTGGCAAAGGAGCTGGCGGTGCATGTTGCGGTTCCAGATCTTTTGGATGCGGCAGCCATTTGTGATGAGTTGGCATCGATGGGCATACAGATGCACGAAATCAGGCTTCGCCGTACCGGAACGAACCCAGTGGCTGATTTAGGGACAGTGGTAGAGTTGCAGCGACTGATGCGCCGTATAAAACCTGATTACGTGCTTGGTTACACCATTAAGCCAGTTATTTATGGCTCTATCGCTGCTTGGCTGGCGGATGTTCCCAACCGGTTTTCTCTGGTGACGGGGCTTGGGTACGCCTTTACTGGAGAGACATCCGGTAAACGTGGCCTGTTGCGACGACTGATTCAACGTTTGTATCGATTCGGGCTTTCAAGAAGCCATAAGGTGTTCTTTCAGAATCCGGATGATCAAGCACTGTTCCGGCAATTGGGTTTACTACCGGAGGATATTCCCTCCTGTGTAGTGAATGGCTCCGGTGTGGATGTGGCGGATTATTCGGTGACACCGCTGCCGGAGAAAACGTCATTTCTTCTAATTGCCCGTCTATTAGGCGATAAGGGTGTTCGTGAGTACGCGAAGGCAGCCGAAAAGGTGAAACTGGAGCATCCGCAGGTAAGTTTTAGGCTGGTGGGTTGGATTGACGATAACCCGGATGCCATTGACCAGCAGGAGCTGGATGAGTGGGTAAGCTCCGGCACTCTTGAGTATCTGGGTAAACTGGCCGATGTGCGCCCAGCGATATCAGATTGCAATGTATACGTGCTGCCGTCGTATCGCGAAGGAACCCCCCGCACCGTGCTGGAAGCTATGGCAATGGGCCGGCCGGTGGTTACCACCGACGCACCCGGTTGCCGGGAAACGGTCGCGCATGGTGATAACGGCTTTCTGGTGCCTGTGCAGTCGGTGGATGAGTTGGCCAGCGCCATGATTCGGTTTGTTGAAGAGCCGAAGCTGGCTGCGCACATGGGTGAGCGCTCCCGGCAGATTGCTGAAGACAAGTATGACGTTCATAAAGTGAATGAATTCATGTTGCGTGGGATGGGGATTGAGTGATCAAGCGTGTTTTTGATGTTCTGGTGTCGGCTGTGGCGCTTTTGGTGTTGTTGCCGGTGGTCGTCGCTATCGCCTTGCTGGTCCATCGTAAACTAGGCTCTCCGGTTTTCTTCCGCCAAACGCGCCCCGGGAAAGACGGCAAACCCTTCCAGATGATCAAGTTCCGCACTATGCTGGATGCGGTGGATGCCCAAGGTAACCTATTACCGGACTTGGAACGGATGACTTCGTTCGGCCAGTTTCTGCGCTCCACCAGCCTCGACGAACTCCCCGAGCTCTGGAATGTTCTCAAAGGTGATATGAGCCTGGTGGGCCCCCGCCCACTGTTGATGGAATACCTGCCATTATATTCAAAGGAGCAATACCGCCGCCATGAGGTGCGCCCCGGAGTAACAGGGTGGGCCCAGATCAACGGCCGTAATGCGCTTTCCTGGGAAGAGAAGTTCAAGCTGGATGTGTGGTATGTGGATAATCGCAGCTTCTGGTTGGATCTGAAGATTCTGTTGCTCACCGTAAAAAAGGTTTTTGCCCGGGAGGGTGTCAGCGCAGATGGCGAAGCGACGATGAGTAAGTTTACGGGTAATGACGAATGAAGCGTCTTGCTATTCTTGGCGCGAGTGGTCATGGCAAAGTGATTGCGGATGCCGCTTTGGCTCAAGGTTGGGCTGAGGTTATCTTTTTTGATGATGCCTGGCCGAAGGTTTTCGCGAATGGCAGATGGTCGGTCCTGGGTGGCACTGATAACTTACTTCAGAGCGCAGGTTCGTTTGACGCCGTCGTGGTGGGCATTGGTAATAACCGTATTCGCGCCGAGAAAATGGAGTTGCTCAAGTGCCATGGTTTGGAGTTTGCTACGATTATTCATCCCTTGGCAGCAGTGAGTAGCTACGCCTCTCTTGGCGAAGGTGCAGTGGTGTTCGCCAATGCGGTGATCAATGTGGATGCCCGGATTGGTGCCGGCGTGATTATTAATACTGGCGCAGTGATTGAGCACGATTGCGATTTGGGTGAATGTGTTCATGTTAGCCCTAATGCTGTTCTAGCCGGTGGCGTGACTCTTGGTAATCAGGTTTGGGTTGGTGCCGGGGCAACGTTAAAGCAGCTCGTTTCGGTGGGCGACGGGGCAACGGTTGGTATGGGGTGTGTGGTTCTTCGGGATGTTGCTCCTGGGGCAACTGTGGTTGGTAATCCGGGGCGCGTGCTGTAAATTTTCTATTAGGCGAGTTTGTTTAATGCTCAATACTCCTTTTTCTCCCTGGCCTTCGTTTACGCAAGAAGAGGCAGATGCTGTTTCCCGGGTTCTGTTATCAAACCGTGTTAACTATTGGACTGGCACCGAATGCCGGGAGTTTGAAAAGGAATTTGCGGATTTTGCCGGTACCGAGCATGCAATCGCCGTCGCTAATGGTACGGTCGCGCTGGATTTGGCTTTGAAGGGTTTGGGGATTACTGAGGGTGATGAAGTGATTGTTACCTCTCGAACCTTTCTTGCTTCCGCATCTTGCATTGTTAATGCCGGAGCTACTCCTGTTTTCGCTGATGTTGACCGTGATTCCCAGAATATTACTGCCTGCACCGTAAAACCGCTGATCACTGGCAAGACCCGAGCAATTGTTGCGGTTCATCTGGCCGGGTGGCCTTGTGATATGGATGGTTTGATGGAACTGGCACGGGAGCACAACCTGGTGGTGATCGAAGATTGCGCTCAGGCTCACGGTGCCAGCTATAAAGGCAAGCCTGTTGGATCCATAGGCCAGGTTGCGGCATGGTCTTTCTGCCAGGACAAGATTATGACCACCGGCGGTGAAGGGGGCATGGTTACAACGAATGATCATGGTTTGTGGTCGCGGATGTGGTCGTACAAGGATCATGGCAAAAGCTGGGAGGCGGTTTACGAACGTGAACACCCTCCTGGGTTCCGTTGGTTGCATGAGGAATTTGGAACCAACTGGCGAATGACAGAAATGCAGGCGGTGATTGGTCGAATTCAGTTGACGCGGATGTCCGATTGGGCGGCGGCTCGCCGTAAGCACTGTGAGCAGATTTGGAATGCTGCTATGCCATATAAGGCTTTACGGGTTCCGGCAGTGCCCGATAGTATCGCCCATGCAGGCTATAAGTGTTATTTGTTTGTTGAGCCGTCTGGCCTGATACCCGGCTGGAGCCGGGATCGCGTTATGAGTGCCATTGCAGAACAAGGTGTTCCCTGTTTTTCAGGATCCTGTTCCGAGGTGTATCTTGAGAAGTGCTTTCAGGATGCAGGATTAGCCCCTGAACAGCGATTGCCTGTGGCGCGGGAGCTTGCTGAGAGTAGCCTTATGTTTTTGGTTCATCCCACATTAACAGAGCATGAGATGGCCAAAACGATTCGGGCTCTGACCATCGTGATGGATAAATGTTCACTTTAATGTTTTGAAAAACTGAATGAAGCTTGAGCTCCCAAGGGCTGTAAAATTTGAGACTTAAAGTGATTAATAAAATTTTGCATCTTTCCCGGCCAAAAAAGCGCGCGATTTCTGTGCTAGCGGATATTGTTTTGCTTTCTGTCGCGATCTGGGCGGCATTTGCGCTGCGGTTCGAAAACCCTTACTGGATGCCCGGAGGAAAACAGCTTTGGGCTTCCACGGCTACGGTGCTGTTTACCATTGGCGCGTTTGTAAAACTTGGTTTGTATCGGGCCGTTATTCGGTACCTGAGTGAGCATGCTTTCCTGGCGATTATTATTGGTGTCATCTTATCCAGCGTTTCACTGATCGTGTTTGGTTTTCTGTTTCATGCGTTAGTTCCCAGATCCGTTCCGGTTATATACGGTGCCTTGGCGTTTTTGTTGGTGGCTGGTACTCGCTTTGCCGTTCGGACCGTGGTTCGGCGCCCGGCGGACAAATCCCGGGAGTCGGTTCTGATTGTTGGTGCCGGGCCTAAGGGCCTGCAACTGGCGTCGGCTTTAGCACAGGGGGTTGAGTATCGGCCTGTTGGCTTTGTCTCGCTTGAGAGCAGCAGCCATCGGTCTTTGATTGGCAGTTTGCCTGTGTTTTCCGTCGAGCACATTGATAAGGCAGTCAAGGATTTGGATGTAGCACGTGTGTTGCTGGCTCTGGAGGACTCTGGTTCGGTTAACCGAAAGCAGCTTATCGGAACCTTGGAAGCGCTTTCGGTGCCGGTTCAAACCGTTCCCTCCATGTCTGAACTGGTAGCCGGCCAGGCGCGCATCAACGATATCCGTGACCTGGAAATCGAGGATCTGCTGGGGCGAGATCCGGTTCGCCCAGATGCTGCCACTGTGGCCCAAAGCCTTTATGGCAAATCTGTGCTTGTGACCGGTGCCGGGGGCTCTATTGGTTCTGAACTGTGCCGGCAGATTTTGCGACACAAACCGAAAGCTCTGGTTTTGTTTGAGCGATCGGAATTCTCGCTTTACGCGATTGAGCGGGAATTGCGATCCATCAACGAAATCGAAAGTTTGGGCGTCTCTTTGCACGCAGTTCTGGGCAGCGTCGGCCACCGCAGGCGCTGTGAAGCGGTAATGCGGGCGTTCGGGGTTAAGGTTGTTTATCACGCTGCGGCCTATAAGCATGTTCCTCTGGTTGAGCTCAACGTTATTGAGGGTGTGCAGAACAATGTATTTGGTACCTGGCACGCTGCTGAAGCGGCGATTGCCGCAGGCGTTGAACGGTTTGTGTTGATTTCAACGGATAAAGCGGTACGCCCAACCAATGTGATGGGCGCCAGTAAACGCCTTGCAGAACTGGTGCTGCAAGGCCTGGCGGAGCGCCAGAGCAAAACCGTGTTTTCCATGGTGCGTTTTGGTAATGTGCTCGGTTCTTCCGGGTCTGTTGTGCCGCTGTTCCGGGATCAGATCCGCGACGGCGGGCCGGTAACGGTGACCCACCCGGATATTATTCGTTACTTTATGACGATTCCTGAAGCTGGCGAACTGGTGTTGCAGGCCGGCAGCATGGGGCAGGGCGGTGAGGTGTTTGTGCTGGATATGGGTGAGCCTGTGAAGATTGCAGATCTGGCACGCAAGATGATCCACCTGATGGGCCTGGAAGAGAAAACCAGTGAAAACCCCTCCGGTGATATCGAAATTATTTTCACGGGACTGCGCCCGGGCGAAAAATTATTTGAAGAGTTGTTGATTGGCGATGATCCGCAAGGTACTAATCATCCACGCATTATGATGGCAAGGGAGGTGTCTATGCCGTGGGAAGAGGTACGCCGGTTGCTGGATAAATGTACTGACGCCAGCCGCAACTTTGACTGTGGGCGTGTGGTTTCGATATTACGTGAAGCCCGCACCGGCTATTCACCGAACGGTGAGTTGGTCGACCTTGTTTGGTGTAATGGTGTGTCGTATCAGGATCCCTCAAAAGTTTCAGACGGAAAAGTGCATCACCTGACTGGATTCAGGCCCCAGGTCTAGTCGGCTCAGAAATTCAATCAACAGGGAGCGTTGTATGATTGAGATAAAACATCACGGTGCCGTTACCGGTGTAACCGGGTCCTGCCATGAACTTCAGCTGTCTGGTGGCGCCATCCTGATTGACTGTGGTCTGTTCCAGGGCCAGGAAGAAAGCGAAAATTCGTCTGCATCCAGTCTGATTATAGACTTCCCGATCAAACACATCCGTGCTTTGGTGGTCACCCATGTGCACATAGACCATGTGGGCCGAATTCCTTATCTGTTGGCCGCGGGTTTTGAGGGCCCCATTATTTGCTCCGAGCCTTCCGCTATAATGCTCCCGGAAATACTGGAAGATGCCCTCAAAATAGGCTTCACGCGCGACAAACGCCTGATTGCGCGTTTTCTTGGCCTGATTCGTGAACGCCTGGTACCGGTTCCCTACAATCAGTGGCACGGTGTATTCGATGCGCGGGGCTCTTCTCTGTCCGTGCGCTTACAAAGGGCAGGTCATATTCTTGGTTCTGCCTATGTGGAGTGCGATGCCAGGGACGGTGACAGCGAAGAGCGCATTGTTTTCAGTGGAGATCTGGGCGCACCGCACTCGCCCCTGTTACCGGAGCCGGCTTCCCCTGAGCGGGCAGATCGCCTGGTGATTGAAAGCACTTATGGTGACAAAGATCATGAAGACAGGGCGACCCGCCGATACCGGTTGAAACAGGTGCTTGAGCATGCGCTGGAAAATGGTGGCACTGTGTTGATACCGGCGTTCAGTATTGGCCGTACTCAGGAATTGTTGTATGAAATTGAAGGGCTCATTGCCGAGTTTGGTGATGAAAGCATTGTGCAGGCGCCAGACTCCAATCAAACTCTGACCTGGAACCGGTTGGAAATAGTCGTTGATTCCCCGTTGGCTGCTGAATTTACCAATATCTACCGGGACCTGAAGCCCTACTGGGACGAGGAAGCCCGAGCGCTGACCAAATCCGGTCGCCACCCCCTGTCTTTTGAGCAACTTACGGTGATCAACGCTCACGATGATCACCTGAATGCCGTAGAATACCTCGCCGAATCCCATCGCCCCTGTGTGGTTTTGGCCGGTTCTGGCATGTGCGCCGGGGGGCGGGTGGTGAATTATTTGAAAGCCATGCTGGGTGATGCCCGGAATGATGTCCTGTTCGTCGGCTATCAGGCAGTCGGGACTCCGGGCCGCGATATTCTCGAGTACGGCCCCCAGGGTGGTTGGGTTGAACTGGATGGCAAGCGTTATGACATCAAGGCCCGTATTCACCAGGTAGGTGGATACTCTGCCCACGCAGGGCAAAGCGATTTGTTGCGTTTTGTGGAGGGAATTCCCAGAGCGCCGGCAGAGATTCGTGTGGTGCATGGCGATGCCGCTGCCAAGGCCACGTTTAAACAGATTCTGGAGTCACGGTTTCCTGATTCAAACGTGATGATCCCGTCTTAAATTCGGAGGACTAATGAAGAAAATTGCAGTTATAGGTCTTGGCTATGTGGGCCTGCCCCTGGCCGTGGCTTTTGGCGATAAGCGTAAGGTGGTTGGTTTTGATATCAATGCCAAACGCATTGCTGAGCTGAAGGATGGCATGGATGTTACTCGTGAGGTGTCTCGGGAGGAATTGGCGGCATCGGGGCAATTGTCCTTCACCGATTCTCTGCAAGGTATTGCTGATTGTCAGATCTATATTGTAACGGTGCCAACTCCAATTGATGAATACAAAACGCCTGATCTGACGCCACTGGTGAAGGCCAGTGAAAGTGTGGGCAAGGTGCTGAAGCAGGGCGATATCGTGATTTACGAATCCACGGTATTCCCGGGCGCCACGGAGGATGTTTGTGTGCCCGTGTTGGAGCGGTGTTCCGGCATGTTGTTCAATAAGGATTTCTTTGCTGGCTACAGCCCTGAACGGATTAACCCCGGCGACAAGGAGCACCGGGTAACCACCATTATGAAGGTGACGTCTGGCTCCACACCGGAGATTGCGGAAGAGGTAGATGCCTTGTATGCGGGAATCGTCACCGCCGGCACCCACAAGGCCAGCTCCATCAAAGTGGCGGAAGCAGCCAAGGTAATTGAGAATACCCAGCGTGATTTGAACATTGCGCTTATGAACGAACTTTCGATGATCTTTGCGCGTTTGGGGATTGATACCCACGAAGTGTTGGCTGCTGCCGGTACCAAATGGAACTTTCTGCCGTTCAAGCCGGGCCTGGTAGGGGGGCACTGCATTGGTGTTGATCCTTATTATCTGACCCATAAAGCTCAGGCCATAGGTTTCCACCCCGATATTATTCTGGCGGGGCGACGAGTGAATGACAACATGGGCCCATATGCTGCATCTGAGCTCGTAAAAGCTATGATTAAAAAGGGCCACACCATCGCCAATTCACGGGTTCTGATCATGGGCCTCACATTTAAAGAAAACTGCCCGGATTTACGAAATACACGGGTTATTGATGTGATTGAGGAACTGCGTGAATTTGGTTGTGATGTGGATGTAACTGATTGCTGGGCAAACAATGCAGAAGCAAAGCAGGAATATGGCATCAATCTTGTTGATCAGCCTCCGAAAAATAATTACGACGCTTTATTCCTGGCGGTTCCACACAATGAGTATGTTGCTCTTTCGGCAGAAGAACTACGCACATATACGAAAGCAAATGGAGTGTTGTTTGACCTGAAGGGTGTGCTTCCGTTAGGAGCGGCAGATTTGCGTCTTTGATAATATGCTTTGCCATTAAGTGAATCATTTATTAGTATGGTGGCCGTATGCGGGCCTAATCATTTTAATGAATTTTATTTTAAGGTTTCAATTCCATGGCAAAGATTAACGACTACTACGAAAAGAAGCAGCTTATGGAAAAGCTTGCCGCCGAGATTAATCAATTGGAGCAGGATCAGGCGCTGAAACGTGAACTGGCTTTTGAAAGCAGCGTGCGTGAGCTGATGAAGGAGTACGACAAGTCTCCGAAGCATGTGCTGCAGGTGTTGGCAGCTATTGATCCGTCTATTACTGTAGCCAAGGCCGAGGCCTCTACCGGCACCCGCGCCAAGCGCCCCATGAAGACCTACAAAAACCCGCATACCGGTGAAGTGGTTAAAACCCGGGGTGGTAATCACAAGGTCCTGAATGAATGGCGTAAAAAGTACGGCAAGGAAGCGGTGCAAAGCTGGCAGGAAGGCTGACTGGTTCGGCGTAAGCCGATTTGAATGGTACGGAAAATAAAAAGAGGCCAGGTGAGAAGTTCGTCTGGCCTCTTTTTATTGCCCGAAAATAACCACGCGATTGCGCCCGCCTTTTTTAGCTGCGTACAAAGCCTCATCGGCCTGTTGCATCCATTCCATATGATTTTTTGGCGTATCACTTAACCCCGCAATACCTATACTGACGGTATAATGAATCGGCGCAGAGGGTGTATCGACCACACTTTGTTCAATGGTCTCTCTTATACGCTCGCATATTGTATGGGCACCTTCGGCATCGGTTTCCGGCAATATGATTCCGAATTCTTCACCGCCATAACGGCCAATACTGTCTGATTGCCGCAGAATATGTTTAGCGGTTGCAGCGGTATGTTTGATAACTTCATCTCCTGCCAGGTGGCCGTGGTTATCGTTCACCTTTTTAAAAAAATCGATATCAAACATCACAAGGCTGGTGGCGTGGCCATAGCGACGGAATCGTTCGAACTCTGCATCCACCAGGTTTTCCCAGGTGCCACGGTTCAGCAGGCCGGTTAGGCGATCTGTTTTGCTGAGTTTGGCGAGCTGTTCGTTGGCCCGCTCCAGAGCGCGCTTGCCTGTGGCAATGTCGGTTACGTCGTACACCATAAGGCACACTTTCTCTACCTGCCCGGTGCTGCCGTATAGCGGGCTGATGGTGAGGTTCTGGAACATGTACTCCTCGGTGCCGGTAATGGGGCGGGTGTTGCGAAACCGGAAAAGATAGGGGCGCTGCTCCCAGGAGGTAAACGCACGGGTGTTGAGCAGTGCGACTGCATCCACTTTGCGGGTGAGCCAGGCTTTGGGGATATCCGGGAACAGATCAAAAAGCACCCGGTTGCGGATTTTACTGGCAGTGATGCCGCTGTGGTTTTCCATAAACCCGTTCCAGGCCTGTACCCGGAAGTCGAGATCCAGCACCACCAGGCCCACCTCAACGGATTCCAGCATATCCACCAGCCAGTGGAAGGATTGTGCTTCGATTTCGTTTATCGTCATGGATTAATCCACCAGGTATTGAAGGCGCTTTTCAAGGAAGGGTACCGAATCTTCCGTGAGCAGCACCAGCATGTCGCAATGGATATCCCGTTCTTCCAGCGTGTAACTGATTTCGATGCACAAGAGCTGCTCTTCCCGGGAGGTCTGGTGTTCCAGCAGCTCTGCGATCTGCCGGTGCTGGCCCAGTACGCTGGGATGACCAAGGCCGAGTTTGAGATCCAGCTGATCCCCCACACCTTTGAGGAAGGCGCCAAACAGAATGCTGGACATGTCCATCAACACTTCGACGTTTACCGACTCACCCTCAAGGGTTTCGTAGTGCAGCAGCTCTGCCATTTCCCGGAAGCTTGCGTCGGCGAACAGCAGCAATGCCTCGCCGGCAATACCTGCGCCGGTGAACCCCTGGCAAACGGCGGAATAGGTTTCGCTGTCGTGAGCGGCCGATATGGCCATGTGCAGTTCGGAGTTGGCAATAAAGGCCACTCTTGGAATGGGTTGTTTCACAAATACCCGCAGCAGGCGCGCAAGCAGGTCCGACGAGCGGCCCATGGCGACGTTGGCAATTTCCTGCAGGTAATCGTTGAGTGAAACCGAGATCTCCCGCGCCTGCGAGTTGTCATCGGGGTTGAGCGTGCTGTCGCTCAGAGCGGCGTTTTCCAGATCCCCGGGTCGATAGAAGCCGTATTCCGAAAGCAGACTGAGGACAACTCCCAGATCTGTCGGCTTTTTTATAAAGTCTATGGCGCCGAGTTTGCGTACCCGCTCACGGGCCTCGGGCTGGATATCGCCGGAAACCACGATGGTCATGATGGGTAAGTCTTCAGCCAGGACATGCTCCAGAACCTCATAGCCGTCCATCTCGGGCATGTTGAGATCGAGAAACATCAGGTCGGCTTGACCGGTACGCAGCGTTTCCAGTGCTTCTACACCGTTATTGGCAAACAGGATTTCATCGGCAAGGCCTGCAGGCAGGGCCCGGGCCATCTGTTTTCTGGCCAGTGCTGAGTCGTCGCAGATAAGAATGCGGGTGGTCATGATGGCTGCCAGAGAGAGTTGACTGGAAAGGCGGCTAACAGGTTGACGCTCACTCCCCATATTATAGCAGCGCGCTTTAATATGTACACAAAAACGACACCTTTTGCTGTTTTTGAGAAAGTAACTGGATTGTAACGGATTGTGATCTTTGTTTGTGACCAACCTCACTCCATAGGCCGATCTGTCTGCGCTACAGTGCAATTACGGCCAATGACAAGATAATGAGCATTAAACGTACAGATTCCTTGTATTCGGTCGCAAAATTAACATCGGTTTTGCACTGAAATCAGAGACATTTCTATGAGATTCCACGCGTACGGATGCGCTGCCCTTATTTCTGTTGTTCTGGGCCTTGCGCCTATTGCCAGAGCTGAACTGAAGCCCATCACCGACTCGGCTATGGGGGAGGTAACCGGGCAGGCCTTTATGCAGGTTGAGAATATTCCCGGTGCGGCTCATGAATTTACCCGCATGACCCTGAATATGGACGTGGAAACCCGGGTCAATATCGACGATGCGCAGGTTGGCCAGATTGACGGCGGCACAGACTACGCGGCCCAGCATGTGGCTATGGGCCATATTGCCCGGGCTGATGGCGAACAGTTCAACGGCGTTACCTACAACAAAGACGACGTTATACCTTTTGAGGCCCGCCAGCCCTACATCGAACTGGCTGAAGACAGCGCCGGCCTGGCGGGTTTCCGCATGGGTTTTGGGCAGGCCCGGGGATCTGTGTCTTCCCATACCACCAGCTTCAGTGGCGACATTGGCCTCAAATTCGAGGACAACACAGGGGCTCAGTACGACGCTGTACTGATGGACAGCACCGGCGCCGCTACGAATAAACGGGCTTCCCACATTGGAATATCACCCGGTAGTTGCATTACGGGCACCAACTGCGCGCCTCTCACGGATCTTCGCTCTGTTAATGTGGGTGGTGCCAACGACAGCTTTACCGATGGCTTCTTCATCGGCTTTCAGCGAGAAGGGATGGATTGGCAAACCCTGAATGGCGCCAGCACTATCAGTGCCGGAAAAGGTGTGTTCATTAACCTGCCCACCAACATGACCCTTAACCTTGACGATTTTGTAAACGGCGGCGTGGACCGGCTGCGCACCCATCAGGTGGATATGGGGACTAATCTGTTTTGATTTTGCTAGACTCCTGAACTGGTTAATTCACATGGCAGGAGTCTTCTTTTGATCCGCTCTTTTTACTGGCACGATTACGAAACCTTTGGTGTCGACCCGGTTCACGACCGCCCCGCCCAGTTTGCCGGTGTGCGGACCGATGCGGATCTGAATATTATTGAAGATCCGCTGGTTATATACTGCAAGCCCACCGATGATTACTTGCCATCACCGGAAGCCTGCCTGATTACCGGCATTACACCCCAGAAAGCGCTGGAAGAGGGTTATCCGGAGGCGGAATTCATTGCTCAGATTAACGAAGCCTTCAGCCAGCCCGGCACCTGCGTAGTAGGCTACAACAACCTGCGCTTTGATGATGAAGTCACCCGCCACACCCTCTACCGCAACCTTCGGGACCCCTATGCCCGCGAATGGCAAAACGGCAATTCCCGCTGGGATATTATCGATATGGTGCGGCTGACCTACGCACTCCGGCCAGAAGGCATCAACTGGCCGCGCAAGGAAGATGGCAGCCCCAGCTTCAAACTTGAGGAGCTTACAGCCGCCAACGGCATTACCCACGAAGCCGCCCATGATGCCATGTCGGATGTGGAAGCTACCCTTGCTGTTGCCCGGCTGATCCGGCAAAAACAGCCAAAGCTGTTTGATTTTGTTCTGAACAACAAAGACAAACACGCCGCTCGCGCCATGCTGGATACAGCAGCCATGAAGCCGGTTTTCCACATTTCCGCCAAATACCCCGCTATTCGCGGCTGCTGTGCCATGGTCGCGCCCATCGCAGATCACCCGAGCAATAAAAACCAGGTGATTGTTTACGATTTAAGGGAAGACCCGAGTGAACTCATTCATGCCACACCTGAGCAGATTCGCGAGCGGGTTTTTACCTCCCAGTCGGAACTGGGGGACAAGGCCAGGTTTGCTCTCAAAGGCGTGCAGTTGAATAAATGCCCGGTTCTCGCACCAGCCAACATGCTCTCCACGCTCTCCGCCGAGCGTTTGCAAGAACTGGAGCTGGATGGCGACACCCTGCGCGCCAACCTGGCGCTGCTGAGAAATGCGCGGGGGTTGCCCCAGAGGATTGCCGAGGCGTTCGACCAGCCCCACGAAGGGGATCTCACCGACCCGGACGAACAACTCTACGCCGGCGGCTTCATCTCACCGGCAGATCGCAGCGAATTGAACCGTGTGCTGCAAACGCCGACGGAACTGCTGGCGGAACAAAACTTCAGCTTTAAAGACGAGCGCTTGCAGGAACTGCTGTTCCGCTATCGCGCCCGCAATTACCCGGATTCGTTAACCAGCGAGGAAGCCGAGCGCTGGGAAGAGTTCCGCACCCAACGATTAATGGCTCCAAAAAAGGGCTGGCTGTCGCTTGAGGCATTCGGCCGTGAGTTACAGCGGCTAGCCAGCGACCCCGAACTGACACCGGAGAAGCAGCATATACTGGAGGAGTTGCATCTGTATGGGGAGTCTTTAGTTCCGTACATATGAAGCAAGGAAATTGATCCCTCTCCCCCGGGGGGAGATGGAAAGAATAATTGATGTTGGCCCTGCGGGCCGCCGTTTGCTTGCACCCTCTCCCCCGGCCCCTCTCCCGTGAAGGGAGAGGGGAGCAAACTCCCCAAGGCCGAGGGATGACGCCAAGGCCTGCGGGCAACTCAGTAAAAGCCCCGCTTTCCCAGTGGGAAAGGGAAAGAATAATTGATGTTGGCCCTGCGGGCCGCCGTTTGCTTGCACCCTCTCCCCCGGCCCCTCTCCC
>JACDJA010001800.1_pt1 | contig 16843 bp, 15 predicted proteins | sample 7449241 | NCBI WGS metagenome assembly JACDJA01 (sample SAMN14253289, study PRJNA609438) | sludge metagenome | isolation source: initial anaerobic sludge | collected 2018-12-20 | reverse complement strand
GCATGGGCATGGCTGACATCGGCCTCGTCGAGCATCGGCCGCGAGAGCCCGTCACCGTTCAGCACCACAGTACGGCTGAGCCGGTCGGCGGCGGCCTCGGCGCGGGCCCGGTTGCGCTCGATGATCCGGGTGCGGATGTGGCCGCCCTCCTCGATACGCTCGGCCACCGCGACGCCCACATTGCCGCCGCCAATGATGACCAGCCGCTCGATCTGCGCCTCGGCCTTGCCGAAGATCTCGAAGCTGCGCGACAGTTCATGCCGCTCGGCCACGAGATAGATCTCGTCGCCTGCAAACATCTGGTCCTCGGCGCTGGGCGTGAACAGGGACTCGTCGCGGCGGATGGCCACGACCACGGCCTGAAGGGTCGAGAACAGGTCGGTCAGCTGGCGCAGGCTGGTGTTGATGACGGGGCAATCCTCGTCCAGCGCGATGCCTACCAGCATCGCTGCGCCGTCGAGAAAACTCTCGGAATCGAAGGCGCCGGGCGAGACAAGGCGCTGCAGCGCGGCCTCGGCCACTTCGTGTTCGGGGCTGATGACGACATCGACCGGCACGAGGTCGCGCCGGTAACTGCCGCTGGCAAGTGTCTCGCGGTAGGTGACCTCGCGCAGACGGGCAATCTTGCGACTGACGCCAAAGACCGCATGCGCGATCTGGCAGATCACCAGATTCACCTCGTCGGAATGGGTGGCGGCGATGATCATGTCGGCGTCCTCGGCCTCCGCCTGCGCCAATACGTCGGGATGGCTGGCAAAGCCGACCAGGCCCGTGACATCAAGCACTTCGGTCACCCGCGATATCAGTGCGGCGTCGGTGTCCACCACCGTCACCTCGTGGCGTTCGCGCGCAAGCTGGCGCGCGATCTGCCAGCCGACCTGTCCCGCGCCGCAGATGATGATCTTCATGCCCGACCCCGCGCGCTGCTGTCCCGACCGCCGCTAATCTGCTGCATCCTCGATCCAGGCCCCGCGCGCGCCGCCCTTGGCACCGGTGACCACGCCCAGGCTCTTCAGCTTGCGGTGCAGGGCCGAGCGCTCCATGCCGACGAAACTGGCGGTGCGCGAGATATTGCCGCCGAAGCGGTTGATCTGTGTCAGCAGATACTCGCGCTCGAACAGTTCGCGAGCTTCACGCAGGGGCAGGGTGGCCAGACCACCCGAGAGCACCACGCGCCCGTCCTCGGGGCCGGCGTCCTCGCCCAGCGGCAATTCGCGTGCGCTGATCTCGCCGGTGCCCTCGCCCAGGATCAGCACCCGCTCCATGAGGTTGCGCAACTGGCGCACGTTGCCGGGCCAGAGCATGGTCTGGAGCACTGCACGCGCATCCTCGGCCAGCGTGCGCAGCGGCAGCCCCTGGTTGCGGTTCAATTCGGCAAGGAAGTGATCGGCGAGCAGGGGAATATCCTCGCGCCGCTCCTCAAGGCCCGGCACCTCGATAGGGACCACATTCAGGCGATGAAATAGCTCGGTGCGGAACATCCCGTTCTTTACCAGTGCTGGCAGATCGCGCGTGGTCGAGGAGATGACGCGCAGGTCGACCTGCACCCGGTCGCTGCCGCCGACGCGGTTGAATGACTGTTCGACCAGCACGCGCAGGATCTTGGACTGCGTGCCTAGCGGCATGTCGGCAATTTCGTCGAAATAGATCACACCGCCATTCGCCTGCTCGAGCAGCCCCTTCTCGATTCCGCGCCCGGCGGTCTCGTGCCCGAACAGCACGTCCTCCATACGGTCAGGGGCGATCGAGGCCGAGTTCACGGTCACGAACGGGCTGTCTGCGCGGTTGGAATTGGCGTGGATGTAGCGCGCCGCCGTTTCCTTGCCCGCGCCCGACTGGCCGGTGAGCATGACACGCGCGTTCGACTTCACCACCTTGTCAAGCTGGCTGCAGAGCAATCGAAACGCGGCGCTGTCGCCCAGCATCTCGGTCGGCGCGAGGTCGCCGCGCTTCAGCGCCGCATTCTCGCGCCGCAGCTCGGAGGTCTCCATGGCGCGGCGAATAACGACAAGAAGCTGGTCGATGTTGAACGGCTTTTCGATGAAGTCATAGGCACCCTGCTTGATCGCCGCGACCGCAATTTCGATGTTGCCATGACCCGAAATGATGATGATCGGCACTTCAGGATGTTCGCGCTTCACATGTTTGAGGATGTCGATCCCGTCCATCCGGCTGTCCTTGAGCCAGATGTCGAGGATCATCAGCGCGGGTAGCTCGCGCGCGATCTCGGCCATGCATTGCTCGGACGTGCCTGCAAGGCGGGTGGTGAACCCCTCGTCGCACAGGATGTCCGAGACCAGTTCGCGGATGTCGCGCTCGTCGTCGGTAATGAGAATGTCGCCCATATCTGCCCCCTTTGCCGCTATGCTGCCCGATCCGTCGCGCCCGCCTGATTTGGCAGGGGCAGTACGATCACGGCCATGGCGCCTTGATGTCCGGTGTCGTCGAATGGCGGCGCATCCTCGAGCGTGAGCGTGCCGCCATGTTCCTCGATGATCTTGCGCACGATGGGCAGGCCCAGCCCGGTGCCCTTGTCGCGCGTCGTCACATATGGCTCGAACAGCCGCGCCCGGTCCTCGGGCAGGCCGATGCCGTTGTCTGCGATGGTCAGGCGCGCGCGCCGCTCCTCGATCCGCATCGTCACCCGGATCTCGGGCACATGGCCTTCAGGTTTGCCGCGTTCTTGCAGGGAATCAATGGCTTCCCCCGCGTTCTTCATGAGGTTGGTCAACGCTTGTCCGATCATCGTCGGGTCGATCTCGCTGATTACCGGGCCCTGTGGCAGGTCGCTGACGATGCGAACGCCGGGTTGTCCCATCTCCTGCAAGGCGACCGCGTCACGCACCAGCGCGGCCAGATCGTTCAGGCGGCGGTCAGGTTCGGGCATGCGGGCGAAGCGCGAGAATTCATCGACGATCCGGCGCAGGTCGCCGGTCTGGCGCACGATGACATCGGTCATCTGTTCGAGGGCGGGCAGATCGTCGCCCACCTGCGGCCCGAACTTGCGGCGGATACGTTCTGCCGAGAGCTGGATCGGCGTGAGCGGGTTCTTGATCTCATGCGCGATCCGCCGCGCGACATCACCCCAGGCGGCCATGCGCTGCGCGCTGACCAGATCGGTCACATCATCGAAGGCCACGACATAGCCCTCCAGCGCGCCTTCCTCGTTACGGCGCGGGGCCATGCGCACGAGCAGGCTTTCCTGCTTGCCCGCACGGATCAGGGTCACATGTTCCTGCACGACATCACCCACGTCGCGCATCCGTTTGAAGATCGCGCCGAATTCTGGAACGGCGACGCGGATCGCAGGCGGCTCGGTCGCATCGGCCTCGACCTGCACCAGCCGCCTGGCCGAGCGGTTGACAAAGGTGACGCGGCCCTGCGCATCCAGCCCGATTACCCCCGCCGTCACCGAGGAGAGCACCGAATCGAACAGCCGCCGCCGTTCTTCGATTGCGCGGGTATTTTCCATCAGCGCTTCGCGTTGTGCGCGAAGTTCGCCAGTCATCCAGTTGAAATTATGTCCAAGCAGCGCGATTTCGTCATTGCCGCCGGCTTCGGGGACATGCACGTTCAGGTCACCCGCGCCGACGCGCTGGCTCGCGGCAAGCAGTCGGCCGATGGGACGCGACAGCCTCTCTGCGAACCACAGGCCAAGCCAGGCCGCGGCCAGGATCAGGATGACGGCAAAGCCCAGATACAGCAGCCCGAACTCGAACAGGAGCCGCCCCCGGTCACGCTCGAGCTGTTCGTAGAGCGCGGCGGTTTCCTTGGTGTCATCAAGCAGCGCCAGGATTTCCCCGTCCACCTGCCGCGTGACATAGAGATAGCGGTCGACAAAGGCAGGCAGCGGGATCAGGGCGCGGAATTCGTTGTTGGCATAATCCTCGATGATCGCGATGCCGTCACGACGTGCCGTGGCAAAGGCGTCTGCCGGGGGCTCTTCGTAGTCGAACAGATACGACCGCTGCCCGCGTGCCCAGATGTCGCCTGCACCGGTCAAGACGAAGGCCTCGGTCAGTCCGCGCTCGATCTGCGGCTGCACCCGCGCGAGCGTCTGGCGCATCTGGCCCGCCGTCATGAAGAATGTGCGCTCGCGCTCCTGGTCCAGAAACGCCGCGAGCGAGGTGCCATCGCGCGTGAGTTCCTGGCGATGCTCGTCCTCATAGGCCTGCGCCGCCTCGAGCGAGGCATGCAGCACGCCGCGCACCCGATCCGAGAACCAGCCCTCAAGCCCGACATTGATGGTGAGTACCGAGAAGATCGCCACGATGATCGTCGGCAGAAGCGCAAGGATGGTAAAGACGCCCGTCAGCCGCAGGTGCAGTCGCGACCCGGCCGACCGGGCGCGCCGCGCCGCGATCATGCGCGCCACGCGCTGCAGGACCAGGGCTGCGACCAGAAGGATATAGACCAGATCGGCCAGCAGGATGAACCGCAGCCCCGGCGCGCCGACGCCCCGGTTCATGGGGCCAAGCAGAACGAAGGTTCCGAAGACCAGCGCCGGGCCAAGGATGACAAGGCCGATGGTCGCAGCCGTCTGCACCTGGCGCCGCTTGCGCCAACGGTCGAGTCTGTCGAGAATCCGCCCGGTAAGAGACCGATGCACGCGCAAGCCTGTCTGCGGGATGTCCCGCCCCCCTGTCGGCGCCGCACCCCCCGCGCTGCGGCGGATAGGTCACGGCCCTGTTGCGTTCTTACATCATTAAATGCAGGGCTGTCACGCAGATAACACCATTGGTGCCGGTTTCGTGTCACCCGTCGCCAATGCGTCGGGCAAGAGGGTGAATACCTCGTGCGGCGCAGCGGTCAGGATACGGCGGCGCAAGGCAGGCGGTGTGGCGGCATGGTCCATGAACCAGCCCAGATGCTTGCGCGCGACCTTGGGACCCAGTGTGAGGCCGTGGAAGGATAGCATGGCGTCGTAATGCCCCGCCACGATTGTGACGAGGTCCGCGCCCTCCGGTGTCTGCAGCGGCGGGGCGCCCGCCAAGGCGGCGGCAATCTGCGCCAGCAGCCAGGGCCGTCCCCGCGCCGCCCGACCGACCATCACCGCGTCCGCGCCTGACGCCGCCAGCGCCGCCCGTGCATCGGCTGCGGTGGCAATATCGCCGTTGACCACCACCGGCAGCGCGACCGCGTCCCGGACCGCTCGCACCGCGGCCCAGTCGGCGCGGCCCTTGTAGAACTGCGCCCGCGTTCGGCCATGCACCGCTATCATCCGCGCGCCTGCGCCCTCGGCCCGGCGCGCGAGCGCGGCCGCGTTCAGCGTATCCGCGTCCCAGCCCAGCCGCATCTTGACGGTGACTGGCACCGCGACCGCCCCGGCGACGGCGGCGATGATCCGCTCCGCCTGGTCCAGATCGCGCATGAGTGCGGCGCCGGACAGGCCACCCGTCACCTTGCGCGCGGGGCAGCCCATGTTGATGTCGATGATCCGCGCGCCGGTATCGGCAAGCTGTCGTGCCGCCTCGGCCATGGGTGCGGGTGCGCGGCCCACCAGCTGGACTACGGTTGCGGCTTCGTCCAGACCCAGTTCGGCGCGCTCGCGGCTGCCCGGGCGCAAGGCAAGAAGCTCGCCCGCCGCCACCATCTCGGACACGACCCAGCGCGCACCGAATCCGGCGACAAGGCGACGAAATGGCAGGTCGGTGATGCCCGACAGGGGCGCAAGGACGACCGGCGCCATGTCGCCGCGCCCCGGCAGATCGCTCCAGGTTCCCTCGTGTTCCATGGCCTGCCCCGTAACCTGCACGCAGGGGTTTGCCCAGAGCCGCGCCTTCGCCTAGACCACGGGGGCCAGGGGATGCCACAGGGAGGCAAGATGCGCATCGCCACGATCATCACCGCCGCCGGACGCGGCCTGCGTGCGGGTGGCGATATTCCCAAGCAATGGCAGCTGCTGCGCGGTATTCGGGTCATCGACCGCGCCATCGCCGCCTTTTCGTCCATGGGCCCGGTGGTGGTGGCGCTGCATCCCGAGGATATGCACCTTCTGCCGCCGCAAGACGGCGTGACCATCTGCGCGGGTGGCGCGACGCGCAGCGAAAGCGTGCGCGCGGGGCTCGAGCTGCTGGCCGCTGATCCGCCGGGGATCGTCCTGGTCCATGACGGTGCGCGTCCGCTGGTGTCGCAGGCGCTGATCGCACGGGTGATTGCGGGGGTTCAGGCCCATGGTGCCGCGGCCCCGGCGCTGCCTGTCACCGATGCGCTCTGGCGCGGCGATGCCCAGGTCGAGGCAGCGGTTCCGCGTGACAACCTCTGGCGGGCGCAGACGCCGCAGGGGTTCCAGTTTGGCCCGATCCTTGCTGCCCATCGCGCGCATGGGGGCCCGGCCGCTGATGATGTCGCCGTGGCGCGCGCCGCAGGGATCGCGGTTGCCATCGTCGCGGGCGAGGAAGACAATCTGAAGATCACGGGCCCGGAGGATTTCGCCCGCGCCGAACGCATCCTGGAGGGCGGCATGGAGATTCGCAGCGGCAACGGCTTTGACGTTCATGCATTCGGCCCCGGCGATCATGTGATCCTGTGCGGCGTCCGCGTGCCACACGGGGCCACGCTGCTTGGCCATTCGGATGCGGATGTCGGCATGCACGCGCTGACCGATGCCATTTACGGAGCGTTGGCCGAAGGCGATATCGGTCGTCATTTCCCGCCTTCGGACCCCCAATGGAAAGGCGCGGCAAGCGGGATCTTTCTCGCCCATGCCGCCAGCCGCGCCCGTGCGCGCGGATTTGCGATCGGCAATGTGGACGTGACGCTCATCTGCGAGTCGCCAAGGATCGCGGCCCATGCCGATGCCATGCGGGCGGAACTGGCCCGGGTGATGGAGATCGGGGTGGACCGGGTGAATGTGAAGGGCACCACATCCGAGCGGCTGGGCTTTGTCGGGCGCGGCGAGGGAATCGCCGCCATGGCGACCGTCACGCTGGTGGCGCCATGATCCGCGCGCTGGTGACCGTCGCGGGCGTGGGACTGTTGCGTCCGGCGCCCGGTACATGGGGTTCGGCCGTGGCGGTGGTGGTCGCGGGGGCGCTGGCGCATTGGGGGCTTGCGCCGCTGGTGCCGGTGCTGGCGCTGGTCGCGACGGTCATTGGCCTCTGGGCCGTTCCGCAGGCGACACGCGGGCTCGCCGATCCCGACCTGTCGGAAATCGTCATCGACGAACTCGCGGGCCAGTGGCTCGCGCTCTCGTTCACGCTCGTGCCTTTGTGGTGGCGGGGGGCGGATGTGCTGGCCGCCTGGCCGGGGCTGGTGGTGCCGTTCCTACTGTTTCGCCTTTTCGACATCTGGAAGCCCGGACCTGCGGGCCGCGCCGATCGCCGGGGCGATGCGCCGGGGGTGATGGAAGATGATCTCTGGGCCGGGCTGTTTGCGGGCGTGACCTCGGTCATCCTTGCTGCGCTCTGGCATGTCTTCATCGCGGGCTGGCCCGCATGACCATCGCCTCGGACATCATCGCGGCAGCGCGCAACCGGGGCGCGACGCTCGCTTCGGCCGAAAGCTGCACCGGCGGCATGGTGGCGGCGGCGCTGACCGAAACGCCCGGCTCCTCGGACGTGTTCCTGGCGGGGATCGTCACCTATGCCAATGAGGCCAAAGTCGCCCTTCTGGATGTGCGCGAGGACACGCTCGCCCGCAGCGGCGCGGTGAGCGAGGAGGTTGCGCGCGAGATGGCCAAGGGCGCCCTGCGCTGTTCGGGTGCAACCATCGCCGTCGCGACTACCGGCATCGCCGGGCCCGGCGGGTCCGAGTTCAAGCCCGAGGGCCGGGTCTGCTTTGCGCTGGCGCAGCCGGATGGCGTGCAAAGCGAAACCGTCGAGTTCGGTGCGCTGGGCCGCGCGGAAGTGCGCGCGGCGGCGCGCGATCATGCGCTGGGCCTGATTCTGGCGGCTCTGGCGGGCTGATGCGCAACCGGTGGTGCCGACGGCGGCCTCAGGGGTAGATAAACGCAAGATCAACCAGTCATTGCCTGTGACTATCCGGGAATCCACGCACGGCAGGTTGGCGTCCGGCACCCTTTGAGACCCTTGGCGGCACCCCGGGACGCGCCTATGCTCGTTCGGGTCACCGGAGACCCAGATGCCCGACACGCCCGAGACCCTGCCCGAACAGCGCCAGGTCGCCGCGCTTTGCTGGCGCAAGGCGCATGGTGAGCGCGAGGCGCTGCTTGTCACCTCGTCGCACGGGCGCTGGATTCTGCCCAAGGGCTGGCCGATGAAGGACAAGACCGATGGCGAGGCCGCCCTGATCGAGGCCTGGGAGGAGGCGGGTGTCCGCCAGGCCATCCTCGCACCCGAGCCGTTGGGCTGGTTTACCGTCACCAAGGAGGATCGCCACGGTCGCCCGCTGCGTTTGCCCACGCGCCTCTTTGCCTGCGAGGTCACGGAACTGGCCGAGGACTGGCCCGAACGCGACCGCCGGAGTCGGCGCTGGCTGCCGCTGGCGGAGGCCGAGCAGGTGGTGGTCGGAGAGGATCTCCGTGCCCTTCTGCGCGCCTTCTGAAGGGGGCGCCCGGTGCAGGCTCTGACCCGTGTGCCGCCTCCCCCGGCGCTCGACCTGCGGCCGATGGTGAATGTCACGGGCATCATCCTCGTCGTACTCGGACTCTTCATGCTCGTGCCGGCGCTTGTCGATCACGCGGTCGGGGAGCACAATTCCGGGGCCTTTCTCACCTCGGCGCTGGTCACCTGCGTGGCAGGGTTCCTCATGGCGCTGGCCACGCGCGGGCAGTGGGACGGCGGGCTGTCGGTGCGGCAGGCCTATTTCCTCACCTTCCTCATCTGGGCGGCCCTGCCGCTCTTTGGCGCGCTGCCCTTCATGCTGGGCGCGCCGGGCCTGCCCTTCACCGACGCCTATTTCGAGAGCGTCTCGGGCCTGACCACCACCGGGGCCACGGTCATTACCGGGCTCGACAGCCTTCCGCCGGGCACGAATCTGTGGCGCGGGTTGCTGCAATGGATTGGTGGCCTGGGATTCGTTTTTGTCGCCATGATCTTCCTGCCCTTCATGCGCATCGGCGGGATGCAGTTCTTCCGCGCCGAGAATTTCGACACGATGGGCAAGGTGCTGCCGCGCGCCACCGATATCGCAACCGGCATCCTGCGGGTCTATCTGCTGCTGAGCGGGGTGATTGTGGCTGGCTATGCCGCGCTTGGCATGACGCCGCTCGATGCCGCGGTGAACGCGATGTCGACGGTCGCGACCGGGGGCGTGTCATCGTCGGATGCATCCATGGGAAAATACCCTGGCGCACCCGAGGTTGCAGGCGGCATCTTCATGATCGCCGCCGCGTTGCCCTATGTGCGCTACATGCAGATGATCCGCGGAGACCCCGTCCCGCTCTTGCGCGACCCGCAGGTGCGATTCTTCCTGAGCGCCCTCGCGATCGGCGTCGCCATCGTCGCAGGATGGGGCGTGATCGGCGTGGGCCTGCCCGTGGGCACCGCCTTGCGCGAGGCATTCTTCAACCTCACCTCGATCACGACCGGCACCGGGCTTTCATCCGGCAGCTTCGCCCGATGGGAGGGGGTGGCGCTGGTCGTGGCCTTCATCCTGGGGCTGATGGGTGGCTGCTCGGGCTCGTCCTCGGGGGCGCTGTCGGTCTTTCGGGTGCAACTGACACTCAGCATGCTTTGGGTGCGCATCCGCCTCATCCGCTGCCCCTCGCGGTTATTGCCCGTGCGCTATGGCGGCCAGAAGGTGCCCGGAGAGGTGATCGATTCGCTCATGGCCTTCGTGAGCACCTATCTCTTCGGCCTCGGCCTTTTTGCCGTCGCCATCGCCCTGACCGGGGTGGACACCTATTCGGCATTGAACGGTGCCTGGATGTCACTGGGCAATGTCGGCTACGGCTTTGGCCCCCTGGCCGATATCGACGGCACCTTCCGCCATTACCCGCAGGCCGCGAAATGGTTCATGCTGCTGGCAATGCTGTTGGGGAGACTGGGGCTGCTGTCGGTCTTCGTGATCCTGCTGCCGGGGTTCTGGCGGCGGTAGGGGGTGCGGATGAAGCCCCGGGGGATGCCGGGACTGAACACCCGATATGTCTCTGCCCTGCCATGATTGCCCCGTGCTCCGGTTTGGCCAAACCGGTTCAGAGCAGCGCGCGAAAGCTGGTGATGGCCTGGGGGGCGGCACCGGACCTCCCGACGATCGGCCGGAGGGCGAGCGGAGACGCCACCGCGGCGCATCCGCACATTGAGCTTATTTTGTTCCCCAGAAGGTTCGACTTGGCCGCGCGCGCATAGATGTTCCAGGGGCAGGGTGGTCATAAAGGGGGCAAATAGCCCGCCTTACGGGCATCTGCGATACACGCGCGGATCGTCCCAGCGTGCGCTTCCATCGGTGAGGTTGGTTGAATAGGCGTAGAACAGATCCTTGCTCTCCCAAACGGCAATCGTGCTCTCACCGACTGAGGGAAGCCATGTGGTGCGTCCAGAAAACGCCGTCAATTCATAGGTGATTTCCGGGCCGCCGGTTGAGGCATGGACAAGTCCATGCTCGCCGTTTGCTCGCAGCTGAACCGGGCTGTTACACGCCTCTTCGGACGGGCCGTCCATCGTTCCCTTTGCGTCTGGATGCCCTACAGCCCAAGACCCTTCAAATGGCGCCGACAATCCGTTCGGAATGTCATCAACGCCTTCTCGGGGGAAGTCTGCGCGAGCAGATGAGCCAACAGCCAGTGTCACCAGAAGCGCGGGAAAGAGAAGTGATCGCATCACGGTCAATCTCCTGAGGCGTTGCAGGAATTTCAAGATACCGGGGGCCGAGCAAGACCCGTCCATCACGCTGAGAGCTGCTGATGGCAAGTCTAGCCTGTGACCTGACCTGCCGTCAAGCTGCTCACTATCGGCCAACCGGGCCTTGTGTCGTCACCCAGGACCGGTGCGGAGCCCTGTTCACACTGACCTCGCCGCGTCGTGAGCGTAGCTCCGGGATGATCACCAGTAACCTGTCATTCGATGAGTGGGACAAAACCTTCGGCATCGCAGGCTGTGCTATACCACCGGGGCACCGCCCGCCCATGCCATTTGCAAGAGGGCGCGGATATCAGGGGCGGTGACCGGGTGCGGGTTGGGATAGGGTCTGGCTGTCGCCAGCAGGGCGGCGCGGTCAAGGTCGGATTCTTCAAGGCCCAGATCGCGCAGAGCCAATGGCGCGCCCAGGGATCTTGCGAATGTGTAAAGCGCCAGGCCCGCGTTGCTGCCGCCCAGCAGGTCGCAGATCGGGGCCAGCAACCTTGCTGCGCTGCGCGAATTATAGGTGATGGCATGGGGAAGGATAATGGCATGGGTCTCGGCATGTGGCAGGTCAAAGCTTCCCCCCAGGGTATGGCACAGCTTGTGATGCAGCCCCATCTCCACCTGTCCCAGCACCGTCCCGCACGCCCAGGCACCGCGCAACGTGTCTTCGCGGGCCCGCAGGTCGGCGGGGTCGCGCAAGAGCTGCGGCAGGCCCGTCACGAACGCCGCCAGGCCTTGGACCGCCAATTCATCAGAGGCGGCCGTGCGATTGGATGCGTAAAGCGCCTCGGCGGCATGTGCCATTGCGTTGAGCCCCGAAGTCACCGTCAGTGCTATCGGCAATGTCGCCACAAGTTCCGGGTCGTAGAGAATGACCTCTGGCAGCACCTTGGGGTCGCGAAGTGTGGTTTTGACGCCGTCTTCGGTCTGGCCCAGGATCGGGGTTGCTTCGCTTCCGGCATAGGTGGTCGGGATGACGATTTGCGGCAGGTCCGTCCGGCAGGCCAGCGCCTTGCCCAGGCCCGTTGTTGATCCGCCCCCGATCGCGACCAGGCAATCTGCAGCACAGGCGTGCAGATAGTCCAGCGCCTCATCCGTCACCGCGACGGGCGTATGCATCGCGGCCTTGCTGAACACCCCTGCGGTGGCGGCCCCCAGGGCGGCGGCGATTTCCGCAGCCATGGCGGATTGTCCGGGCGTGGACAGGATCAAGGCGCGCGTGGCCCCCAGACGCGCGACTTCCGCCGCGATGGTCGACCGGATCCCTGGCGCAAACCGAACCCGGACAGCGGCGGCATCTTGCACTTGTTCCACGGCTCGCGTCATGGTGTGATCCTTTGTTGTCGGGGTTCCTGTCAGCGTCCGCCAGGTTGATCGTCATCATGGCGTGCATGGGAAGCGAGGCTACACATTGGCTCATGCGCATCGCGTCCCGGCAAGGGCAAGCACCCGCGAAAGTGACCGGCGATACCCCTGCAATCACACGCTGGTGCAGGCGCCTGAACTTGCTGAAGCTCTCGCGCATGGGGCATACACCATGTCAAACACAGGAGAGTCCAAGATGCGTATCAGTCTGATGGCCATCGCTATGGTAGCAAGCGCAACTGCCGCGAGCGCGCAGGTCACGCTTTCCATTCCGCTCACGATCGGGACCATGGACAGCGTTCTGTCGCAAACCTATGCCTGCGGCGATGCCGAGGCCTTTGCCGTCCAATATGTGAACGTCGGGGCAAATTCGCTTGCCATCTTGCCGATTGACGGAGAGGAGCGCGTTTTCGTCAATGTGGTCTCGGCCTCGGGCGCGAAATACGTCTCGGGCGCAGATGTGTGGTGGACCCGCGGCGACAGCGCGACACTGGAAAACGAGATGACGGAAGGCAGCCTGCAGGAGTGCACGTCACAGGATGCCCCGCCGTCGGACTGACGCGCGGGGCGCCCGAATCCCGCTGCGCAGGTGATATCTGCAGCGCGTCAGAGCGGGCGGGCCTCGTGGACATGCGCCTCGAAGAAGTCTGAAAAGGTCGCGACCCGCAGTGGCAGCTGCTCGTAGGGCGGATAGTAAAGCGTCAGCCAGATCTCGGGGGCTGCCCAGTCGGGCAACACTTCAATCAGACGCCCGGCAGCGATATCGGCCTCGATGATGAAACGTGGCAGGCGGGCGATGCCCTCGCCGTTCAGGGCCAGCCCCGCCAGCAGATCGCCATTATTGGCGCTGAGGCGACCTTTGGCCGTGTGGCTGCGTTGGCGTTTGCCTTTGGACAGTTGCCAGATCTCCTCGCCCAGATCGTCGCGATAACCGAGACAGTCATGTTCAGCCAGATCCTCGGGCTCTTGCGGGGTGCCGCGCGCGCGCAGGTAGTCGGGCGTGGCGACCAGAAGGCGCGGAATCCGGCAGATCTTGCGCCAGATCGTCGATTTGTCGCTGGGCGGGCCGGAAATGCGGATCGCCAGATCGAAGTCTTCCTCGACGATGTCTACGAAACGGTCGGACAGGCTGACATCCACACGGATCTGCGGATAGAGCGCCCCGAACTGCGACAAAACCGCAGGCAGCACCTTCACCCCCAGTGACAGCGGCGCACTGATCCTGAGCCTGCCCGAGGTGATGCCCTGCGCCTCGCGCGTCTCATCTGCGGCAGATGCCAGCCCCTCGGCAAGCGGGGTCACCCGCGCGGCATAGGCCGCCCCGGCCGAGGTCAGCGAGACTTGCCGCGTCGTGCGCACCAGCAGCTGCACACCAAGATGCGCCTCCAGTCCCGCGACCGCGCGGGTGACCGATGCCGGGGTCATACCCAGCTGGCGCCCCGCGCCGGCAAAGCTTTGCAACGCGGCCACGGCCAGAAAAACACGAATGGATTCAAGCTCGCCCATGGGTCACTGTTACACTTCCTGCAATGGTGAATGCAACATTCTGCTTGTTCAAAGAAATGATCCGGATGCCAATATTGGGTGCAGGCAAATAAACTCACTTGGGAGATCCGTCATGCTCACCCAGATCAAAGGCTTGCATCACGTCACATCCATGGCCTCGGATGCCCGGCAGAACAACGCATTTTTCACCGAAGTGCTTGGCCTGCGCCGCGTCAAGAAGACCGTGAACTTCGATGCGCCGGACGTCTACCACCTGTATTACGGCGACGAGACCGGCTCGGCCGGAACGATCATGACCTATTTTCCGTTCCCGAATATCGCAAAGGGCCACCGTGGCACCGGCGAAGAGTCGGAAACCGTATTCGCCGTGCCGCAAGGCAGCCTGGGTTACTGGCGTGACCGCCATGAGAGTGCCGCCCTAGACGGCAACACACCGGCCGAACGGTTTGGCGAGAAGCGCCTGCGCTTCCCTGGCCCGGATGGCGACGGCTTTGCACTGGCCGAGGTCGCAGACGACCCACGCGCGCCCTTTGCCGGCGGGCCAGTCCCGGCGGAAACCGGCATCCACGGCTTTCGCGGTGTGACCATGCAGTTGCGCGACGATGCGGCGACCACGGCGCTGCTGTCGTTCATGGGATACCGGGAAATCGAACGTGACGGCGACCTGGCCCGCTTTGCGCTGACGGGTGGCAACGGTGCAGACATCATCGACCTGGAGACGCGCCCCGATGCCCCGAGAGCGCGCGAGGGTGCGGGTTCGGTGCATCACGTCGCTTTCGCGGTCGCGGATCGCGCCGCGCAATTGCAGGTCCGCAAGGCACTGCTGGAGACGGGCGCCCATGTCACGCCGGTGATCGACCGCGACTATTTCTGGGCGATCTATTTCCGCACCGCAGACGGGGTTCTGTTCGAGATCGCAACACTCGAGCCCGGCTTTGCGCGGGACGAGGACCTGGCGCATCTGGGCGAGGCGCTGAAATTGCCCGAGCAGCACGCCCATCTGCGTGCCCATCTGGAAAAGACCCTGCCCGCCATCGGCAACTAGGCCGGAACCCGCCGTTGCCGCCGCGCCCTCTGCCAGGAGAATGAGAATGTCTCTCGACGCTTACCACCATATCGCCAGCCCCCCGGCCCCCGGCGCACCGCTGGTCTTTACCTTCCACGGCACCGGCGGGGACGAGCGGCAATTCACCGGCCTGATCCGCCGGATCCTGCCCGATGCGGGTATTGTCTCGCCGCGCGGCGACGTGTCCGAACACGGAGCCAACCGCTTCTTTCGCCGCACCGGCGAGGGCGTTTATGATATGGACGACCTTGCCGCCCGCACCGAGAACATGACCGCTTTCATCCGCGCCCATCGCCAGGCGCATGCGGGCGCACCGGTCTATGGGCTGGGCTATTCCAACGGGGCGAACATCCTCGCTTCCGTCGTGTTTGACGCCCCCGATCTGTTCGACCGCGTGGTGCTGATGCATCCGCTGATCCCGTGGACGCCTGCGCCAAATCCGGCGCTGAAATCGCTGGCCGTGCTGATCACCGCCGGTCGTCACGACCCGATCTGCCCGCTGCCGCAGACCGAGGCGCTGGCCCGTCATCTGGTGGACCAGGGCGCAGGGGTCGATCTGCAGTTCCACGATGGCGGCCACGAGGTCCGGCAACAGGAACTCGACCTGATCGAGGCCTTCCTCAAACGGCCTGCCTGACCCCTTCACCACAACAAGCAACTCAACTCGATCAACCAAGCTGACAGGAGAAAGATACCATGACCGTCAAACTCGCCATCATCTACTATTCCACCTATGGCATCAACCATCAGATGGCCTCCATCGCGGCCGAGGCGGCCAGGGCCGCAGGCGCAGAGGTTCGGCTGCTGAAAGCCCCCGAGACCGCCCCTGATCATGTCGTGGCCGGCGTCGATGCATGGGCCGCCCAGGCCGAAAAGGCCGCCGATATTCCCGCTGCGACTGCCGAAGACATGGAATGGGCGAATGCCTTTCTTTTCTCGGCACCAACCCGGTTCGGCGTCATGGCCAGCCAGATGCGCGCCTTCATCGACACGCTTGGCGGCGTCTGGAGCCAGGGCGGGCTGGCGGGCAAGCCGGTCTCGGCGATGAGCTCCGCGCAGAATGCGCATGGCGGGCAGGAAACCACGCTGGTGTCCTTCTATGCCACTGTCATGCACTGGGGCGGGATCGTCGTGGCACCGGGCTATACCGACGAGGTCATCTACAAGACCGGCGACAACCCCTATGGCTACAGCCACACGCAGGGCGCGGAGTTCACCCCCGAGGTAAAATCCGCCATCGGCCATCAGACCAGGCGGCTGGTGGAGATTGCCGCCAGGCTGAGCTGACGCATCAGGATGCAGACTGACCTTCGGCACGATCACCCGGGTTTTTCGTGGTCGTGCCGATCATGCGCACCGACAGGAACGGAAGTTTACCGCTATGATCGCGGACAGTTTTGATTTAATTTTTTGAAGGATGAATGCACCATGGGACTTCTCGTCGACGGAAAATGGCATGACGAATGGTATGACACCTCCAGCACCGGGGGCAGGTTCGTCCGCAGTGACTCGCAGTTTCGCAACTGGATCACCCCCGACGGCAAGGCCGGCCCGACCGGTGGCGACGGCTTCAAGGCCGAGGCCGGTCGCTATCATCTCTACGTCTCGCTTGCCTGTCCCTGGGCCAACCGCACCCTGATCCTGCGCGCCCTCAAAGGGCTGGAACACGCGATCACCGTATCGGTGGTCAATCCCTATATGGCCGAAAACGGCTGGACCTTTGCCCCCGGTCCGGGCGTCATCGCCGACCCGGTCGGGCAGGCGAAATACATGTATGAGGTCTATCTGCGCGCCCGGCCCGACTACAGCGGCCGTGTCACGGTGCCGGTGCTCTGGGATCTGCAGCGCAACACCATCGTCAGCAACGAATCCGCCGAGATCATCCGCATGCTGAATTCCGCCTTCGCCGGGATCGCGACCAGGGACGATGATTATTCACCCGCCGCCCTGATGGGTGAAATCGACAAGATCAACGCCTTTACCTATGACGCGATCAACAATGGTGTCTACAAGGCCGGCTTTGCCACCGATCAGGCGGTTTATGAAACGGAAGTGCGCAACCTCTTTGCCGCGCTGGACGAGCTTGAGGAAAAGCTCGGGCAACAGCGATATCTGGTCGGCGACCGGATCACCGAGGCCGACTGGCGGCTGTTCACGACAT
>JACDJA010001796.1_pt1 | contig 16858 bp, 10 predicted proteins | sample 7449241 | NCBI WGS metagenome assembly JACDJA01 (sample SAMN14253289, study PRJNA609438) | sludge metagenome | isolation source: initial anaerobic sludge | collected 2018-12-20 | reverse complement strand
ACTGCCCCATACGGTGGAAGCCGGCCCGCGCATGACATCCACGCGCTTGAGCAGACTAGGGTCGGAAAAGATGCGGGCATTGTGACCACGGTTGAAATCCTGTCTGGCACCATCCAGCAGGAACAGGATGCGATCATCCCCCATGCCGCGCATGACCGGACTAAGGCCCAGATTGCGCGGCCCACCACCCAGTTCAACGTTAGGCAGGTAACGGAGGACATCTCCTATATCAGCTGCTTGCCGGGTCCTTATCTGCTCGGTATCGACCACACTGACTGATTCGGGCACTTCGCTTACCTTTCGACTGGTGCGGGTAGCGGTAACGGTGATTTCCTTCAAGTCAGCGGAAGCCAGCCTACTTTCAGATTTTGTGCCAGCTGATGTTGTCTGTGCATGAACAGCATTAGAAAACATCGATACAGCCATGATGATTGCAAAATAAAAAATGTTGAGTGCGGCTGGATAATGCTTGCATCTCGGTGACATAAAAATACTTCCTCCAGAAATGAGTAATTTCTGGCTGGCTGGCGTAGTGCTGGCTGGCTGGCTGGAACAGCGGTTTTTGTTGCCACGGTAATGTTTTTAGTTATTGATGGCTTCCTCGTGCTGCTTTATTCCTTGTTGAATTTGTTCATCGACCCATTGCGTGAACAAGGGGTGAGGCGCAAAACCTTCTCCCAGTTCGAATTTGAGTCCCTCCAGGAATTTTTTTTCTGGACCAGTACTGGTTGTGCGTGCGGGGATGACGATGGCTGTGCCCCCTTGTTTGTTGGCTTCGGTTACCATGGCTCTTGTTTTTTTAACCCAGGGCGCACGTTTTTTTGGCCAATCTTCGCGCCAGGTGGCAACCTTGAATGCTTTGAAATTTTCACCGCCATTGCTGCGTATTTGATGGGTGATGTTTTCCAGATTTTGCAACCATTTATCGTTGTGCTGATCATCCTGCGCGCCGTGCGCAGTCAGAATGACAGTTTCTTTAGATGGATCCTTGGAGAGCGCAAGTACACGATCGAACAGAGCTTTTGCAAACAGGGGGCTATCCCCATAGCCGCCTGTCCAGATGACCGGTAAGGATGTCAGGATCCTGGGAACGGGTTTGCTGGATTCTCCATGTCCGTGCTTGCCATGTCCATTCTGTGTTTTGCTGTTGGCTATAGCTTGCTTGGTTTCAGGATCCTCGATATCTATCCCGACCAGATGTGCGATTTCCTTACGGAATGAGTTTTTGGTTGCGAAGGCACTGACAATAATTGCTGCTTTGGCGCCGCGCTGCTCCAGCTTGTGCAGTGCATGTTCGATTGTAAGAGGATCCGCCATGGAAAAGGCAAATTCGATTTTGTAGCGATCCATCAGGGGGTGTACTGCTGTACGCAGATTCTCATTCCAATGAAAATCAGAACCATGAGCAAACAGGATAACGCCGGTATCTTCTGCTGCCAGGGGCAGATGACGATTAGCTTCCCGCTTCATCCACATCGTCAGTTGCTGTGGTTCGATTCCAAAGTTATTGAGTACTGCATTCTGAGGTAACAGCTGTTTCAGTCGTGCGTCGAGCGACATCATGCTGTCATGTTTGGGGCCCAGAGCAAACAAGATAACCTGGTTCTTGCTATTTTTAATGGCCGGAAGAGATGTCAGTACGTTGGAAAGTTTTCGTTTTATACTATTCATGTAGCCTTCCGGAGATTCGTTTTCTGATCTTTCCGGAAGGATCAGGGCATTGATCGAACGAAAATTGATTCCTGCTGATGCCTGTTTGATAATTCGCATCCAGTCGTTATACATCGCACGTCTGTCCTTATCATTTTGTGCGCCATAACCTACTACAAGTAGGTTTTGACGGGCTGTATGTTCCATGGTGCGCAACCAGGCGGTGAGCGTCTCAACTGCGAAATAACTTTCACCATAAGGTTGCGCAAAAATAGTGGGGGCAATTTTATTTTTCTGCGTGATCAGCTGATAAATGAGTTGATAATGCGGTTCTGCTGCAGAAATAAACAAAGGCAATACCACAATACGGCTGACATTGCGGCTATGCAGGCTGGCCAATGCAGATTGCAGGGTTTGCTGGGTACGCTCGTCAGTAACGAATACCAGTGCTGCCGGATGATTGACGGAGAAAGGTAAGAATGCTTCGCGGATCTCCTCGTTGCCCACAAAGCCTCGATCGGCTGTAATCACCAAAAAACCGGTTTGATCTGTCGATTCTGTATTGGTCGCATACGCCTCGCCGGTACTTAGCAGAACAAATACCAATAAATAAAGCGACATAACAGTTTTTACTGTTCTAATTCCAAAAGACATGCTTTCTCCGTGTTGTGTTATGAATCGAAAAATAAGAAGAGCAAAAACTGACCAGCAGATAACGTTCAGCACCTACGCCGTGGTTTCGGGTAGCAAGCTAGATAAATTATTGATGCTGGCTTCGCCTGCTGCAATTTTTGCTAATGCCGTGGCGAAGCTGGAAATGCCTGTTCCCTTGAACAATAAACAAGGCTTGCGCCCCAGGCGGCAAAGTCTTTTGATCTGATAGTAGGCAGCATGGCTGACGCAATCAGTCGGGCAAATCACCGCTGTGGCGCCGTATACCATTTCCGGTAAGCGGGATAACGCATCTTCCTGTCCGCCGTCATGATGTGACAATTTGAAGCCAAACTGTCTGGCAAGTACGCGGTAGTGTGGTAGTTGTGCCGATCGACCGCCCACGCACAGAATGCAGTCGTAAGAAGCAGTGGGGGCATCAACTATATCGGCTGACTCTTTATCCATGGTATGAGTGGCACTAAAAGCCAGCAGCAGATTCTCCAGTGTATCTCGCTCGGTATGGAGGGTATCCCGTTCGCGATAAAGTTCAGTCAGATTGTGGCAGGCTTTTTTGAGTGATCGCTTGAGTTCATCAGCTTGAGCGACCTTGATTTGCAGTTGCTCGTTTTCTGTTGTCAGCAGCATCAGGCGCTGCCCCATACTGATCATGGTGCAGCCGGATTCCAGCATTTTCAGGCGCTGACGCAGGGTGTCATCTTCCCGTCGGGATTGCTGTAATTGCCGAATTTCTACAGTCGCCTGTTCCAGCCGCTGGCGTAAGCGCAATTCGGTCTGCGCGTGTTTTCCCTTGGTCAGCTCCAGTTGCTCGGTCAGCTCCTTCAGTGTCTGCTCTGTTTGACTTACCCGATTCTGCATAGCCGAAAGCTTGGCGACTGCTTCATGCATGTGCATATGAACCGTATCGTGAATTTCCTCCCTGGTTTCAGAACTGATGCGCTTGTGGGTAAGTGCTGCCCACAGAGGCCCGGCTACTTTCCCGTTGGAAAAGTGTGTTCTCCAAAGTGTCAATACCTCGTTGTCAGTTTTGGCTGCCTCGAATTGTTTGATATAGCTCCGATGCAATCTGTCCAGACGCTTATGAATCGTTTCTGATACGGCATTTCTGGATGTTGCGCAGCAAACCGCCTCGACATGTAGAGCATGTGCGTTATTTGTTGGAGCATTAAAGTGAAAATGTCTGGCAAAGCATTCAAGATCTGAAGGAGGAAGGCAAAGGCCGATAACAGGGCAGTGATGGGTTCTGTCCAGCTCCCAGAGTTTCATGCGTTTTACAGGAGGCGTATGGATGTCGATTGTTTTTTCAGGTAATAAGCTATTGATTCCCGACTGTCGCAGAATTGCTGGTGCATGCATGCGGTATCTCCTTGTGGTGAAAATATCGATCTGAATCAAATTAGACAATATGAAATAAGAATGATACTAATTATCATTGGCATCATCAACAATTACATTGTAATCGATTGGATATACCTCGCGATCAGGGCTTTATTTACATATCAAGATGCGACAATTTGTCGCATTTTTATTTTTTTTTGAATCAGTTATTCTCTGATTTTTGACGTAAATCATGAAGAAGTTAATGTTTTTTCTCCCTGCACTGGCTGGATTATTTTTCACACTTGTTTCCACGGTTACGGTCGCAACTGGGCTAAGTGCCAATAGCTCAACACAGCAACCGCTTGCAGTGCCTGCCTCAAAATCCTCCAGATCTGCACTTGGGGTAGGGGTAATACTGGATCAGGAAGGGCGGTTATGGTTGGCAAAAGTGGCTAATCAACACTTGCTGGTTTCTAGGTCAGAAGATGACGGAAAGCATTTTTCTGAGCCTGTGACCGTTACTCTTGCACCGGAAAACATAGCCAACGATGGTGAAAATCGCCCCAAGATTCAGGTTGTAAGTGATGGTACGGTGCTTGTCACCTGGACACAGCTACTAACAGAAAAATATGCCGGAAATATAAAGTTCTCCCGTTCAACCGATTTAGGCCGGACTTTCTCGGAGCCGGTCATTCTGAATGATGATGGTCATGTGACCAGTCACCGTTTCGATTCCCTTGCCATTGATGGCAAGGGAAGAGTAGTAGTGGCCTGGCTGGATGCAAGAGACCGTGATACAGCGCGGGGAAGAAATGAAGAGTTCAAGGGTGTTTCACTCTATAGCAGTCAATCATTCGACAATGGTGCGCACTTCGAGCCCAATCGGCAGATTCACCAGCATACCTGTGAGTGTTGCCGGACTGCTCTTGCCTGGACCAGTGAGGGGCCAGTTGTGCTGCTGCGGAATATTTTTAGCGCCAACACCCGTGATTTCGCCGTGGTTAATCTGGACAAGACGGAAGAGGAGGCAAGAAGAGTTACCCATGATGAATGGCAGATCGATGCCTGTCCACATAACGGCGGCAGTCTTGCGACAGACAGCAAAGGGCAATTGCATCTGACCTGGTTTACCAATGGTACAGCCGGCTCAGGCCAGTTCTACAAACGGATCAGTGGCAACCTTGAGTCGAAACCCATGGCGCTGGGGGATATAGATGCCCAGCCCAACCACGCCGCAGTGGTAGCACATGGTGAAACCATCCTCCTCACCTGGCGTGAATTTGACGGGAACGTTTATTCCGCAAAGATGATGTTTTCAAATAATGGTGGCGAGACGTGGAGTGAGCCATGGCGCCTGATGTTATCTGCTGGTGCAAACGATTATCCACTGCCACTAATTAGCAATGATAAAGCCTTGGTTGTATGGAATACCGACAATGAAGGGCTGCGAATTCTACCCGTTGAAAGAGTAATTAATCGATCCGGCAGCTGAAAACCATCTTCAAAACAACAATAAACAGCAGACAAACTTATGACATGTATCACAAATGAGTGATACGGCATCAGGCATTGCTGTAAATTTAATCACAAATCTGAAAGGATGGCTCAGACCATGAAGCAATTTCCTCTGACATTGATCGGCCTGTTTTGTGCAGTATCAAGTTACGCTGCTCCGGGTGATGGTTCACCTGGAAAGCAAGCCCCGAGTGAGAGTAACAGGGAGTATGCGGGAGAGCAATTGGCGCAAGTGGCTGAATCAGGCAGTAATGCAGGTGCTGATAAGGAAAAAGGGAAGAAGAAAAAGGCAGGTGAGATTGCCCCACAAAACAGAACAGTTTTCAGGGAAATGGTGGTGACAGGCGAGATAGAGCGAGATTCACGCGTTACTTCACCTTCAATGCGTGTAACTCGGACGCAGGTCGAGCAGCAGAATGCACAAACTACGGAAGAAGTGCTCAAATACATGCCCAGCCTGCAAATACGCCAGCGTTATGTGGGTGATCCGAATGGTGTGCTGGGGATCCGCGGGGCAGATATGTTTTCAACTGCGCGCAGCATGGTTTATGCCGATGGCCTACCGTTGCACAACTTTCTGCAGGCTTCTTTCAATGGTGCGCCACGCTGGTCGCTGGTCGGGCCGAACGAGATCGATTCGGTTGATATTGTTTATGGTCCTTTCTCGGCCGAGTACAGTGGCAACTCGATAGGGGGTGTCGTCAATATTAGAACGCGTATGCCGAACAAGCAGGAGTTTTATGCTGAGGGCAGTGTGTTCATTCAGCCTTACAAGAATTACGGGTCGGATAAGGGAACATTCATCGGTGACCGGCAATATTTCTCTTACGGTAATCGAATACAGGACAAATTCACGGTGTTTCTGGCTTACAACCGGTTGGAGGCCCAAGGGCATCCACAATCCTATTTCATCGATAACACCGGATTGTTCAATGTGCCCGGAGGAATGCCAGTGACCGGAGGTATCAGGACGCCGGATACGCGTGGCACGCCCAGTATCATTTACGGTGATACCGGCCCCGAGAAAGTGAATACTCACTTGTTCAAGGGGAAATTCGGATATGACATTACTTCTGACCTGCAGACGCTGTTCACCGTAGCGTATGAAGAACGCACCCGCAACCAGAATCATCCCAATAACTATCTGCATACAGCAAACGGTAATTATTTCTGGGGAGGAAGTTCACCTGTCTGTAACTCGGTTGTCACCTGTTCAAATCCGGGCAATGCTTCCCTGGATGGCACCCGTTTCGACGTGGTGCGAAATGGTTTTGGCAGTAGCCGCGACAAACGCGAGACATTGAATCTGGGTTTGTCGCTGCGCGGTGCGCTAACGCCTGACTGGGATGTCGATACCACGCTCAGCTATTTTGATGTGTTAAAGGATATTCGTGCGGCTGCATTTTTCAATCATGCTGATCCAGGCAATACCGGTGCCGGGCAATTGCAGGATTTTCGTAAATTCAACTGGTGGAATTACGATCTCAAGCTGAGTACACCGATGTTGCTGGGTTACGACAAACTGTCGTTTCTGACCGGATACCATTTTGACCAGTACAACCTTAGTTTCCGGCAATATAGCCTGACCAATTATGATGATCTGACCCGGGGCGCATTGCAGGCCAATCGCAACAATGATGGTCGCACATCGACCCATGCGATCTTTGCACAATCGATGTTTCGTTTCCTGCCGGACTGGGATATTACGGCTGGTGTGCGTCAGGAATGGTGGGAAGCAAGCAAAGGGGTTGCTTCCAACGTGGTGGTGCCGGATCGTACCGAGACAGCCACTTCTCCCAAGGTTTCACTGGGATATGAACCCCGGCAGTGGAAATTCCGCTATTCGTTCGGGCGTGCGCATCGCTTCCCGGTGATTGCGGAGCTTTTCCAGTCACTCGGTACGCCTACCAGCATTCTGACTGCAAACGCGCTACTCAAACCTGAAAATGGCGTGCACCATAACTTTATGGTGGAGTACGGGCTGCCGAAGGGTTATGCCCGTATTAACGTATTCCGGGATGACATCAAGGATGCCATCCGCCAGATCACTTCCGCCTCAGGAGTACTTACAACCAGTGCATTCCAGAATATCGGCGAAGTTGGCACAACCGGAGTGGAGCTGATCTTCGAACAGAGAAATATTCTCGGTACGCGATTTGATTTCATGTTCAACGGCACCTGGATGAATTCAAAAGTGGAAGAGGGGCCAGTTGTGAAATTTACCGAATCAACCGGTGTGTCTGCCAACTACAGCTTGACCGGAAAACAGGTTATTCGCCTGCCGCATTGGCGAGCCAACTTTTTCGGCACTTATCATGTGACGGATGCCTGGGACGTTTCCTTATCTGGCCGCTATACCAGCGATTCATATAACGACCCTGATAACAGAGATCATGTGAACAAGGTATTTGGTTCCCAGAGTGATTTTTTCTTCATGGATTTCAAAACCAGTTACCGGTACCGATTCAATAACGGGTTGAAAAGCCGGTTTTCGTTCGGCATCAGCAACCTCAACAATGACAAGGCATGGGTATACCACCCCTATCCGCAACGTACTTATCTGCTTGAGGCAGCGTTTAGTTATTGAGCTCCAAATAATCCGCTCGCCGTTATTCGGCGTCCTGATGGATTATTGGGATTGAAGTTACGGGTAACCAAGAGCAGGGGCCTTTCTGGTTGAGTTTGATACAAAACACATCTCGGCTATCTGGTGAAATTCAGCCTGTCGGAATTTTTGTCATATTCTCCGTCTATGTGTCATCTGGTAACAACCCTGTCGCTGGATACGTCTCCAGGCCATGTTTAACTGGGGATGCGACAATTTGTCGCATTGAGATGCCTTTCTGCCCGGCTTATGATTGAGGCTCTCAATAATTGGTCATCATATAGAGAGCTTCTAAAATTGGTTTCTGGGTGAATTTTACGCTTCGTCCCGCACCATCAGATTTTTAGAGATACCCATACGTTTTAAAGGCTTCAAAACAGGGAAAAACATGAAAGGCAGAAAAATTAAACAAAAATGTGGATTGGGAGTCAAAAAGATTGGTTACGGCAAGTCTTTAATGCCATTGACGGTTGCGGTAACCGGAGTGCTGACAGCTGTTATACCAGTCTGGGTACAGGCGCAAAGTACGGATGAACCGATACAACTGAAAACAATCCAGGTGATAGCACCAGAGATGGAACCAGCGATCACGGTACCGAGCTTGCCGGAAGCAAAACGTGCCATGCGCCGGGTGCCGGGTGGCGCCAATGTGATTGATAGCGAAACGTATGCCACGGGCCGTGCTTCAACAGTGCAGGATGCGCTGGGGTATTCGCCTGGCGTATTTGTCCAGTCTCGTGCCGGTGCTGAAGAGTCCCGCCTGTCGATTCGTGGCTCAGGTATACAACGCACATTCCATTTGCGCGGCATCAAGATTTTGCAGGATGGTTCACGGCTGAATCTGGCCGATGGCGGGGCGGATTTTCAGGCAATCGAGCCCTTGGCTACCCGCTATATTGAAGTGTTCCGGGGAGGTAATGCACTGCAGTATGGATCAACCATGTTGGGAGGCGCGATCAATTTCGTTACGCCGACTGGTTACGATGCGGAGCGTTTCCGCGCGCGGGGGGAGGCGGGTAGTTTTGGTTATAACCGCCTGATGGCTTCTTCTGGTGGCGTGCATGGTTCGCTGGATTATTTTGCCAGTGTTTCCCGTTACAGTCAGGATAGTTTTCGTGATTGGGCTGCTACCGATAACTGGCGTATGTTCAGTAATGCGGGATACCGTATCACCCCCGATCTGGAAACACGTTTTTACTTGACCTATGTTAAATCCGACTCGCAACTGCCAGGCAATCTGACCAAAGCGCAATTAAAATCTGATCCCAGGCAGGCGAATGCGTTTAGTCTGTTTGGACGACAAAAACGTGACATTGATCTTATCCGGGTGGCTAACCGTACCGTACTCAAACTGGGGAACAGCCAGCAACTGGAATTTTCCGGATTCTACTCACACAAGGATTTGTGGCATCCAATTTTTCAGGTACTGGCTCAGCCCACCAATGATTATGGCATAGGGTTGCGCTATATCAATGAAATGCCGATTGCGAGTTACCGTAACCGTTTTGTGCTGGGCTTCGAGCCAAGCTGGGGCAATGTCATGGATAACCGTTTTGTGAACGTTCGCGGTAATGCGGGTGCGCGTACTGCCAAATTTGATCAACATGCCAGCAGCTATGTTGTTTATGGAGAAAATCAGTTTTATTTGCTGCCAGAACTGTCGTTGATTGCTGGCGCACAATATACTTACACGACACGCAAACAAAAGGATCTGTTCATGGCCGGCGGGGTGGATCAGAGTAAGAGCAAAAGCTATCAGCGCTTCACTCCCAAGGCGGGGCTAATTTATGAATTGAATCCAGATGTGCAATTTTTCAGTAATGTTAGCACCAGTTTTGAGCCACCCAGTTTTGCCGAGTTGACCAGCGGACCAGTTCAGGCACCGACATTTGCTAAAGCGCAGCGTGCCATTACGTTTGAGGTAGGCAGCCGGGGCCGGTTATTTAATATGGCTGAGTGGGATGTGGCACTGTACCGTGCGCATGTGCGCAATGAATTGCTTGCGCTGGTGGATCCTGCTACCAGCTCCCCAATAGGTACGGCCAACGCAGATAAGACCGTGCATCAGGGGATTGAACTAGGTTTGGATGTGGAACTGGCAAAAATGCTTTACCTGCGCCAGATGTATATGTTCAGCGATTTCAAATTTGATAAGGATGCCGCTTTCGGCAATAACCAGCTGGCCGGTATTCCGCGTCATTTCTATAAAGCCGAGCTGACCTATCGCCACGCTGACGGTTACTATATTGGTCCGAATGTGGAATGGTCGCCGCAGAAGTATTACGTGGATCATGCCAATACGCTCTCGGCTGATTCCTACGCACTGCTGGGCTTTAAAATTGGCAAACGGAGCAAAAGCGGATTCTCCTGGTTTGCCGAGGCACGCAATCTGACCGATCGCAAGTATGCCGCTACTACGGGCGTAGTGGAGAATGCAAGAGGTATCGATCAGGCCCAATTCCTGCCGGGAGACGGGCGCTCCTTCTTTGCCGGTCTGGAATATCGAATGTAGCATATTCATTCTTCCTGCTGGCCAGTTCGGCTGGCAGGTTGGTATTTAACTTAAATGGAGTGAAAATGTCGATTAAACATCTCATTACAGCAATCATTATGGCTGTAATTTCTGCAGCAATTCCTTTTACTGAGGCGGCAGAACATGCCCATGACGCCAAGGCAGCAAAACCCAAGCATGATATGAACAAAATGTGGGCAGAAATGCGTACCCGGGCAGTTGGTATGGCTGTTTCCGTGGCGGCCGATGAAAAGGGAGTGTTGTGGCTGGCACGTATGCAGGACGGCCATATCAAAGTGAGCCGCTCTGAAGATAATGGCAAGCATTTTTCCGAAGAGGTGACTGTCAATCCACAACCGGAAGCAATTCTGGCGGAAGGGCAGAATCGGCCTAAGATCGCGGCACGTAACGGCGTCATTGTCGTTACCTGGGTGCAGGCATTACCAAAAGTGTTTTCCGGCAATGTCCGTTTTGCTCGTTCAGTGGATGAAGGCAAGACTTTTTCAGCGCCGGTAACAGTCAATGATGATCACGAAGAAACCAGCCATGGTTTCAGTACATTGACACTGGATGATCGTGGCCATGTAACAGTGGTCTGGTTTGATGGACGTGAGCGCGATGCAGCCGTCAAATCCGGGCAGGAATATATTGGCAGTACCGTTTATTACGCAGTGTCAGAGGATGGAGGGGCGAGTTTTTCTGCAAATCGTAAACTGGCAGATCATGCGTGCGAGTGCTGCCGGATCAGCATGACACTGGGGGTTAATGATACCCCGTTTGTTTTCTGGCGTCATATCTTCGATGGCAGCATGCGCGACTTTGCACTGGCGCGATTGGGTGCACAACCCAGGGTAGTTCGGGCCAGTGAGGATGGCTGGGAAATTAATGCCTGTCCGCATCATGGGGGGGATATTGCGGCAGATGCAGTGGGTGACATTCATCTGGCATGGTTTACCGGTAATTCGGAGCATCCTGGATTATTCTATCGGCGTATTGATGGTGAAAAAATGACTACAACTACCCCCCATGCATTTGGTGACCTCGACTTTCAGCCAGGTCATCCCGCTGTATTTGCGCATGACAAACAAGTGATTCTGGCCTGGCGCGAATTTGATGGTGACAATTACCGGATGATGACCTCTGTTTCGGCAGATCGGGGCGATACCTGGTCAACAGCGCGCATCGTGGCAACAACCAGTGGTGCAGCAGATTTACCGATATTTGTAACAGACGCGCACAAGCCGCTTGTTGTCTGGAACAGTACGCGAGACGGGATACGTCTTTTTGATGTGGGAGGTGATTAATGATGCGTCGCTTACTATGTATATTGCTGCTGGTAGTGGCAGGTGCTGCTTCGGCAGCGGATAACTTGCGTCCCTTTGTGTCCGGCAGTATGGCGCAAATTCAGGAAGAGTATGCTGGCAAGCCTTTTGTGATGTTTCTCTGGTCGCTGACCTGTACCTACTGTCCAACCGAACTGGAAATGCTTGGAAAATTCAAGCGGCAGCATCCAGAGCTGAATCTGGTGTTGATTGCAACGGATACACCGGAGGATAGGCCGGAAATCGTTTCTCATCTTGCCGGCTACGGATTAAGTGAGATTGAGAGTAACTGGGTATTTGCTGAAGATATGCCTGAACGTTTGCGTTTCGAGATTGACCGCCGCTGGTATGGTGAAGTGCCGCGTACCTATTTTTATGATCAAGCACATGAACGCCTGGTCAAGACCGGTCTGGTCGGTGAGGCATTTGTCAAGAAATGGCTGACGCTTGTCAGCATGAATACACCATCGACAGGCAAGTAATCCATACCCGTACTTTTCCGATCAGATCTATGTATAGCTGATCTGCAGCCGGTTTTCGTTCTTTTTAGTTGGGCAGCTTGCTCTTTAGGGCTCATGCTTGTAATCTTTTTTATCAGGCTCAATCCTGCTCTAGTTGCGGCAGGTGGTGTCTGGCCTGAAATTTGACCATGCGGGAGGTGTCTTGAGCAATCCATTCATTGTTAGAAAGGCTGCAGTACTGGGGGCGGGAGTTATGGGTGCTCAAATTGCAGCACATCTGGTTAATGCCAACATAGAGACATTACTGTTCGAATTGTCGGCCGAATCGGGCAATCCCGATGCCAATGTACTGAAGGCGATCAACAGACTGAATAAACAGGACCCTTCTCCCCTATCGGTAATTGACCGGGCAAGCTGTATTGAACCCGCCAATTACGAGCAACATCTGGAAAAGCTGGGTGAGTGCGATCTTGTGATCGAAGCGATTACCGAACGGCTGGAGCTGAAGTCGGAGTTGTACGAAAAAGTTGCACCCTATCTGAATAATCAGGCCATTCTGGCCAGTAATACTTCTGGTCTTTCCATCAACCAACTGGCTGCAGCCGTTCCCGAGGCCCTGCGACCGCGCTTTTGCGGCATTCATTTCTTTAATCCACCCCGTTACATGTATCTGGTGGAATTGATCCCAGGAAAACAGAGTGATCAAGGCGTACTTGATGCACTGGAAAGTTTCCTGGTGACCAGTCTGGGTAAAGGTGTTATCCACGCCAAGGATACGCCCAACTTTGTTGCCAACCGGGTAGGGGTCTTTTCCATGCTGGCGACCATGCATCATGCCCGGCAATTCGGTTTGAATTTTAGTCTGGTGGATAAGCTGACTGGTAGGTTGATCGGGCGGCCGAAAAGTGCAACCTTTCGTACTGCTGATCTGGTCGGACTGGATGTGCTAACGCATGTCGTACAAACCATGCAGAACAGCCTGACAGAGGATCCCTGGCATGCGCATTACGCTGTTCCCGACTGGTTGCAAAGACTGGTTAATCAGGGCGCACTCGGACAGAAGAGTGGCAAGGGGGTTTATCAGAAGCAGGGCAAGGAAATCCATGTGTTGAATCCGGATACGGATACGTATCAACTGGCGCAGAACGAAGTTGACAGCGAAATCGAAGCACTGTTGAAACAGAAAGATCCTGTAGCCCGGTTTGTGGCGTTGCACGATCATCCCCATCCGCAGGCCCGATTTCTGTGGGCGATTCATCGTGATCTGTTCCATTATTGTGCCGTCCATTTGGAATCAATTGCCCATAATGCACGTGACCTTGACCTGGCGATACGCTGGGGATTTGGCTGGCAACGGGGCCCTTTCGAGATTTGGCAGGCAGCGGGATGGAATACGCTTGCTGGTTGGATAGCAGCGGATATTGCTGCTGGCAAAGCCATGGCTGCAACGCCGCTGCCAGCTTGGGTGCAGGTGGTTGGACAGAGTGCTGCTCAGGGAGTACACGCACAGGAGGGCTCCTATGCGCCGGTGGCGAACAATTTGCAGCCACGTTCGCAGTTGCCGGTGTACCGGCGTCAGCTATTCCCGGACAGGCTGGTTGGCGAGGAAAGGGTCTATGGTGAAACAATTCTGGAAACAGACGCACTGCGCATGTGGCATACCGGAGATCAGATTGCCATCGTCAGTTTCAAAACCAAGAAGCATACTATTGATAATCTGGTTCTACAGGGGATGCAACAGGTTATCACTGAAGCCGAGCGTCATTTTCGCGCATTGGTAATCTGGCAGACCGAACCGCCATTCTCACTAGGTGCCAATCTGCAAAAGGCGGCAGAAAAACCGAAAACAGAAGTATCGCAAGCTCCCTTGGCACCTCCGGCACCACCTTCAGCATTTGATCTATTTATCCGGAAATTCAAAAAGTCTGCACAGTCCACCATTCTGCAAGCAGCCCGCAGCCTGGATATAGCCGACAAGTTAATGGCTGGAAAACTGGCTGAAGTGGAAGTGATGATTGCCCATTTTCAGCAGATTTCGCAGCAGCTTCGCTACAGTATGATACCGACCGTTGCTGCGGTAGATAATATGGCGCTGGGTGGAGGATGCGAATTTGTCATGCACTGTGATCGCGCGGTAGCAACACTGGAAACCTACATCGGCCTGGTTGAGGCGGGTGTAGGGCTACTGCCAGCCGGAGGCGGGTGTAAGGAATTTGCCTTGCGCGCCGCGCGTAATGCGATTGATGGGGACCCTTTCCTTTATCTAAAGCATTATTTTCAGACGGTGGCTATGGCACAACTGGCTAAAAGTGCAGAGCATGCAAAGGCATTGCATTATCTGCAGCCTGCTGATGTAGTTGTCATGAATCGTCTTGAATTACTGCATATTGCCAAGGCACAGGCGCTTGCGTTGGCAGAAACCGGGTATCGTCCGCCATTGCGTCCGCGTGAAATCGTAGTGGCAGGGGCAACGGGAGCTGCTACGATCAAAAGTAATATGGTCAACTTGCTGGAAGGTGGCTTTATTTCCGAGCATGATTACCTGATTGGCAGCAAGATCGCGCATGTTATGTGTGGCGGTGATATTGTCGCGGGCAGCCGGGTGGATGAAGAGTGGTTGCTGAAGCTTGAGCGTACAGCATTCATTGAGCTGCTGGCGACCGAGAAGACTCAGGATCGCATTGCGCATACGCTGAAAACCGGTAAACCGCTGCGCAACTGAGTGATTTGGAGTTGCGGAAGATGGGCGTGATGAAATAAAAATTCAAGTATTGAAGGAGAAACTGATGACCAGGCAAGTGCAGGAGGCTTATATCGTAGCCGCTACACGCACACCGGTAGGTAAAGCGCCACGGGGCATGTTCAAGGATGCTCGGCCGGACGACATGTTAGTGCATGTGCTGCAGGTAGTGCTGAAACAGTGTGCAGGGCTGGATCCGGCAGCGGTTGAAGATGTTATCGTCGGTTGTGCCATGCCGGAAGCGGAACAGGGGATTAATGTGGCGCGCGTAGCACTGCTGCTGGCTGGTCTGCCGGTTAGCGTGCCGGGTGTAACAATTAATCGGTTTTGCGCTTCCGGCCTGCAGGCGGTTGCCATGGCAGCCGACCGGATTCGGTTAGGTGAAGCGGATGTCATCATTGCTGGCGGCACCGAAAGCATGAGTATGGTGCCGATGATGGGTAACAAAGTGGCGATGAACCCGGCTTTATTTAAGCCAGAGAGTGAACAGGTAGCCATTGCTTATGGCATGGGGATTACTGCCGAAAAGGTGGCGGAACAATGGAAGGTCAGCCGTGAGGCGCAGGATGAATTTGCACTGGAAAGCCATCACCGTGCGATTCGCGCCATCGAACAAGGGGAATTCAGGGATGAAATTTCTCCTTATCCCGTTCATGAAGACCGGCCGGACCTGAATACGCACGAAATCCACGATTTCTCCGTCATCAGGGATACTGACGAGGGACCCCGGGCGAATACCAGCCCGGAGGCACTCGCCCGGTTACGTCCGGTGTTTGCAGCACGAGGATCTGTCACGGCGGGTAACAGCTCGCAAATGTCGGATGGAGCAGGTGCGGTGGTGGTGGCGAGCGAGGCAGCTTTGCAGCGCTTTAATCTGACACCGATCGGGCGATTTATTGGTTATGCGGTGGCTGGTGTGCCGCCGGAAATCATGGGGATAGGACCTGTCGAGGCGATTCCTAAAGTGCTGAAACAAACCGGCATCAAACAGGATGAACTTGACTGGATTGAGTTGAACGAGGCATTCGCTGCGCAAAGTCTGGCTGTTATCCATGATCTCGGATTGGATCGGGCAAAAGTTAATCCACTGGGTGGGGCCATTGCACTGGGTCATCCACTGGGTGCAACCGGTGCGATTCGCGTGGCAACATTACTGAGCGGATTACGTCGTCACAAACTCAAATATGGCATGGTCACCATGTGCATTGGCGGCGGAATGGGAGCGGCAGGCGTATTTGAAGCGCTATAAACAAAGCATCAGTCCGATAGAGCAAATCGGACTGATTTTGGCGGGCGGCTGATTTATTGGGCAGGTATCTGTAATCTTCCTGTAAAAATTGTTTGATTACTGGTGGAATAAGTCGCCTCGCCCTGATGCTCCCACCACTCATTTTCTCCCGCAACATAACGCGCACCTGATGCAGAAATTGCAAGATTAAGAATCTCCATCCTGCCGTCGGGAAAAGTAAGCGTCACCGTATCATCATCCCGATAAACCGCCCGTACCGCCTGCCCGGAATCTGAAACAAAAATTACCGAGCTGATGATTGAAGTCGTGGGGCGGGGGGGTGTTAGCGGTGTGCAGGATGTCAGGGCCGCAAGTAGCGAGAAGAGGATAAAATATTTTAGAAATAGTTTCATACGATTACCTGGTATTGGGGTTGTTATAAAGATCTGGCTACAAATTTTCTATAACCTGCGTTGTTTATCATATGTTCGTGATTTGGTTGTTGCGCATGACAACTGATACAAAGGACAGCAAGATTACTCTTGTTATTATCATGCTTAAGGCCATTTATATGGTGAACATGAAGCCACTTCCTTTTTGAAGGTGCAGAAAAATCACTTCTACAGCTTTGGCAGATCCAGCCCAAATCTCCTCTAAGTTTTTGGCTTATCTTTGCAAAATTTTCTGGATATATATTTAGAGCATTTTTGACTTACTTGTTTACATATCCACATGAAGCGAAGTAGTTGGCACACTCCTCCGGAGTGAACAGATCCAACACTTTGCCGATCTGTGCCCATAAGGCATCCATGGTTCGTTTGGCGGCTTTGCGT
>JACDJA010001794.1_pt1 | contig 16881 bp, 16 predicted proteins | sample 7449241 | NCBI WGS metagenome assembly JACDJA01 (sample SAMN14253289, study PRJNA609438) | sludge metagenome | isolation source: initial anaerobic sludge | collected 2018-12-20 | reverse complement strand
GCTGATCCTGCTCGGTGCCTTCACCAAGTCGGCGCAGTTCCCGTTTCACTTCTGGCTGCCGCACGCCATGGCGGCACCGACACCGGTCAGCGCCTATCTGCATTCGGCGACCATGGTGAAGGCCGGTGTGTTCCTGCTGGCGCGGCTGTACCCGGCGCTGGCCGGTTCGGAACCGTGGTTCTATCTGGTGACCGGTACCGGCATGGCGACCCTGCTGTTCGGCGCGTACACGGCACTGTTCAAGCACGACCTCAAGGGCCTGCTCGCCTACTCCACCATCAGCCACCTGGGCCTGATCACGCTGCTGTTCGGTCTGAGCACGCCACTGAGTGCCGTCGCCGGGGTGTTCCACATCATCAACCACGCCATCTTCAAGGCGTCGCTGTTCATGGCCGCGGGTATCATCGAGCATGAGACCGGCAGCCGCGACATGCGCCAGATCAACGGGCTGTGGAAGTACATGCCGCACACCGCCACGCTGGCGATGGTGGCGGCCGCGTCGATGGCCGGTGTGCCATTGTTCAACGGCTTTCTGAGCAAGGAGATGTTCTTCGCCGAGACGCTGCACCTGTCACAGCTCGCCGAGTGGACCTGGCTGCTGCCGGTCCTGGCCGCCCTGGCGGGCATCTTCGCCGTGGCCTATTCAGTACGCTTCATCCACGACGTGTTCTTCAACGGCGAGCCGATCGACCTGCCGCGCATGCCACCGCACGAACCACCCCGCTACATGAGGATCCCGGTGGAGGTCCTGGCGGCCCTGTGCCTGCTGCTGGGCATGGTACCGGCCTGGACGATCGCACCGCTGCTGGCGGTGGCCGCCGCCAGTACGCTGACCGGCGTGTCGGACGGTCCACTGCCCGCCTACAGCCTGGCGATCTGGCATGGCCTCAACTTGGCCGTGGTGATGAGCCTCGTCGCACTGGCCGGCGGCCTGTTCGTGTACCTGCTGCGGTACCGGCTGTTCGCCCTGCACGACCGCCTGCTGTGGCGTTTCGATGCCAAGGTGCAGTTCGAGCGCGCCCTCGCCGCGGCCATCGCGTGGGCGACGCGGTTGACGGCCGTACTGGAGAACGGTTCGTTGCAACGCTATGTCGTGTTGCTGCTGTTGAGTGCACTGGCCGTGGTCGGCTGGGGCCTGCACGGCATGACGTTGACCGGCCCGATCGCCACGACCGACGTCGACGCAGTGACCGCGGTCGGCGCCCTGCTGCTGGGGGCAAGCGCCGTGGGGACCGTGATCTGGCACCATCAGCGGCTCGTGGCACTGGTGTTGCTGGGTGTCGTCGGATTGGTGGTGTCGCTGGCCTTCGCGCGCTTTTCGGCGCCGGATCTCGCGCTCACCCAGCTGTCGGTCGAAGTGGTCACCATCATCCTGCTAATGCTCGCACTGTATTTTCTGCCGCAGCGGACGCCGGCGGAGACCTCGGGTACACGCCGCTTGCGCGACGGGCTGGTGGCCGGTGGGGCCGGCCTCGCCGTGGCGTCCCTGGCCTGGGGCGTGCTGACACGGCCCTACGAGACACTCTCCGGTTTCTATCTGCAAAACAGCATTCCCGGGGGCGGTGGCGCCAATGTGGTGAACGTGATCCTGGTGGATTTCCGCGGCTTCGACACACTGGGCGAGATCACGGTACTGGCGATCGCCGCACTCGGCATCTTCGCCCTGCTCGACGGTCTGCGTCTGCCGCTGCCGGAGACGGACGCCGGCGGCCGGCGCTGGGCCGCTGACCGTAACCCGCTCATCCTGGTCGCAGTGTCGCGGCCGCTGCTGCCGTTGGCGCTGCTGGTATCGCTCTATCTGCTGTTGCGCGGCCACAATATGCCCGGTGGTGGTTTCACTGCCGGTCTGGTCACCGGTGTCGCGCTGATCCTGCAGTATGTCGCCAGCGGCGTCGCCTGGACACAGCCGCGCCTGCACTTCAATTTTCATGTCGTCATCGCCTGCGGCGTGCTCACCTCAGCACTGACCGGGCTTGGCAGCTGGTGGTTCGGACGGCCGTTCCTGACCTCGGCCTTCGGCCATGTCGAAGTGCCGCTGGTCGGTGAGCTGGAGCTGGCGACGGCCATGCTGTTCGATCTCGGCGTGTACCTGACCGTCGTCGGGGCCACGCTGCTGATCCTCGCCAATCTCGGCAAGCTCACCGTACTGGAACGGACCCGCGGGGCGACGCACTGATATGGAGCTGCTGTTCGCCATCACCATCGGCCTGTTGACCGCCTGCGGCACCTATCTGCTGCTGCGCGCGCACACCTTTCCGGTGGTGCTCGGTCTGACGCTGCTGTCCTATGCCGTGAACCTGTTCCTGTTCGCCATGGGCCGGCTGACCACGGGCCGGCCGCCGGTAATCGGCCAGGCCGATACCTATACCGATCCTCTGCCGCAGGCACTGGTGCTGACGGCCATCGTCATCGGCTTCGCCATGACCGCCTTCGTGGTGATCCTCGCGCTGCGCGCCCGCGGCGAACTGGGCAGCGACCATGTCGACGGCCGTGGCGGCGTACCCCGATCCGTCGAACGATCGAGCGGGGAGGACCGGCCGTGAGCCACTGGGTCATCGCACCGCTCCTGCTGCCGCTGTTCACGGGGCTGGTGCTGCTGCTCGGCGCACGACTGGGTGGACGGACCGGGCTGCGCGTGCAGCGCGCCATCGCACTCGCTGCCACCGCCGCGCTGCTGCCACTCACCATCCTGCTGCTCGTGCGGGCGGATGGCGGCGGTTACCAGGTCTATGCACTCGGCAACTGGGCGGCACCCTTCGGCATCGTCCTGGTGCTCGACCGGTTGAGCGCGCTGCTGCTGGTCCTGACCGCCGCGCTCGCCCTGCCGGCACTGCTGTATGCGCTGCGCGGCAGCGACACCGCGGGCCGCCATTTCCATGCCCTGTTCCAGTTCCAGCTGCTCGGGCTGAACGGCGCCTTCCTGACCGGCGATCTGTTCAACCTGTTCGTGTTCTTCGAGGTGCTGCTGATCGCCTCCTATGCGTTGCTGCTGCATGGCCAGGGACCGGCGCGCAGCCGTACGGGGCTGCATTACGTGGTACTCAACCTGATCGGTTCGAGCCTGTTCCTGTTCGCGGTCGGTACGCTCTACGGCCTCACCGGCACGCTCAACATGGCCGAGTTGGCGGTACGGGTCGCGCACGCCGCTGCCGCGGAGGCGCCACTGCTGCACGCCGCCGCACTGTTGCTGCTGGTGGTGTTCGCGCTCAAGGCGGCACTGTTACCGCTGTATTTCTGGCTGCCGCGCGCCTACGCGGCGGCATGCACACCGGTGGCCGCGCTGTTCGCCATCATGACCAAGGTCGGTGTGTACGCCATCCTGCGCATCTACACCCTGATCTTCGGTGCGCAGGCCGGGCTGCTCGCCGATGTCGCCCTGCCCTGGCTGTGGCCGCTGGGGCTGGCGACACTGGTGCTGGGCGCGATCGGCGCGCTGGCGGCGACCGAACTGCGCGGCCTGATCGCCTATCTATTGGTGGTGTCGGTGGGCACGCTGTTGGCGGCCATCGCGCTGGGCGGCCCCGCGCTGCTGGGTGCGGCGCTGTATTATCTGCTGCACACCACGCTGGTGACCGGCGGACTGTTCCTGCTCGCCGGCAACATCCGCCGGCAGCGCGGTGCGCACGGTGATCAGCTGCTGGCGGTCGCGCCGCCGCTGCGCCAGCCGGCGTTGCTGGGGGTGCTGTTCTTCAGCGCCGCCATGGCGGTGGCCGGCATGCCGCCGCTGAGCGGCTTCGTCGGCAAGCTGGCGTTACTGGCGGCGGCCACCCCCGGCGCCGGGCTCAGCGGCGCGCAGACCGCCTGGTTCTGGGGTGCGGTGCTGGGCAGCGGTCTGCTCGGGCTGATCGCACTCAGCCGCGCCGGCAGCCGGCTGTTCTGGCGTACCGGGGACGCACCGGCGGTGGCCGGGCGTGCCGACCGCCTGCGGGTCACCGCCGCCGTGCTGCTGCTCGGTACGAGCCCGTTGCTGAGCCTGTTCGCCGCGCCGGTGACGGCCTATACCCAGGCCGCGGCCCGGCAACTCGCCGATCCATCTGGATACATCACGGCCGTGCTGGGCCATGACGGCCGCAGCGCCTACGCCCTCGCCGCCAGGGAGACGCGCCCATGATCCACTCACGCCACCCGCGCCGCTGGCTGCCACATCCACTGCTCAGCCTGACGCTGTTCATTGTCTGGTTGCTGCTGATGAATTCCATCTCACCGGGGTCGATCCTGTTCGCGCTGTTGCTGGCCGTGCTGGTGCCACTGTTCAGCCAGGCCTTCTGGCCGGAGCCACTGCGTATCCGACGGCCACTCCTGCTGATCCGCTACGGCCTGCGCCTGCTGTGGGACATCGTCATCGCCAACCTGCACGTCGCACGGCTGATCCTCGGTCCGACGGCACGGCTGCGCCCGGCATTCATCCGCATGCCCATCGAGCTGCATGACGAGTTCGCCATCACCCTGCTCGCCAGCGCCGTGTCGCTCACTCCGGGTACGGTCGCGGCCGACATCAGTGTCGACCGCCGCACGCTGCTGATCCACGCACTGGACGTCGACGACAGCGACGCGCTGGTCGCGCAGATCAAACAGCGCTACGAGACGCCGCTGCAGGAGATCTTCACATGCTAGACCTGGCCATCCCCGTCGCCTTCACCCTCATGGCACTGGCACTGCTGCTGAACCTCTGGCGGGTGCTGCGCGGCCCGGATCTGCCCGACCGCATCCTGGCACTGGACACGCTGTACGTGAACAGCATCGCCCTGCTGGTACTGTTCGGTATCCATCTCGGCACGGCGCTCTATTTCGAGGCGGCGTTGCTGATCGCCATGATGGGTTTCGTCAGCACGGTGGCGATCGCCAAGTACCTGCTGCGCGGCGACATCATCGAATAGGGGGGGACGACTATGTTCGAAACCGTGATCGAAGCACTCGTGGCACTGTGCGTGCTTGCCGGTGCCGGCTTCGCCTTCATCGGCTCGCTGGGTCTCGCGCGTCTGCCGGATTTCTATATGCGCCTGCACGGCCCGACCAAGGCCACCACCCTCGGCGTCGGCGGCATGATCGTCGGCTCGGCACTCTACTTCTCCACCCGCGGTGAGGGGCTCAGCCTGCACGAGCTCCTCATCACCCTGTTTCTGTTCATCACCGCACCGGTGAGCGCGCACCTGCTGGCCAAGGCGGCACTGCACCTGCGGCTGCGGGCCGCTGCGAAGACCCGCGGGGCACCGTCGGCCGATTGATGCTGGTGGACAGGGCAACACAAGATCAGCCGGCGGCCGCCATGGCCAGCCTGCCGCGATATCATTACTCGGCATAAAGCAACAGATGCCGTACCGGAAATGGCAAAACGGGCGCTGCTCTGCTATCCATAGTAACGAACCACTCCGTTCCCTAACCTCAGGCACAAGGAGGCACTACCATGGCGTTCGAACTTCCCGCGCTGCCTTACCCGTCCACCGCACTCGCGCCGCATATCTCGGAAGAGACGCTGCGCTTCCATCATGGGAAGCACCATGCGGCCTATATCAACAATCTCAACAAACTGATCGCGAACACCCCGGATGCCGGGAAGACCCTCGACGACCTCGTGCGCACGGCCGAAGGCGCAATCTATAACAATGCGGCGCAGGCGTGGAACCACACCTTCTACTGGCAGTGTCTGGCCCCGCAGGACCGCCGTGGTCAGCCTGAAGGCGACCTGCTTGCCGCGATCAACCGCGATTTCAAGTCGGTGGACGGCCTGCGTGAGGCCTTCCTCGCCGCCGCCGCCGGTCTGTTCGGTTCCGGCTGGACCTGGCTGATCCAGGGCACCGACGGGCGCCTGTCGGTGGAGAACATGGGGAATGCGGGCAATCCGCTCACCACCGGCCGCACGCCCTTGCTGGTCTGCGATGTGTGGGAGCACGCCTATTACATCGACTACCGCAACGCCCGCCCCGACTATCTGAATGGCTTCTGGACATTGATCAACTGGCCGTTCGTGGCGGCGAATCTCGGTGCCGGGGCAGCGTGACGCCCCACCCATCCCTTGGACTGAACCGGCCCGATCGGGTAGATTGCCGCATTACGTCCCCTTGAAGTGATCGCCCATGGCCACCCGCAACCCTGATGCCGACAAGCTCGACCGGGTCGTCGCCGCGGCCCACCGCCAACGCGACGCCCGCGAGCAGGACTATCGCGAACGGGCACTGAAGCTCTACCCCTGGATCTGTGGCCGCTGCAGTCGCGAGTTCACGCGTGCGAACCTGAGTGAACTCACCGTGCACCACCGCGACCACAACCACGACAACAACCCGCTCGACGGCAGTAACTGGGAGCTGCTGTGCCTGTACTGCCACGACAACGAGCATCAGCGCCAACTCGAGGCCGCCGGCCTCGGCAAGACGACGGCGACGAGCGGCACGTCCGGCCCGACGTCCGTACACAACCCCTTCGCCGCGCTGAAGGACCTGCTCAAGGACAAGTAAGAAAGGGAAACAACGCCACGGCTTTGCCGCGATCTTCCGCGGCTGTCTTTTGCTGAGAACCTCCATGCACATCTGGGTCGATGCCGATGCCTGTCCGGCGGTCATCAAGGAGATCCTGTTCCGCGCCGCGGTGCGCACGCAGGTGCCGGTGACGCTGGTCGCGAATCAGCCACTGCGCACGCCGCCGTCGCCGTTCATCAAATCCATGCAGGTGGCGGCGGGTTTCGACGTCGCGGACAACCGCATCGTGGAGCTGGCGCAGCCAGGCGATCTGGTGATCACCGCCGACATCCCGCTGGCGGCCGCTGCCATCGACAAGGGCGCGATCGCGCTCAATCCGCGTGGCACGCTGTATACGGAGGAGAACATCCGCGAGACCCTGTCGCTGCGCAACTTCATGGCCGATCTGCGCAGCAGTGGCGTCGAGACCGGCGGCCCCGCCAGCCTCAACCAGGGCGACCGCCAGGCCTTCGCCAACCAGCTCGACCGGCTGCTGGCGAAGCGTGGCTAGGGAAAACCCTCATTCCAAGACTATCCCTGTATTTTTCCCCTGAAGACACTCATTTCGGCCACGGAAGCACACGGAAAAACACGGAAAAATGCCGACAAGATCACAGGCCTCACGCGTCATCCCGCGTCACCTGCCACGTGCCGGGGCAGGGCTTCGTGACGCGAGTCCAATCCAATGCCTTGCGTGTGCTTCTGTGGCCGATGGAGTTTTGTCCACGCTTTCCCTAGCGAAGGTTTTTCGTTCTCCGCAGACGGGCATGAAAGATCACTCCTGCGATTCGTGCCACGCAATCATTCCCCATTCTCTGTACACCCCCTTTCATTGATCGATATCAAACTTATCAGGCCGATCGACGTAAAATGTGGCAACAGGGTCAAGACCACAGTGCCAGCGCCGTTATACGCCCCGAACCCATCAAGAATAAGGGAAAAAACATATGGATAACGTCGCGAAGAAAACCTTGTTGTGCCTGCCCGCGCTCATCACCCTGGCGCTGACCGGTTGTGGCGGCAGCAGCAGTAGCAGCAGCCCGGTCGATACCAGCGTCAGTCTCTCCGCTACAGTGGTCGACCCCTATATCGAGGGCGCGGTGTTCTGCGTCGATACCGACCGCAGCAAAACCTGCGATGCCGGCGAGCCGCGCTCGACCGCCTCGGCCGCGGACGGCAGCATCACCTTCGACCTGGATGCGCCGCTGCCCGCGGGCAGTCTCATCATTGCCGACCCGGCCAGCCTGGGCACGCATAACGGGGTGGCCTTCACCCTGGCGATGGGCGCCCTGGTCGGCGAAGGCGCCGACGGCTTTGTCATCTCGCCGATGACCACCCTGCAGTCCAGCAGCGCCAGCCTCACCCAGGCCGGCGATGTCAGCGCCAGCCTGACCCACGAAAATATCGCAGAATTGCTGCGAACGGCCGGTCTGACAGACATCACGGCGGCGGACATCAGCGCCGACCCGATGCAGGGCATCGGCGACCTCTCCGGCGTGGTCACCGATGCACAGCTGGCGCGCATCCAGGCCACGCTCAGCATGTATGGCTTCATGAAGCTGTTCAATGAGTCCGATGCCCTGAACGGCAAGTCCGTCGCGGATATTCTGGCCAGCGGCCTCGATACAAGCGGCAGTGGCGATGTCTATAATCTGCTTTCGGCGATGGTCGGGGCGATCCAGGACGTGGTCTCGCCCGCGCTGATCGCGCAGGCGCAAGGACCGGTTACTGCGGCCAATGGCCTCTTGCCGCCGGGTGCGCCGGCACTGCCCACCGTCACCGCCGAGGTGATCGTCAAGGCCGGCGTCGCCATCCTGGACCGGGTGGTCGGCGACGCGGCGGCGGCCTGCAATGCCGCGAGTGGCGATTACACCGCCGGGTTGGCGGCGGCCACGACCCACCTCGGCGACGGCGCTTTCCCGTTACTGGTGGAAGAACTGGGGCTGGCCTACTACGCGGCGCACAACCAGGCGGCACTGGAAGCACTGCTGACGTTTGCATCGGCGCCCAATATGACCGCCCTGATGATGGGCGCACCGCAAGCAACACCACTCGACGCAGGGCTGGCCTGCGCCAGCGGACATTTCACGGTCGACAATACCCTGAACGCCAGTTGTATCCCGTCCTGAGTCGAGCAGGCGGCGTCCGCGGGTCCTCCGCGGGCGTCTGGCCGCCGCCACAGGCGGCTTCCTCCCGCTACCCTTCAGGACGCAATGCCTGGAGGACTCCTTCGGCTTGCTCCTGACGAAGGGCGATCAGCACTTCGGTAAGAGCAACACGTTCCACTGTCCTGGCATGGGTCTCCCGGGGTTCACGGCCAGCAATGGTGTTCCGCCGCTCAGCCCGGCGGCCAGTGCATGGGGCGACCACCGAGGACGTGCAGGTGGATGTGGAAGACGGACTGACCGGCCTCCCGATGACAGTTCATGACGGTGCGGTAGCCGCGCGCGGCGATGCCGTCGCCCGCGGCCACCTTCTGTGCCGCCAGATACAGTTTGCCGACCAGCGCGGCATGTTCCGGCTGCAGATCGTTGGGCGTCGAGATGTGGATCTTGGGGATGACCAGCACATGCGTCGGCGCCTGCGGGTTGATGTCGCGGAAGGCGAGCACCTCATCGTCTTCGTACACCGTATCGGGTTTGATCTCACCGGCCACCATCTTGCAGAACAGACAATCACTCATGTCACACCTCGTTCGGGTTCGTCCGATCCCGTGCTGCGGGCATTAAACTGCCATCGGCCGCGGGGTTCAACGTGGGCACCAGCGGATGGTCACGAAATCCACAGAACCCACTAGACCCACGAAAACTGCGTCATGCCAAAACCCGCATTGGCCACGGAAACACACGGAAGGACACGGAAAAACACCGACAAGATCATATGTGCCGCACACCCGTCCTGCGCACCCACCAAGTAACGCGCCAGTGCTTCATGGCGCTGTTTCATTTCAACGCCTTCCGTGTGCTTCCGTGTGTTTCCGTGGCCAATGCGGTTGGTGGGCTCATTTCGTTTCGTGGGCTTTGTGGGTTTCGTGGCCATCCCGATCCAGCCACGGGCTATAGATCCTGGCGGCCCGCGAACGCATGCGAGAGCGTGCCACCATCGATATATTCCAGTTCACCACCGAGCGGCACGCCGTGGGCGATGCGGGTGGCGCGCACGCCGTGGGTGCGGGCCAGCTCGGCGATGTAATATGCGGTCGCCTCGCCCTCGACGGTGGGGTTGGTCGCCAGGATCAGTTCACGCACCTCACCGTCGGCCAGGCGCGCCTCCAGCAGATCGAGGCCGAGGTCCTGCGGGCCGATGCCGTCCAGCGGTGACAGGTGGCCCATGAGTACGAAATACAGGCCGCGGTAGCCGGTCGACTGTTCCAGTGCCGCCACATCGGCCGGCGATTCCACCACGCACAGCAGCGTCGCGTCGCGCGCCGCCGCGGTGCACAGGGTACAGACCTCGGTCTCGCTGAAGGTCCGGCAACGCCGGCAGTTGCCGACCTTGTCCATCGCCGCGAGCAACGCCTCGGCCAGGCGGCGGCCGCCGGCGCGGTCGCGTTCCAGCAGCTGGTAGGTCATGCGCTGCGCCGACTTGGGGCCGACGCCGGGCAGACAACGCAGCGCCTCGATCAGGCGCTCGATGCACGGGGAATGCGCCACGGTGTGCGCTCAGAACGGCAGCTTGAAGCCGGCCGGCAGGTTCAGGCCGGCCGTCATCGAGGCCATGCGTTCCTGGCTGGTGGACTCGACCTTGTGCACGGCATCGTTGACCGCCGCGGCGATCAGGTCCTCCAGCATGTCCTTGTCGTCGGCCAGCAGGCTGGGATCGATGGTCACGCGACGCACCTCGTGGCGGCCGTTCATGATCACGCTGACCATGCCGCCACCGGACTGACCGGTGATCTCCGTCTTGGCGAGTTCTTCCTGCAGCTTCTGCATGTTCGCCTGCATCTGCTGCGCCTGCTTCATGATGTTGCCTATACCGCCTTTCATTGCGTGTTCCTCTTGGTTGGTGGTGAGTGAGGCGTGAGGAGTGAGGGGTAAAACTCGTTATGGCCACGGAAACACACGGAAACACACGGAAAACTTTCTTATTGAAAACCCAGAAATGAGCCCGTAAATAATTCTGTGTAACTGCCCATCCATCACGTGGTCCCACAGAATCTTGGTAAGGCATTCTTTCCGTGTTTTCCGTGTTTTCCGTGTGTTTCCGTGGCCAATATCTTTTCTCCTCACGCCTCACGCCTCACTCATCTCCCTCACTCCACCGGCCGCACCGTATCGCGCTGCACCTGGGCGCCGAAGGTCTCTTCGAGGTTGCGGATGTTGTCGTCCTCGGCGATGGCCTGTTCGGCAGCGGCCTGGCGCTCGCGGTTCAGGCGCGCCTGCTGCTGCGCGGGTGTTTCCTCGCCCGGCGCCTCCGCCTCGATGCGCAGTTTGGTCTCCTGACCGAAGTGGGTCGTCAATGCCTCGGCGAGCTTGCGTTCCAGTGCCGGGCTGAGCAGCTGGGTGTGGGTCGGATCGAGATGGAGCCGGATCCGCCCTGCGGACTGCTCGGCCAGTGTGCAATTCTCCGCCAGCTGCCGGACCATGCCGCGCAGCTGCAGGGCGTCGATCAGCGCCGGCCAGTCGCCGGCGGGGGGGGCGGGACGCACCGCGGCCGCCGTGACTACCGGAACCGCCGCCGTCTGGGGCGCCGGCGCTGCGGGCACATCGGCCGCAGCCGCCGCGGTCGGGGACGCCGATGGTGCCGCCCGCGGCGGGCCTGCCGGACGTGTCGCCGGTTGCGCTGCCGGCACGGGGCTGTGTGCCGGCACGTCGCCCGTATCGGGCCGGAAGGCCAGCATGCGCAACAGCACCATCTCCAGGCCGCCGCGCGGGTCCGGCGACAGCGGCAGGTCGCGGCGGCCGATCAAGGCAATCTGGTAGGCGAGCTGCACGTCCTCCGGACTCAGCGTGGTGGCGAGTTCCATGACCGCCTCGCGGTCGCCGTAGCTGTCGTCGACGGCCTCAGGCACGGTCTGGGCGACGGCGATGCGTTGCAGTACCGACAGCAGCTCGGCCAGGGCGCTGTCGAAATCCGCCGCCTGCTCGGTGAGCTGCGCGACCTGGGCCAGCAGCGCCGCACCGTCCCGGCGCGCCAGGGCGCGCACGATGGCGTAGACCTGACCACGTTCGATGGTGCCGAGCATGGTCCGCACCTCGGCCTCCTGCACCGCACCACCGCCGAAGGCAATGGCCTGATCCAACAGGCTCAGTGCATCACGCATGCTGCCGTCGGCCGCGCGCGCGATCTCGGCCAGGGCCGCGGGGTCGGATTCGATCTGTTCATCGCCCAGCACCTTGGCGAGGTAGTCGCCGATCAGGTGCTGCGGCAGCCGCTTGAGATTGAACTGCAGACAGCGCGACAGGATGGTCACCGGCAGCTTCTGCGGGTCGGTGGTCGCCAGCAGGAACTTCACGTGTGGCGGTGGCTCTTCCAGCGTCTTCAGGAGGGCGTTGAAGCTGTGGTTGGAGAACATGTGCACCTCGTCGATGAGGTACACCTTGTAGCGGCCGCGCGTCGGTGCGTACTGGACGTTCTCCAGCAGTTCACGGGTCTCGTCGACCTTGGTGCGCGAGGCCGCATCGACCTCGATCAGGTCGATGAAGCGACCCGCGTCGATCTCGGTGCAGGCACTGCACACGCCACAGGGTGTGGAGCTGACGCCCTGTTCGCAGTTGAGCGACTTGGCGAGGATGCGCGCAATGGTGGTCTTGCCGACACCGCGCGTGCCAGTGAACAGATAGGCGTGGTGCAGCCGGTCGTTGTCGAGCGCATTGATCAGGGCGCGCAGCACATGCTCCTGACCCACGAGGGTGTGGAAGCTGCGGGGCCGCCATTTGCGTGCGAGGACCTGATAACTCATAGCTTCGATATCGAATCCGGCGTTACCTGTAGGACCGGGCTCTTGTGCCCTTTAGGGTATGCCCGCGAACCTTCGTGACGGTTCGCGGGCAAGCCCGCTCCTACGGTTGCTCGTTCTGCCACAGGTTCGAAATCAAGAGGCGGCCTGCACCAGCCACACCCCGGCGCCCGCATCACTGCTGCCGCTGCTCCCTTCCGGGCCTGACGGGGTTCACAGATTAGCGTCGCGGGGGGACCGGCACAAGCCGCCAAACCGGACGATGGTCGGAGTGGCGAGGCCGCAACCGCGTGGCCTTGCCGCCTGCTCCGTCCACCAGATGTTCGTTGTCTGCGCCCCGCCGCGGCAATCCCGCCTCGGCCAGGGCGCGCCAGTGTACCACAGGGTTGTCCCAGCGGGTCCGCGCGCCGCACGGCGCTGGAACAAACGGTCGCACGGGCGCTCGCCGTTCCGATCTGAAACGCGCGTGCACCTGCAATCGAAACACGCGAACACCGCTGCGTCCCGCGGTGTATCAACCCACCGACAAAGTGTGTGAAATGCCACAGAATACCTTCAAGTGATTATGATGATAACGACGTAATTACTTGAATAGATAAAATAATGCATCGTGGCATGCAACCTGCAAAGCGGCTGACCGTTCGAAGAACAAGCCTGTCTCGATCAAAAAAACCTGGGAGTCATCTTACATGTATTTTCCATTCAGCTATCGGCGCGCCCTGCTCAGCACCCTGATCGCCGCCTCTGTCCACGGCGCAGCCGGCGCCGACGATGCACCGCTTCCCACCATCAGCGTCACGGCACCGTCGCTGGTCGAAAGCCCGGCCCCGAGCGCCTCGCTCCTCCAGGCGGAAGAACTGAACCACCTGGTGCCCGCCAGCAGCGACACCGCGAGCCTGCTGAGAAACGTGCCGGGCCTGAATCTCCAGGGCAGCGGCGGGGTTTCCAGTCTGCCGGTCATCCACGGCCTCGCTGACGACCGCCTGCGCATCAAGGTCGACGGCATGGACCTGATCTCCGCCTGCGGCAACCACATGAATCCACCGCTTTCCTACATCGACCCCAGCAACGTCAACGCCGTCACCGTCTTCGCCGGCATCACGCCGGTCAGCGTCGGCGGTGACAGCATCGGTGGCACCATCCTGGTGGACTCTGCCGATCCGGAATTCGCCCAGGCCGGTGCCGGCCTGTTGCACAAGGGCACGATCGGTGCGTTTTACCGCAGCAACGGCAACGCCCACGGCGGCGACCTCGCTGCAACCATCGCCAGCGAAAAGCTGAGCGTGCGCTACACCGCCTCCACCGCCAAGGCCGATAACTACACGGCTGGTGACGATTTCAAGCCGGCAGGACCGGCCGCCGCCGGCCGTGGATGGCTGGACGGCGACGAGGTCGGTTCCAGCATGTACAAGTCGACCAACCAGTCGCTGGCCGTGGCGCTGCGCCAGGCCAATCATCTCGTCGAACTCAAGGTCGGGTTACAGGACATCCCCTACCAGGGCTGGCCGAACCAGCGCATGGACATGACCGGCAACGACAGTACCCAGACCAATCTACGCTATGAGGGGCAATACGACTGGGGCGGGCTGGAGGCGCGCGCCTACCACGAGAACACCCGGCACAAGATGCAGTTCTACGACGACAAACTCTTCTGGTATGGCCCCAACAATGTACCCAATTCCGATGGTGTACCGTGCGTGACCCTCAGTGGCGGTGCGAACGGCTGCGCGGCAGGCATGCCCATGGATACCGAGGGCAAGAACAGCGGTGTACTCGTCAAGGCGGCGATCCCCCTGTCGGCGCGCGACCTGCTGCGGGTGGGCGGCGAGGTGCAGCGCTACCGGCTGAACGACTGGTGGGATGCCTCCGGCAAGGGCATGTGGCCGGATACCTTCTGGAACATCCGCGACGGCGAACGCGACCGCCTGGCAGTGTTCGGCGAATGGGAGGCGCAGTGGAATCCGCAGTGGCTGACGCAAGTCGGTGTACGCCACGAAACCGTGGATATGAACGCTGGCGATGTGCAAGGGTATAGCCCGATGTACAGCCCCACCGATGCGGCTGCCTTCAACGCCGCCGACCGCGACATCACCGACCACAACCTGGATGCGACCGCGCTGGCACGCTTCACACTGGACGCCACGCGCACATTCGAAGTCGGCTACGCCCGCAAGACCCGTTCGCCCAACTTGTATGAGCGCTACACCTGGTCGACGCATGGCATGTCGATGCGCATGATCAACTGGGCCGGCGACGGCAATGGCTACGTGGGTAATCTCGATCTGGACCCGGAGATCGCGCATACCGTGAGCGCAACCTTCGACTGGCACGACGCGGCACGGCAGGATTGGGGGCTGCAGGTGACCCCCTATTACACCTATGTCGATGACTATATCGATGCTCAGCGCTGCTCCGGTGCCGCCACCGGTGTCTGCACCGCCGCCAACCTGACAGCGACCGACGCCTTCGTCTACCTCCAGTTCGTGAACCAGTCGGCCAAGCTCTACGGCATCGATGTCTCCGGCCACTTCCCGCTGGCCAAGGGTACCCGCTTCGGCAGCTTCACCGCGAGCGGAGTACTGAACTACGTCCAGGGCGAGAATAAGACCACCGGCGACAACCTCTACAACATCATGCCGCTGAACGCGCGGCTGGCGGTGGTGCAACGCCAGGGCGGCTGGACCAATAGTGCCGAGGTCGAGCTGGTCGAGGCCAAGACTGACGTCTCGGCGACCCGCAACGAGGTCGAGACCAGCGCCTATGGCCTGCTCCACCTGCGCAGCAGCTATGAGTGGAAACAGGTGCGCCTCGACATCGGTGTCGAGAACGTCTTCGACCGCTTCTACAACCACCCGCTGGGCGGCGCCTATCTGGGCCAGGGCAAGACCATGTCCGGAAACGACATACCCTGGGGCGTCACGGTCCCCGGCATGGGCCGCTCGATCTATACCGGTGTGAACTTCAAGTTCTAACCGGATACGACGCGACACCGTTATACGAAAGGGGCCGCAAGGCCCCTTTCTTTGTGTCTTCAGCGGCACTGCTGCAATCCGTAGGGTGCGTCGGCGCAGCGACGCACCCTACGGACTGAGTAAGAGGCGTACTCAACACAGGGGCGCAGATAAAATTCTGAGAGGATTCACTACTGACAATCTCTGCGTTGAAAATGTATGAATCAGAGACTTCTCAGATTTAGTGCCCTTCGGGTCAGGCCCGTTTGATTCCGGATCCCGTTTGAAGTGTGGGGCGTAGGTTTTCTGCGCTCTGCTAAGATGGCGCGCACATCCGACCTGGAGACCGCACCGTGCTGCCGACGCCCAAACCCACCGCGCGCCACTTTGCCCGCGGCGACCTCGCCCTGGCCCTGCGTCATGGCTGGACGACCTTCCGTGCGCTGCCCGGTGTCAGCCTGGCCCTCGGCGCTATCGCGGTGGTCGTCGGCGTGGCCGTACTGTTGTGTGTCTACGGTGTCGGCCTGTCGGCCATGGCCCTGCCCTTCGCCGCCGGTTTCATGCTGCTCGGACCGATCCTGCTCGCCGGCTTCTTCCGCCTCGCCGAGGTCCATGCCGACGGCCGCCGACCCGGTCTGCGTGACGCGCTTGCCGGCTTCCGGGGCGCCCCCGCGGGCCTGTGGGTGGTCGCGCTGCTGTGCGCCTTCCTGTTCATGATCTGGATCACCGATGCCGGGATCCTCTACAGCTTCATGATCGGCACGTTCGACACGACGCGCCAGCCGCTGTGGCTGAGTCAGCTGCAGGCGGACCGCGTCGCCTTCACGCTGTGGAGCTCGCTCATGGGCTCGGTGCTGGCGTTCTTCGCCTTCGCCTTGTCTGCGTTCTCCGTGCCGCTGCTGCATCAGCGCCGCACGACGTTGATCCACGCGGTGTATTCGAGCGTGTGCGTGGTACTGCGCAACTTTCCGGCGGCCATCGCCTGGGGGCTGCTGCTGACCGGCGTCATCGTGGTCTCGATCCTGTTGCTGCCGCTGCTGATGGTGACGCTGCCGGTCATGGCCTACGCCAGCTTCGCGCTCTATCAGCGGGTGTTTCCGGGACACGATGCAGGTGCCTGCTGATGCCCGAGGGGGTGGGGGGGGCGCCCACGTTGGGCGCACTGAAATTAGAAAGGCGGCCCTAAGGCCGCCTTTGGGTCCCTCGCGGGCTGCTCCTGCCCGCTTTTCAACATCCCTGTGAGTTCGACCTTCCCTGGTGCAATCCCTGCTTCCGTCCTAGCCAGTAGTACGTGGCGAATTTTCCCATCAATTCGTGTATTTACAAGCTACCCACGGCGTCAAAAGGGTGTCGCATGCCAGACCCGCAAGCGGGCATGTCCCGGCCCGGCACAGCACGATCACAGTAGATTCATGCAGTTGGAATGCCGGTCGGCAGGCCAGCCCGGACCGGGACCGGCGGTGCACCCGACTGACCTACGGGGCTTTCAGCCTTTTCGTACAGATGACGCCGAATACCATCCCTAAAGCCGCTGCCGCGGCGGCCGCCCCGGCCGGCGACAGCCCGGTGCGATAGGCCG
>JACDJA010001793.1_pt1 | contig 16882 bp, 22 predicted proteins | sample 7449241 | NCBI WGS metagenome assembly JACDJA01 (sample SAMN14253289, study PRJNA609438) | sludge metagenome | isolation source: initial anaerobic sludge | collected 2018-12-20 | reverse complement strand
TCTATCTTCTTATCTATAAGTGTAACAGTTCTTGATTTTATATCAGATATTTGCAAATCAATATTTTTTAGCTCCAGCTCTTTTTGTTTCTTAACATCATCAAGAATTTTTTCATGTTCATTTTGCACAAATGTTAGAACTTTTAAAATCTCATTTTTTGCTTCTTCATTTGAAATAGCCTCACTTTTTATCTCTAAAAAGTTTTTTAAACCTTTTGCAACAGATATATTTGAAATCTCTGAAGTTTTATCTTGTAGGTTTTTTTCTATATCAACAAACAAAGTTGTTAATTTTTTTTCTAAAATTGTTGCATCATCAACATAGTTTTTACTTGAATCATCTAATCTATATTCACCAATTTCAAATAAAGCTTTTGCCTCATAAATAGGTGTTTTTGTATAAGCATAAACTCCAGCAATTGCTGTAATTACAAAAGTAAAAATAGCTATAAAAACTCTTTTTGCCCAAATAGTTTTAAACAACTCCCTTAAATCTATCTCATCTTCATAGTTACTATTTATTTGTGTACTCAATTTCTACCCTAAAATATAATTTTTGGATGAGATTTTATCTAGTTATTACTTAATTTATAGAAAAAAATATAGGGATTGAGAGTTGATAGCAGTTGGCGGTAATAAAATAATTTAAAAGATATTAACTAAGGCTTATATATAATTTCTTAAAATTTTTAAGGTAGAAAATGGACAAAAAGCACATAACATCACTCATCTCACAACTATTTGGTAAGTTCGCTTCGCATGAGTTTGCAAAGCCCATACAAAAGATCATAAATAGTTGCTATGTAAACATAATGGGGCTAGATATGAGTGAGTTTAATCATAGCTCAACCTACAAAAGTCTAAATGCACTGTTTACTAGAAAACTAAAAGAGCCAAGAGAATTTTCGCTTGATGGGAGTGATTTTATCAGCCCTTGCGATTCGCTCATAACCGAAAAAGGCACCATAGAAAATGGCACAGCTTTGCAGATAAAAGGTATGAGTTATGGTGTAAGTGAGCTTTTAGGAGATAGTTTTGGAGATGTTAGTGAGCTTGATGGTGGGAGTTTTGTGAACTTTTATCTATCGCCAAGAGATTATCATCGCTACCATATACCACTAAATCTAAAGGTGATAAAAGCGACTCACATTCCAGGTAGATTTTACCCTGTAAATATACCCTCACTTAAAAAAAGAGTTGCACTTTTTTCTCAAAATGAGAGAGTTGTTATAGAGTGCCAAAGTCTTAGCGGTAAAAGGTTTTTTATGGTGTTAGTTAGTGCTTTAAATGTTGGTGTTATGAGAGTTAGTTTTGATGATAGGATCCAAACAAATGCTGATGCACAAAGAGTTCAAACTTATGAATATGATGAGCTTTATTTAGACAAAGGCGATGATTTTGGTTGTTTTGAGATGGGTTCAACCATCGTTATTTTGGCTCAAAAAGATATGCTAGATCTTAAGGTTGCCTCAGGTGCTAAGGTAAAATTTGCACAAAATATAGCTAAGGTGATTTAACCCACCAAAGCTATGGTATCTTTTTTGTTTGGAACTAAACATAAAAAGCTATAACTCTCATCGCCAAGTGTTTCATAACTATGTTCAAGCCCCGCTGGAATGAGCAAAATATCACCTGCTTTTGCCTCTATAAACTCTTTGCCAATTTGAACTTTTGCTTTACCGCTAAGCACAAACTGCTCATGCTCAATGCTATTTGTGTGAAGTGGCATAAATCCACCTGCTTCTATAATGAAGTTTCGCATAGCAAAATGTGGTGCTTCATCACTAGAGATTAGCATCTTCATAGATACTCCCTTACCCGCACTTTGTGCAACGGCTTCGATGTTTTTTAGCTCTTTTTGAATGTACATAGTAAAATCTCGCTATAATTTTTTTAGTAGTATAGCACAGGAGTAGCCATAATGTTAGCAAAAAATATAACCCAACTAATAGGAAAAACACCGCTCATTAGACTAAATAGACTTAGCGATGAGCTAGGGGTTGAGATCTTAGCAAAGTGCGAGTTTTTAAACCCAACTAGCTCTGTAAAAGATAGAGCCGCTTATAGTATGCTAAGAGATGGCATAGATAGCGGTCGCATTAAAAAAAATAGCACCATCATTGAGCCAACAAGCGGTAACACGGGCATTGCTCTAGCTGCTCTTTGTGCTTCAATGGGACAAAAACTAATACTTACAATGCCAGAATCTATGAGCATAGAGAGGCGAAAACTTTTAGCTTTTTTTGGTGCAAAACTTGTTTTAACTCCAGCAAATCTTGGTATGAATGGAGCCATAAAAAAGGCAAATGAGTTGTGTGGTGAGATAGAAAATTCGCTAATATTAGGGCAGTTCATAAACCCTGCAAACCCTTTGGCACACGAGAGAACAACAGCGGTGGAGATACTAGAAGATACAGATTTTAACTTAGATGCTTTTGTGGCATCGGTTGGAACAGGTGGGACACTAAGTGGAAGTGCTAAAAGATTAAAAGAACACGATAAAAATATAGCGATATTTGCCGTAGAGCCTAGTAAGAGTGCGGTGTTATCTGGTTGTGCTGCTGCTTCGCATGGTATTCAAGGCATTGGTGCTGGGTTTGTGCCTGAGATATTAGATGTTAGTTTGTATGGCGAAGTGATAACCATAGATGACGATGAAGCCATAAAAGCCGCAAAAGATGTGGCTAAAAGCGAGGGGCTTTTGGTTGGAATCTCCTCTGGTGCAAACATCGCAGCGACAATCAAAGTTGCTTCAAGAGCCGAGTTTAAGGGTAAAACAGTTGTAACTATACTTTGCGATACGGGCGAGAGATACATAAGCACGGCACTTTTTGATGAAGCTTGAGTTTTTAGAAACCATAAAAAGCATTGATGGGGTTGTGCAAAATGTGCTTTATCATCAAAAAAGATATGAGAGTGTGCTAAGACACTTTGGCTCTTGTGAATTTTTGGAGTTAAAAACTAAGCTTAAACCGCCAAATGATGGGCTTTATAGATGTCGTGTGGTTTATACACTTGATGGCATAAAAGAGATTGGCTACATAAAGTATGAAAAAAGAGTCATAAATTCACTTAAGTTAGTTGAAGCAAATGGCATTGAGTATAGCTTTAAGTATGCTGATAGAGGTGTTTTGGATGCTCTTTTTGCAAAAAGAGAAGCTTGTGATGATGTGCTTATAGTAAAAAACGATCTCATAAGTGATACCACCATAGCAAATGTCGCTTTTTTTGATGGAGAGCTTTGGCTAACACCAAAAAAACCGCTTCTAGCTGGAACCTCAAGGCAGAGGTATTTAGATATGAAAAAGATCTATGAAGCGGATATAAAAGTAGATGAGCTAGGCAAATTTAGCAAAGTTGCACTTTTAAATGCTATGGTAGATTTTGATATAATTGAGAAAAAATTAGAGGATGTCATTTGTTAAATGAACTAATAAAAGATGAAAAGTTTGCACTAGTTATGCAAGAAAATATCATCTCGCTAGTAGATTATCTTTTGGAAAAACAGATCGATTTTGCTATCTTAGCAAAACTAGAGCATATAACTTTTGAGCCAGAACTACCTAACTACATAAAAGATACTTTTGGTGATATGGTACTTTTTAATTTGGCTGAATATACTTTAAGTAGTGCTTATATGAGCGGTAGTGAACTTAGGTTTGAAGCTGGTTTTGGAAGTGAGAATTTTGGAAGTTTGGTTAGTGTGGAATTTTTGGCGATTGTTCACATTATAGTAGATGATGTGCCAGTGCTACTAAACATCGCCTCACCACTTGCTAAAAATGGTGAGTTAGAGAACTCAATGGCTTCATTTTTGTCAAACCCTGAGAACTCTAAGTTTTTTAAGAAGTGATTTAAACTCTATTTATGCTTATGAGATAATCAACGACACTATTTACAAAAGCGTCATGTTTTTTATCTTTTGAGTAGGCTATGTAAAAACTTCTCTCTATTTTGTAATCTTTTAGTCTTGCTTCAAATAGCTTTTTATCGGCAACTTCATTTGCTATTGCATGTTTTGAGATGACTGACACTAGTGGTCTTTTTGCTTTTGGGTCTGAGTAGAGAATGGACTCTTTTATGGCTGTTGGGCTAGAGATGATGCTTATAACATTGAAGTTGTTGCACTGAACACCCATCTCATCAAAAGCTTCACTTGTTAGTTTCCTAGTGTGTGAGTTCTCATCTCTACAAATCCAGTCAAAACCTATGAGGTCTTCGCTAGTTAGGTTTTTCTTAAGTGGTTGATTTGAAAAAACAACAAGCTCATCCGCAACCCACTCTCTATATATTAAGTCATCTTTAAAGATAGGTGACTCGATGAGAGCGATGTCTATTTTTTTGTCTTCGATCTGCTCTATAATGTCAGAAGATAGCGACACATTCACATAAACATCATTGTTTATGCGTTTTTTTATCTCTGTTAGATAGTTTGGAAGTATATAGTTTCCTATGGTTGTTGAAGCTCCGATTGTAAAGGTGAAGTCCTTGTTTATGATCTTTAATAGCTCTTTTTCACTGCTAGTTATCGCTTTTTCAAGTCTAGTTGCGATGCGAAAAAGATCCTCACCCTCTTTTGTTAGGAGAATGCCATTTTTCTTTCTATCTACTATTTTAGTATCAAGATACTCCTCTATAAGTCTGATCTGTTGCGTAACAGCTGGTTGAGATATGCCTAGTTTGGCGGATGCTTTTGAGAAACTTTTCTCTTTTATAACCATTAAAAAGGTTTCTAGTTTTGCAAAATCTTTTAACATAATAATTCCCATAAATTTAGATTATAAGTAAAAGTATAACCAATAATTATAATGATTGCAAGAGTTTTTTTATAATTGTTATAATTTTTAGTTAAAAAAGAGATTTTTGGCTATAATATTAACTATATAAACAAAATAGATAGAGAAATGATAGATAAAATTTTCGCAAAATTAAATGATTCTCAAAAAGAGGCTGTAAAACAGTTTGAAGGTCCTGTGCTCATATTGGCTGGGGCTGGAAGCGGAAAAACAACTACAATAGTATCAAGACTCGCTTACATCATAGATGAGCTTGGCATTCCCCCATCAAACACTTTGACTCTTACTTTTACAAATAAAGCAGCAAATGAGATGAGAGAGAGGGCACTCTCACTCATATCTAGTGAAGCTCATCCGCCACTTTTGTGTACTTTTCACAAGTTTGGACTCATCTTTTTAAAGTTCAATATGCACCTGCTAGGTAGAAAAAATAGTTTTGTAGTTATAGATAGTGATGATAAAAAAAGGATCATAAAAAGGCTAGATCCTGAGCTTCAAACATCTTTGGTTGCAAGTGAGATCTCAAGATATAAAAACTCGCTTATGAGCCCAGATGAAGCTTATAAGGCGGCTGAATTTTTTAACTATCAACAAATCGCAAAAGTTTATGGGGAGTATGAGAGCTACTTAAGAGATAATAATCTAGTCGATTTTGATGATCTACTTAGTTTGACATATAAGATCTTAGATGAGCATCCACAAATTGCAAAAGATCTATCTTCTAAGTACCAATACATAATGGTAGATGAGTATCAAGATACAAATGAGTTGCAGTTAAAACTGCTCCATAAGCTTTGTGCTACGCATAAAAATATTTGTGTTGTTGGAGATGATGATCAGAGCATTTATGGTTGGCGGGGAGCTCATATTAGAAATATTTTGGAGTTTGACCAAGACTTTAGTGATGCAAAAGTTTTCAAACTAGAACATAACTACAGATCTCGCGAACCCATACTAAAAGTTGCAAATGCACTCATAGCTCACAACCGCTCAAGACTTGGCAAAGAGCTGATCTCCACAAGAGGAAGCGGCGAAGATGTGGCACTGCTGCATAGTAGTGATGAAAATGAGGAGGCTAGAAAGATAGCCGCTAAGGTAGCAAAACTACTCTCTAGTGGGGTTAATAGCTCACAAATTGCCATACTTTATAGAGTCAATGTTTTAAGTAGATCCATAGAAGAGGGGCTAAATAGAGCAAAGATTAGCTACAGATTAGTTGGCGGACTTAGGTTTTATGATAGAGCGGAGGTCAAAGACATCATAAGCTACTTAAGAGTTATAGCAAATGAGCACGATGATTTTTCATTTAAACGCATTATAAACAAGCCAAAAAGAGGTTTAGGAAAAGCCACGATAGATAAGTTAGAAGATGCAGCAACTAAGGTAAATAGCTCACTTTTTGGCTACATTTACAACTCTAGCGACAAAGTTTTAGATGATCTAGTTAAGATGAAAAACACTAAAACACTGAAAAAACTTGTTGCAGATGTTAAACAGATGCAACAAATTGCAACGAATACAACATATAGCATTGTTGATGAGCTTGAAAATATATTTAAAATAAAAGATATATATAGAGCCACCCAAGAGGAGTTTGAGAGGTTTTTAAATATCGATGAGTTTTATGCACTCTTTAAAGATTACATAAAAAACAACCCAACAGCTACACTTGATGAGTTTTTAAATGAAACTACACTTTTGAGCGATCAAGATGAGATAGATGGCGATAGTATCTATATGATGAGCATCCATGCTTCAAAAGGACTTGAGTTTGAGCATATATTTATCATAGGGTTAGAGGAGGGCTTTTTACCGCTTATTGGTGATGGAAGCGATGTTGAGGAGGAGCGAAGACTCGCTTATGTCGCATTTACTAGAGCAAAAGAGTCTCTTACTCTATCACATGTTGATAGCAGGTTTTACAAAGGTAAGAGAAGTGATCTTTTAAAAAGTCGTTTTTTTAGTGAAGCTGGGCTTAGCGAGGGTTCTTTAGTGGTGGAAAAAAGTAGTGCTTTTAAAAAGGGTGATCTAGTTAGACACAAGATCTTTGGGACAGGTCGCGTTAATGGTGTTAGCAAGGCTGGTAGAGAGTTTAAGCTTGAGATAAATTTCGCTGGTATTAAGCGAGAGATTATGGCTTCATTTGTAGAGAAGTTATGAATAGACTTTTTGTAGCATACAAGCCATCTGGTATATCTTCAAATGGTTTTTTATCTAGGTTAAAAAGAGAGTTTAAAGTCAAAAAAGCTGGTTTTTCAGGTACCCTTGATCCTTTTGCTAAGGGAGTTTTGATAGTCGCATTTGGAAGCTGCACTAAGCTTTTTAGATTTTTAAAAAAGAGTCCAAAAACATACAAAGCGACACTTTGGCTAGGTGCAAAAAGCGATAGTTTAGACATAGAGCTAATAGATAGAGTCGATGAAACAAAAGAGGTAGATGTTAAGAAACTAGAAGATGCTCTAGCCTCGCTAATTGGTGAGATTGAGTATGAGCCTCCGATTTTTAGTGCTAAACATATAGATGGAAAAAGGGCTTATGATCTAGCTAGAGCAGGGGTTAAGGTGGAGCTAGAAAAGATAACTTCAACCATATACAGCACAAAACTTCTTAACTACTCACACCCTTTTGTAACATTTGAAGCTTGCGTGAGTGAGGGGACTTATATAAGATCACTTGGACTCATTTTGGCTAAAAAAATGGGTTTTGCATATGGAAGTTTAAGTGCCCTAGAGAGAGTTAGCGAGGGCGATTTTAGGTATAATGATGCTAAGAGTTTAGATATTAAAAAGTATCTATCTATAAAACAAAACTACTATTTGGGCGATGAGCTTAACTTAAGATATGGTAGAGTTTTAGAATTAGATGATTTTAAGTATAAAGAGGATGGGAGTTACTATGTGGACTCTTGTGATTTTTTAAGTATCATAACCATTAAAGATGCTAAAGTTAGCTATGAGCTAGGGAGAGTAGAGTGTTAGTTCTTGGTAGAAAATTAGATGAGTCGATCATCATCGGTGAAAATATAAAAATAAAAGTTGTAAGCATAGATAGAGGTGTTGTAAAGCTTGGTATTGAGGCACCTAAAGATGTCTCAATATTGCGAGAGGAGCTACTTGAGCAGATCAAAAACTCAAACAAAGAGGCATCAAAAAACTCAAACCAAAGTGAGCTAACACTGCTTAGTAAACTTTTAAAGAAGTAGTATGAAAAGAGCTTATGCTAAGGTAAATATCTTTTTAAAGATCACAGGCAGTAGAGGTGATTATCATGAGATATTTTCTAGGTTTATGCTAGTTAAAGAGCTCTTTGATGAGATTAGTTTTAAGCCAAAAAATGCCTCTAATGATGAGTTTATAATCAAAGGCGATTTTGATTGTGAAGTTCATCAAAACACCATCTATAAAGCCTATTTACTTCTAAAAAACCATAAAAATGTTAGTGAATTTTTTAAAACTCACTATGTTGATGTGAAAAAAAACATACCATCTTTTGCTGGGCTTGGTGGCGGAAGTAGTGATGGGGCTACTTTTTTGCTTATGTGTAATGATCGCTTTGAGTTAGGATATAGCCTAGATGAGTTAGCAACTTTGGGTGCTAAAATAGGTGCTGATGTGCCATTTTTTGTTTATGGTTATGAGAGTGCAAATGTGAGTGGCATAGGTGAGATTGTGCAAAAATTTGATGAAGTGTTGCTAAGTTTTGATATAGTTACGCCAAAAATTGCCATAAGTACACCAAAAGTTTATGGATCATATAGAAAAAATTTCTATAATCCACTAAAAGATATAAAAAAATTTCAAAATCTTAGCTCAAAAGAGATACTATCTAGCTTTTCTGCTAAAGAGGTAAATGATCTTCTAGCTCCAGCTCTAAGGGAGTATGATGAGCTTTGTGAGATAGATGGCTACTTTTTTAGCGGAAGTGGAAGCTCTTTTTTTAGGATAAAACCGTGAGTAGAAAAACTATTGCTAAAAACAAAAAAGCACTATTTGATTATTTTATAGTTGAGACATTTGAAGCTGGAATGGTGCTAAAGGGAAGCGAAGTAAAAGCCCTAAGAGATGGCAGGACAAATCTAAGAGATAGTTTTGTTAGGTTTGTAAAAAATGAGGCGTTTGTTTTTGGTATGCATATAGGAAAGCTAGAGACAACACACCACTTTTTTGCCCACGAAGAAAGAGCTAGTAGAAAGCTACTTCTTCATAGAAAAGAGATAGATAAGATGATAAAATCTATCGAGAGAGATGGCTATACTGTTGTGCCACTTGAGGTCTATTTTGATGATAAAAATAGAGTAAAATTAGCCATTGCCATAGCCAAAGGTAAACAGCTACACGATAAAAGAGAGGATTTAAAACAAAAAGATATGAAAAGAGATATACAACGAGCGATGAAGGATATTAAATGAGTACATTTCAGCTTTTGATGCTACTAGCTTCTGGTTATTTTGCTTTTAGGATCTACCAGCACATACAAACACTTCAAGATCCACAAACACAAGAGCAGCCTAGCGAAGTTCCTGTGGCGATTGAACATAGATCTTATGTCCAAATGGCAGATGAGGAGTTTGAAAAAGGCAACTTTAAAGGGGCCCTAGAGCTTTTAGAGAGTGCGGTTTCAAACGATAGATATAACCCTGATATACTATTTAAACTAGGGTTTGTTTTGCAAAAACTATCACGAGATGATGAGGCACTAAGATACTATAAAAGTGCCATTGAGATAGATGAGCGAGATGAGTTTGTGCACAATGCCATAGCCTCACTATATAGAAAAATGGGTGAGTTTGAGGAGGCAGAGGATCATCTAAGAACTTCACTTGAACTTGATGAGCAAAACCCAATCACTTACTTTAACTATGCAAACTTGCTAGTAGATATGCAAAAAAATGATGAAGCTAAGTCGATGTATGAAAAAGCACTTGAGTTAAAACCAGATTTTAGCGAGGCAAAAGAGGAGCTTGAAAAACTAAATGACCATAGCACAAATATATGATTTTTTAAATGAGCTCTCACCTTTTGAACTTCAAGAGAGCTGGGACAATTCAGGGCTTCTAATAGGTGATTTATCGCAAGATATAAGAAATGTAGCACTTAGCATAGATGTTGATGAAGCACTGATAGATTCACTAGAAAATGACACCTTGCTCATTACTCATCACCCAATCATTTTTGGTGGATTAAAACAGCTTGAATTTAGTAAATACCCAACAAATCTCATAAAAAAGATGATACAAAAAAACATATCAAACATTGCGATGCACACAAATTTTGACAAAACACACTTAAATGATTATGTTGCAAGTGATGTTTTGGGGTTAAATGTGCTATATAAAGACTCTTTTATTACTTATCTTGAAGTTAATGATGAGTTTGATAGATTTGCTAGTCGTGTTGCTACTGTTTTTGAATTGCCATATATAAAGTGTGTGAAAAATCATGACTTTATAAAAACAGCAGCCCTAGTTACAGGCTCTGGTGGCTCACTTATAAAACAAGTCAAGGCCGATTGTTTCTTAAGCGGTGATATAAAATATCATGATGCGATGGAGGCAAAAAGCATAAATTTGTCCTTAATCGATATAGGGCATTTTGAGAGTGAATACTTTTTTGCAGAGATTTTATATAAATATTTGAAAAATTTAGGTTTAAAAGCTATAATTTCATCATCAAAAAACCCCTTTACTTACATACACTCATAAAAGGAATATAATGAACCAGCACTTAAAGCAACTTATAGAGCTATCGCAAATCGATAAAGAGATGGATGCTTTTGAGCCTCAAATAGAGGAAGCGAAGTACAAATTAGAGGCGATACTAGCTAAAAAAGCGAGTCTAAATTCGGATGTTGAAAATCTAGCAAACGAGATAAGAGAAGAGGAGATTAAAAAGAAAAAAAATGAAACTCATCTTCAAGATCTCTCTAAAAAATTAGAAGATAACTCAAAAAAGAGTGCTGATGTAAAAACAGAAAGAGAGCTAAAAGCTCTTCAACTAGAAGAGGAGATCTCTAAAGAGCAAGTAAATTTTGCAAATGAGGAGATTGAGAGACTAGAGAAGATTATAGCTTTAAAAAATGAGCAGATAGCTTCAGCTAAAAAATCTCTTGAAGATTTAGAATCTAGCATCGGTGAAGTTGAAGCTGAGGTTGAGAAAAAACTAAATGTCATAAAACAAGATAGTCAAGTTGTTTTTGCTAAAAAAGAGGCACTTGTTGCAAATGTAAACCAAAAAGCTCTTGCATTTTACCAAAAGATAAGAAGATGGGCTAAAAATACAACCGTAGTACCAGTGATTGATCAATCTTGTAGCGGTTGTAACCTTATCTTAAGTGATAAAACATACTCAGATATTATAAAAGCTGATGAGATTATAACTTGCCCACATTGCGGTAGAATCTTATATCTTGAGCCTCAAGAATAGGGCTTGAATCCTTTCTCTTTTTTTTACTTTTTTGTAAGTGTGGTGCTATATATTTTAGCACTTCCACTGCTTTTGTATCTATCTTTTAAGCAAAAATATAAAGAGTCCATTCCAGCTAGATTTTTTTTATATAAAAATCCACCATTTAAAAGTGCCCAAAACTCCATATGGTTTCATGTTTGCTCTTTAGGAGAAGCTAGGGCACTAAAGAGCATATTTGATCTTTTACAAAACAAAGATATAAATATAACAACCATTACTCAAACGGGTTTTAATGAAGCAAAAAAGTACAATAAAGAGTTAAGATACCTTCCATATGAGATGTTTTTGCCTTTTTGGATCAAAAAAAAGAGCTTTTTGGTTGTTTTAGAGGCTGAATTTTGGTTTATGCTCTTTTGGGTTGCAAAACTAAAGGGTGCTAAAGTTGTGCTTTTAAATGGTAGAATTTCACAAAATAGTGCAGATAAATACCATAAATTTGGCTGGTTTTATAAAAAACTATTTGCAAATGTTGAGGTTGCTTTTGTGCAGAGTCAAAGTGATAAAGAGCACTTCTTAGCATTAGGTGTTAGAAATGTTGTGGTTAATGGAAACATTAAACTAGCCACTAAGATCTCAAAAACAAAAACTTATGCAAAGCCTGATACTAAAGTTATAGTTGCTGCTAGTACACACAAAGGCGAAGAAGAACTCATTTTAGAGGCATTTTTGGAGTATAAAAAAATAGATGCCTCCTCAAAACTTGTGGTTGTTCCAAGGCATCCTGAGAGATTTGATGAGGTTTATGCTCTGCTAAAACAGAGTGGCTTAAGTCTTAGTAGATTTTCGCTTAAGAGGGATTTTGAAGCTGATATTATATTAGTTGATATGATGGGTGAGTTAAATAACATCTATGCCATTAGCGATATAGCGGTGCTAGGTGGTGCTTTTAGAGATGATGTTGGTGGACACAATCCGCTAGAACCCGCTTTTTTTGGATGTAAAATCATAAGCGGTGAGCACTTTTTTCATCAAAAAGAGCTATTTAAATATGTAAAAAATATTCAAATTATAAAAAATAATGAGTTGCTACAAGCACTTGTAAAAGCCGATGAACTAGGTAGTTGTAGTGTTACACAAGAAGTAGATTTGAGTAAAATTGTGGAGTTATTAGATGGTAGAAGCATATAAATTATTGGCACAAAAACAGGGCATCTCAAATGGTGCGGCAAAGTCTTTGATAGATAGAGGACTTGTTTATATTGGAGCTAAAAAAGTCATCATAGCTAGGGCGAAGATCGACCCTAAAACCGAGTTTATTGTACAAAAAGTACAAAGTATAGTGAAAATATATGAAGATGAAAATATATTAGTTGTTGATAAACCAGCTTTTTTAAACTCAGATGAGATAGAGAGAGAGTTTGTAGGCACAAAGCTTCTTCATAGATTAGACCGTGAAACTAGCGGCGTTTTAATGCTTGTGAAAAATGATGAGTTTGCCGCAAAAGCGATAGAGGAGTTTAAAAAAGATAGAGTATATAAGGAGTATATTGCTTGGGTTGAGGGCATTGTTAGTGAAAAAATTGAGGTTGATAGACCAATAATCACTACCAAAAAAAATGGTAGAGCTATCTCAAATGTCTCAAGTAAAGGAAAGAGTGCCAAAACCGAGTTTATCCCCGATATGGTAAGCGGCACTAAAACTAAACTTAGATGCATATTGCACCATGGGCGAACACACCAAATAAGGGTTCATTTAAGATACATTAACCACTCGATTATAGGCGATGAGCTATATGGTGGAAGAAGATCAAAAAGAGTGATGCTTCATGCTTATAAGGTAAAGTTACTTGGTATGGAGTTTGTTGCACCTGAGCCAAAAATATTTATTCATTTTGAATAAAGCATTTTTTTAGTATAATTCGCCGATTTTTGTTTTCAATAGGAGAGCTTAATGTTTGATGCACTTACAGAATCATTTACAAATGCCATAAAAAAGCTTCGGTTTCATGATGATGAAAAGGCACTAAACAAAGCCCTTGATGAACTCAAAAAATCACTCCTAAAAGCCGATGTTCACCATAAAATAGTAAAAGATCTACTAAACCAAGTTGCATTAGATACTAAAAAAAGCGGTATTGGAAAAGAGCAGTTTTTAGATGCTATTAGAAAAAATCTAAACGAGCTTTTAGAGATCGGCGGAAACAGAGGCTTTGTTTTTGCACCAAACCCGCCAACTGTTATACTAATGAGCGGTTTACAAGGTAGTGGTAAAACAACCACTACTGGAAAACTTGCACTCTATCTAAAAAATAGAGGAAAAAAAGTTCTAATAGTAGCAGCTGACTTGCAAAGATTAGCAGCAGTTGAGCAACTTCGCCAAATTACAAATAAAATAGAAGTAGAGCTTTTTGAACACAGCAGCCACAACCCTGTTGAAGTAGTTGAAGCAGCTATGCAAAGAGCTAAAAGTTCACTCTATGATGTAGTTCTTATAGATACAGCTGGTCGTTTAGCCATAGATGATGAGCTTATGGGTGAGCTGCAAAATGTTAAAAAAGTTGCAAAACCAAATGAGATTTTTTATGTAGCAGACTCACTAGCTGGGCAAGATGCCATAAAAACAGCTACTACTTTCAAGGAAAAAATCGGTATAGATGGTGTGATACTAACAAAATATGATGGTGATTCTAAAGGCGGTATTGCACTTGGATTATCATCGCAAGTACAGGTTCCGCTAAGATTTATTGGTGTTGGTGAGAAGCTCGAAGATTTAGAGCCTTTTTTACCAGATAGAGTAGTAAATCGCTTAATGGGCTTTGGTGATATTGAGGGATTGGCTGAAAAAACTAGCACAATCATTGATGCTAAAGAGGCTAAAAAGATTACTTCTAAGATCAAAAAAGGTAAGTTTAATTTTAATGACTTTTTGGAGCAAATGGAGAGTATTAAAAAATTAGGAAGTATGAAATCTTTACTTGGTATGATCCCTGGTATGGGAAATATGAGTAAGGCAATAAAAGATATGGATTTTGATAACTCAAGTGAGTTAAAAAACCTAAAAGCTATGATAAACTCAATGACTCCAAAAGAGAGAGAAGACCCAGAGTTGCTAAATAACTCAAGAAAACTACGCATTGCTAGTGGGTGCGGACTAACACAGGTTGAAGTAAATCGTATGTTAAAGCAATTTAGCAATGCCGCTAAGATGGCTAAAAAGCTTTCAGGTAAAAGTGGTATGAAAGATTTTCAAGCAATGTTAGGACAAATGGGATCTCCAGCAGGACCTCGTTAGAGTGCAAACTTATGGGCTTTTGAAGCTTATAGGTTTGCATTCTAAATGCAAATTAACATATACAATAGGTTGAAATATGACCTATGCAGGGAAGGACTAAAACAAAATGGCAACAGTTATTCGTTTAACTAGAATGGGTAGAAAGAAAAATCCTTTTTATCGTATCGCAGTAACAGACTCTCGTAAAAGAAGAGATGGTGGTTGGATTGAACTAATAGGGCACTACAACCCAATGGTTGAAGCAAAATCAGTTGTAGTTGATAGTGAAAGACTTGATTACTGGCTCAGCGTTGGTGCTAAGATGAGCGATCGTGTTAAACATATCACAGGTAGAAAATAAATTATGGTAGTAGATTTCATCACTGAATTTGCAAAGCTTATAGTTTCATATCCTGAAGATATAAAAGTTGAGCTTCAAGATAGTGATGGGGCTACTGAGATTTTACTTAGAGCGAATCAAGCTGATATTGGTAAGCTGATTGGTAAAGATGGTAAAATGATTGGTGCTATTAAGACAGTGATTTCTGGCTGTAAGGCAAAAGATGGCGTAAGTTATCGCATAAATGTTGAAGCAATCTAATAACAATTTGATCTATATAGCAACCATCGGTAAAACGGTTGGTTTTAAGGGCAAATTGAAGCTTCATATTCACTCAGATTTTCCAGAGCAGTTTAAAAAAGGTGTTAGTTTTTATGTAAATAAAAACTATACACTTACAATAAATAGCATAGACCTATCCAAGTCAATAGTTAGTTTTGTTGGGTATGAGAGTATGGAAGATGCCAAAAAGCTTACAAACAAAGAGCTTTTTACAACACTAGAGCGAACAAGAGATGAGTGCAATCTGCAAGATGGTGAGTATTTTTGGTTTGATCTAGTTGGATGCAGAGTTTTTGAAGATGATGAGTTGCTTGGCGAAGTTAGTGAAGTTGAGCGAATAGCGAATGCTAATTATTTGCATATAAAAACCGATACAAAAAAGTTTTTACTACCGCTTATCATGGGTAGATTTGTTTTAAGTGTTGATTTGGAGAAAAAAGAGATAACCACTTCTGGAGCAAAAGATATTTTTGAAGCTTCATGAGGTACACATTTGTTTCGCTTTTTCCAAATTTAATAAAATTTTATTTTGAAGACTCAATCTTAAAAAGAGCTATAAGTGATGGAGTTTTTAGTGTAGATTATCTAAATCCTAGAGATTTTAGTAAATCTAGGCATAAAAAAGTTGATGATGAGATTGTTGGCGGTGGTGCTGGGATGGTTATAAATCCACAGCCGCTTTTTGATGCACTAAGTGTCATTAAAAAAGAGAGTCCAAATACTCACATCATCTTCTTAAGCCCCGTTGCTAAAACTTTTGTGCAAAACGATGCTAAAAGGCTTAGTAAAAAAGAGCATATAGTGTTTGTTTGCGGAAGATATGAGGGGATAGATGAGAGAGTTGTGGAGCATTTTGCTGATGAACTTTACTCTATTGGTGATTATATTTTAACAGGTGGAGAGTTGGCGTCGCTTGTAATGTGCGATGCAATAAGTAGAAATATTGATGGTGTTTTAGGTAACTTTGACTCTTTAAGCGAAGAGAGCTTCGAAGGTTTTTTACTAGAGGCACCATCTTTTTCTAAGCCACAAGATTTTAATAACTTAAGGCCACCATCAGAATTTTTAAAGGGAAATCACGGTAAAATTCGCACACTAAAATTGTCTCTGGCAAAAAGCAAGACTAAGTTCTTCCGCCCAGAGCGGCTTTTAAAGCATAAAAGAAGGAAACTTTATGAGAAATAAGTATATAGAAAACTTTGAAAAAGCACAAATATCTGCTAAAAAAATTCCAGAATTTAGAGCTGGTGACACTATAAATCTAGCAGTAAACATTAAAGAGGGTGAAAAAACTCGTGTACAAAACTATGAAGGCGTTTGTATTTCAAGACGCGGTGAGGGTGTAGGCGAGACTATTATTGTTCGTAAAATAGGAGCTAATGGTGTTGGAATCGAGAGAATTTTTCCAATTTATAGCGAAGCTATAAGCGAAATAAAAGTTATCCGTCGCGGACGCGTTAGAAGAGCAAAACTTTACTATCTTCGCAATCTTGCTGGTAAAGCAGCTAGAATTAAAGAGCTTAGAAGAAAATAATCTTCTAGGCTTTATGCCAAACTTCTTAATATTTTAACCACACATACATAACCAAAATCACAACTAGATCTTCACTCTATTTTTACAAATAATTCTAAAGCAGAAATCTTTTTATTTAAACAATAATTAAGCAAACATCCCCTATACTTCCACCCCACAAACAAGTAGAGCATTTAAGTTCTTAAGTTTAGAACTATTTAAACTCTAACTGTTATGTATGATCATTGAAAACTAAGCAAGTAGTCTTTAACTAAAT
>JACDJA010001787.1_pt1 | contig 16915 bp, 13 predicted proteins | sample 7449241 | NCBI WGS metagenome assembly JACDJA01 (sample SAMN14253289, study PRJNA609438) | sludge metagenome | isolation source: initial anaerobic sludge | collected 2018-12-20 | reverse complement strand
CTGCTCGTGCGGGTCCTGGTACAGGTGGTCGATGCGGTCGGTGTTGAACAGCGAGGTGCGGCGCTTGATGCCGTGGACTTCGTAGCCCTTGCCAAGGAGAAATTCGGCAAGGTAGGCGCCGTCCTGGCCGGTGATGCCGGTGATGAGGGCTCGCTTGGTCATGTCGTATCGTCTGCAAGTCGGAAAGCCGGGATTGTCCCATTTTTTCGGGCGGCGACGCAGCCCGGGCGGACCCCAGTCCCCTCCACTCCCGCGAACGGCGAGCAAGTTCTCGCTACGTGTTCTCGACGCAGAGTTCCAGCGCTTCGCGCCAGGGACGCAGCCGCAGCCCGAAGGCGCGTTCCAGCCTGCCGCAGTCGAGGCGCGAATTGAGCGGACGGCGTGCCGGGGTGGGATAGTCGTGCGTCGGCATCGGCAGCAGCCGGACGTCGGCATCGTCCAGCGCACGAATCGCTTCGGCAAAGCCGTGCCACGAGGTTTCTCCAGTGTTGCACAGGTGATAGATCCCCCACGGCGCGGCGGCATCGAAGCCGCCGCCGGGCACGGCGATGCGTGCGAGCACCTGGGCCGTCGCCTCGGCGAGATCGCGGCACCAGGTCGGCGCGCCGACCTGGTCGGCGATGATCCCGAGTTCGTCGCGCTCGCGCATCAGGCGCCGCATGGTCAGCAGAAAATTGCTGCCGCGCAGGCCGTAGACCCACGACGTGCGGAAGATCAGGTGCGCGCAGCCGCTCGCCGCGATCAGGCGTTCGCCTTCGAGCTTGGTCGCGCCGTAGACGTTGAGCGGGGCGCAGCCGTCGTCCTCACGCCACGGCGCCGTGCCGCTGCCGTCGAACACGTAGTCGGTCGAGTAGTGCACCAGCGGCGCACCCAGCCGCGCCGCTTCCTCCGCCAGCACGCCGGCCGCCACGGCGTTGACCGCCCGTGCACGCGCAGCGTCGCCCTCGGCCTTGTCGACCGCGGTATAGGCGGCGGAATTGACGATGAGCGACGGCGCCAGATCCCGCACGCGGCGGCGCACCCCCTCGGCGTCGCCAAGGTCCAGGGTGGCCGAATTCATGGCGACGACCTCGCCCAGGGCGCCCAGCGTGCGCCGCAGTTCCCAGCCGAGCTGGCCGCCGGCACCGGCAAGGAGGATGCGCCCGCGGCTCACGCGTAGACCTCGGCATCCCGCAGCACGGGCTGCGCGGCGTCCTTGGCCGACAGTTGCGGCAGGCCGTCCAGCGGCCACGCCACACCGACATCCGGATCGTCCCAGCGGATGCCGCGGTCCCATTCCGGCGTGTAGTACGCCGTCGTCTTGTACAGGAAATCCGCGCTTTCCGACAACACCAGGAAGCCATGGGCGAACCCGGGTGGAATCCACAGCATGTGATGGTTGTCCGCCGACAGTTCGTAGCCGGTCCACTTGCCGAAATGCGGCGACGACCGGCGCAGATCCACCGCCACATCGAACACCGCCCCGCTCGTCACCCGCACCAGCTTGCCCTGCGGCTGATGGAGCTGGTAGTGCAGCCCGCGCAGCACCCCCTTCGCCGAGCGCGAATGGTTGTCCTGCACGAAGTCGATATCGAGACCGTGCTCCGCGAACACCCGGCGGTTCCAGCTCTCCAGAAAAAAGCCACGGGTGTCGCCGAACACGCGCGGCGCGATCAGCAGGACTTCGGGAAGTGGGGTTTGCGTAATGTTCATCGTTCAGAAAATGATCAGAGTCCAATCTGGCCGGGGGCGGGCCTCCTACACTACCACGCGCCCGTATTTGACCAGTCTTTACGTTACACCGCGAATAACCGGTATCAAAGGCGGCGAGAGACCGGCTGGCGGCACGGGTCAAGCTTTCGCGCGCTGGTCAATGTAATCCGCGAAGTGCTCGCTGACGGTAGCCTCGATGCGAGCCACCTGGTCGACCGTCAGGTGCTCGACCAGCTTGTGCTTGCGCCTCGACAGCACGCCGTTGCCTTGCACGATAACGTCGATGAGCACATTGAGTGCCGACTGCCGCATGTCCAGCCAGGTCTCCAGCTCCCGCACCGTGGCGTCGTGAGCCCGGAGGTAGACCACTTCGGACCGCAGGTCCTCTTCCACGCAGGCGCGGCAGCATTCCAGGATGAATTCGCAGACCTCCGTGGCGTCGAAATAAGCATACAGCCACCGCGGTTGCGGTGAACGCACGTGGATGGTGGCGCTGTCGTCGTCAAGCACGTAATTGAGCAGGTCAGTGCGTGGCCTGGAATATCGCTTCAACAGGGCAGAATAACGGTCCAACTGCTTGAGCATGCGGGCGGATAGTGGCAGGACCACCCCCGCTGGGGTGAAGCCTGCCTGCCGCAAGACGTGGTGCAGCAGAAACCGGTGCAGGCGACCGTTGCCGTCCAGAAACGGGTGCACATAGACGAAGCCAAACGACACGCAGGTCGCCGCAAGCACCGGGTCCAGCGTCCCCGTACCAGCTTGCTCAGCCAGGCCTGCCAGGGCGTCCATCATGGGGGACACAAAGCCGGGAGGCGGGGGGATGAAGTCTGCCATGTTGCGAAGACGGCCCGGACGGGAGAGCCAGTTCTGGCCAGGCCTAAACTGGAACTCTGCCGAGAGCGGGTTCACAATCTGGCCCTGCCACGCGCAAAGCCGCTCCTCCGTCAGCCTGCCCGGCTCACCCGCGCGCTCCAGAAGCCGCCTGAACCTGGCGGTCCTCTCGTTGTTCGGAATCTCGTCTTCGATGCTGTAGGTCGAGCGTGTTTCGGACAGGTAGAGATAATCCACCGCTCGTGCCAGCATCTCCGGCTCGATGGCCCGGAACGTGTCGCCTATCTTGTTGGCCAGGTCCTCGGCAAGCAATCGCTCCAGGTCGACGGTTCGCCGAATGAGCGGGCTCAACCAGGCGTTCCCCAACAGGTTGTTGATGATGCCGAACCTGGGGTCGGTGACGGCCGGGCCAACGACATACTGCGCGGCGTCGAGCAACGGCACGCGCGGGCAACCGGCCGGCAGCCGGTAATCGAATTCGTGGCCAGTCAGCCAGGTGGCGAGATGGCCCGCCATGCGGGCATACTTCGAGCTGGGCTTGTCGCTCAGCCAATCCTGCACGGAAGCCAGGACTTCGGCGACTTCGAACAGCGCCGAGAGCACTGCCAGGCTAAGATGCTCTCGTTTGAGAGCAAAAGTAAGCTGGCCCACGAGCGAGTCCGTGTCGGCAATGCGCTGCAAGGGCAACTCGATACGCTCGTCACCCTCGGCGTTGACCGTGCGAGACCCCGCCGCACGGTCGGTGGCCACGTACACACAACGCAGCGGGGGCACCCGCAGCTGATATCGACGGATGAGGGCTTCATAGCCCAGGTAAACGGGGGCGGGAGACATCTATAAGTCCGGGGGCGCGCGAGAGAACGTCCAGCTCCTGCAAAAACCATCTACCAATAAATTTTATTTTGTCGAAACAATCTATTTATGTCAAATAATGTCTACTTTATAGATATTATTTACGAATATATCTACATTCTGGATGGTTGAGCACCTCTCTGCAGGAGCATCCGCAAGGGGCAGGCCGTGGCCGTAATACAACCACGCACCGGCGCCCCCGCCGCGATTGTCAGGCGCTGGAACCTGCACCCCCATCGGGCCGGGGGCGGCCCTCCAAGCGCGCGGGCCGTCTAAAACAGCTTCTCGCTCAGCATGCGCAACAGATATTGTCCATACGCGTTCTTTCTCAGCGGCTCGGCGAGCCTGGCGACCTGTTCGGCGCCGATGTAGCCCTGGCGGAAGGCGATTTCCTCCGGACAGGCGATCTTCAGGCCCTGGCGTTTCTCGATGGTTTCGATGAACAGCGAGGCTTCGAGCATCGATTCGTGCGTACCGGTGTCCAGCCAGGCGTGGCCACGCCCCATGATCGAAACATTCAGCGTGCTGGCCAGGAGATAATGCCGGTTGACGTCGGTGATCTCCAGTTCGCCGCGCGGCGAGGGCTTCAGCGCGCGGGCGACGTCGACCACCTGCTCGTCATAGAAATAAAGCCCCGTCACCGCGTAATGCGACTTCGGCTGCGCGGGCTTTTCCTCCAGGCTGATCGCCCGGCCCGTGGCGTCGAATTCGACGACGCCGTAGCGCTCCGGATCATGCACCCGGTAGGCGAACACCGTCGCCCCCTGCTCGCGCGCGCTGGCCGCGTGCAGCTCGGCCGCCATGTCGTGGCCGTAGAAGATGTTGTCGCCGAGCACCAGCGCACTCGGGCCCTTGCCGACGAAGTCCGCGCCGATGATGAAGGCCTGCGCCAGCCCTTCCGGGCTGGGCTGCACGGCATAGGCGAGATCGATCCCCCACTGGCTGCCGTCGCCAAGCAACTGCTCGAAGCGCGGCGTGTCCTGCGGCGTGGAAATGATCAGAATGTCGCGGATCCCCGCCAGCATCAGCGTGCTCAGCGGGTAGTAGATCATCGGCTTGTCGTAGATCGGCAGCAGCTGCTTGGAGACCGCGAACGTCGCGGGATAGAGGCGCGTGCCGGAGCCGCCGGCGAGGATGATGCCTTTGCGGCGAGCGGCATCGGGTGCCTTCGGAGAGGTGATCGACAAGTGGTCGCCCTGCGTACTCATTCAGTGTTTTCGGTCTGTTCAGTCAATCGGGACAGCGATTTTCCTATACGTTCGAGCGGTTGCGGTACATCTCTTCAGGCGCCCTCGTGCAGGAGCACCCGCAAGGGGCAGGCCGTGGTTTTAACGCCAATGAATTGGCAACAACCACGCACCGGCGTTCTCATCGCGGCTGTCGGTGGTGGAACCTTCACCCCAATCGGGCCGAGGGCGGGCCTCCTACAATACCGCACCCTTCTGTAGGAGCGGCGCCCTCGCCGCGATTTTCGGACGGCGGAACCTTCACCCCAATCGGGCCTACAGCGCTCCCCGCTCACCATACTGCACATCCATCCATTTACGATATTCCCCGCTCGCCACCCGTTCCACCCACGCCATGTTGTCGAGATACCAGCGCACGGTCTTCCTGATGCCGGTGTCGAAGGTCTCGGCGGGTTTCCAGCCGAGTTCGCGGTGGATCTTGCCGGCGTCGATGGCGTAGCGGCGGTCGTGACCGGGGCGGTCTTTCACGTAGGCGACGAGGCGCGCGTAAGGGCCGGCCGGGTCCGGGCGCATCTCGTCGAGCAGAGTGCACACCATCTTCACGATGTCGATGTTGGGCATCTCGTTCCAGCCGCCGATGTTGTAGATTTCGCCGGAGCGGCCTTTTTCCAGCACCGCGCGGATGGCGGCGCAGTGGTCGGCGACGTACAGCCAGTCGCGCACGTTCATGCCGTCGCCGTAGATCGGCAGCGCGCGGCCCTGGGTGGCGTTGAGGATCATCAGCGGGATGAGCTTTTCCGGGAACTGATACGGGCCGTAGTTGTTCGAGCAGTTGGTGGTCAGCACCGGCAGGCCATAGGTGTGATGGTAGGCCCGCACCAGGTGGTCGGACGCCGCCTTGCTCGCGGAATACGGGCTGTTCGGGGCAAACGGCGTGGTCTCGGTGAACGGTGCGTCATCCGGTCCCAGCGAACCGTAGACCTCGTCGGTGGACACGTGCAGGAAGCGGAACGCCGCCTTGTCCGCGGCCCCCAGCGCCATCCAGTAGCGGCGCGCCTCGTCCAGCAGATGAAAGGTGCCGACGACGTTGGTTTGAATGAAGTCTTCCGGGCCGTGGATCGAGCGATCCACGTGCGACTCGGCGGCGAAGTTCACGATCGCGCGGGGACGATGCTCCGCCAGCAGCCGGCCGACCAGCAGCCGGTCGCCGATGTCGCCGTGCACGAACACATGCCGTGGATCGTTCGCCACGCTCGCCAGGCTCTCCGGATTGCCGGCATAAGTGAGCGCGTCCAGATTGATCACCGCCTCGTCGTTCAGGCGCAGCCAGTCGAGTATGAAATTTGCGCCGATGAAGCCGGCGCCGCCGGTGACCAGAATCACGATCGCACGTCCTGTTCGGTAAGAATCGAGGTAATCGGTAATGATAACCGCGCTCTGCAACAAACGAGGCGTTGGCGAGTGGCGGCAATCATCTTGCGGGCGGACCTCCTACAGCCGCGCGCCTCCTGCAGGAGCACCCGCAAGGGGCAGGCCGTGGTTGTAATGCCAATGAATTGGCAACAACCACGCACCGGCACCCTCGCTACGATTTTGGGGTGATGGAGACGTCACGGCAATCGGCCCGAGGGCGGGCCTCCTACAACACCACGCACCGGTGTAGGAGCACCCGCAAGGGGCAGGCCGTGGTTGTAATGCCAATGAATTGGCAACAACCACGCACCGGCGCCCCCGCCGCGATTTTCGGGTGATGGAGACATCACGGCAATCGGCCCGAGGGCGGGCCTCCTACAACACCGCGTACCGGTGTAGGAGCGGCGCCCCCGCCGCGATTTCGGGCGACGGAAACATAACGACGATCGGCCCGGGGGCGGGCCTCCTACAACAGCACGGGCCTCGCCGCGATTTCGGGCGATGGCAACATCACGGCAATCGGCCCGAGGGCGGGCCTACAACCAGATAGCATCCCAATACGGATAATCCCCCACCCTCTCGACCAGGCCAGCACGGAGCGGGTTGGCGACGATATACCGCGCCAGTGCCGGAATGTCTTCGTCACGACGCAGTGCATGATCGAAAAATCCGCTTTGCCAGATTCGTTTTCCCAGCCGATGTGCAGTCACCGTCTTGACAGCTCCCACCGCTTGGGAAAGCGTGGTTACCCCTTCGAGGCGCAGCAACCAGTGCAGATGATCGGGCATCACTACAAAAGCGAGGGTCGTCGCGTCTCCACGGTTCTGTGCTTCCCGCATCGCTTGAACGAGCGTGCGTGCGGGGGACAGGTCGCAAAAGACGGGCCGACGATCCACGGTCACGGCCGTAACGTGATACACCTGTCCGACCACTGAGACACGCCCCTTGCGCAGATCCTTCGCATGCGGTTTCATGTGTTGATCCGACATCGGCATCCTCCAGTTTGCATACGATTGCTCGATTGGGCCGAGGGCGGCCCTCCTGCAACAGCACGGCCCTCGCCGCGATTTTCGGGTGATGGCAGCATCACGGCAATCGGCCCGAGGGCGGGCCTCCTACAACACCACGCACCGGTGTAGGAGCGGCGCCCTCGCCGCGATTTTCGAGCGATGGAGACATCACGACAATCGGCCCGAGGGCGGGCCTCCTACAACACACATCCCCCCGTAGGAGCACCCGCAAGGGGCAGGCCGTGGTTGTAATGCCAATGAATCGGCAACAACCACGCACCGGCGCCCTCGCCGCGATTTCGGGCGACGGCAGCATCACGGCAATCGGCCCGAGGGCGGGCCTCCTACAGGCCACTGGTCGCGACCACTCCCGCCAACTCCGGCAGGGAAATCGCCTCGATGTCGGACGCAATGCGATAGCGTTCCTGTCCGGGGTACACCACGAACTTACGCGCGGGCGCCAGGTCTTCGCAGGCGGCGTGAAAGCCGCGTTCGACTTTGGGGCTGAGGCTGCGCTTGATTTCCACCGCCCACAGGCTGCCGTCCGCCCAGGCCAGCAGAAGATCGATTTCCGCCCCACCGCTGGTCCGATAGAAATAACCTTGCGCGCTGCCACCCGCAGCCACCAGCAGGTTTTCGATGACAAAACATTCCCAGCTTCGTCCCACCACCGGATGCGCGAGCAGGGTTTCCTTGTCGTGGATGGCAAGCAGCGCGTGGGTCAGGCCACTGTCGCGCACATACACCTTGGGCGACCTCACCAGGCGCTTGCCGATATTGGCGTGCCAGGCCGGCAGGCGGCGCACGATGAGCAAATCGACCAGCAGGTCGAGATAGCCTGCGGCAGTCTTGGCGTCCACTCCCAGGTTGCGGGCGAACTGTGCGGTGTTCAGGAGACCGCCTTGATGATGGGCCAGCATGGTCCAGAAACGGCGCAGGGTTTCGGCGGCAATGCGCGGGCCGAACTGGGGGATGTCGCGCTCCAGATAGGTGCGAATGAAATCCTGGCGCCACCGCACACTGCGCGCGGCATCGGGTGCCAGCAGGCTGTCGGGAAAACCTCCGCGCACCCAGAGAACGTCGCCGGGCAGGTCCGGTGTCTCCAGCACATTGAAGGGCGCGAGCTCCAGATAGGCGATGCGGCCCGCCAGGCTTTCGCCGGATTGCTTCAACAGATCGAGCGAGGCGGAGCCCAGCAAAAGATACTGCCCGGACTTGCGCCCGGCACGGCGCGCCCTGTCGATCAATCCACGCAAGACGGGAAAAAGTCCTGGTGCGCGGTGGACTTCGTCGAGGATAACCAGCCGATCCAGATGATCCGCCAGATAGAGCTCGGGCTGTGCCAGCTTGGCACGGTCCTGCTCCGATTCAAGATCGAGATAAAGCGCATCGAAGCCACGCCCCACCTCCAGCGCCAGCGTGGTCTTGCCCACCTGCCGCGGGCCCAGTAGCGCCACCGCCGACGTATGGGCGATTGCGTCATTCAGCAGGGAAGCAAGGCGCCGATCTATCATCCTTGCAATTATGGTAATCACTCTCCATGATTGCAAGGATGACTTTTTTGGTAGCGGCCGATGACCACCACCCCATCGGCCCGAGGGCGGGCCTCCTACAACACCGCGCACCGGTGTAGGAGCGGCGCCCCCGCCGCGATTTTCGGACGATGGAAACATCACGGCAATCGGCCCGGGGGCGGGCCTCCTACAACACCGCGCACCGGTGTAGGAGCGGCGCCCTCGCCGCGATTTTCGGACGATGGCAGCATCACGGCAATCGGCCCGAGGGCGGGCCTCCTACAACAGCATGTTCTTTGCTGCCGCGCATGATACGGCGTCTGGCCTTCAATCTTGCCATTCGTGACGAGATAATGTATTAGATCAACAAATTCAAATGATTGATCTAACCACACAGTCTCTCGTCGAATACCTGAACGCACACCCGGGCGGGGTTTCGGCTGGCGAAATCGAGGCCCATTTCGATGTCAGCCGGAGTACCCTGATCCGCCGCTTGAGGCAGGCCATGCAGGCCGGCACCGTCACCGTCGCTGGCAAGGGCCCTGCGACGCGCTACCACAGCGCGGACCCGCTGTCCGCCCTGAAAGCATATTTCGCTAAGCCCCACACTGAAAGGGTCATCGCACCCTATCGGGAAGAACGCCTCGGGCCCCTGCCCGGTCTTTCCAGTACGGCAGCCCTGAAGTTCACGGACACGGCCGAACACCCGCTTGGCAAGCGCGAACTCGCAAGATTCCTCATCGATTTTGCCTGTGCCTCATCCGTGCTGGAAGGTGGAACCTATTCGCTCCTCGACACCCAAGCCTTGATCGAATATGGCGAAAAATCTCCCGGCAAGCCACTCGAAGACGCCTTCCTGGTGCTCAACCACAAGGAAGCATTCGAATACCTGCACGACAATCCCCGGCTCGACGCCATCCACCGTGTCCACGACCTGCTCACCAACGATCACGGCCTGCCGGAGCTCGCCGAGTCGCGCCACTTCCTGCCCGCAAATCAGCGAGGCGTGGCACGGGAACACGCGGAGGTTGACATCGCCTTCAGCACGTATCTGCCGCCATTTCGTCCAGGCACAGGCTACATCACAAGGATGCTCGAGCGCGTTCTCGAGACCGCCGAGGCGATCGAAAACCCTGTGCACTCGGCCTTCTATCTGCTCACCCGCATCCCCTACCTGCAACCCTTCAACGACGGCAACAAGCGGACATCACGCGCCCTGTGCAACGTTCCGCTGCTGCGCGCCGGCCTGCCCCCGATCTCCTTCGTCGATTTCGCGAAACAGGATTACATCGTGTCCTTATTGGCGTTCTACGAACTGGGCGACACCCGCCTTGCAGAACGCTGCTTCGTCGAAGCCTACGCAAAATCCATCGCACGTCTCGGCATCCCGCGCCCGTGACCGGATACATGCATCATCCACCGGCTGGCCGGGCCGAGAGCGGGCCTCCTACAGCACCGCGCACCGGTGTAGGAGCACCCGCAAGGGGCAGGCCGTGGTTGTAATGCCAATGAATTGGCAACAACCACGCACCGGCGCCCCCGCCGCGATTTCGGGCGGTGGAAACATCACCCCATCGGCCCGAGGGCGGGCCTCCTACAACACCACGCACCGATGTAGGAGCGGCGCCCTCGCCGCGATTTTCGGGCGATGGAGACATCACGGCAATCGGCCCGAGGGCGGGCCTCCTACAACACCGCGCACCGGTGTAGGAGCACCCGCAAGGGGCAGGCCGTGGTTGTAATGCCAATGAATTGGCAACAACCACGCACCAGCACCCTCGCCGCGATTTTCGGACGGTGGAACCTACACGGCGATCGGCCCGAGGGCGGGCCTCCTACAACACCACGCACCGATGTAGGAGCGGCGCCCTCGCCGCGATTTTCGGACGGATGGAAACATCACGGCAATCGGCCCGGGGGCGGGCCTCCTACAACACCGGAACTTATACACACAGGCCAGCACGCCATCGTAGGTCGGGCTTCAGCCCGACATGTCGGGTTGAAACCTACGGGCTGATTAACTTGTCATTGCGAGTCGCGCAGCGACGTGGCATACGATTCCACATGGGCTTCAGTCCATAGTGGATCGGAATGCTTTAGGGCAATCCAGAAATCCCCGATCAATACGCTGGATTGCTTCGCGGCGCTCGCAATGACAGCTTGAGAGCCTCCCATGAGACGGGTAGCCAGGCCGGAATAACAACCGGCAGAATATCCGGCAACTGTTCTTGCAATATCTAAATAAATATGCTTTACTATCAATCAATTAATACCTGGTTGTAGCGGAATTTCAACCGGCATAACAAATGGTCGACCCAATCCCCATCCCCCACTATACCCAGCCGCACCTAATGGAGCCGCTGCTGCCCCAGAACCGGCTAGATGACCTGCGTGAACGTACGCGTTCGGTTATTGAAAAGTCCTATCGGTTGGCGGGCAGCGCGCACCCCGGCACGATTGCGAAAATGCGTGAACTGGTGCGGGAGATGAATTCCTACTATTCGAACCGCATAGAGGGCCAGAGCACCCATCCCAAAAACATCGAGCGGGCTTTGCACCGAGATTTCTCGGCCAAGCCGGAGGTGGCGAAGCTGCAACGCCTGGCGCTTGCGCATATCGAGGCAGAACGCGAACTAGAGCAGGGCGACCTCAAAGCCTTGGCGCCGTTGGCTACCGAGTTCCTGCGCCGCGCGCACGCGGCGCTCTACAGCCGACTACCCGCAGAGGACCGCATCACTGACAGCGGCATCGTCGTCGTACCCGGCGCGCTGCGCACGGAACAAGTCGCAGTTGGGCGCCATGAGCCCCCTCCAGGCGAGGCTCTCCCCCGATTTCTTGCTCGGCTCGACACCGTTTATAGCCGACCATGCTCAATGGAGGACAGCCTGTTCACCATCGCCGCTGCGCATCAGCGTACGGCTTGGGTGCATCCGTTTTCCGACGGCAACGGCCGGGCATGTCGGTTACAGACCCATTGCGCGCTATGGCCGACCAGCGCTGGGCTCTGGTCGGTGAGCAGAGGCTTCGTCCGCCAGCGTGACCGGTACTACGCGCTGCTCGACGCGGCGGATATGCCGCGGCAAGGCGACCTGGACGGCCGGGGCAATCTTAGCGAGAAAGCGCTGTGGGCGTGGTGCGCTTGGTTCATCGAGCTGTGTGAGGATCAAGTGAGCTTCATGGCGAAGATGCTGGATCTGGACGGCATGAAGTCCAGAATCCACGCGCTGCTCACCTTCCGCGCCGCACAAGACGCGCGAATTCGAGCTGAAGCCATTTTGCCGCTCTATCACTTGTTTCTCGCGGGACCGACCTCCCGGGGAGAATTCCTGCAAATGACAGGATTGGGGGAGCGCACCGCGCGGGCGCTGCTGTCGCGGCTGCTCGAAACTGGGCTGGTCTCAAGTGAGGGGCATAAAGCCCCTGTTGAGTTTGCATTTCCCCTGGATGCGCTGCAATTTCTATTCCCCGACTTGTATCCTGAAGCCGCCGCCACCGTCGTTGACGTATAAGTCAGCAGTCGGCGCCACTTAACGACGTCAGCGGGGACGCGGAAGTTGGCACGCCGGGTTCTTGCAGAAGTTGACGTTGATGTCGGCCACCGCCGAGGGCAGGGCTCCTTCGACCTCTTCGACCTCCAGCAAAATCGATGCCAAAAGAAATCCCCCAGAGGCCCGAGACCTGTGGGGGATTGCAGGAATTGCCTAGGTGCTTTTCAACGCTTCAACTTAACGCCTGGGCGCATCCCCGGCTTCTTCGGCAGCGAAACGCAGGCGATCAGAAATCCATCTGCAGGCCGGCGCTCATCAGGTCGACGGTGCCTTCGTCACGATGAAAACGCTCCCATTCGGCGCGTACCTTGAGAAAGTCGAGCAATGCATAACGCACGCCGACGCCGTAGTTGGGCTGATAGCCGTCGCTGCCGGCACGCACGGTGGGGTTGCTGCCGTCCTTGATGTTGATGTCGGTCAGCATGTAGGCCGCGCCCACCTTGCCCATCACCGAAAGCGACGGGGTGACGGGGTAGCTCAGCACCGCACCCAGGGTCCAGGCGTCGGTGTCCTGATTGGTGACGACCGCGCCGGTACGCGCGGTGCCGTCGTTCAGGTTGACGTAGCCGCCCTCGATGCCCAGGTAGTCGTTGAGCTGATAGCCGCCATACACTTTCCAGCCTTCGCTGCGGGTGTTGGCCGACTCGCCTTTGAGATCGCGATAACGCGACTGGCCGAAGCTGAAGCCGCCGTACCAGCCATCGAAATCGATGCCGGCCCAGTCGGACTCGCCGTATTCGTCGAGTGCGACGGGGCCGGGGTCGAGCACCCAGCCGAAGGTGAGGCCGAAAACGTTCTGGTGCATGCCGATCTGCACACATTCGACAATATTCTGCTCACACGCACGCTGATTATTGGGTGCTACGTAGATGTAGGTGCCGGTCACTTCCAGGTTTTCGTTGGCGCGATAGGTGAAGCCCACCGAGTAGTGTTTTTCGACGGTTGCCGGAGCCAGCGTGTTGAAGGTGAGCTGGTCATTGGAAATTGGTGTCTCGCCATAGTTGAAACCCGCGCGCACCTGCAACCTGTTGTTCACGCCGTACTGTACGCCGAGCTTGTAAACGGTCTGGTTCTCCCAACCAAATCCAAGGCCGCGATCGCTGCCCAGACAATGGGCGGGGTCGCCGAGATTGCCGCATGGGAAGCCCGCTGCGATACCCAGGAAGCCCGGATCGGTCTTGGCGCTGGGACCGCGATTGGCAATGGAAGCCACCTCGCCGAATTCGATGCGCAGCACGTCGGCGGCAAGCACCAAATTCTTGATCGGCTTGAACGCGACGCCGACACCGTAGGAAGCCGGAATATCAAAATCTCCCTGCTCGGCGAACAGGCCCTTGTATTTGTCGAACTTGGTCATGTAGGCCTTGGACGCATAGGTCAGACCGACCGAAAGCCTGTCATCGAGAAACTCCCCGAGCCAGCCCAGCTTGATGCCGGCACCATAGGAATAATCAAAGCCGTTATTGGTCAGATGATCCGGAGCCGTGGATATCGCCGCGAAGTTGCCGATGCCATAAGCCCGGAAACGAGTTTCTGCCAGTACCAGTGACGCACCGAACGCATGGTTCTCGTTCAGCTTATAGGCGGCAGTGAGCGGTATCAGCAACTGCATCATGTCGACGCCAACCTTCGTATCCTCCAACGGAGTACCATCCACACCAAAAAAATTTTCCGGATAAGTCGTGTTCATGCCCCCATTGCCAACGACCGCCATGCCAGCAAACACCTTGTCCGTCAGGGGCATCGTGACACCTATCTCGGGAACGATGAAATATCTCGCATCGCTTTCGCTTGCGCCATTGAACCCAAAAGGACTGGCAGGTCCCCCCGCGCCGCTGCCTGTGGCCGCAAAGCGCTCTGGGTTGAACACTCCAAACCCCATATCACCGCGCATGCCGGTGTTCACCGCGTTGGCCGGGTTGGCCGCGATGGACAGCGAGTCGCGGCCATAGGCGATACCGACACCACCCATGCCCTGGGAACGGTAACCGGAACCGGGCAGGAAGTAGCCATTGGTGGCGTGAGCCGGGATAGCGGCAAGGCACGCAGCCGCAAGGGCCGCATATTTCAGGGCGAAACGCATGTAACTCCTCCTCAAGGTCTGATGGCAGAAAAATTGGGGAGGTTCTGCCTCCCCGTTGTTGTATGTGACGTTGGTTCGATTTTACCCCTCTCACCGCATGTCAACGTGCTATTGCGCTTGAACTCCATCCTGATTTATGGCTTGTTGCAGATTGGCCACAGTCACGGCTTATCACCGCGAGAGTCGATCTCAAGCCGGAACGGATCGAACATCACGCAGTCCGGTCCCTGGCCAGCGTTTTTCGATTTCGTCCGACGCGATTCGAAACAAAGTCACTCGCACCTGGCAAGTAATGATGCCCGCGCCCATCAGGCTACCGTGCCTCAAGCCATCGAAGGTAATGGTTCCGGCGTGCCCACGTGGAGCCGGGACCTACAATGGCAGCTCATTTCGCGGCGAAAGCCGGAGTCGCAAAACACGGCGCAACGAAACCGCCAGCCTGTGTTCATACCTTTTCTCGCCTCACGGGGTTATCCACAATGAAAAACGGCAGGTCACCCCGCCGTTTTCATTGCACCCATCCGCCCGCTGAACGACCAGACAGGCAGCCGCCCGGTATACTACTCCGGGCAGATTCACGTCAGGCCATCAGCTTGCGACGGCGCACCGCGAAGCCGACCAGCCCCAAACCCGCCAGCATCATGCCGTAGGTCGAAGCCTCGGGTACCGCGGCCACGCCCTGCAGGCTCCAGTTACCGGTCTGTCCATTGAACGGACCACCGACAACGGTGGAAGCCCAACTGATGTCGAATGCACCGCTAGTCGAATTCCACGTGCCGGTTGCGGCGCTGCTGCCCTGGTTGAAGTTCGTGCCATTCCAGGACGCGGTCCAGGCCGAAAGGTCAACGGTGATCGTGCCGGCATCGGCATCCAGCACCGCCGAGACGGGGTTGCCACCCTGGACGGGAACCGTGGCGCCACTGATAGGTGCGTAAGTCCCATCGCCCACGAAAACATCCACCGGGCCGCCAAAGAAGGTGAACGAAGAGCCGAGGACAGTGTTCTGCAGGCCAATCAGATTCGTACCCGCGCCCGAGAAGCTCCAGGAACCCGGCGCACCTGGGCTGCCGCCTAGATCGAACGAGCCGGTGAGCGCATCCATCGAAACGGCGGCAACCGGGGCAGCCATCGAAGCGGAAGACGCGAAAGCCAGAGCTGCGGCGGCGGCAATTTTTGTCATAGTGAATTTCATTTGGTAAATCTCCTCATGTAGTAAGGTCGTATCGATCGAAGTACAACTACATCCTCCTGCCACTTGGGTGCGAGACTCTGCACCTGAAAAAATCCCCTTGCGGCGACGAAGATCAAGCAACGGATGTACCAGGTTACATAAGTACATTCTTATATATCTTCAAATTCAAACGGATAAAAGTTCCATTGGGCAATTCGGATGGAGTGGACCTGGTACATTTCAACCTGGAGTGTAAAAAATCCCGACAGTGATGAGGGTTGAAATGGGGGGCGACCGCGGGACGCGGCGCGCGCGGGAGGCGGCACCCCTCGCGGCAGCCCTTGCAGGACGGGTCAGCGGGCGGGGTGGAACAGGGGAAGCCGGAGTGTAAAATTTACCGACACCGGCGTGTTCGATGGGAAAAAATGGGCCGCGCTCGGGCGCGCCACGCGGCGATGGGGGTGGGTGCGCCTTGCCGTGATCCGGGCGCTGGAGGTGTTACGGCGACCGGCTCGGGGGCGGGCCTCCTACAAGGGCGCGGTGTCGCCGTCTGTCTCCGCTCCCCCTTGAGGGGGAAGGATCGGCACGTGCACGCTCTGGGGGGCGAAGTGGCGAATTGCCACGCGGTACAGTTCAGCAGATTTCGACGATCGCCTGGCCTTCTGCGAGCAACTGCAGTGCAGCGTTGCCGGCGGCGCGAAATACGGTCTGCAATCTCTGATTGGTGACGTTGCCGCAAGTCACCCAGAGCAATTGCGGGGGCGCGCCATACCTGGCGACCAGTTCGACGAAATCAGCGTCCTTGCTGACAAGTACGGCACCGGCCTGGCGCGCTTGCTGAAAAATTTCGAGATCGGCGGCATCCCGTAACCCGAGCTGACGCACAGAACTGGCTTCAACCCGGAATTCCGTAACGAGCCACTCGGCCAGTTGTGGGGGAAGTTGGGCGTCGACCCAGAGCTTCACGCGGCGAGACGTACGATGTCGGTGCGCCGGGCGGCGAACTGAAGGCAGGCGAGGATATCCTCGCGTTCAAGATCGGGGAAGTCGTTGAGCACTTCTTCCATGCTGACGCCATCGCCAAGCATTTCGAGAATGTCGCTCACACGAATGCGCATACCGCGAACACAGGGGCGGCCACCGCATTTGCCAGCTTCAATGGTGATGCGTTCCAGCAAACGAGTGTTCATGATCGAACTCCGCAAGAAATATGCAGGCTTATGGTAGCACGGGGGGCGGAGCTGCCAGTCGAATCGGGCCGGGGGCGGCCCGCCTACAACGCCGCGCCCTTCGGTAGGAGCGGCGCCCTCGCCGCGATTTTCGGACGGATGGAAACATCACGGCAATCGGCCCGAGGGCGGGCCTCCTACAACACACATCCCCCCGAGCGGCGCCCTCGCCGCGATTTCGGGCGATGGAAACATCACGGCGATCGGGCCGGGGGCGGCCCTCCTACGCCACCCCCCTGTAGGAGCGGCGCCCTCGCCGCGATTTCGGGCGATGGAAGCATCACGGCGATCGGGCCGGGGGCGGCCCTCCTACGCCACCCCCCCCTGTAGGAGCGGCGCCCTCGCCGCGATTTCGGGCGGCGGTACCATCACGGCGATCGGGCCG
>JACDJA010001784.1_pt1 | contig 16928 bp, 9 predicted proteins | sample 7449241 | NCBI WGS metagenome assembly JACDJA01 (sample SAMN14253289, study PRJNA609438) | sludge metagenome | isolation source: initial anaerobic sludge | collected 2018-12-20 | reverse complement strand
GAAACGCGATGACCTGTATAGGCAGGTCGGACGGCTCGCCTACGAGGACGCGCCGTTCGTGCTGCTCCCCAGCTTCCCTTACGCTCTAGTGGTGAGTGACAAGGTCTCGGGCGCCTACAGGAACCCGATGTTCTCCGAGGTTCGCTGGGCCGACCTCGTCAAAGCCGAATAGCCCGAAGACGCTTGCATGCGGGGGAGAGGAACCTCCTCGGCCCCTCCCCCGCCAGAGTTCACCCCGCACTGAGTTCACCGCGCACTGAGTCCACCGCGCACTGAGTTCACGCGCACGGAGTTCACCCTGCACGGAGCTCACCCACGGGAGTCCAGGGGCCCACGGCGTTCGAGCCGGCGGCGCCTTCAGCGGCCCGGAGACATGGTCCCCGCAGCTTCCATTCCGCTTCGCAGTACCCCTATACTCGGCGCATGCTTCTGCGCACCCTCGGGGGCGTGGCCATGCCGGAAGCCGGGTTCAGCCGTCCGAAACCGCTACTGCTGCTCACGTACCTGACGCTCGAAGGACCCCAGGAGCGCCGCTACCTGGCCGAGTTGTTCTGGCCCGGCGCGGGGCGGCCGCGCCAGAGCCTTTCGGTCGCGTTGTCGCAGTTACGCCAGGCGTTGCCGGGTGCGGTGGAGGGCGACGACGTGCGCCTGTGGGCCACCGTGGAGTGCGACGCACAGCAGCTCAGGGACGCGGTTGCTGAGCATGACTGGCGTGCAGCGGTCGAGTTGTACGCCGGGCCGTTCCTGGCGGGCATGGAGACCGATACCGGCAACGTGGAGCTGGAGGAGTGGCTCTACTCGACGCGCGAGCGGCTGGCGGCTCAGGCCGTCCGCGCGCTGCTAGAGGTCGCGAAAGAGACCCTTGCGGCGGGAGACTCGCGTGCTACTGCTCGGTTGTTCGAACGGGCCCTGGTGGCCTGGGCCTCAACGGGCGAGGACGATGCACAACTCATGCAGCGTCTGCACGGGTTGGCCCACGCGCTAGGCGATCCGGTTGCCGCCACCCTCGAGAGGGAGGCGGCTGCGCTCGGAATCGTCTTGGCGGCTTCGCCCACTACCGGAGCCGCGCCGATCAACGCCGGTGCCCTCGGCCTACCCACCAGCGCGGCGGCGTTCGTCGGGCGAGAACGAGAACTGGCGGAGCTGGAACGGCTGCTCGCGGAGGGCGCGCGCCTGATCACCATCACTGGGTTGGGCGGGATGGGCAAGACCAGCCTGGCGCTCGCCTTGGCGCGCCGCCTGGAGGAGCACAGCACGTTCGAGCAGGTCTTCTTCGTTCCCTTCGAGGCGCTGAGCGATCCTCAACGGGTACTTGAGCGGCTGGTCGCCGTGTTGATGCCGACCAGCACGGGCGACGACCCGTTGACGGCCCTGCGCGAGCGGCTTGGCGTTGGGCGGTCGCTGCTCGTGCTCGACGGTTTCGAGCACCTGACCGCCGGAGCTGGGCGAATAGCGGAGCTCCTCGAAGCCTCGCCGACCACTAGCCTGGTGGTTACTTCTCGCGAACCGCTAGGGCTCTCGGCGGAAACCCTCTATCCGCTCGCGGGACTCGCCCTTCCGCAGTCGGCCTCGGAGGCACTCGCCTCACCGGAGAAGTTCGGCGCGCTGAACCTGTACTTCCTCACTGCGCGGCGCCTCGACCCTCGCCTCGCAAAGGACGAAGGGAGCCTGGAGACAGCCCTCGGCCTCTGCCGGCTGGTCGTGGGTGCTCCCCTCGGGATCCAGTTGGCGGCGGGCCTCACGCGCGCCGTGGCGCCCGAGGAGCTACTGCAGCTGCTGGAAGGCGACATGGACGAGTTGGTGAGTACCGACTCCGCCGTGACCGAGAGACACGCAAGCCTGCGGGCGGTTTTCGAGCGGTCGTGGGGTCTGCTCTCCGAGGTCCAGCGCGGCGCGTTGGCCGGCTGCAGTGTGTTCCGGGGCGGCTTCAGCCGGGCTGCAGGTGCTGCCGTGCTGGGTTTGGACCTGAGGCGGCTCACTGCACTCATCGACAGGTCACTGCTGTGGCGAACCGGCAGGCGTTACGAGTTGCACCCACTGGTGCGGCAGTATTCGCTCGAGAAGCTCGCAACCATGCCCGCAGCCGACGAGTTGCGAGCCAGGCATGCCGAGTACTTCGCTGGACTGCTCGAGTCGAAACTCGCCTTCGACATGGCCGGTGGGCAATTCGACGCCTTCGAGGAGCTCGAGCTGGAGTACGACAACCTCCGGACCGCGTGGGAGTGGGCCATCGCCGCCGACCGCTTCGACTTGCTGGAGCGGATGACCCACATGTTCTCGCGCTTCTTGTTCGACCGCCGCACGGTGGAGGAGAGTGCGGGCTTGATGGAGGCGGCATTGGCGCGTTCGAACCCCGAATCGTTGCTGACGGCACGGCTATTGCGGGCCAAGGGGCGGCTCATGGCCAGGAGCAAACCGGCCGAGGCAGTGCTACTCCTTGAGCGCGCCGTTACGCTGGCTCACGAGTTCGGCAGCCCGGCTGATGCCGGGGCAGCACTGCACGTTCTCGGAATCGCCAACGCGTACCGGGGTGACGAGACGTCAGCCGGCAAGGCATGGAGCGAGGCCTTACCGCTCTTGGAACGACACGATACCGAGCGGCTGCTTGGCGGCTGCTACTCGAACCTCACCCTCGTTACTGCGGATCCTTCGGAGAGTGCGCGCCTCTTGAGCGAGGCCATCTCCGCCTGTCGCAAGAGCGAGAACCTCTACTACCTGGCGACTGTGCTGCACAACTACGGTGTTGTTCTCTCCTCCACGTACGGCGATGACGCCGCGGCCTTGGAGCTCGGCCGCGAAGCGCTACTGATCGAGCAAAGGGCGGGCCGCAGACCCTACATGCTTGGCATGTTCCACAACGCGGTCGGTGAGTACCTGGCGGGACTCGGCGACTACGTAGCTCTAAGGGCGCACCAGTCCGAGGCGGCAAGCCTGCTCTTGACCCGCAAGCCCTGGGAGGATCACAAGTTCCGCAGTTACCTGGAGCACGACCGGCTGAAGTTCGTCGTGCACGACGTGCAAGGCGAGTTGGGGCTCGCGCGCCGGGTTGCAGCCTCCATGATGGGCGACCGAGACGTGTGTGAGCAACTAGCCTGGGCCGACTTGGCGGAGGGTGACGCTGCGGCGTTGCAGCTTCACCTCGGGAAGTTCCGCGACGCACGAAGCAGTTCCTGGGGTATCCGCAGCCAACGTTTGGGTGATGTCACCGACAACCTCTTGAGCGCCGGCGTGGCGGCACTGATGAACGCCGGCTCAAGCACCGACGCCGCGAACCCGGGAGTAGGCGAACTGCTGGCGGCCTTGCGCATCATCATCGATCTGACGTTCGTGCCGGCCGCGTTCGACGCCTTCGTGACCGCGTACCTGGTGGCGCCCGCCGCCGTGGACAAGGAGCTCTTGGAGCTGGCGGCCACGCAGCCGGCCGCCAATTACGGCTGTCGGCGCTGGGCGACCGAGCTCCTGCACCACTACCCCTCGCCGGTGCCGGTGCGGTTGGAGGGGGTCGCCGCCCCCGCCCCCTCCGCGGCTAAGCGCCTCGAGGTCGACGCAGTCATGAACCTGGCGCGCGACCTGATGTGGCGGTTGACTGCGGCGCAGGCGACACCCTCCCTACCCGCTTGATCGCTGGGGGAAGCGGAAGTCGGGCACGTGCTCGGAGGCAGAGGTTATCTGCACCGTCTCAGGGTGTGGTGAACGCACCGTGTCGGGCGTTATTCTTGAACGCCCGAACGTAAGGCCCCTGGAGCGCCCGCCAACGTTTACCAGCATGGGTAAGTATGCGGTTCGACTCAACCTCATGCGCGACTGATGTCGCGTGGCGACGAGCATCCACTCGCTCCCGTAGCTCCAGCTGCGTGGCGAACGGTGACTGGACCACCGCAACGCGATCTTTAGTTGAACCGTACTGGGTCTGGCGGAGGCTCCTCTCACTCGTTCGGAGCGAATAGAGCATGGCATCGAGATACGATTCTGAGGCTAGGGAGCGAGTTTTCAGGATGTAAGGCGGGCGTCGCTTGGAGGTTCCGCTGGAGCCTTCCAGGCTGCGTTCAGATACTTGTATGAACTGGTCGGCATTACAGTACTTCCGACACCAAGCGCGTTCCATTATCCTCGCCCAGTCAGTATCCTCCGCTTGGGGCAGGGACGCCATCGAACATGTACCCAATACTAGTGCTCGGAGAAGTCGAAGCTAGAGGCCTGACCTTTGGCGGTCGCTGAGAAGTGATGGACGGAGACTACATAGCGTTGAAGCCTCGGGGCCAAGCGCGGCCCACTCGGTAGGCCGATAACGGCTAGTTGTGCGTACTGCGCGATGTGCGACTTGCACGGATAGCTGTTGCCGCCGGACTTACCCTTGCCTCAGAGTATGAACCTCCCTATTGATCATCAAATGCCCAATTTCAAGAGTACGCTGGGATTTGTCATGGCCCGGCGCACGCCGTGGACAGGGACCAGACGAGCGTATGGGCCTGAAACCGCAAGTCCACAAGCAACGCGGCTTCCCCGCCCTCCTCACTCTCCCCGTGCTAGCGGCCTTACCTCGGCGCGAGGTTGAGCGCGATGCCCACGTTTGCCTGCAGCCTCAACGAAGAGACGACTCCTCTGAACCACGTCTGGGAACACACCGTGGGCAGCGGCCACGCGGCACTCGCGCTGCGCGCGGATTGGCGGGCGCAGCTGGAGCGCTGCCGGCGTGAACTGGGCTTTCGCCACGTACGTTTTCATGGCTTGCTTACGCACCCGATGGACATCGTGGTTCACCGCGACGACAAGGCGCTTTACTCCTTCTTCAACGCCGACCAGATCTTCGACTACCTGCTGTCTATCGGCATGAAGCCCTTCGTCGAGCTGAGCTTCATGCCGGACGCCCTGGCCTCGGGCACCAAGACGGCCTTCAGTTACAGGGCCAACGTGACCGCCCCGAAGGACCCGCGCCAATGGACGGCGCTGATCCGAAAGGCGATGCGCCACTGGATCGAGCGCTACGGTGCGGAGGAAGTCAGAAGCTGGTACTTCGAGGTCTGGAACGAGCCGAACCTGACCGTCTTCGGGACCGGTCTGCAGGAAGACTATTTCACGCTCTATCGCCTCACCGTAGAGGCCATCAAGAGCGTCGACGGAGCCCTGCGAGTAGGGGGGCCTGCAACCGCCAACGGCGAGTGGGTCGCGGATTTCGTCGCCTTCACCCAGAAGCACGACCTGGCGGCCGATTTCATCACCACCCACCAGTACCCCACCGACGCCTTCGGCAGCCCGGGAGACGACACCGAGCACCAGTTGGCCAAGAGCACGCGCGGTTTCATGCGCGAGAGGGCGCTGGACGCTCGGCGCGAGGCGGCAGGACGCCCGCTTTACTACACCGAGTGGAGCACCTCGTCCAACCCGCGTGACAAGCTGCACGACGAGCCGTTCGCGGCGGCATTTGCGACCAATATCCTCATGAGCGTGGACGACACCGTGGACGGCTATAGCTGGTGGACCTTCTCGGACATCTTCGACGAGAACCAGATGCCCGGCACGGCCTTCGAGGGTGGCTTCGGTCTGCTGAGCATCCACGGCATCGCCAAGCCCGTGTACCGGGCGTTCGAGCTCTTGCACAAACTTGGGCACCGGCAGTTGGTGGTCGATGGTCGGCACGACACGGTGTCTGCTTGGGTCGTAATGAGCGACGACGGTACACGCGCCACCCTTCTCCTGACGAACCACGCCCTGCCGCTCCACTCCGTCCGCACCGAGACCGTTCGCTTCGAACTGCGCGATGCGCCGACGCCGCTTAGCGCGAGCATCGAGCGCGTGGACGACGAGCATGCCAACGCACCGGGTGCTTGGCGCCACATGGGGCAGCCGAACGACCTCCATGAAGAGAAGCTCGAACAACTGCAAGAAGCGTCGCGCTTGGTGGTGGAGAAGCTCGACTTCCACTACGCCGACGGCGTCACCGTCGTCGAACTGCAGTTGCCGCCGCACGGCGTGGCCGCGGTGACGTTGGAGCTCGGACCGAGCGCGACATGAACGCGGCGACCAACGACGAGATGCTCCACGCGCTGCAACGCGCCGCCTTCAGCTACTTCACCCACGAGACGAACCCGGCCAACGGCTTGATCGCCGACCGGACCGAACCCGGTGGGCCGGCGAGCATCGCAGCCACCGGGCTGGGGTTGAGCAGTTACCCCGTGGCCGCCGAGCGCGGCTTCCTGACACGCGCCGAGGCCGCCGAGCGCACGTTGGTGACGTTGCGCTTCTTCGCCGCCAGCGAACAGTCACAAGCCGCCGACGCCACCGGCTGGCGTGGCTTCTACTACCACTTCCTCGACATTAACAGCGGCCGCCGCGTCTGGCGTTGCGAGCTATCGACGATCGACACGGCGTTGCTGATCGCCGGCATGCTCACCGCCGCGCAGTACTTCGGCGCCGATAACGCCGCGGAGGTGGAGATCCGCGAGCTTGCCACCATGCTTTACGAGCGCGTCGAGTGGGCTTGGATGCTGAACGGCGGCGCGACCATCTCCATGGGGTGGAAGCCACGTAGCGGCTTCCTCAACTGGCGGTGGCAGGGTTACAACGAGGCGCTGATCTTGTACCTGCTAGCGCTGGGCTCGCCGAGCCATCCGATCGAGCCCGGCAGCTACGACGCCTGGACCTCTACCTACCGTTGGAAGAAGGTCTACGGCCACGAGTTCCTCTACGCCGGGCCGCTGTTCATCCACCAACTGTCGCACCTGTGGATCGATTTCCGCGGCATCCGCGACGCGTTCATGCGCGACAAGCAGAGCGACTATTTCGAGAACAGCCGGCGAGCCACTTACGTCCAGCAGCAGTACGCGGTGCGCAACAGCCGTGGGCTACGCGGTTACGGGGAACACACGTGGGGAGTCACCGCCAGTGACGGGCCCGGGCCGGCGGAACGCAAGGTCGACGGCGTGAAGAGGCGCTTCTTCGACTACCGCGCCCGAGGCGTGCCCTACGGCCCCGACGACGGCACGTTGGCGCCCTGGGCCGTGGCTGCCAGCCTGCCCTTCGCCCCGGAGATCGTGTTGCCCACGTTGCAGGCGCTCACCCGTCACCCGCTACACCTCACCAGCCACTACGGCTTCAGGGCAACCGTCAACGAGACCTTCATCTCTCGAGACGGTAAGGGTTGGGTATCACCCTCGCACCTCGGGCTCAACCAGGGCCCGATAGTGATCATGATCGAGAATTACCTCAGCGGGCTGCCATGGCGGTGGATGCGCGGCTGCCGGCCACTCGTGCTCGGACTGCGCCGTGCCGGCTTCAGCGGCGGCTGGCTAGGCGGGTAGCTCAGGCCTCGCGCAGCGAGACGGTGGTAGCCCGGGCCCCAAACATCGCCGATAGTTCGAGCCTTATGCATCTGGATCGCCCCACCACACGCACTACGTTCACTTGAGCCGCTCGGCAACGTGATCGCCCACGCGCAACGCGTTGGCGATGATCGTAAGGGCCGGGTTGACCGCGCCGATCGACGGAAAGAAGCTGGCGTCGGCAACATACAGGTTGTCCAGCTCGTGCGCCTTGCAGTCGAGGTCCAGCACCGAACTTCTCGCGTCGGTGCCGAAGCGCGCCGTTCCGGCCTGGTGCGCGGTGCCGCTAAGCGGGATGTTCTTGCCAAGGTACAGCGATCGCTCGAGCAACACCCCGCCATGGCCTGAGCGGTTGAGCACGTCCTTGAGCTTGCGCTTCAGGTGGGTTAGGGCCTGCGGGTTGGTGGCAACCAGATCCAGGTGCACTTTGCCGTTCTTGTAGTACACGCGGTTGTCCGGATGCGGTAGGTCCTCGGCCTGCAGCCAGAAGTCCATCGAGTGCCGGGCCATCGTCTCGAAGGGCATCTCGGGCAGCCATTCCAGCCATTCGGGCAGCGCTTCACCGCGGATCTGATCGGCGTGGCTCTTGGCGCACATCTGCACCAGGCCGAGCGGATACTGCCAGTCGTCGGCCCCGAAGTAGAAGTCGCTGAAGGCAAGCGTCTTCTGGAACACCGTGTCGTTCGGTTCCCTCATCACCGCCATCAGCACGCTCATGTTGTGACGCATGTAGTTGCGGCCGAGCTGCCCCGAGCCGTTGGCCAGGCCGTTCGGGTGAGCCTCGTTCGCCGAGCGCAGTAACAACAGCGCAGAGGAGAGCGCCCCACAGGCAACGACCACGATGTCGGCCGAGAAGACCTCGTCATGCCCCTCGTGCGTGACGTAGACCTTGTCTACGGCGCGGCCCGACGCGTTGGTGCCCAGGCGCGACACGTAGGCGTTGGTCAGCAACGTCACGTTCGGGTACTGGGCGAGGGTCGGGTCTATCGAGATCACCTGCGCGTCGGCCTTGGCGTTGAGCGGGGAGGGGAAGCCGTCGAAGTAGGTGTTACGGATGGCGATGCTCGTCGGCGTCGTCTTGCCGTCTTTCTCGTCCAGCAGTATGCCTAGCGGCAGGTGGAACGGCTTCAACCCGATACCGCTCAGGTGCTCGGACAGTTCGGCGATCTTCGGCTCGTGACTCACCGGCGGATGCGGATACGGGCCGCTCGCCCAGGGCTCCAGCGGGTCGTCGCCGCGCAGGCCGTGGACCTGATAGAGCGTTTCGGCCTGGGTGTAGTACGGCTCGAACACGTCGTAGCCCAGCGGCCATGCCGGCGAAACGCCGCCGGCATGTTGCACCTCGCCGAAGTCGCGCTCCCGCAGCCTGAGCAACGCGGCGCCGTAGACCTTCGAGTTGCCGCCCACGTAGTAGTGCAGCGCCGGGCTGAAGGTGTCGCCTCGAGCGTTGGTCCAGGTCTCCTTCGCCTGGTAGATGGCGTCCACGAAGACCGCCTGCGCGTTCCAGTTCAGCTCGCTGCGCGGCAGATAGTCGCCACGCTCGAGGATGAGGATGCGTTTGCCCGTGGCCGCGACCCGCTGCGCCAGTGACGCGCCGCCCGAGCCGCTCCCGATGACTATGAGGTCGTAGTGGTTAGCCACCGGTCGAGAACCCCGGGAACAGCGACATGCCGCCGTCGACGAACAACGAAGTGCCGACGACATAGTCGGAGAGGTCGGACGCGAGCCACACGGCGGCCCGCCCGATGTCTTCGGGCTCCCCGATGCGCTTGTAAGGAACCAGCTTCATCAGGTCCGAATAGGCCTCTTCGGTTTGCCAGGCCTTGGTGTTGATGGCCGTGCGGACGGCACCCGGAGCGATCGCGTTGACGCGGATGCGCAGCGGCGCCACTTCCTGGGCCAGCGACTTCATGAGCATCTGCACACCGCCCTTGGACGCGGCGTAGTCGGCATGCCCGGCCCAAGGGATCATCTCGTGCACCGAACTCATGTGGATGATCTTCCCGGCCGCGACCGACACCGTCTCATCTACGCCACGGCGCATGAACTCTCGCACCGCGGCCCGGGCGCACAGGAACTGCCCCGTGAGGTTGACCGAGATGACCGTGTTCCATTGCTGCAGGGTCATCTCGTGAAACGGCGCGTCGCGCTGCAAGCCGGCGTTGCAGACCACGATGTGTAGGGTGCCGAACTCGGCCACCGCCTGTGCGAACATCGCCGTGACCTCGTCCTCATGACTGACGTCGGCGTGAATCGCCAGAGCGCGCCTCCCGCTCGAGCGGATCTCGGCCACCACGGCCTGGGCGCTCGGCTCATCGGTGACGTAGTTGACCACTACGTCGGCCCCGGCTTGCGCCAAGGCCAAGGCCACGGCACGGCCGATGCCGGAGTTGGCACCCGTGACCAACGCGCTCTGGCCGCGCAATACGAGCGGCAAGGAAACGCCTGGTAGTGGCGGACCGGCCTGGGGTGTCACCGGATCGGTGGGAGAGGGGCCTGTGGCCGATACTTGCCCCGCTGCTTCGTGGCCACTCTGGGCACTAAGCGCCGCCGCTTCTCCACCTCGGTGGTGGCCATGCGCGGGGTCAGAGGCGTTGTCGTGGGATCGATACGACTTCGAGGGCACTGTCATGAAGACGCCTACCTCCTGGGTGCCAAACCCAGAAAAACCGCCGTAGGCCTACTTCAAGCGCGGGAACCTGGATCAGGTACGCCTCGTCATTTAAGCGCGCACGCCATCGCTCGTCAGTGCCGCTGCGCACGCCCAGCGTTGTTGGCTGGGCGGGGGGCCGTACTGCGGCAGTGCCGGGGTTGGTACGTAGCGACCGTGTGTGACCAGGGCCTAGCAGCCGCCGCGCCGGGCTCGCCGTTTCGTAGCCGCCGCGCCGGGCTCGCTGCTTCGCAGTCGCCGCGCCTTCAACCAGACCTGAACGCCGACCGGAACTCGTTCATCACCCGCCGCTGCCGCTCGATGTAGCGCCACACCCACGCCACCAGCCCTAACGCCGCGGCGAGGAACAACAGGGGCAGCATCAGGCCGAGCGGCTCCAGCAGCAGCGCGAAGACCATCAGGAGCCCCGCGAACAGGTGCGTTAGCGCCGTGTGGCCGTTACTGGGCACCAGGTCAACGGCGCTGGCGTCGTGGTAGCGCTGCGCGTAACGCGCCGCCTGCACCGCGAACGGCAGCGAGAGGAACGTGACGTAGACGGCGAATGGCGCCAAGCCCAGCAGCGGCAGGACCGCCACCAAGGCGTACGCGAGTGCGAAAACCACCAGCAGCACGTTCTTGGCGCGGCGCGTGCCGAGGCGCACCACCAGGGTCCGCTTGCGCGTCTTGGAGTCGGACTCGGCGTCGCCGAACGAGTTGATGAGCAGGACGTTCGTGACCAGCAGCGCCACGGGCAAAGACAGGAGCAGCGCCTGCCAGGAGTAGGCGCCGGTTTGCACGAAGTACGTTCCGAGCGTGATCCCCACCCCGTAAGTGGTGGCGATGAGCGCCTCACCGACGCCCGGCGCGAGGTTGATGAACGAGAACCTACCCTCGGCCGCGGTGTAGAAGACGCCCGCTGCCAAGCCGTAAAGGATCAACGGCAGCAGTCCCCAGCCGCTCACCACCAGCAGGTAGACGCCGATGACGGCAGCCACCAGGCTCAAGGCCAGCCCCCAGAAGCCCATCTCGGCGCGCGACACCAGCCCCAGCTGGATGACGCGGGAGCCGCCGCTGAACGGCCTGAGCGCCGCGCGGTTCTCGCCGTCGCGCTCGGCGTCCTTCCAGTCGTTGATCATGTTGGTTCCGACCTGCACGAGTAAGGCGGCGATCAGGGTGAGGGCGAACAGGCCTAAGTCGAGAGCGCCCGTGGCGGATAGGGCCAGCGCCCCGCCCAGCAGCACCGACACGAGCGACGCCGTCAACGACAGCGGCCTGATAGCCGTACGGTACGCCCGGGCCTTCGCCAACAGGTCGTCCCAGGCGCTGGAGCGCTCCTGATTCTCGCGGAACTCGAAGACCGTAGGCGGCTGCCCCTGCAGGATCTCGGGGACGAAGCGGTACTTCACGCTATGAGGCCTCACCCGGATGAACTCCAAGCGGTCGAGGGCGCCCTGCCGCTCCATCTGCGCCACGATCGGCGAGCGATGGCGCAACAGCTCCACCGCCCGCTCGCGCCCAGCGTCGGCGACGATCTCGGCGCGGCCGATGACCTCACACTCCTCCATCTCCATGAAGGTCGCGCCCTGATGGATGAGCAGGGCCGTCTGCGGCACGTTGAGCCACTGGGTGATCTTGGGGTCACCCTTCATGCTCGTCAGGTAGATGTTGAAAGCTTCGTCTGCCGCGAAGTGCATCATGCGCAGCCTCGGCGCCCCAAGGTTGGACGTGCCGACCGCCCCAACCTCGGCCCGGGCCAGGTACGCGAGCACCTCGTCCTTCGAACGGTTCGCCATGCCTACAAGCCTAAGCTAGCTCCCGGATCGCTTTCGCTCCACAGCATGCATAGCGGCGAACCGCTTGGCGGCGCTCCGGTTCAGGTCTCGAGGCTGGGCGGGTGCTCGGGCGTGAAGCCGCTTTCGGTCAGTAGTTGGTCGACTTCTCTTCTCTGGCTTGGGGTGAGTTCCCAGTCGGCGGCGCGCACGTTGCGCTCGACCTGCGCCGGCGTCATGGCGCCGGCGATCACGCTGGGGATGGCGGGGTCGGCGAGGAGCCAGGCGAACGCCAGGTCGAGGAGTTCACGGCCGTGGCTTTCCGCGTAGTCGGCGAGCCTCTCCACGGCGCCCAGCACGTCCTCCGTCAGCTTGGGTTGCCACACTGCGTTGCCGGTAACACGGGTGCCGGCGGGCAGGGGCCGGCCCTTGCGGTACTTGCCGGTGAGGATGCCGCTGAGCAGCGGGTAGTACGGCACGAACGCGATGCCGAGGCGGCGGCTGGTGGGCAAGACGTCCCTCTCCGCTTCGCGCCTGAGCAGGTTGTACATGTTCTGCACGCTCACGAAGCGGGGCAGGTTCTGCTCGCTCGCTACGCTGTTCGCTTCGCGCAGTTGCGCGGCGCTGAAGTTCGAGCAGCCGACCTCGCGCACCTTGCCGGCGTCGATCTGCTCCTGCAGGGCGCCGAGGGTGTCGGCGATCGGCACGTTCTCGTCGGGGTAATGGAGCTGGTACAGGTCGACGTAGTCGGTTCGCAGGCGCCTCAGGCTCGCGTCCAAGGACTTCCTGACGTAATCGGGGTGCGCGCCACCCTCCAGGCCGGCGTGCTCGTTGGCGACGCCGAACTTGGTGGTGAGGATCACCTTGTCACGCTTGCTCCTGAGGGCTTCACCAATGAACTCCTCGCTCTTCGTTGCGCCGTAAGCGTCGGCGGTGTCGATGAAGGTGGCTCCCGCGTCGATGGCGGCGCTCACGACGTCGCGAGCCCCGGCGAGGTCCAGGCGGCCACCGAAGTTGTCGGTGCCGAGCCCGACCACGGGGACGGTGAGGGAGCCAATGGTCCGCGTTCGCATGCCGCGAGTCTAGCGCGCAGGTTGCGCCGAGTTCATGCCTGCGGGACCGCGCGGATGAATGACCATGCTGCCCCAACTGCCAATCTGGCAAAATGAACGACCAGACTGGCAGAAAGGAGCTCGACGTGGCTACCTGGGTCCCCGCAGCACCCAAAGCGCCTGATGGCTCTTCGAGCTTCGTTCACACGGCAGTATTCGGACAGGAGTTGGGCTCCGAAGCCGCCTTCGAGTTGATCGACGCTGGACTGGAGAGGAGGATTCTGGACAACTTCCTGAAACTGTTCCCACAAGCGGATGACGCGGTGGGCCGGGTCTTGAGTTTGAGCGAACGCTCGCTGGCGCGGCGGCGCGGCCACGGCAGGCTCACGCCTACCGAGAGCGACCGCCTTTACCGTCTGATCGAGTTGTTCGATCAAGCCAGCAGCGTGGCGCTGAGGGTTCCGTGTGCTGTGATGCGCGGCCAGAGGAACGTTCTCCTCAATCCGGAACATCCCGAGGGGCGCAGAGTGAGCATCTCGGATCCCGAGCCGTTCTTGTTCGACTCACGCCTGCTTGGTTGAGGCCCCGCAGCCTGGCTAGACGGCCATGTGTCGTTCGCCCGGCGCCGGGAGATTAAGTCAAATTTTGTGCGTCGTCACTAGCCTGGAGGCATGAACCTTCAACGGCACGGACTCCCACGCCTTCTGCTCCTCGTGTTCCTTGTCCTCTCTCTCGCCGCTTGCGGTTCGGCACCGACCCCGCCAGGCGGCGGTGGTCCCAAGCCCAAACCGACCGACCCGATTCCCAACCCACCTGAAACGTCAACCCTGAGCATCGAAGGCCTGACGCTCACGCCGAGCCTCGCGCCGGAGGGCGGCTCCGTGTTGGTGGCGTTCACGGTTCACAACCGTGGCGCCGACGCGGTCCCGGCTTCCACCACCGTCCTTCGCCTCAACGGCAGCGCGCGCGAGGTCCGGACCGGGGACGCCGTCCTCGCGGAGTTGGCAACCCCACAACTGCAGCCGGGAGATGCGAAGGCGTTCAGCGAGATGGTCGCGCTGGGCGGCACGCCCTTGGGCGCTTACTTCTTGTGGGTGCTGGCGGGGGCCGAGGACGACACGGCGCACGCGGCCGCGCCGCTCGGCGTGGCGCTACCCGCCTGCGAAGCTCCGCAAGTGGTGGTCGACATACCGGACGCTTCTCTTCGCCAGTACCTTACCGAGGCCCTCACGGTCAGTGGCGAGCTCAGGTGCGGCGCCATGCACGACCTGCTCACCTTCGAGTTCGGCGGCTTCGGCAAGCCGAAGGTCGGTTCGCTGGTGGGCATGCAGCACGCCGCTAACCTGACGGAGCTGATCATGCAAGGCCAGACGGAGTTGGAGGACTTGACGCCTTTGCAGGGCCTGACGGGGCTCACGTCCCTTACCGCAAGCAACCTAGCGGTGAAGGACGTGGCGCCACTCAGCCAGCTGCGTAACCTGAGCCGCCTCGACCTCTCGTGGAACTACGAGATCGAGGACCTGGCGCCGCTCAAGTACCTCACCGGCCTGACGGAGCTAGACCTCTACTACTCGCTGACCGCGGGTAAGGGCATTGGTGAGATCGTGCCGCTCCTCACTCAACTGACGGACCTCAACATCGGTTGGTCGAACCTCACGGACATCGAGATGATCCGCGGCATGACGGGCCTCACGAAACTGAACGTGGGCTGGAACTCGCTGGCGAGCATCGAGCCCCTAGCGGGCCTCACGAACCTGACCGAGTTGAACGTCGGCAAGTCCGGCACTACGGACCTGTCGGCGCTCAGCGGGCTGGTGAACCTGACCACCTTGGGAGTCCGGTTGAACAGCGTCACCAGCCTCTCCCCCTTGGCGGCCATGACGTACCTGAGGAAGCTCGACGCCGGCAGTAACGAGGTGAACAGCCTCGCCGGCCTCGAGGGCCTGACGAGGCTCGAGGAGCTCAACCTCAGCTCCAACGACGGCATCGCCGACATTACGGCCCTGGCGGGCCTCACTGCCATGACCGACCTCGACCTGAGCGGGAACGCGGTCGAGGACATCGGAACCCTGCAGCACCTCACCGGACTCAAGACCCTCGAGTTGTCCGACAACCGGATCAGCGACATTGGGGTGCTTACGGGGCTGGCTGCCCTCGAAGAAGTCGACCTGAGCGAGAACTGCCTGGACGAGACGCCGGGCTCCGCCGCCAGCCAGGTCATCACCGAGCTGAAGAACCGAGGCGTGACGGTCTGGGCGAGTTTCCAGGGCGACGGGTGTGATTGAACGGTCGCGATGCACCGGATGTGTTTGAGCGCTCGCGATCGAACGGGTGTGATTGCACGGTCGTGATCGAGCGGCGCTAATCGAACCTACCCCGGCTACGGCTATAGTCGGGGTAGGTTCACGATGCTCAGTTTTCGCCCACAGGCAAGCGGCGGCTACCTACGACGCGGCAGACTCCTCGGCATGTTGCCCGATGAGCCCGGTTTCGTCGTGTGGCTCGAGGCGCCGTATGGGTACGGCAAGACCATCCTCGCGAGCCAGTGGGCCGATCTTCTGGAGGGCGAGGGTTGGCGCGTCGTCTGGACGGCGCTTGGCGGGCGAGAGGCCAGAGCACTCATCGCCAAAGAGCTGGGCCTTCCGGAGGGCGCACCTTGGGGTGCGCTGTTGGACGCCCTCTGGCAGCAGCGGACATTGCTCGTCATCGAGGACCTCGAGACGGTCGAGGATCACGAGGCACTGGCGCCGCTCCTCAGGGACGTGCGTGGCTTGCTCCTGCTGGCGAGCCGCACGCGCATCGACTGTTCGGAGCTGCCCCGGCTGGTGACCCGGCGGCGGTTGATCCACCTGAGCAGTGCCGAGCTAGGGTTCAGCGAAGCGGAAGCGAGACAGTTGTCAGGCAACGACGAGCGGGCGTCCGACGTGTGGAGGCGGACGCACGGTTGGCCCTTGCCGCTGCATTTCGCCCTGCTCGCCGGGGATATGCCGGAGAGCAGCAGTCTTCTCGACGGGATGCGCGCGAGCCTGGACGATGCCGAATGGGAAGAAGCCCTGCTGCTGGCCACGGTTGTGCAGCTGCCGCGGGCCGGGGCGACCCCGGCCACGGAGCGGCTCGCACGCGGCGGCTTCGCCCAGCGCACGGAGGGCGGTTTCCGGCTTCACCCGTTGGTCGGTGAGGCCCTGCTGCACGCCAACAAGGAAGCGGCGGCGGCGGTGCTCAAGCGCGAGGCGCGGAGGTTGCCGGTGGTGGAGCGCGCCGAGGCCTTCGAACGGAGCGGGCTTCTTGGCGACCTGGAAGCGACCCTCGAGGCCGTGACCACGCAACTGTGGCGCCTGGCGCCCGAAGGCGTGCTCCGCTGGGACGCGCTGCTTACCACCCCTGCGTCGGCACGCCGCCACGTCATGGTGGGCGCCGCGCTCAAGGCGTTGGGCCGGCACCACGAGAGTGCGGCGCGGCTGGAAGCGGCGCTGGCCGCCGGCACGCTCTCACCGGACGAGCAGGTGATGGCGCTAGGGGAGCTCTGCTGGGCTAAGGCCTTCACCGACGCCGCGGCAGCCGCCAGAACCGTCGAGGAGGCCGAGCCGCTTCTCGACGAGGTGAGCCCGGAGCGCGCCGGGCGCTTCCTGGCGAACGCCTTCTTCGTCGACATCAGCCGGCAGCGCTTCGATGACGCGCTGGCCAAGCTCGAGCGCGCCATGCAGCTCTTCCCGGCCGACAGCCCGTACCGGTTGGGAGCTCAGATAAACCACGCCTTGGGTCGCTGGGACAAGCATGGTGACGTTGAAACGCGTCTCCGGGTGCAAGCCGAGACGCTGCCCGAGGTGTGGCGCCTCTACCCCAGTGACGCCCCGGGCCAGTGCCGCGATCTGGGCATGCTGCACGGTTGGCTCGGCAACACCTCGACAGCACGCGCCTACTTCGAGGAGGCGTTGCGCGGAGCCCGTTCCAACCCCCTGGTCGGCTTGGAGGTAGAGGCGGCGCTGGCTGCCATGGACGCTGACCCCGAGCCGTTCCATCAGCTGCTGAGCAAGGCCGAGGAGTGGGGCGACCCCTACACGCAAGAGATAATCACCATGCACGGCGTGAAGACGCTGTCTCACGACCGGGTGGCGGCAGAGAACTTCTACGCGCGCAG
>JACDJA010001776.1_pt1 | contig 16986 bp, 18 predicted proteins | sample 7449241 | NCBI WGS metagenome assembly JACDJA01 (sample SAMN14253289, study PRJNA609438) | sludge metagenome | isolation source: initial anaerobic sludge | collected 2018-12-20 | reverse complement strand
GCCGCGGATACCGAAGGCATGGTACAAAAGGCTTGTGGACATGAGGGCTTCCTTTCTTCATTGAAGTTTGGCGACGACAATGAAGAAAGCCCGATTGTCCACTTTTTTTCAACCCCCAGGTACGCAAAAACCGGATGAGCCAAAAATCAGTCGGTCGATTTTCTCGTTGCCCAGTACCAAAACCGAAGCCACAAGTCAAAGCGTTCGATCACCCCATGGTGGCCCGTAAAACATCCTGGGACGCAATGACGGCCGAAGCCGCCCTTTCCGCGCTGGAGAGCGCCCCTTCGAGATAGCCCCCCAGATCATCGGCCGTTTCGGTACCGGCAAAGTAGACGGCGCCATCCCAGAAACTCGTCTTGCCGGAGGGCGGCAGGAATTCCGGATGATTGTGAGCCGACCGCATGTCATACTCCGTGGCGGTGAATTCCTCCCTGGCCCAATCCTGGTAGTACAGCTTCAGCGGTTCGCCGGCCGCCGGGCCGAACATGAATGAAAGCTGGCCAAGCATGGCCCGGATGATGGCGTCCCGATCGTTGCGCCGTAACGCCGGAATGCCGAGGAATCCGGTGAGCCCGTAAGGCTGCTCGGTCTCGTTGGATGCATCGTGAATCTCCCCGAGAGGACCGCAGAGGCTGAACCCTTGGCCGGAAAGACCGAACCGACGCCAATCGGCCCGATCATAGAGGGCGAAAAATTTGGCATGCCCGGCCATCCAGGTACTCGCTCTCAACATGGCCTGGGCCAAATCATAGGGCAGATCCGGTGTAAACAGGATGGAACGGGCCGCCAGCCGGGGCGGCAAGGCGAGAATGACCCGGGAGGCCTTCAGCCGGCACCGGGGTTCCTGGTCGAGATGCCCCACGGTGACCCGAACCCCGTCGTCGCGCCGTTCAACCTCGCACACCGGATGATTCAGCCGAATCACACCTTCGGGAATCCGGGCGCGCAGCCCCTCGACCAGCGAGATCATGCCGCCGTCCAGCCGCCATGCCGGCGGCTGCATGGGATAGCCGGCGATGGTTTCGGCATGGCCGTCCTTGGCCTGAAATCGTCCGTGGCCGGTCTCGAACTGGGGGTATCCCTTCAGGTTCAACACCTGGATCAGGGCATTGATCCTCGGATTCATCATGGGCCAGTACCAGGACGGCCCCAAATCGGTAAAGAACCCCTGGTGTTCCGGACACAAGATCCGGCCGCCCACGCGGGACCGGGCTTCGAGCAGGACCACCGATGCGCTTGTCGGCGCCAGCAAGGAAGCGGCATAAATCCCGCTGAGGCCGCCCCCGATGATGATGATGTCCACTTTTTCCGTATCCATGCGGTCCGACATCCTCGCTTTTTTTCGATTCGCATCCGGTCAAACTTTTTAAGAAAGCACTCCGCGACTGCAAAATCAACCCAATTCAGCGCCGAAAGATTCGATGGGCGCCGGTGAAGAAAAACCACATGGGCCGCCAACCCGCGTTCACGTGAAGGCAACCGACCTTAAATCCTCTTCCTTGGCGGCGCAGTCGTCCCCCAGCACCTCTTCGAGGTGACCGCCCGCGGCCTTGAGCAGGTTGGCGCCAGGGGGATAAGGCAACCGTTTCAACGATTTGTGGTTTGAGAAAAGACTTGATTTAAAGTGGTGCGCGCTATTAGGTAGTGTCCATCCATAAATGGTCTTTTTCCGCGATCTCAGCGTTGGGCACCAAGATTTAAATCCTCGAAATAGCTCTGCTATTCCTCCGGTTTAAATCGGGCGCCCGCCGTATCTCACGAAAAAATCCTCATTTCTGGACGAACACTAGGTAGGGGCCGTCCAGAAATTGAAAAAACAGTGAAAGGAAAAAATGATGAAAAAACGAAGCTCCGCCTTGGCCGCCCTGTTCGCCGCGGTTGCCCTGTTCTTCGCATTGCCGGCGGTTGCCGCCGATCCGATCTTGATCGGCATCTCCAAGATCGTGACCCACCCGGCCCTGGACGCCATCGAAAAGGGGATCCAGGAAGTGGTTCGGGAGGAGCATCCCGACGCGCGCTTCGATCTTCAGAACGCCAACGGCGAAATGTCCACGGCCTCCTCCATCGCCCAAAAGTTCAAGTCCCAGGATGTCACCCTGGCGGTGGGCATCGCCACGCCCACGGCCCAGGCCCTGGTCAACGTCCTCAAGGACCGCCCGGTGATCTACAGCGCCGTCACCGATCCGGTGGGGGCCGGCCTGGTGGCCTCCACCGAGAAAGGCGAGCGCAACGTGACCGGCATCTCCGACATGACCCCGGTCAAGGCCCAGATCGAACTGCTCAACCGCCTCAAGCCCATCAAGGTCCTGGGGCATGTGTACACCAGCAGCGAGGCCAACGCGGTGAGCCTGGCCGCCATCGCGCGGGAGGTGTGCCGGGAGATGGGGATCGAATTCGTGGAAACCACCGTTTCCAACTCCGCCGAGGTCAAACAGGCCGTTCAAACCATCGCCGGCCGGGTGGACGGCATCTATATCTCCAATGACAACACCGTGGTGTCGGCCCTGGCCGCCGTGTCCGGCGTGGCCCGGAAGCACAAAATTCCGGTGATGTCGGCCGATCCCAGCAGCGCCCGATCCACGCCCGTGCTGGCGGCCTGGGGGCACGATTACTACAAGATGGGCCGGGCCACCGGGCGGCTGGTCAATCGCGTGCTCGAGGGGGAAAAGCCGGAAACCATCCCCACGATCTTCATGACGGACGCCTCGGATGTGGACCTGCTGGTCAACCTGGATGTGGCCGCGGAACTGGGCCTGGTCTTTCCCCAAGATGTCATCGACAAGGCCAACACCATCATCGAGAACGGAAAACTGGTAAAGCCGTAACACATCATGCTTGAAGGCATCTTCGTCGAAGGACTGATCTACGCCATCATGGCCCTGGGGGTGTTTTTCACCTTCCGCATCCTCGACTTCCCGGACCTCACCGTGGACGGCAGTTTTCCCCTGGGGGCCGTCATCATGGCCACCTCGCTGACGGCCGGCCAGAACCCGCTTGCCGGGCTGCTGCTGGCCTTCGGCGGCGGCGTGCTGGCCGGATTCGTCACCGCGGCCATCCACAACCGGCTCAAGGTGCCCCACCTGCTGGCCGGTATTCTCACCATGACGATGCTCTATTCGGTCAACATCCGCATTCTGGACAACCGCGCCAACCTCCCCCTGCTGCGGGTGGACACGGTGCTCACCCATGTGGCCGCCTGGGCCGAGAACCGGATCCCCGTCGAATGGGCCGCGCTGATTTTTTTCATCCTGGTAGTGCTGATCATCAAGCTGGCCCTGGACCTCTTCTTCCATACCGACATGGGACTGGTTTTCGGCGCCCTGGGCAACAACGAGCAGATGGTGCGGGTTCAGGGCGTCAATCCGGCCACCCTGAAGCTCATCGGCGTGGGGCTTTCCAACGGCCTGGTGGCCCTGTCCGGCGCCTTTGCGGCGCAGTACCAGGGCTTCGCCGACGTCAACCTGGGACAGGGGATCGTGGTCTCCGGTCTGGCATCGGTGATGCTGGGCGAGTTCATCATCAAGTCCAACCGCATCGGCATGCTCACCCTGCGCGTGATTCTGGGCGCCATCCTGTTCAAGGCCATCATGTACCTGGGACGCTTCTACGGCTATTACATCAACATGACGCCCAACGATCTGAAGCTGATTGCCGGCATTCTCATCATCGCCTCCCTGGCGGTGACCAACTACCGCCGCATCCGGGGAAAGGGGGGCACGGCCGCATGATCCGCCTGGAAAACCTCGCCTGTACCTTCGATACCGGTACGCCCAACGCCAAGACGGTGATCAAAAACTTCAACCTGAGGGTGGAACCCGGTGAATTCGTTACCCTCATCGGCAGCAACGGCGCCGGCAAGACCACCCTGTTCAACCTGATTTCCGGCAGCCTGATGCCCACTTCGGGCCGGGTATGGATCAAGGACCAGGACGTCACCGCTCACCCGGAGTACAAACGGGCGCGCTATCTGGGACGCATTTTCCAGGACCCGTTGGCGGGCACCGCCTCCAACATGACCCTGGAGGACAACATGATGATCACCTGCAAGAAAGGGTTCAAATGGCCGGTGATCAGTCTCAACCGCAAAATGCGGGCCTATTTTCGCGATCAACTGATCCATCTGAAAATGGGCCTCGAAGGCCGCATGAAAGAGAATGTCAGCAGCCTTTCCGGGGGGCAACGCCAAGCCCTGACCCTGCTGATGATGGTGCTTTCCAGACCGGCCATCGCCCTGCTGGACGAACATACCGCCGCCCTGGATCCGCGCAACGCCGCCGTCGTCATGGACCTGACCACCCGCTTCATCCGCGAGCACCGTCTCACCACCCTGATGATCACCCACAACATGAACCACGCCATCGCCTACGGCAGCCGTCTGTTGATGATGGACGCCGGAGAGATCATCATCGACGTCTCCGGCGAGGAAAAGGCGCACCTCACCGTGCCCCGATTGCTGGAGATGTTCGCCGACATCCGCCGCGAGGCGTTCGGCAATGACGAGATGCTGCTGACCGGCGGGCGGAATTTGGGGCACTGAGGCCTGAAGACGCGGACGGTCAGAGGCGATACAACTTTTCGGCAAATTCTCCGATGCGGTCCCCCTGCGCCAGGCGGGCCAGCCATTCGGCGACGATCTCGGGGCAGAGGGGGATGATGTTCCCAATAGCCAGGCACCGGGCAGAATCGGGGCGTGACATCGAAAACGCCAGGTGATCAGGCGATAATTTTCGCCAGGGCGTCGAGTCCCGCATCCACAGTGGCAACATGCGCCTGCGCCCCCATGTGCCCGATGCGGAAGACCTTGCCGGCCAGGGGGCCGATGGACCCGCCCATCACCACCCCCTCGGCGCGCAGGCGCCGGTCAAGATCCGCCCAGGACATCCGCTCCGGCACCCGCACCGCCGTCACGGTGGGGGCCGAATCCGCCGCCCGGCGCGGAAAGAGGGAGAGCCCCATCTCCCCGAGCCGCCTTCGGGTGTGGGCGGCCACCTCCGCATGGGTCCGGATCACCGAATCCAACCCGAGGGAAAGGATCCGGTCGCAGGCCGCCTCCAAACCCGCGATGGCATGCCAGGCGGGGGTGTAGGGAAACCAGCGGCGGTCCAGAGCCTGCCGGAACGGGGCCAGGGCGTCGTATCCCTGATAGCCCGTCCGGTCAATCTGGGCCCAGGCCCGCTCGCTCACGGCCACCATTCCCAGGCCCGGCGGGGCCGAAAAACATTTCTGGGAGCCCAACAGGCACAGGTCGATGCCCCAGTCGTCGGTGGCCAATTCCGCTCCGCCGGCACCGGCCACGGCATCCACGTAAAAAAGGGGCACGCCAAAAGCCCGCACCGCCTCTCCCACCGCGGCCACCGGGTTCACGACCCCCGAGGGGGTTTCCACATGGACCATGGTGACCATCTTGGGCCGGAAGGCCTCGATGGCCGCCGCGACCTTCTCGGCGTCAGCCGCCTCGTCGTATTCAAACCCCACCACCTTCACCTCGGAGGTGAGGGTGCGGGCCATCTCGGCGATCCCGTAGCCGAAGACCCCCGTGGCCACCGACAGGACCCGGTCGCCCGGAGACAGGGTACTCTTGAGGGCCCCCCATAGAACCACCATGGCCTCGCCGCTCATGACGGCGATGGGATGGCGGGTCCGGATGATGGACCTCAGCTTCTCCGCCACCCGGGCGTACTGGTAGAAGAACTCCGCTTCGATATCCCCGGAGCCGAAATCGTAACGACCGGCGTCCAGGACCGCTTCGGGGACCGTGGTGGGACCGGGGACCAGAGGAACCGGATAGCGTTTCATCTTTTCCTCCTTCACGCCTTCCTCTGATGAAAAATCCGGAGATTGCGGCCGGGGAAGCGACCATTTTCCCCCCGGAAACAGATCAGCAAACCAAAATAACGAAAAAAGGCAGCGTCTCTGAAGACGCTGCCTTTTTTAAACCTGCAATCGAGAATTCAGCAAGCTGGATTTTCAGACGTTGAATTTTTTCCCTACGGCCTTGCCGTATTCCTGACAGGCCTTGTTGCCATCCGGGGTGTCCAGCATGGCTTCCTTGAGGTTCAGGGCACCCAGGTCCACCATGTCCATCTTGAAAACGTAGAGCATGGTATCGTAGACCATGCCTCCGGCCTCGCCACTGTGGGTGTAGGAGCCGAAGGCGCCGCCCATCTTGCCCAACAGGGACGCTTTCTCCGCGAGGAACAGGAAGGTTTTCATGCCGGCGGTCATGTCGCGGTGATAGGTGGGACAACCGAAGATATACCCGTCGTATCCCTCCAGGTCCTTTTCGCTCTGAATGGCGCCGATCTTCTTCAGATCCGCCTGGTTGCCGGTGAAGCGAACCCCTTCAGCGATGTACTCCGCCATCTTTTCCGTGTTTCCCGTTCTTGTCGCATAGGCCACCAGTACTTTTTTCATCCATCGTCTCCTTTGTTTACTCGTGATTTCAAACGTTCCCTGCCAGGCGCATCCCCCACCACCATCGACGTCAATACCACCGCCAGATGAAATTCATTGGACGAATGAGCAAAGATTGATAATAGTTATTATCTTTAATGTCAAACCTAAAGAAGGAAAATCTTGCGATCCTCCAAGGCCTTCTGATAACGCAGAGGCCGGGTCCTTTGCCGTGATATCGGTTGTGGCATCAGCAAACCCGGGTGAGGCAAAAATCGGCGAAGTGATTCGGGATAGGCTGTGGCGGCGTGTCGGCAAGGAAGACGAGACGATGATACTGGCAGGTGACATCGGGGGCACCAAAACCAACCTGGCGCTTTTTACCCCTGGCGCCGGACGGCCGCGGCCGGTGGAAAGCCGGCACCTGGCCACCGCCGATTACCCCTCGCCGGAGGCGATCATCGCGGATTTTCTCCGGGGACGGCATCACGAGGTGAAAGCCGCCTGCCTGGCGCTGGCCGGTCCCGTGGTTGACGGCCGGTGTCGTTTCACCAATCTGCCCTGGCGCCTTTCGGCGGAGACCCTCGCCCGCCGCTTCGGCTGGCAACGGTGCCGATTGCTCAACGATGTCGAGGCCACGGCCCATGCCCTGCCCGTGCTGGCAGCCCCTGAATTCGAAGCGTTGCGTCCCCCGGCGCCGGCGCCGGACGGCAACCTCGCCATCATGGCCCCGGGCACCGGCCTGGGGATGGGCCTGGCCATCCAGCTCGGCAGCGAGGTGATTCCCCTGGCCTCGGAAGGGGGGCATGCGGATTTTGCCCCCATCGATGAAGAAACCGTGTCGCTGTGGCGCTACATCCAGGCCCGGCGCGGCCGCGTCACCCTGGAAAGCGTGCTCTCCGGCGCGGGCCTGCAGCGCATCTACCAGTGGCGCCGGCATTTGGGCGAGACCCATCCCGATCCCAAAACGGGCCAACGCATCGAAGACAGCGACGATCCCCCCGCCCAAATTTCAGCTCTGGCCATACAGCAGCAGGATCCGGTCTGCGTCCGGGCGCTGGCCTGCTTCGTTCGCTGCCTCGGGGCCGCCGCCGGCAATCTCGCCCTCACCGCCACTACCCGGGGCGGTATCTATCTGGCCGGCGGTATCGCACCCAAGATCTTGCCGGCACTCAAGCGCGGCGGATTCACGGATGCCTTCCTGGATAAGGGCCGCTTCAGAAATTTCCTCACCACCGTTCCCGTGCGGGTGATCCTCACCGAATCGGCCCCGGTGCTGGGGGCGGCCCGGGTGGCGTTGGCCTGGGAAACCGAAACGTAACCTGTCAATAGGGTGAATCGCCCGGACCTGCCAGCCGCATACCGGTGATCCTTCAAATCGGCATGGCCGGTTGGCGGCGCCGGCCACCGCCACGGACACCCCGGCTGCACCCGACAAAACAAGAAAGGCCGTAACCCTTTCGGATTACGGCCCATTCTTTTCTTTGGTGCCGAAGGGGAGACTCGAACTCCCACGGACGTACATCCACTAGACCCTGAACCTAGCGCGTCTACCAGTTCCGCCACTTCGGCACACGGAACAACCTGCGACTATGAAAAAACGTTGATTTCGTGTCGAGGTTGCTTTAACTAAAGTTTTTTACATTTTCTGTCAAGCCGAAATTCAAAGCCGCTTTCACTTCTTTGGGCATACAGTCATGATACTGATTGAAGATATTGAAAAAATTAAAAAACCTTTCCCAAGCGCCGTCTTGACCATCGGGAATTTCGACGGGGTCCACGTCGGTCACCAGGCGCTGTTTCACCAAGTGATCGAGGAGGCGACCGCCCTGGGCGGCACCTCGGTGGCCATGACCTTCGAGCCGCATCCGTTGCGGGTGTTGAAGCCCAACGGGCATCCGCCCCAGATCACGGTAAACGCCCAGAAATTGGAGCTCATCGCCGGCACCGGCATCGATGTCATCATCTGCGTCCCGTTTACCCGGACCTTCGCCGCCATCGACGCCCGCACCTTCGTCTCCGACATCCTGGTGCGCCGCATCGGCATGCGGGCCATCATCATCGGCAACGACTACACCTTCGGCCGCCACCGCGAAGGCAACATCGACCTGCTCCGCCAGATGGGCCGGGAACTGGGGTTCCAGGTGCAAGTGGCCGACTGGATTCGCGCGCCCCAGGCCATCAAGGATCGCATCTCCTCCACCAAGATCCGGGAGCTGGTGCAGGCCGGAGAAATGGAACGCGCCCGGTATATGCTCGGCCGCTACTACCAGATCCGCGGCAAGGTGGTGGCCGGCCGGCGTCGCGGGGGCGCCCTCCTGGGGGTTCCCACTGCCAACATCATCCTGCAGGACGAGTTGTGCCCACCAACGGGGGTCTACGCCGTGATGGTGCAAATCGGCGAAACCCGCCATCCCGGAGTGGCCAACATCGGTTACAGCCCCACCTTCGACGACCACGTCTTTACCGTCGAAGTCCACCTGCTGGATTTCCAGGAGGATATTTACGACCGGGATATCCGCGTGAACTTCATCCGCCGGATCCGCGACGAAATCCGTTTCGACCGGCTCGAAGCCCTCTCGGACCAGATCAGGCAAGACATTCAAACCGCCAGGCAGATCCTTGCCACCACCTTGTCCTGACGGCCCCAGGCGCCGGGACCGCTCCCCATCGCCGAGGATCCACCGTTTTGAATGATCCACTCCCGCAGCCGCCGCCAGCCTCCGGCGCTCGTTCCATGGTTTTGCCCCTGCTGGCCGGGGGGACTGTTTCGCTGCTGGCCCTATACCTGGCGTTTCGCAACGTTCCCCTCACCGAGTTGGGCGCTTATCTTGCCAGCGTCGACTACCGCTTTCTCTTCCTGTCCCTGGCGATGGTGGCGGGGCTCCAGGTTCTCAAGGCGCACCGGTGGCGAGTGATTCTGGGAGCGGTGGTGCCGGTGGGATTCACCAGCGCCTTTCACCCGATGATGATCGGCTTCATGCTCAACTGTATTTTGCCCGGTCGCGTCGGCGAGTTGGCCCGCCCCTTGATCCTGGGGCGCCAGCAGGACATTCCTTTTGCCACGGCCCTGTCCACCGTGGTGGCGGAACGGCTCCTGGATACCATCACCATCCTGGCGCTGCTGGCCTGGGTACTGGGGGCCCTGGACCTGGCGGCGGCCGACGCCATTGAATTCGCCGGCTACCGCATCGACGGCGCCCTGGTGGTATCGGCCGGCCGGGTTACCCTCGCGGTGGGCATGGCCCTGCTCGTCGGCATCGGCCTGCTGCGTCTGGAGACGGTGCAGCGATGGATCAAAACCCTGATTCATCGTTTGCCGGACTGGATTCCGGCAATCGGCCCCCACCGCCGCCAGTGGCTCTTCCAGCGGGTGAGCCGCCCGTTGGCCGCCCTGGTGGATCAGGCGGTGCACGGCCTGGCCATCGTGGGCCGCCCCCTGCGCCTTTCGGCGTGCATCGGCCTCTCCCTGGTCATCTGGCTGTTGACGGCCTGTTCCTTCTTTATCCTGTCGGTGGGCTTTCCCGGCATCGATCTGAATTTGATCCAGATGACAGCCGTCCTGGTGGTAATCAGCTTCTGCATCGCCCTGCCCTCGGTGCCTGGATGGTGGGGATTGTGGGAGGCGGGTGGAGTTTTCGCCCTCTCGTTGATGGGGATCGCCCCCGGACCGGCCGCCGGCTTCACCCTGGTCAACCATGCGGCTCAAATTTTTCCCGTCATCCTCATCGGTCTGGGATCGGCCCTGATCAGTGGGGTGGGCCTGGGTCGCATCGCCAAAACGGCCCGGCGGATTTGATATTCGCAATCGATGGATTATTATAAATGCAACGGTACCTTCGGCGGGTGAAGACCCTATTGGTTGTCAGCGTTAAAAAATTTATACTTAATCGTCTTTATTTGGTTTATTCGATGTTCATTAAACTTTATCATGAGGTTTTATGCCTCCATCGCCAGGATATCTGAAAAATGAGCGTCTTGACCGTATTGACCTACCCGGATCCGTTCCTGCATCGCCAGATGGCACCGGTGACGGATGTGGATGATGACGTACGCCGCATCATCTCGGACATGACCGAAACGATGTATGCCGAGCCCGGCGTGGGACTGGCCGCCACCCAGGTGGGCATCGATCAACGGATCATCGTCTATGACGTCTCCGGTACGGATACGCCCCCCCAACCCCAGGCCCTGATCAACCCCGAAATCGTGACGGCCGAGGGAGAACAGGTGTCGGAAAACGAGGGCTGCCTCAGCGTGCCGGATTTTCGTGCCGACGTCCACCGGGCCTGGCGCGTGGAAGTCACCGGCGTCAACCAGGATGGCCAGTCGGTGAGCATCAAGGCGGAAGGGTTCCCCGCCATCGTGCTGCAACATGAGATCGATCATCTCAACGGTGTCCTGTTCATCGACCGCATCAGTCGGCTGAAGCGCGAACTCTACAAGCGCCGCGTCCACAAGCAGATGAAGCAACCGGCATGAAAAAAAGGCCGTTGCGGATCGTTTTCATGGGCACCCCTGCCTTTGCCGTCCCGAGCCTCCACGCCCTGGCCGAAGCCGGACACCACATTGTGGCGGTGGTGACCCAGCCGGATCGCCCCAAGGGACGAGGCCGTCGGCTGACGCCGCCGCCGGTGAAGGTTGCCGCGGAGGCACTCGGCCTGGAGATCCTTCAACCCGGGCGCCTCGATGAACCGGACCTCGTGAGGGTGTTAACCGACGCCGGAGCGGATTTTTTCGTCGTGGTGGCCTACGGGCAGATCCTCCCGCCCTCTCTTCTGCGCCTGCCGCGCCGGGGGGCCGTGAACGTGCATGCCTCGCTGCTGCCGCGCTACCGCGGTCCGGCCCCCATCAACTGGGCCATCATCAACCGGGAGCCGCAAACCGGCGTCACCACCATGCTGATGGACAGCGGGCTGGATACCGGCGCCATTCTTCTGTCATCCGCCACCCCCATCGCCGCCGACGACACCGCAGCCACCCTTTCGGCACGATTGGCCGATATGGGGGCCCAACTGCTCTCCGAGACCCTGAAGGGGTTGGCGACGGACAAGCTCACGCCTCATCCCCAGGATCCGGCCGCCGCCAGCTACGCACCGCTGCTCCACAAGGCCGACGGCCGCATCGACTGGCACCGGCCGGCCGAAGCCATCGAGGCGCTGGTGCGGGGGCTCAACCCCTGGCCCGGAGCGTTTACGTTCTGCGACGGCCAGCGGCTCAAGATCTGGCGCGCCCACCCCGCACCGGAACAAGGGGCCGCTCCGGCCGGTACCGTGTTGGCCGGTTTCAGCGAGGAGTTGCGGGTCATGACCGGCCGCGACGCCCTCTGCATCGACGAGGTGCAAGGCGCTTCGGGCAAACGTCTGCCAACCAGCGCCTTCCTCCGGGGAAACCCCATCGCTCCGGCAACGGTTCTGGGCTGATGTCATCCCCCGCCCCAGATGCCCGGATCATCGCCCTTGACCTGCTTCATCGGCTGGAAAAGAGCCCCCTGACCCTGGATCGATTGATGGAGCAGACGCTGGAGGCCCATCCGCTCCTGGATCAGCGGGATCGGTCCCTCGTTTTCGCGCTGGTCTACGGCGTGCAGCGCTGGCGCAGCCGCCTGGACCACGTGGCCGCCGGGTTCACCCGCCGTTCCTGGCACCAGGTCGATCCCACGGTGCGCAACATTCTGCGCCTGGCCCTCTTTCAGCTTCTGTTTCTCGATCGCATTCCGGCCCCGGCCATCGTTCATACCGCCGTGGACCTGGCCAAGAAACGGGTTCCCCGGGCCGCCAATTTCGTCAACGCCCTCCTGCGAAGTCTCCTGCGCCAGGGAGTGGACAGCGTCCTTGCGTCCCCGCCCCGGGACCCGGTGGCGGCCCTGGCCCTTGAAACGGCCTTTCCCCCCTGGCTGGTGTCCCGCTGGGTAGCCCGGGATGGTCTGGACACAGCCCGCCGGCGCTGCCAGGCCGCAAACCGGATTCCCCCGCTGACGGTCCGCATCAACCGCCTTCAGACCCGCCGCCACCAAGCCCTGGCCGCCTGGGGCGCCGCGGCAGTGGACGTCTCTTCCACCGAAACTTCTCCGGACGGTATCACCATCGAGTCCTTCCGGGGACCGATCCAGAGTCTGCCGGGCTACGATGCGGGTTGGTTCCAGGTCCAGGACGAGGCGGCCCAACTGGTTTCCCTGGTGGCGGCACCACAGTCCGGACAGCGGATCCTGGACGCCTGCTGCGGCCGGGGGGTCAAGACGGGACACCTGGCCGCCCTGGCCGAAAACCGGGCGGACATCGTTGCCACGGACAACGACCCCCGCAAGCTGGCCGACGTGGAGGTCGAAATGCGGCGCCTGAAGGTTTCCGGCGTCCGGTGCGCGGCCGTGGATTGGCTGCGCGAGCCGCTGCCGGACGGCGACATCTTCGATCTCGTCCTCCTGGATGCCCCCTGCTCGGGGCTGGGGGTCATCGGCCGCAACCCGGACGCCAAATGGCGCCGCCAACCGAAGGATGTCGCCCGCCAGGCCCGCCGGCAACTGGCGCTGATGGACGTGCTGGCACACCGGGTCCGTCCCGGCGGTGTTCTCGTCTACGCCGTGTGCAGCCTGGAACCAGAGGAGACCGACGCCGTGGTTGCCGCCTTTCTGGCACGGCATCCGGCCTTCGGCATCCAGCCCCCCCGGATGCATCTGCCGGCTCCGGCCCACCGCCTGGTACAACCGGACGGGGCGGTTCGCATCGATCCGGCCATGGAACCGATGGACGGTTTCTTCATGGTCCGGTTGCTGCACCACGGCGTTTCGGAGAGACTGTATTGAAAAGCCGACCTCGATCCACTATAAGGCGGCCAGATTGCCTCCTGCCCGCCCGGAACCTTTTCGGGTAATTCCCAACCTTGCTCCCGACGACTTCGTCGCCGGCTTTCAGAACAAAGGAACCGCCTCTTGGAAACGTCTCCCCGCATTGCCCCGTCGATTCTTTCGGCCGATTTCACCCGTCTCGGCGAAGAGATTCGGACCGTTGTCGACGCCGGTGCCGACTGGATCCACGTGGACGTGATGGACGGCCACTTCGTGCCCAACATCACCTTCGGCCCCTTGGTGGTGGCGGCGGCGCGACGCGCCACGGATCTCTTTCTCGATGTCCACCTGATGATCGCCGCCCCCGAGCGCTACATCGCCGATTTCGTCAAGGCCGGCGCCGACTTGATCAGCGTGCAGGTGGAAGCCTGCCTGCATCTGAACCGAACCCTTCAGCTCATTCGGGAAGCCGGAATCCAGTGCGGCGCGGTCCTCAACCCGGCCACCCCCCTGGAAACCCTCGAATGGATTCTCGACGACCTGGACGTGGTGATGCTGATGAGCGTCAATCCCGGTTTCGGCGGCCAGTCGTTCATTCCCAACACCCTGGAACGGATCCATCGCCTGCGACGAACCATCGAGCAGCGGGGTCTGGAAACCCTCATCGAAGTGGATGGCGGCGTCAACGCCGATACCATCGGCTCCATCGCCTCGGCGGGAGCCAACGTCTTCGTGGCCGGTTCGGCCATTTTCGGCAGCAGTGACTATACCCGCACCATCTCGGAGCTCCGTCGCCGCGCCGCCGAGGCAGGAGACTGACCGGGACCGCGACGGATGACTTCCACCGATGGCGCCGATCTGACCAAACGGGCCGTGGCCGCCGCCCTGAACCTCTTGGCCCGCCGTGACCACAGCCGTCAGGAACTGGCGGTCAAACTGGGTGCCAGGGGATTCGATCACGCCACCTGCCAGGCCGCGCTGGAACGCTGCCGGCAGTTGGGATACCTGGACGATGCCCGCACCGCTGAAATCATGGCGGCGGCCCTGCGGCGCCGGGGACTGGGCCTGCACCGCATCCGGGCCCGACTGCGGGAAAAGGGCATCGCCGGGGACATCATCGACGCCCTCACCACTGTCGATGCCGACCCGGATCGGGCACTGGCGGCGGCCCGGGCCGTATACGAACGCCGGCGGTCCCACTTCGAACGGGAAGGCGACTTGCAGCGGCGGCGCGCCAAGATTTATCGGTTTCTGCAATCCCGAGGCTTTGAAACGGAAACCATCCACCGACTGCTCACGAAAAAATGATCGCCCCTGCCGGATGCCGTGGCCGGCTTGTCAAGCGTTCATCGACATTGTATAGACCACCTGTTTGACCAAGACGGCGGCCGCTTCTACCGTCCGGCATCCGCCCAATCCGCAGGAAACCGTTATGCACGGCGATTTTCTCGACGAACTGCTCGGTGCCCTGGACCGCGTCGGCCCCTTGGACCATGAGCGGCTCAAAGCCGTCCTGATCCTCGGTGGCTGGCCGGAGCAGACACAGAACCTGCGCTATCTCGCCGACAACCACCAGAGAATTCACGGAGAGGCCGGTCTCGTTTTTTCGGCCGTGGCCGTGATCAACAATTCTCGAGTGGTTCAGTGGCGCCTGGAGGGCTGGCGCAGGTGGTTGAACCGTTTGGTGGTTTATCCGATTGAAACCAAACGGCCCCCCGGGGACCGGTTGCTCCATCGCCTGCGCCGCGATACCGCCATCACCGGCCTGATGGCGGCATCGCGCAAGTCGTACACCCTGTTTGGAATGCTGCGGATCGAACCGGCGCAACCGATGGCGGCTACCTGCGAGATCCGCCCGGTAATCGCCCTGCCCGGGCTGAATGTCGGCGAGTTGGCGCAGGTAAAAAAGTTTGAAGCCGAAAACCGTCTCTTTACCTGAAACCTTTTTCATTGGATTTCATCCCACCGCCCATGGCATCCGACTCGACTTTTACCCCATCGCATCGCCCCGCACCGACCCGGGCGGCCGATGACCTGCTCGCTTACGCCATCGACCGTCAGGACATCAAGTGGTGCCTGGCGCATCTGCCTTCCAAAAGCTCCCCTCACCTGGCCCGCATCGACTCCGAGTTGCAAATGCTCAAGATCATCGCCGTGGGATGGGGGCTTACCCACCGACTGGTGGACAGTCCACTCAAGGCGCCGTTCCAGGAGGCCTACTGGAAAGCGGTGCAAGATTTTTCAGTCCGCTTTTCAGAGACCACCGCTTTGCTCATCGGCCAGCGTATCGACTATTTTCAGACAATCAGGGACCGCCTGAACCTTTATCTGGCCGCGGTCAGGGACCTGGGTCCCTCGGGAGGGGATGCGGGCCGTATCATCGGGATCACCCTGGCTCGACTTTGCGACTGTGGCGAGGACCTGCCCGTGGGCATGGCCGCTGCACGGATCTTCAACAGCGCCTTGGCCCGGGTTGGTGAATACCTCACAGCGACCGGATCCCTGCCATGACGGATAAATAGCGTTGCCGACAGAAAACTTTTGTGAGAAAATAATAGTATCTACTTTCAAATACACCAGATCAGAACGCTGCCGGGTCCTGGTTGAAATGAGGTTTTTTTGAGCGACGAAAAGTTTTTCAAATATCTCACCACCCCCATTGGCATGATGGAGTTGTGTGCCAACGCAACGTCCCTTCGCGCCGTGGAATTCGTCGATCACCCCCGATACCTCAGCCAGACCACGCCGCTGCTGGAGGAGGCCGTCGTCCAGCTCAATGGCTATTTTCACGACCAACGACGCCTCTTCGACCTGCCGCTGTCCTTCGATGGCACCGCCTTTCAGATGGCGGTCTGGCAGGAACTGCTCGAAATCCCTTATGGCTGCACCGCATCCTACCAGGACATCGCCCGCCGGCTGGGCCGGCCCAGGGCGGTGCGGGCCGTGGGGGCCGCCAACGCCCGCAACCCCATCACCATCGTCGTGCCCTGTCACCGGGTCATCGGCACCAACGGAAGCCTGACCGGTTACGCCAGTGGCCTATGGCGCAAGGCCTGGCTGCTCGAGCACGAGGGCTGCAAACAGATCCAGACCAATCTTCACAAGCCCCAGTGGGTCCAACCACAATGAGCAAGACTTTTTTCTACCGCTTATTTCGCATGGGCCGCTTGCCCCGCCAGGAGCGTGAACGTTTGGCCGCCGAAGGTCTGGAATGCCTCGTGGAAGGCATTCCCATCACCATCGCCTGGCGCCGTTTCCGCCAGGTGGGCCACCGCATCCACGCGCACCAGCAAAACGCGACCGGGGCGGTGGCCATCACACGGGAACGTCTGCTGGTCTATGCCTTCTCGAAACGGGTTTTGGACATCCACCTGAGCGACCCCACCACAGACCGGGTGACGATCGGCTGCCCGAACCCCGACACCCTGTCGATCCGCCTCGAAGCCGGGGACTTCAACCCCGATGCCTGCGGACAAATCACCTATTGGCTGATGACGGCCGAGGCGGCGACCCTGGCGAACCTGTGGCGACGCCGCGAAAAGGCGGATGCCCGGCCGTAAAACCGCAACTTGAACAGGCCAGGAACGCCGACATGAATGCCGTAGTCATCAAGAAGGGACGGGAAGCCAGCCTGCTCAGGCACCACCCGTGGGTTTTTTCCGGTGCCGTGGCACGACTGGTGGGCAAACCGAAACGGGGAGAAACGGTGCGGATCCAGGCGGCCGACGGCCGCACCCTGGCCGTGGGCGCCTACTCCCCGGATTCCCAGATCCGGGTCAGGCTTTGGGATCATGACCCGCAAACGG
>JACDJA010001771.1_pt1 | contig 17014 bp, 13 predicted proteins | sample 7449241 | NCBI WGS metagenome assembly JACDJA01 (sample SAMN14253289, study PRJNA609438) | sludge metagenome | isolation source: initial anaerobic sludge | collected 2018-12-20 | reverse complement strand
ACGCACCTGCGCCGCGGCCGACCGTACTGGGCATGCCTTGCTGCACACGCTGTATCAGCAGAATATCAGGCACCGCACCCAGTTCTTCGACGAATACTTCGCGCTCGATCTCGTGCGCGACACCGCCGGCTATTGCCTCGGCATTACCGCGCTCGACATCGAGACCGGCGAGCCGCTGCTCATCGAGGCGCGCGTGACGCTGCTCGCCACCGGCGGGGCGGGGCGCGTGTTCGGCAACACCAGCAACGCGCTCATCAACACCGGCGACGGACTCGGCATGGTGTTGCGTGCGGGCCTGCCGTTGCAGGACATGGAATTCTGGCAGTTCCATCCCACCGGTATCGCCGGCGTCGGCTGCCTTATCACCGAAGGTGCGCGCGGTGAGGGCGGCTATCTGCTCAACCGGCACGGCGAGCGCTTCATGCAGCGCTATGCGCCACACGTACAGGATCTCGCGGGGCGCGACGTCGTCGCACGTGCGATTGCCATCGAAATCGCCGAGGGACGCGGCTGCGGCGCACACGGCGATCATGTCGAGCTCAAGCTCGACCATCTCGGCGAAGCGGCGATCGCGCAGAAACTTCCCGGCATCCGCGAACTGTCCATCCGTTTCGCCGGGATCGATCCGGCGCGCGCGCCGATTCCTGTGGCGCCGACCGCGCACTACATGATGGGTGGCATCCCCACCAACCTGCACGGTCAGGTCGTCGCGCCGGTGCATTCCGGGCCCGAGGAGCCGGTGCCCGGCCTGTACGCCGTCGGCGAGTGTGCCTGCGTGTCGGTGCACGGCGCCAACCGCCTGGGCGGCAACTCGCTGCTCGATCTCATCGTCTTCGGCCGTGCCGCGGGTCGTCACATGCTGGAAACTTTGCGCGACAACCCGTATCCGCGTCCCCTCCCTGAAGATGCGGCAGAGGCCGGCCGCGCGCGGCTGGCGCGCTGGGAGCGCCAGGGCAGCGAGCGCGTCGCGGCGATCACCACCGATCTGCGCCGCGTCATGCAGAAACATTGTGGCGTGTTTCGTACCGATGCGATGCTGCGGGAGGGACTCGCCGAACTGGACGGGCTCGCGGCGCGCCTGGCACAGGCGGGGCTCGACGACCGCAGCCGCGTGTTCAACACCGCACGCATCGAGGCGCTGGAGCTGGAAAACCTTCTGCTCGTGGCGCGTGCCACACTGGTTTCCGCGCTCGATCGCACGGAAAGCCGGGGTGCCCACACGCGCGAGGATTTCCCCCAACGCGACGACGCGCACTGGCTGAAGCATACGCTGTACATACGCGAAGGCGACCAGGTGGACACCAAACCAGTGCGGCTGAAACCGCTGACGGTGGAGTCGATCCGGCCGGGGGAAAGGGTGTATTGATGCGCATCGTGTCGTGGCCGTCGTTTGCGCAGGGCGAAGGCCCTGTTTCGCCTTTGGGCGAGTTCCTTTCTTTGTCTCGCCAAAGAAAGGAACCAAAGAAAGGCGACCCCACATCGCTGCCCTTCGGGTCCCCGATTTGGCGCGCGCGGCCGGGCGCTCCACCAACTCGCCCTGGCACGGGGCACAAAACGCCCCGTGCTGCGGAGCTCGGACACGGTTCCGCTTGTTCCGCGTCCGCACACGCCAAATCGGCAGCGCTGAAGGGGGACAACCCCCGGGCGCGCGCAGGGGAGCCCCTTGTGTGTCGCCGAGCAGCGCAGCAGCCCGAGGAAAAAAGGGGATGGGTGTCCGAGCTCCGCAGCAGGCCACGTTTTGTGTGGCCTGCCAGGGCGAGTTCCAGCCCCGCCTCGGGCTGCGAGCAGCGCAGGGGAGCCGCAGGCCGACACGCCAGGGGTGGCCTTTTCTTTGGTTACTTTCTTTTGGCCACACAAAAGAAAGTGACTCGCCCGCAGGCGAAACGCGAAGCCGTAGCGTGGCCGCAAGAGCTGGCCGCATCCTGGAGGCCCGCATGAAATTCCGCCTCTACCGCTACAACCCCGAATCCGGCGACCCCCCGTTCATGCAGGACGTCGAGCTCGATATCGATCCCGCCGGCAAGATGCTGCTCGACGCGCTCATCGCGATCAAGGCGCAGGACGAGACGCTCTCGCTGCGCCGGTCGTGCCGCGAAGGCGTGTGCGGATCGGACGCGGTCAACGTCAACGGCAGGAACCGGCTGGCCTGCATCACGCCGCTCGGTGAGTTGAAGGAGCCGGTGGAGGTGCGCCCGCTGCCGGGGCTGCCGGTGATCCGCGATCTCGTCGTGGACATGGAGCCGTTCTTCAGGCAGTACCGCTCGATCAAGCCGTGGCTGGTCAACGATGAACCCGAGCCGGAGGTGGAGCGCTTGCAGAGCCCGCAGGAACGGGCGCAGCTCGACGGGCTGTACGAGTGCATCCTGTGCGGTTGCTGCACGACGGCATGTCCCTCGTCCTGGTGGAACCCGGAAACCTTCGTCGGCCCGGCGGGCCTGCTGCAGGCGTATCGCTTCCTTGCCGACAGTCGCGACGAGGCGACATCGGCGCGCCTCGACCATCTGGAGGACCCGTATCGGCTCTACCGTTGCCGCGGCATCCTCAACTGCGTCGACATCTGTCCCAAGGGACTGAATCCGGCCGCGGCGATCGGACGCATCCGCGCCTTGCTGGTGAAGCGGCGTGTGTGACCCATCCGATACGGAAATCGCGCTGCACCACGCCGAGCACATCGCCTGGCGCTGTCGCCGCGGTTTGCTGGAGCTGGATCTGCTGCTGGGTGGCTTTTGGGCGGCCCGCCGCGCTACACTTCGTCCTGAGGCGACAGCTGCGTTCGAGCGGCTGCTGGCCCTGCCGGACATGACTATCGTCGACATGCTGCATGACCGTATGCCAGCGGGTGATGTCGAGCTGGCTCGGCTCATTGAAGGCCTGCAATATTTTCGAGATGCAAAATGAAGAAAACCGTCACCCTCACCTTCAGCGACGGCAGCCCCCCGATCGAATTGCCGGTCGAGGAAGGCACCTACGGCAAGCCGGTCATCGACATCCGCCCGCTGGGTGCGCATGGCTATTTCACCCACGATCCGGGCTTTACCGCGACCTCGAGCTGCAACTCGGCGATCACCTACATCGATGGCGACGAGGGCCTTCTGTATTACCGCGGCTATCCGATCGAGGAACTGGCGTATCAGTCGGATTACATGGAAGTCTGTTATCTGCTGCTGCACGGCGAACTGCCGACCGCGACGCAAAAGCAGGCTTTCGTCGAGTCGATCAGCCATCACACCCTGCTGCACGACCAGATGGAGAACGTGTTCCGCGGCTTTCGCCGCAGTGCGCATCCCATGGCGGTGATGATCGGGGTGACCGGTGCGATGTCGGCCTTCTATCACGCCGGTCTCGACAATTTCAATCCGCAGCACCGGGAAAGCGTCGCCCACCGGCTGATCGCGAAAATCCCGACGGTGGCGGCCTGGGCCTACAAGTTCAACGAGGGGCAGCCCTTCGTCTATCCGCAGAACCGGCTCTCCTACGCCGAGAACTTCATGCACATGATGTTCGCGACCCCGTGCGAGGACTATGAGCCCAATCCGGCCCTGGCGCGCGCGCTCGATCGCATCTTTATCCTGCATGCGGATCACGAGCAGAACGCCTCGACCTCGACCGTGCGCCTGGCGGGGTCGAGCGGCGCCAATCCCTATGCCTGCATCGCCAGCGGCATGGCCTCGCTGTGGGGGCCGCTGCACGGCGGCGCCAACGAGGCGGTACTGCGCATGCTGGAAGAAATGGACGACGTCTCGAAGATCGGCGAATTCATCCGCCGCGCGAAGGACAAGTCCGACCCGTTCAGATTGATGGGTTTCGGTCATCGGATCTACAAAAACGTGGATCCGCGCGCCGCGATCATCCGTCGTACCTGCTACGAGGTGCTCGACGCACTCGATCTGCGCGATGATCCGCAGTTCAGGATCGCGCTGGAACTGGAACGCATCGCGCTCGAGGACGAGTACTTCATCGAGCGCAAGCTGTATCCCAACGTCGATTTCTATTCGGGCATCATCTTCCGTGCCATGGGGATCCCCACCAGCATGTTCACCGCGCTGTTCGCGCTGGCACGCACCGCCGGCTGGGTCGCGCAGTGGCATGAAATGCTGTCCGATCCCGCGCACCGCATCGGCCGCCCGCGCCAGCTGTATACCGGCGCCGCGCGGCGCAGCTTCGTGCCGCTCGAGCAGCGCGGCGCCTGACTTCATCCGATGGGCTCATGAGCGCGCCCGACTGGTACCGGAGCACTCCCCTGTATGCCGGCAACACGGCGTACCTGGAAACGCTCGCGGACGACACCCTGTCCCCCTGGCTGGCGCAAGCGCTGCCCGGCGAGCTGCCTTGTGCCGACACTGCGCAGGTCGCGGTACTGCGGCTCATCAACGCCTACCGCTATCTGGGCGTGCGCAAGGCCGACCTCGATCCGCTGCGCCGCTTCGAGCCGCCGCTCACACCCGAGCTCGATCCGGCGCACTACGGTCTGACCCAAGCCGATCTCGCACGGGAGTTCGAAACCGGCTCGCTGTGCGGCGTCGACCGGACCACGCTCGCCGACATTCTCGACCGTTTGCGCACCGCCTACTGCGGGCGCATCGGCTTTGAGTACATGCACATCACCGACGTGGCACGCAAGCGCTGGCTGCAGGAGCGCATCGAATCCGCGCAGGGACGCTTCGATGTCCCGGCCGAACTCAGGAAGCAACTGCTCAAGGGCCTGACCGACGCCGAGACACTGGAAAAATTTCTCCACACCCGTCATGTCGGCCAGAAGCGCTTTTCGCTGGAAGGCGGCGAGAGCCTGATTCCCCTGCTCGATCTGGTGATCGCCCGCTGCGCGCGCCACGGTGCGAAGGAAATCGTGATGGGCATGGCGCATCGCGGGCGCATCAACGTGCTGGTGAATCTCATGGGGCGTACCGTCGACAGCCTGTACGCCGAGCCGGTCAATGGCGATCCCGATACCCCGCTGTCGGGTGACGTCAAGTATCACCTGGGCTTTTCCACCGACATCGCGACCGAATACGGCCCGGTGCACCTGGCGCTGGCGTTCAATCCCTCGCATCTGGAGATCGTCCATCCGGTGGTGCGCGGCTCGGTGCGCGCACGCCAGGATCGTCGCAGCGACGTGCTTGGCTACGAGGTGGTGCCGGTGATTCTGCACGGCGACGCCGCGCTGTCGGGGCAGGGCGTGGTGATGGAAAGCCTCAACATGTCGCAGACGCGCGGCTTCCGCAACCACGGCGCGATCCACATCGTCATCAACAACCAGATCGGCTTCACCACGTCGGACCCGCGCGACGTGCGCTCGACGCTCTATTGCACCGATGTCGCCAAGATGGTCGAGGCGCCTGTGCTGCACGTCAACGGCGACGATCCGGAGGCCGTCGCGTTCGCCGTGCAGACCGCAGTCGATTTCCGCTACACCTTCCACAAGAACTGCTTCATCGACCTGGTGTGCTACCGCCGTCATGGCCACAACGAACAGGACGAACCGCTTGCGACGCAGCCATTGATGTACCGCCGCATCAACGCCCATCCGAGCACGCGCATGCTGTATGCGCAGCGTCTGGTCGAGGAGGGGGTTGTGACGCAGGCGCAGGCGGACGATCTTGTCGACCGCTGCCGCGACCGGCTGGAGCACGGCGAATCGCTGAGCCCGCCGGCACCCTCCGACTTCAAGGAGACTTTCGGCACGCACTGGGGGCGCTTTCGCGGCAAGAACCCGGACGACGTGTCGACGGCGGTGCCGGCCGCGCGCCTGGATTTTCTCGGCGAACGCGTCACGACGCTGGAGTACGAAATCGAACTGCATCCGCGCGTGCGGAAAGTGCGCGACGACCGTCGCCGGATGCGTGCCGGCGAGCTGCCGCTCGACTGGGGTTATGCCGAGACGCTCGCGTATGCCAGCCTGCTCGATGCCGGACACAGCGTGCGCGTGTCGGGACAGGATTCGGCGCGCGGCACCTTCTTCCACCGCCATGCGGTATGGCATGACCAGAAGCGCGAGCGGCGGCAGAGCGGCGTCTATGTGCCGCTCGAACATATCCACGAACGCCAGGGCAGCTTCACCATCATCGACTCGATGTTGTCGGAAGAGGCGGTGCTCGCGTTCGAATACGGCTATGCGACGGCCGACCCGGACACCCTGGTGGTGTGGGAGGCGCAGTTTGGCGACTTCGCCAACGGCGCGCAGGTGGTGATCGACCAGTTCATCGCCAGCGGCGAGGCGAAGTGGGGCCGCCTGTGCGGGCTCACGCTGCTGCTGCCGCACGGATTCGAAGGGCAGGGGCCGGAACATTCCTCGGCGCGACTCGAACGCTTCCTGCAGCTGTGCGCGCAGGACAACATCCAGGTGTGCGTGCCGACGCTGCCGGCGCAGATGTTCCACCTGCTGCGGCGGCAGATCGTGCGGCCGGCGCGCAAGCCGCTGGTCGTGCTCACACCGAAGAGCCTGCTGCGCCATCCGGCATCGACCTCGTCGCTCGCGGACCTCAGCGCGGGCGCATTCCGCCCGGTGATCGACGATCCGCGTGCGCCGCGTACGGCAAAGCGTGTCGTCACGTGCAGCGGCCGCGTGTGGTTCGATCTCGAGGCCGCACGTGCCGAACGCAGGCTGGATGATGTTGCACTGGTACGTGTCGAGCAGCTCTATCCCTTCCCGGAAACGGCGCTGCGCGAGGTGCTGCATGCCTACCCGCGCGATGCCACCTTCGTCTGGGCGCAGGAAGAACCGATGAACCAGGGTGCCTGGTACCAGACCCTGCACCATCTCAACCGCTGCACGCCGGAAGGGCGGCGCTTCCACTACGCGGGCCGCCCCCCGGCCGCGGCCCCGGCGTCGGGCTATGTGTCGCGTCACCGCGCCGAACTGGAAGCACTCATTCAGGATGCGCTGGAGACCTCGTATGCGAATTGACGTGCGCGTGCCCACCCTGTCCGATTCGGTTGCCAGCGGCACGCTCTTGCCCTGGCGTCGCCAGGTTGGTGATACGGTCGCGCGCGACGACACCCTGGTCGATCTGGAAACCGACAAGGTGATCCTGGAAATACCCGCGCCTGCCTCCGGCACCCTGGTCGAAATCACCCGGCCGGAAGGCGCATCCGTCACGGCCGACGAAGTGATCGCCGTCATCGAAACCGGCGCGCGTGCGACTTCGAGCATGCCGGTCGAAAAGCCTGGACCGGCAAAAACGCCTGACGCGGCCCGGGCAGCGTCCTCGCCCTCGAGAGGAGCGAGTGAAACGACCTTGCCTGGTGCCTCCACTCCAATGGGCACGAGCCCGTCAGCTCCACCACAAGCCTCTCCCCGCACAGGGGAGGGCGCGAGCCTCGAACTGCGTCCGCCCACACCGACCAAGCGCGAGCCGATGTCACGCCTGCGCCAGCGTGTGGCCGAGCGCCTCGTCGCCGCTCAGCATGGCGCCGCCCTGCTCACCACCTTCAATGAGGTGAACATGGCCCCGGTCAACGCGCTGCGCCAGCGCTACAAGGCCGAATTCGAAGTGAGGCACGGCGTCAAGCTTGGCTACATGTCGTTTTTCGTGCGCGCGGTGTGTGCGGCGCTGCAGCAGTTTCCCATTGTCAACGCCGCCATCGACGGCAGCGACATCGTGTGGCACGACGACGCCGACATCGGTATCGCCATCTCGACGCCGCGCGGGTTGGTGGTGCCCATCCTGCGCCGCGCCCAGGCCCTGACATCGGCGCAGATCGAAACGGCCATCGTCGACCTGGGCCGCCGCGCGCGCGAGGGCCGCCTCACCCTGGAAGAGCTCGTGGGCGGTACGTTCTCCATCACCAACGGCGGCGTGTTCGGTTCGCTGCTGTCCACGCCCATCCTCAACCCGCCGCAATCCGCCATTCTGGGCATGCACACCATCCAGGAGCGGCCAGTTGCCGAGCATGGCCAGGTGGTGATTCGCCCGATGATGTATCTTGCGCTCACCTACGACCATCGACTCATCGACGGCCGCGACGCGGTGCAGTTCCTGGTCGCGGTGAAGGCGGCGCTGGAAGCGCCGGAAGCGCTGCTGGAGGAGCCCTGAGATGGGCAAGACCCTGGTCGAGATCCGCGACCTGCATTTTTCGTACGGCGAGCGCCCGGTCCTGCGCGGGGTGAATCTCGACATTCCGCGCGGCAGGCTGGTCGCCATCCTCGGGGTGAGCGGCTGCGGCAAGACCACGCTCCTGCGTCACGTTGGAGGACAACTGCAGCCGGCGCGCGGCCAGGTGAAGGTTGATGGCCAGGTGGTGCATGCGCTCGGCAACGACGCCCTGTACGCGATGCGGCGAAAGATGGGCATGATGTTCCAGGTGAGCGGGCTGTTCAGCGATCTCTCGGTGTTCGAAAACATCGCCTACCCCATGCGCGAGCACACCGACCTGCCGGAGGACGTCATCCGCGACCTCGTGCTGATGAAACTGCACGCGGTCGGCCTGCGCGGCGCACGCGACCTGCGCACCGGGGAGCTGTCCGGCGGCATGCAGCGCCGCGTCGCGCTGGCCCGCGCGATTGCGCTCGATCCCATGCTGATCATGTACGACGAGCCCTTCGCCGGGCTCGACCCGATCTCGCTCAGCACCATCGCCAACCTCATCCGCCGGCTCAACGACGCGCTCGGGCTGACTTCGGTCGTGGTGACCTACGACGTCTCCGAGTCGCTCAAGGTCGCTGATTACGTCTATTTCCTTCACGACGGCGTGGTCGTCGCGGAAGGCGAAGCGGCAGGCATGGCCGATTCAGACGATCCCTTCGTGCGCCAGTTCGTCCATGCCCGCCCCGACGGTCCGGTCGCGTTCCAGTACCCGAGCCGGCCCTTCGCGGATTCGATCGGCCTCGGCGGCGCCTGACGCGACAGGCCGGCAGGTTCAGTTTGTCCATCAACTGCCGATAAAGCCTGAGAAATCCCGGAAGCCGCACCATTGTGCGGCACAGAACTTTCTCAGGATCGCGCGAACATGGCATTCCCTCCGGCTGCGGCCGGCAAACCGGTTATCGACTTTGGCGCCTTGCGTGTGCTGGTGGTGGACGACTACCCCGGCATGCGCAACGCGCTGCGGCTGACCCTGTCCAATTTCGGCATCACCAAGGTGCAGGTCGCCGCGAATGCGGCCGAGGCAATCTTCCAGATCCGCACCAAATCCTACGATTTCATCCTCTGCGACTTCAACCTGGGTGACGGCCGCGACGGCCAGCAACTGCTGGAGGAATTGCGCCACAGCAACCTCATTTCTCTGGATACCGTGTTCATGATGGTCACCGCGGAATCCTTCTATGAAAAAGTCGTCGCCACCGCAGAGCTCGCCCCCGACGACTACATGATCAAGCCGTTCAGCGCCGAAGTGCTGTGCGCGCGGCTGGTGTCGATCCTGCAGAAGAAACGCGCCTTCGCGGACGCCTACCGGAATTTCCAGTCCAACCAGCTCGAGGCGGCCATCGCCGCCTGCGACACGCTCGTGCGCGAGCAGCCGCGCTACGTGATCGATGCGCTGCGCTTCAAGGGCGAGGTGCTCAATGCCATGGGGCGCTTCGAGGAGGCCGAGGCGCTCTACAAGGAGGTCATCGCCATGCGTGCCGTACCGTGGGCACGGCTTGGGCTGGCGCGTGCCCTGCACCTGCAGCAGAAGGATGAAGCCGCCGAGGAGGAATTGCGCGACGTCCTCGATCATGCGCCGGAGATGGTTGCCGCCTTCGATCTTTTGGCGGACGTGTGTCTGGCGAAGAAAGATCCGGTTGCAGCGCAGGAGGCTTTGCAGCAGGGTGTTGCCGTCTCCTCCCGCACGGTGCGGCGACAGCAGAAGCTGGGTGAGGTCGCATTCGACAATGGCGATCTCGAGACCGCGCGCGCCGCCTGTACCCACGCCATCGAAAAGGGCCGCCACTCGGTCTTCGTCACCCCTGCCGACTACGGCAATCTGTGCCGCGTGCAGCTGGAGCAGGGCGACCTCAAGGCGGTGGCGAACACCCTCAAACTCAACAAGCGCACGCTGGAAGCGACACCCGAAGGCCAGCTGGTGATGGCCGTGACCCAGAGCGCGTCCTGCACGCGCGAGGGCAAGGCGGCCGAAGCGGCGAAGGCGCTCGACACGGTAGCCAGCCTGCGCGCCAACGGTACCCGCGGCGATGCCCAGCTCATGCTCGATCTGGCCAGCACCTGCATGGCCAACGGCCGCCTCGACGAGGCCGATGCCGTCGTCGCCGAGGTCGCCCGCAACGCACACGACAGCGAGGCACTGCTGGCGAAGGCGCGCAAGATCTACACCGACGCGGGGCGCGAGGAGAGCGGCAGCAGCGTTCTGGCCTCGGCCACGGCCGATGTGCGCAAGCTCAACAACGAGGGGGTCGTGCTGGCGCAGAAGGGCGATTTCCGCACTGCCGCGGACAGACTGCTCACCGCCTGCGCGGCCGCGCCCTTCAACCCGCGCATCAGTATGAACGCGGTCTGGGTCATCCTCAAGCACATTGACCAGGCCGGCATGGACGAGCAGCTGATCATCGCTGCGCGGCAGCAGCTTGGCGAGGCCGAACGCCAGGCCCCGGGGCATCCGCGTCTGGCGGGCCTGCGCCTGCACCTGAAGGAAATCGAGAGCCGCTTCGGCATACACAGGAAGCAGGCATGAACCGAGACAACGACGATTTCTACGCAGCCCTGATCCATGAACTGAAGAACAACCTCGGGCTGCTGTCGATGACCCTCGATGCCATTCCGGAAACCGGCGACACCGCTCGCGACACGGCGGTCGACACCGCGCGTCTGCAATGCCAGGGTGTCGTCGAGCGCCTGCAGCAGGCCTTGCTGGTCTACAAGGCCAAGCAGGGACGATTGGCCCCGGCCATTGACGCGTATTCGCCGCACGACCTGGTGGAGGAGGTGAGCAAACGTGCGGAGACGCTGTCGCACCGCCGCATCCAGGTTACCGCCGAGGTGGCCGCCGAGGTTCCGCCCATCGGGTTTTTCGATCGCGACCTCATCGAAATGGCGCTCATCAATGCCGTCCACAACTCGCTCGTCTACGCGCATTCGGCCATTCGCATCGAGGCCGGCATGCAGGATGGCTGCCTGGCATTCAGTGTGCGCGACGATTCCGAAGGATTTCCTGCGCACATCCTCGCCAGCCTTGCCGACGGGACGCCCTGCCGCGCGCGCGGCACCGGGCTGGGCCTGCAAATTGCCCGCCTGATCGCCGAGGCCCACGAAAACCCTGGGCGCCGCGGCGCGCTGCGCCTCACCAACGACGGCGGTGCCGTGTTCAGCCTCATCGTGCCGTGAACCCGATCACGTGACGGCCAGCTCGTCGACCCCCATGTCCGAAGACGACGTCTCCATCGCTTTCGAAGACCTCGCGTTGCAGCCGGGCGAGATGCTGCAGGCCCATTCGGCGCTCGAAGTCATCGGCGAATTCCTGCCGGTGGGGTTTCTCGGCTACCTGAAGAACCAGACCCTCATCGTCACCAACCCGATCGCCGCCGGCAAGGTGGTTGCGGTGAAGGAGGGCACACCCTACAACGTGAAGGGGTTCTCCGGCACCCAGCATTTCACCTTCAAGTCCAAGGTGGTGAAGCTGCATGCGCAGCCCTATCCGCACATGCACATCGAGTATCCGCGGCAGGTGCTCGCCACGCGCATTCGCAAGGATTTGCGTACCGTCGTCAACCTGCCCGCGACCCTCTTCAATCCGATCAGCCGCAAGGAGACGCCTGTGACCCTGCGCGACCTCAGCGCCGGCGGCGGACAACTGGTCCTGCCCGGCCCGATGGGGCGCAAGGACACGAAATACACGCTCAGCTTCAGGGTGCGGGTGGCCGAGGACATCGAGGAAGCGGTGCGCACCGAAGTCGTCGTGCGCGCGCTCGACAGCCAGCTCGTGAAGGATGTCGCGGTGCACACCATGGGCGTGCAATTTCTCGATCTCGACAAGGCTGCGCGGCTGCTGGTGATGACCCTGGTCTACCGCCAGCGCCTGCGCAAGGAGTGAGCGCGCTGCTCACCCCTCGGTGAGCTGTACCGAGGCTTCACCCGTGGCCGTGTCGACGGCGAATTCCAGAACGCAGTATTCCGTCTGCTCGTCGATCGGTGTCGGGTCGTCGGCGCAACTGCAACCCGCGATGATGCCGGTGTAGAAAATACCGGTCTTGATCCGCAGGTGCCCCTCTTCCCGGTTGGCGGCCAGCGGCACGGCGCGGAAGGGCGTGGCGGTGACATGACTGCTGCGCGACAGGCCTTCCTGCAGCGGCAGCAGGCCGGGGTCGAGGTGTTCGACCTCGTGCTTGAACGTCTCCCGGAACATCGGCGTATTCCAGGCGTCAAGGGTTTGCGGCAGTCTGATCATGGTGGTCTCCAGTCAGGTTTGAAGCAGTTGTTCGTACACGGCGAGGGCGTTCGCCCCATGACAACAGAACACGATCTCCCGGATGGCAGGGTGCCGTGGCGTGCCGTCGCGCACGGCGGCGACCGCGATTCTCGCGGCCGCCTCGAACGGGTAGCCATAGGCGCCAGTGCTGATCGCCGGGAAGGCGAGCGTGGCAGCACCGGCCCCCGCGGCAACTTCGAGACTGCGACGGTAGCACGACGCCAGCAATCCGGCTTCACCGTGGCCACCCCCCTGCCACACGGGGCCGACCGTGTGGATCACCCAGCACGCCGGCAGGCGGTAGCCGCGCGTCAGCTTGGCGTCCCCGGTATGGCAACCGCCGAGCGTGCGGCATTCGGCCAGCAGTTCCGCACCGGCGGCGCGGTGGATCGCCCCGTCGACACCGCCGCCGCCGAGCAGGGTGCTGTTGGCGGCATTGACGATGGCATCGACGGCCAGGGTGGTGAGGTCGGCCTGTACGGCACGGAGCACGGCACGCATAGATCTTGGAAAAAGCAGTTGAACCACAGAGAACAGCGAGCAAAAACATACGCTTGCATTCCTGCCGCGGTTCACCCGATGGATGAGTGGGAAAAAATGCGGAGAAGTCCCGTTTCTCGGGTTTCTCTGTGCCTCTGTGGTACGGAATTTAGGTTTATTCATTCCATGCCCGCGCGGCGCACCGGGCACGCGGAGAAAAAATTCCCGCCACAGTCGACAGAAGCGCTCCGTTTCGGTTATGATGCGCCCCGCATTAGGCGCGTAGCTCAGCTGGTTAGAGCACCACCTTGACATGGTGGGGGTCGTTGGTTCGAGTCCAATCGCGCCTACCATTTTCTTCCGGGCGAGTCCGTTGCAGCACCCGGATCGCAGCACGATCACTGAAAGCCGCCGCGCGCGGCTTTTTCATTGTGTGCCCGGCACGGGCACGTCCGAAACCTTTCGTACCTGACCTGGGCGCAGGCACGGCCCCGGTACCGCGACAGCGCTTCAGCGCACGAGATTGGAAAGCGGTTCCTCGGCTGCGCTCTGGTCGATTTCGCTCATGTGCTGAACCAGTGCCTCCAGGTTCGCGTCCAGGCTGGCCAGCGCGGCCTTCGGCATTCTCGCAAGCGCATCGCTGACCGGTCCGGTCAGCGGCCTTGGCGCGCGTTCGATGACTGCTTTGCCGGCTTCCGTCAAACGCAGCCGGACCACACGCCGGTCTTCCTCGCTGCGCAAGCGTTCGATCAGCCCGGCGCGCCCCAGCTTGTCGAGCAGATTGCTGGCGGTGGAGACGTGGATGGAGAGCGCCTGACCGAGCTGTGAAACCTTGATGTCGGGTTGCTCGGCGATGGTGGCCAATATCCAGACCTGGGTGCCGCTGATGCCGCAGGCACTTTCCAGGGCACGCGAATGCTGGCGCACGGCACCGACGATGATGCGGAATTTGCGCAAGGTCTCCAGAACGAGCGGCGAGGTCATCGGATGATTCTTTGTGTCTGCGGAGTGGAAGAAAACGGCCCAGCGAAAAAGCATGATGGCGCCGCGTCCAGCGCCGCATCGTACTGTCTTGGCTGGAAAAAAACAGCAATAGTTTTATCAAAAACTATTATGATGCATAATGTCTGCCCGCACGCCTCGCAGCCTTTCGCCATCGTCGCCTGAACTATCCAGCCGGCCGGTGTGGAGGGCCCTCCCGAAGGAGCCACAGCATGAACCGCCTTCCTTTTCCGCAGCGTCGCATTCGACGCGAATCGACCGATCCAGGCAGCAACGTCTTTCCGGTAGCCGTCCTGCCCGCGGGCGCCGCCGCGCAGTCCGCCAGCGACGCCCCGGCCATCCCGCGATACAAGGCCTATTCGCTGAGCAATTTTCGCGACATTCCACAAATGGCCGCGCTGCCCGAAGCGCTCAAGTTCGATATCGAAGTCGTCGGCCAGGTCTTGCCGTTCAAGGTCAACAATTTCGTGCTCGATCAGTTGATCGACTGGGAACGGGTGCCGAACGACCCGCTTTTCGTGCTGACCTTTCCGCAGCGCGCCATGCTCGCACCCGCGCACTACGACGAGATCGCCGCACTGCTCAAGGCCGGCGCCGACAAGCCGCAAATCAAGGCGGCCGCCAACCGTATCCGGCTCGAACTGAACCCGCACCCGGCCGGGCAGCTCAGCCATAACGTGCCCTCTCTGGAAGGCGAACCCCTGGCCGGCATGCAGCACAAATACCGGGAGACGGTCCTGTTCTTTCCGAGCCAGGGCCAGACCTGCCATGCCTATTGCAGTTTCTGCTTCCGCTGGCCGCAATTCGTCGGCCTGACCGAGCTGAAATTCGCCAGCCGCGAGGTGAATCGCCTGATCGACTACCTGCGCAGCCATCCCGAAGTCAGCGACGTGCTGTTCACGGGCGGTGACCCCATGGTCATGTCAACCAGCAATCTCGCGCGCTACATCGAGCCCCTGATCGAGGCCGATCTGCCCGGTCTGCGCCGCATCCGCATCGGTACCAAGGCGTTGAGCTACTGGCCATACCGCTTTCTCGACGAGGACGGCGATGCGCTCATGGCGCTGTTCGAACGAATCACGCGCAGCGGCCGTCATCTCGCGCTGATGGCGCATTTCAACCATCCGCGCGAACTGGAGCCGGCAGCCGTGCAGCGCGCCATCGCCCGGGTGCGCCAGACCGGAGCGGTGATCCGCACCCAGTCGCCCTTGCTGCGCCACATCAACGACGATCCGGCGCGCTGGGCCGAAATGTGGAGCCGTCAGGTCGATCTGGGCTGCGTGCCGTACTACATGTTCCTGTCACGCGACACCGGCGCTCATGATTATTTCAGCGTGCCGCTGGTGCGCGCCTGGGAGATCTATCGCCAGGCGTATCAGCGCGTCAGCGGCCTGTGCCGTACCGTGCGCGGTCCCAGCATGTCGGCCGACCCGGGCAAGGTGCAGGTCCTGGGCACCAGCGAGATCGGTGGCGAGAAGGTGCTGCAACTGCGCTTCCTCCAGGGCCGCAATCCGGATTGGGTGCACCGGCCGTTCTTTGCCGCCTACGACGAAACCGCCACCTGGCTGGATGAACTCGAGCCTGCCTTTGGTGAATCACGATTCTTCTTCGAAGACAGTGCCGGGGCTGCTTGAGCCCATTCTTCACGAGGCCAGCCTCGCCGGCATGACCCTGTCCGAAATAAACACCTGGCTTTCGCAGCATCCGGCTTCCTATACGGTGCTCGGCCTGCTGGGCCTGGCCCTGCTGGCGTGGGTGGCCAACTGGATCACCCGACACATCCTGTTGCGCGGCCTGCGTCACCTGGTCAAGGCGGCGTTGCCGGACAAGGATCCAGACCTTTCCCCGCTGCGCGTCACCTCCCGCCTGGCCAACGTCGTGCCGGCGCTGGTGCTGAGTGCGGGCATCGTCCTGATTCCCGATGTGTCGGTGACACTGCTGGCGGTGGTGAGGAACGTCAGCACTGCCTTCATCGTCCTGACCATCGCGCTGGCCATCGGCTCCGCACTGGACCTGGGCAATGCGCTCTACCAGCGCCGGCCCGATGCCCATCAGCGGCCGATCAAGGGCTATGTGCAGATCCTCAAAATCGTCGTCTACGCGGTGGCGGCGATCCTGGTCGTCGCCAGCCTGATCGACCGTTCGCCCTTGATCCTCCTCTCCGGGCTGGGTGCGATGGCGGCGGTGCTGATGTTGATTTTTCAGGACACCCTGCTGTCGCTGGTGGCCAGCGTGCAGCTCGGTACCAACGACATGGTGCGCATCGGTGACTGGATCGAAATGCCGCAACAGAACGCGGACGGTGCGGTGATCGACATTGCCTTGCACACGGTCAAGGTGCGCAACTGGGACAACACCATCACCAGCATCCCCACCAAGAAGCTCATCAGTGACGCCTTCAAGAACTGGCGTGGCATGTCCGAATCGGGCGGACGGCGCATCAAGCGCAGCATGCTGCTGGACCAGCAGAGCATTCATTTCCTCAGTGACGAGGAGCAGGCGCATCTGGCGTGTTTCGCCCTGCTGCAGGATTATTTCGTTGCCAAGGCCGACGAGCTCGCAGCGTGGAATGCGCGCCACCCCGGGACACAGCGCGCGCTCAACCAGCGCCGCCTGACCAACGTCGGCACCTTCCGGATGTATGTCCTGCACTATCTGCGCGCCCATCCGGAGATCCACCAGGGGATGAGCATCATGGTCCGGCAGCTTGCGCCGACCCCGGATGGCCTGCCCCTGGAGTTGTACTGCTTCACCAGCGACACCAGGTGGGTGGAACACGAGCGCATCCAGTCGGACGTCTTCGATCACATGTTTGCCATCCTGCCGGAATTCGGCTTGCGCGTGTTCCAGCAGCCGAGCGGGGCCGACATGCAGGCCATGGGGAGCCGGCTCCCGGTTGTTCGCGGCGGAGTCTTGTGACAGAATGCGCGCCTGTGTCAAGGTGTGGTGCAGTGGGTACACGTTGCCTGGCACGATGCTGTCATGCGCCGGGGTTCGGCATGCATCGAGCCGTGGTTGATCGAGTGTAAAGACCGGAAGGGGCCGGACGGCCCGTGGAGGTTGCGAAATGTCGCCGCGAACTTGCAGCATCGTCACTGGATAATACCGGCGCATCGCTGTATTTTTTGTACCCCTGTAATCCAAGAGCGCGGCCGGTCCGCGCTTTTTTTGTTTTGGAGTTTTCCGGCATGGT
>JACDJA010001770.1_pt1 | contig 17018 bp, 18 predicted proteins | sample 7449241 | NCBI WGS metagenome assembly JACDJA01 (sample SAMN14253289, study PRJNA609438) | sludge metagenome | isolation source: initial anaerobic sludge | collected 2018-12-20 | reverse complement strand
TGATAAATGAGTGATTAAGTCGGTCATGGTTGATGCTCCTTTCCAACTTAATCCTATTGTTTATTCTGGGTTTGTATAGAATCCTTTGTCACCTATTTGTTGAATTTTTGACTCCTCTTTTCGACTTTGCGATTCCCCTGCAACTTTAGCTTATTCCTGTTCAATGGGGATGTATACAGGAGTGATTAAATTTCAATGAGCATTGTAAAGAAAACATTTCGTATCCCCGATATGCATTGTTCCGCTTGTGTAATGAAGCTGGAAGGGTTGGAGGATGATCTGCCAGGGGTGTCGTTGGTGCAGGGTAGTTATCAGAAACAAAGTATGCTGGTGGAGTATGATGACGATTTGATGGGGGAAGAAGAAATTCGCAAAGCTATCGAGGAATTGGGGTATACGGTTGTAGGGGAATAGATTCAATGGATACTTTATCTTCTTCTTGTTGCATTGTTTTCGACCCCGAAGAAAGGTTGCACCAGACGTAAAATTTGATTCTTGAAAAGAATACAGGGTCAACCCAATTAAGCAAAGGCAGGCATGCAACACACCAAAAAAGCCGACCGTGAAGGTCGACTTTGGTGTGCCCCGGGCAGAACTCGAATCTGCAACCATCTGCTCCGCAAGCAGGTACTCTGTCCAATTGAGCTACCGGGGCATGCTTTATAAGCACGAAAAATATACCGCATTTCAGTTTAATCGTCAAGGAAAACGTCCTGAGATCTCCACCTCCGGCAATTTTTAATGGAATACAATTATTTTTTCATCAAGAACTAAAACAAAAGAATTATTTAAATTGAAATCACCTTTTCAGCGCGGAATTGGGCTTCGATGATATCGGTCATGCCCCCGACTATCCCGACCTGTACCTGATCTTTCAGGTCATAAAAATCCAGGCAGGTGCCACATAGAATGAGGTGCACGCCTTTGCGTTCCAATTCTATGAGTTGTTCTAACACCGGCGAACCAGTGACGGCTAGCTTGACCCCATCGGTATAAAAACAGATGATTGAAGGCAAAATATTGTTTTCATTTAGAAGGGTAAAGTATTTAAGCGCCAATGTGTTTTGTAATTCAGGTTGCGAATCCCCCATGCCGTTTCTGGTAACTAAGATTGCTGTATTTTTTGCAGATATTTCCATATTGTCCTCCAGGATGATTAAATTACAAAAGCCAACTGCACAATACAGGTGGCATCCAAGAAGACGGGATCATCAGGTGATATTCGAACCACCATGCCTGTATGTGCAAACTGCACAACGGTGCGCACAAGCACCTTTTATGTTCGTTCAGGTATGATGGTAAATTTGAGACATTTTGCTCCTTTGAGATGATTATAGGGAAAACAACTGGAAAAGCAAATGGTGACGGCTGGTTGTTATTTGGGGGTTGAAAATGATGAATTCCCAAAACTCACACGAAATTTGGGAATTCTACGGTTTTTTGGAAAATTGATTCCATCTCAAAAAATTTTTATGTCTCAGCAACATCTTGACATTTACTCTCCCACAATTTACTCTAAAGAGAGAAGTTGTGGTAATCAAATTACCTGGATGATAATTGGAGGAGAACTTGACCCTGAAGAAATCCAATAGAATTGCGCTAATTTCAGTATTTATAGGCGCTTGTTTGCTTTGGTGGTTTAAACGAGCTTGGAAAACTGTGCCGGGGGAAAGATTAGCCAGAGAATTTTTGGTTGGCAAGGTGGGCGTGGATCAAATCGAAACCCAGCTTGAACAATTCAGAGAAAATTACCGGGATTTATATCAGCAACGCCAAATCCCCAAGAATCGTATCTTACGTGTCCATCTTAATCAGGCGATCTTACCGGTGTTAGCCTTTTATCAGGTCTTGCTACCCATCAATGGTGGCGATAAACAGAAAACCATCAAGGAGATAGAAGGTGTTGTTCGAGCCTGGATATTGAACACCACTCGTTATTTTCTTTCACCATTGCGATTTTTCGGGCACCCATTCAGTATCTTCAGACCTGGATTTGAAATTGTGATGAAGTTGTTTCCAGCTGCCGGTTTTGATATTGATTATCTTGAAAAAAGTGAAAAACGGATCGCTTTCAATATCAAGGTTTGCTTTTACCTGAATACCCTCACTCGATATGGCATCCCGGAATTGACACCCGTTTTCTGTGCTGCTGATGAAGCTATGGCAGAGCTGTTTCCACCTTCCATCGGGTTTGAACGCACACAAACCCTGGGCAGAGGGGAATCATGTTGTGATTTTCAATACTGTAAGAAAAATCGAAATTTAAAAATCTCTTGAAGAAAAAGTAATGTAATCGGTGGAAAAAGATTTATGAATATCTTGATTATTGGCGCAGGCGTAATTGGTTCAACTTATGGTTGGCAACTTTTAAAAGCAGGTTGTGATATCACACATCTGGTCCGCCCAGAAACACTTGATGAATATAAAACGCAGGGTATGGCAATTCGTTACCTGGATTTACGCGGAGCAAGTGAAAACCGGATTGAGGAAGAATACCATCCAAACTTTGTGGATAAATTTAATCCATCAGAAAATTATCAATATATTATCGTTGCAGTTAATGGCTACCAATTGATTGATATTTTACCGGTATTAAATGTTAGATCAGGAAATGCAACGATTGTCTTTCTGCAAAACATGCGTTTGGGCGATGACGAACTGATCAGTAGATGTCTGGATCCGGCTAAATATATCATTGCTTATCCTTTAAAAGCAGGTGGGGGCCGGCAAGGGAATATTATTTACCTTTTTTTATTCTCGTTCCCTTCACACAATGGATTTATAAACAGAAGGGTATGCGGGAAATGTTCGAAGGGCATGTTCAACACTCGCCAGAAGAGATGAAAGATATGTACTTTACCTTGGTGGCGATGGGTAAAAAATTAAAGGTAGAGATGCCAACGTACAGTGATTATTTGCCTTATGTGGAGAAGTATTTTATGTGATTATGGTATAAAAATGTTTTCAAATATTGTCCGGTAAATGAACTTTCTACCATTGCTTTTCATTAAACAACTCAAAATCCTTGCAATTTCCAGTTAAATTCATTTTGCAGTATACTGAATTATTATCATTTATCTGGAGGGCACCTATGCATTCTCGAGCAGTCAGTGTAAGTATAGGTTCGGCAAAACGCGACAAAACAGTAGAAATTGATCTTTTTGGAAAGACGATTCAATTAGAACGGATTGGCACGGATGGCGATATGAAAACCGCTGCTCAGATGTATAAAGATCTGGATGGTCAGGTGGGGGCTTTGGGGGTTGGTGGTGCGATTTTAGGGCTGCTGGTGGATCAGGATTGGTATGACCTGCACAGTATATTGCCACTCATAAAGGATGTAAAAATTACACCCGTGGTGGATGGCACCGGATTGAAAAACACCCTGGAGCGTAAAGCTGCTGCTGTTATTGAGCCTTATTTGGATGGCATGCCCAAGCGCGCGTTTCAGATGAGTGCTGTGGATCGCTACGGTCTGGCGCGTGGATTTGTGGATCTGGGTTACGAATCGGTGTTTGGTGATCTGATGTTTACATTGGGATTACCTTTCCCGATCCGGACAGATAAAGGATTAAAACGGGTTGCAAAAGTGATAGCTCCGGTCGTTTCTCGTTTACCATTTGATTGGCTTTATCCTACTGGTGAAAAACAGGAAGAACGCACACCGAAATTTACCCAGTATTTTGACTGGGCAACGGTCATTTCAGGTGATTGCCATTTCATCACGAAGTATATGCCGGAGCGCATGGATGGCAAAATCATTGTAACCAATACCACTACGCCGCATGATCGTGAGTTATTCAAGCAGGCAGGGGTACGCGTTCTGGTTACCACCACACCCATGCTGGATGGTCGTTCCTTTGGTACGAATATGATGGAAGCTGGCATTGTCACTGCCAGAGGCTGGACCGATGTTGTGAATTACCAATCTGCTGAATACTTTGAAAAAATGGAAACAGCGGTTCGAGAGCTTAATCTATCGCCACAAGTTCAGGAGTTATAGATCATGGATGTTATCTTAACTGCTGGTGGAACACCCACCATGGACGATCCATTATATTCCTATTCAAATGGGCTACCCAAAGCAATGATCCCAATTGGGGATAAACCGATGATTCAATGGGTGTTGGATGCAATGGCAGTTGCAAAAACAATCCGTCGTATTGTTTTAATTGGACTGGCAAATGATATTCAGGTGAATTATCCGCGCGATTTGGTGCGCATTGAAGACCAGGGCAGTATGGTGGAGAATATCATTGCTGGTGCGCAAAAACTGCTGTCCTACCCTGATTCTAGCCAATATGCATTGATTGCGGCATCGGATGTTCCTGCTGTCACTCCGGAAGCGATCGATTGGATGAGTGAACAGACTGTTATATTGCAAAAGGATCTGGTTTATACGGTTGTATCCAAAGCGGTGATGGAGGAGCGTTTTCCGGAATCGAAGCGTTCTTATATTCCACTAAAGGACATATCAATATGTGGTGGTGATATCAATGCCATCAACCTGACAAAAGTGAATTACGACAACCCGATTTATCGAAAACTGATTGACACACGTAAAAACGCCCTCAAGCAAGCTTCGTTATTGGGATTTGACACGTTGTTGTTGATTTTATTCCGTGCAATTACGCTGGTTCAGACTGAAAAAAGAGTATGCAAACGATTAGAGGTAAGCGGCAGAGTTTTACCCAGCCCTTACGCTGAAATTGCTATGGATGTCGATAAACCAGGGCAATTGGAGATGTTGCGGAACGATTTGATTCGGTAGAGTCAAACTCTCTCTGCGAGTACGCGGAAATGATAACCATAAATTGCGAGGGTAATTGCCTGGGGGAACAGTTTTGGACGATTAAATAATGTCCACCGAAATAGTTTCCAATATTCAACCCTTTCAACACCTTTGATTCCCAACAGGTAAATGGAGCGGAAAAAAGCGCTGACATAACTTAGATCAATGCTATGTTTGATGGTTGGGGTCTTGATGGTTTTCAGCAAAGTCATACAGCGTTGGTAATATTCTTTTGGTTGATATAACTGTTTGACCAGCATGCGATAACCATCACTAAGAAATTGGATTTCTAATTTGGGAATAATATTGGTGGAACCATCTGCGTTGTCACCGGTCATTTCTCCCAAGAGACGGCCTTCTCCAATTAGGCGTTTATAGAGCCGGGTGCCAGCAGGTGCCTGAAGCAATCCAATCATGGCTGTGGTGATGCCAGCATTCCGAATGAAAGTGGCTTGCTGGTTGAATATCTGTTCGGTATCGGAATCAAAACCGACGATAAATCCACCCTGCACCATCATGCCAGCCTGTTGGATGATGTTAACACTCTCCACCATGTTGCGATTTCGGTTTTGTTTTTTGTTGCACTCTATGAGGCTATCATCATTCGGTGTCTCAATTCCTACAAATACCGAATTAAACCCAGCTTTAACCATCAGACTCATCAATTCCGGGTCATCCGCCAGGTTGATGGATGCTTCGGTACTGAAGGGTAACCCCTTTTTATCCTTTTGCCATTCAATCAAAGCCGGCAACAATTCCTGTTTGATGATCTTTTTGTTTCCAATGAAATTGTCATCCACCAGAAAAATGGAGTCTCGCCAACCCAAAGCGTAGAGATTATCCAGTTCAGTAATTAATTGATTAGCGGTTTTGGTGCGAGGACGATGACCTAAAAGAGCAGTCACATTGCAAAATTCACAATCGAAGGGGCAACCGCGGGAGAACTGCAAGCTCATCGTGGCATATTGTTTCAAATCTAAAAGCTCCCATATTGGGGCTGGTGTTTTTTGAATATCTGCGAATTCATCTGTTTGATAAATATGTTGTGGGTTGCCTTGTTCCCAATCAGTTAAGAGCATTGGTAAGGTAATCTCACCTTCATTAAGGATAAAATGATCCACCAATGGAAAATCCTGATATTCACCTGTGAATAAGGGTCCACCCGCAACGACGGTTTTGCCCGCGTCTTTGCAACGTTTAATCAACTCATGGGTGGACTCACGTTGCACCACCATTGCGGAAATCATCACCATATCTGCCCAATCAATTTCTATTTGGGTTAAATCACGAATATTGGTATCTACCAGATGTTTTTTCCACTCTTTGGGCAAAAGCGCAGCGATTGTTATTAATCCAAGTGGTGGATTGCTGGCTTTTTTGTCTATAAATTTGAGAGCATGTTTAAAACTCCAAAAGGTGTCTGGAAATTGTGGGTAAATTAATAAAGTATTCATTGATTTTCTCCTTAGATTGAGATTCAGGTATGTGAAAATACCCGATGGAATTACGGGCTGTTTATGATGGTTGCAATGGATTTTTAATTAGGGCAAAGCCGGATAATCTTCAACTTTTGCGTAAATTACACCAACCAAACCACGCCCGGTATGTGCACCCAATACTGGAGCTACAGTCGAATCCGGAAACCATTGGCAGTCAAAACGCTTATTCATCGCTTCACGTAATTTATCAGCACCTTCCGGGTTGGCTGTGTGAGCAAGTTGTGTCCGTATTTTGGTACCTTCGGGAATATCTTTCGCAATTGTTTTTGCAATACTCTCCAATGCACGATTAAATGTTGGACTTCTGCCGCGATCATAATACTTTCCGTCCGTTTTGGTGACACCAATCAAAGGCTTGATCCCCAGAACAGAAGCGAGCAACCCTTTCATATGACTGATGCGTCCACCATGAATTAAATAACGCAAATCTGGCAGGGTATAAATCGTTTCTGTTGCATCACGAACTTGTTTTGCCAAATCTATGATCTTATCCACTGGCCAACCAGCCTTTGCAGCTCGTGCAGCAGCTTCTACCTGCCAGCCTTCAGCTGCAGAGAGAGTTAATGTGTCGATGAAGGTTACTTCTGCTTCTGGAACAAGTTCTGCACCAGAATGGGCTGATTGGTATGTGTTACTTAATCCGGATGATATATGAACGTATATAATGGGTCCATCGGGGGCTAGTTTGCGAAAGACATCCGCAAATTCACCAGGTGATGGTAGAGAAGTGATCGGCAAACTATCTGTGGTTAATAGCAATTCATAAAACTCATCTGCCTGAATGTCTACACCACTCAAATAGGTCTTTCCATCCAATTCCAGTTTGAGTGGGATTTGGGTAACATCCAACCCATCCAATGCGCCTGGAGATACATCCATGCCACTATCTGTAACTATTCTCATATTCTGTTGTTTCCCTTCCATTTGAACTAATAAAGTTCTGGTAATGGCATTGCTGTTGGACCTTGCTGCATTCTTCCACGACTCTGATGAGCCATTTCGATGATGTGATGCATGATGGCTTTGGAAACCTGACGTACAAAAGCATGATTTTCCACGTTTCCACGGAAATTCAATGGTCTTCCAACGGTCATATTGTAAGGGCCATTGGTGTACCAACGTCCAATTTCGACCTTGCCTTCGACCATGCTTTTGATGAAACGTACTCGTTCCATGGGTAAGTGAATTCCTACAGGAATCACTGGTGCCCCGCTCATGAGTGCTAAACGGGCCGCCCCTGTTTTGGGTTCACAAAAGCCACCTTCAGCAGGGCTGAGCGCACCTTCGGGGAAGATGATAACTGTATCGCCTTTTTGAAGGCGACGCACTGCTTCTTCCAATGCTGCTTTGCCATTTCCAGCGACTACCGGGATATGTCCCGAACGTCGTAAATATTCGCCCAACATAGGTACTTTAAAAAGCAATTCATTGATCAAAATGAAAACCTGGTGACTTGCCAATGATGCAACAAAGAACGGATCGGTTGTTGTTGGGTGGTTTGGCACAATGATTTTCGCTCCCGCTGGAAAGGGTTCATGCCACTTGACATCCATCTTGAGCATCGAACCTACATAACCTTTGACAACTGGGCGGGACATTTGATACATTAATTGTTCTAACATTTAGATCCTTTTTAGGAGAATCACTCTCCTGCTTTTTAATTCACCTGTTGGTCATGATATCTTAACGGATACTTTTGATTACTGCATGGTACCGATGGGCTACATAGTTTGTGTGTAACGGCATATCTTTCTTGGAGCGAAAGCATGACGGTCATAGTGACCCTCATGACCACCTTCAGGTTGTGATAGTTAAAACCCTTATTCTTTGTTTAGTTGCGGAAATGATTGAGTGATTTACCTTGATAAGCCGTTTTTTTGATTAATTAGAAGGGGTTTTTTGTTTTGAAGATTGACGAAGAATAAATAAGAGAATTACTTTCTAAACCTGAATAAACATCATCAGGAATTAAAGAATTTATCCGGTTGACGAATAAGATGCAAGCATTTTTGATGACTGGGGAATTAAGCTGCGGTTGAGGCTTAATGAGATTAGCGTCTCTTCTTTTTTGATTTTTTTCGGAGGTCTTTCTCTGTCCCTATCCAGATACCAAACGCTGGTAGCACCCTGCGGTGTACCAGCAGGATCAGAGCAGTAAGACCGAATGCTACCGCAAAAATAATGAGCGCACTATTCAAATCATTAAGTAAGTTGGGGTTGAAGATCATCACGCCTGCCAGGGTAAGCATCAAAGTTCCTCCGATTAGCTTGAGGATTCTGCCATGTTTCTCCTCCATCCGGGAAGCTTTTAGGGTGAAGACAGCTGCGAAGAAAATAACCAGCTCATCAATTTGGTAAATAAGCATATAGAGCAAAAGTAAAAGGACGAACTCACCAGTGGAAACTCCTTGTGAGGAAACCATGTTGGTCCAGAGCACCGGAAAACCGGCAGTACATGAAAATTCCACCAGAGAAACGCCGGCTGCCAGTACAACAGTTGCGCTGATGACACCCCAGAGGGAGTTGCTGGCATCCAATACTTTGCGCATACGTTTAAATAAGCCAGGTTTCTTTTCATCGTCGATAGTGAAGGAGACCCCTTCTTTATACCAGAAATAGTCTTTAATATTCACCAATGCGAATACTAACGCAACCAGGGCAACCACCACCTGAATCCATGTGACGAAACTAATGAATGTAAGGAAGGTGAACAACCCGGCGATGAAAAGGGCATATACCAGGGCAGTGATTGAGATGAAGATAATGCCAATCAAGGCAACACGCTTTCGTGAGCCGGTATGTAAAGTAAGCGCGATTAACATGGTTAATACCCAAATGGAACATGGGTTAACGCCATCCACAAAGGCAATTAAGGCTGTGGCGATGAAGAGGGGCTGGTTGTTGAGATCAATATCGCCAAATATTGGAACTTTAATTACACGATTCTCGGTGTTTGGGTTGTTTGTGTTTTCAGGGTTGGCTGGATCGGAAGGATTTGGCGTGGCGGGGGGAGCAGGTGCCTCAGTTGCTGCAGGGACGATTACTCCAGCCCCAGCATCCTTGCAACCATTCTCGATGCAGTTTTCGATAACGCCTTCAAGTTCAGCATTTAAAGTATCAGCATATCCTTCCCAATAGCGATCCCCGATGAAAATTGTAGGGACACCCCAGGCTTCAAACCCGAAGGCTTCGGCCATTTTGATAAATTTTTCCTGGTTCTCCACATCCATATAAATTTCATAAAATCGTAATTCAAGCTCCGGATATTTTGGCTCAATTTCTGCAAAATATGCTTTTGCGGCGGCACAATGAGGGCAGCCTTCTCCCCAGAACATATAAACCACGACCGGATTGCCTTCCTGCGCTGCAACAGGTGAAGGGGACGAAAGTATTAATAATGCAAGAGCAAGGGTAAGTAATGTTAACCAACCAAGTAAATGGAGTTTTGAGTTTTTGTGTTTGAGCATGTAATTTTACCTGTATGAGTGTGGAAAAGTTAATAAAAAATTTTTCTGAGATTGTGAAATTCTGCTCTATTTTCTCATATTATTCAATTGGCGTCAAAATTTCTTTAGAGTTTTTTGATTTTGAGGGTAGAAAAGAGAGGCTGTTATGTTTTTATTGGATCCAACGATTTTGAATTCAAACATATGATTAACCAAGAAATCGGAAGTAAATGATAAAGCAATCGATCTGCTGAATAGTTTAGGTGCCAATCTAGAGGATGAGGAGTGATGAGATAAATTGAGAAATATCCCGCCAATGTAGTTGTAACAATTGCGAGCAAGATCCAAAAACCGGTTTTATTCGTGTCTTTTTTCCCTAAGATTAAAAGATAAGCGAGAACCCAAACAACAAAAGAAATCCCCAATATATTTATGGAGTAAATGATTTTGGTAAATTCTTTAAAAATCAATAAGAATCGACCAGGATCAAATAATTGTTGCAGAGCTTGATTCAAAGTCAATCCAGCACTCATATCATTGTTGGCAGCTAACTGTGTTTTGAAGAAAAGAATGATAAGAACCGGCAGTAGTAGTCCTGAAATATAAGGAAGGATCTTATGAACGATGGATGAAATTTTCTTTGTTCGGATACTAAAGAATATCAATAAAACCAGACTGGAAACTGCAATAAATACAATGCCTTCGTTTTTTGTCCACCCAGATAATCCTGCCATCAGACCTGCCAAAATGATAAATTGTTTCTTTGGGTTGATTATGAATAAATATATTAAACCAATACTGGCTAAATAGTAAAAAGCAAGGGTTGTATCCGCGTTTTGTGTGATTGGAAAAAATTGTAACCATGAGGTAGAAAGTAGCAGTAATCCTCCCAAAGAAGCGATGGCCATCCCGCGCGTTTCGAGAAGAAATGCGAATAAAAGTCCGACAAGTCCAAGTGCAAAAGTCGCACTTAACACAATCGGTACCCGTGTAGATTCCTCGTTGAGAAATGACCAGGACCGTGCGACCAGTGTTGGGGTAAGCATTGGATAATCGGCATGATTTTTCCAATTCAACTCAGGTGATAATCCGCTTTGCCAATTTGCTCCTCCCTGGGTGATAAAACGTGCCCGTAAATTCCAAATTGCATAAGCATCGAATGTTCCATGGGGTGACATAAAAGTGAAAGATCGAAAGGAAAATATCCAGGGAATCATTGATATGACAAAAATGGATAAGAATACCCATGAAAACCAGCTTTGTTTGCTTAATTGAAATCCGAAGGGAGATACGGGCTTTCTGTTGCTACGGGAGAAAAATAAAGCGACCAGGGTTGCAAATAAAAGAATTATTTCAATCAAGACATATGGTTTGAGGTTGTTAGGTGAGATTAAGAGCCAAATAAAGAAAAGTAATGAGCTAATACCTGCTCCCAATCCAATTCCAAGCATAATTTTAAGGATTATGTTTGATCGAAAAGAATATGGCCAGACCAGAAAAAGAATACCTATTCCTATAAATAAATATGGAATTTGTAAAGCTAAGCTGTAAGCGATTATCCTCATGGGATGGGCTCCAATAGATAGATTCCATAACCATAATTATTCACCACGCGTAGACCAAAAACCTCTTCAAAGTTGAATGGGCCATCGCCAACAACATTGGCGATAACAAAATCGTGATGAGAGCTACCGCGATCAAGAATCAGGGGAGCAAGGTTGTATTGGGTCATTACAAATTCTTCGTCTGAATCGATAATGTCGTATTTAAGGCCAGGGTAGTCCATTTCTGAGAGATAACCAACCACTCCACTTTCGGGTAAATCATTTTTGATCCTTTGCAATCGTTCTGCCCATAGGGTGGTAGGGTCTTGATTGAGCGAGTTTGGATCATAAATTACCAAACTATCACGTAAATTAATAATCTGATCTGTTAAGGCTGCTAATGCGATAATAATAATCAAAATTATTTTGTAAGTTGGCGTTATAGATGAATGAAACTTCAAACTGAGTGGAGAATTGTCCATTGGTTTTTATTATAAACGAATGGCAATTTTGTGATTGTCAAAATAAAGTAATTTTGTAGTGATTAGCATGTTTCTGTTAGAATCTTAAGGAAGGAAGACTTGACAAAAGGAAATGAGCAATGAAGTGTGAAAAATGCAGCAAGGATACAAAGATTGTCCTCATTGACACGATCATTGTGAAATAGCGAGGAAGAAAAAATGGTAAATAACGGTGATGATATTCATATGCAAAGCCAACAGAAAACCCCGGGAATTGTAAAAGGCGCGGATGGGGTGCTGCGATGGGTGTTCGAGGTGAATATGTTGAAAAGCCCTACCGTGGTGATCACTGTTTGGAATATTTTGCTGCTCGTTGCGTTGTTCCCAGCGATATTGATGTTTTTCCTAAGTTTGGGTGAAGGTGCTGGTTTTGCATTTTTCACTATGATCAAGGTTTATGGGTTGGTCGCGGGCATTATGACTGTGTTGATGTTGTTAGCTTACCTGTTGATTGTTGCATTAAATGGTGGCCAATATTGTGTTCTGTTTGAAATGGACGAAAATGGATTAAAGCATATTCAAATGCAAAAACAATTCAAGAGAAACCAGATCCTTTCCATGATTACTGTTTTGGCAGGGATTGCTGCTGGCAATTTGCAAACAACAGCTGCAGGGGTAATGGCAGGCACAAAGCGTAGCACTTACAGTGATTTTGAAAAAGTGAAAGAACTTAAGATCAATCAAAAACGAAATGTAATTTTTCTGAACGAGAATTTAACCCATAATCAGGTATATGCAAACCAGGAAGATTTCCCTTTCATTGCTGATTTCATCATCAAGCAATGCGCGAATGCCAAAATTACCAAAAAGTAATTTTTTGCAGGACTTAGAAATTCCCTTTGAGGTGTGATTGATTAATCGCTACGGGAAAAGATTTTAGACACCTTCGTGAACATTTCCGGATAGAGCAAGACGTGCAGGCGATCGCCATCGCGGATTGCCATGTCACCGCGTGGAATAATGTAGGCGTTGTCCCTTTCCACCAGGACGACTAAAACTTCTTCGGGGATATCAAGATCCATGATTTTTTGACCACATGCATTGGCACCTTTATGTACCTCAAAGATGGTTAATGCGCCATCTGAGGTAAGTTCAATATCCTGTGGTAATGTTCGGGCTTGTTTGGGGGTTAAAGGTCTTTGAACTTTCAACCATTTTGATACCAAAGTCAGCGAACTGCCCTGTACTAATGAGGAGGTTAGCACTACGAAAAAGACAATATTGAAGATTGTGCTGGCATTGGCAATACCAGCCAACAGTGGAAAAGTAGCCAGGATAATTGGGACGGCACCACGGAGTCCTACCCAGGAGATGATGAGTTTTTCTCGAAAGGAAAATTCTGTTTTAATTAGACAAAGCATCACACTCACTGGCCGGGCAACAATGATTAGAAAAATGGATATTAACAAGCCGACACCAATAACGGGAATGAGTTCTGAGGGAAAGACCAGTAGCCCTAACGCCAGGAACATGACTATTTGCATCAGCCATGCAAGGCCATCGTGGAATTTTCGCAGCGTTCGTTTATGAATGAAGTTTTTATTACCCATTACCAACCCGGCAATATAAACCGCCAAAAAGCCGTTCCCTTGCAAGGAATTGGTAAGACCAAAAATTAAGATCACAATAGCGATCGAGAAAACCGTGTAAAGTCCTTCAATTTTCAGGTTGAGTCGGTTGATCAAACGTGTAAAGAAATGTCCGGAGAGAAATCCAAGAGCAGCTCCAACCAGCATCTGAATCAGGAAGAAGGGGATTAAATTAACGATAGATTGGTCTCCATTGGTGATCAGGCCTGTTAAACCGATTGTCAATAAAACAGCCATGGGGTCGTTACTGCCTGATTCAAATTCCAGCAGCGGTTCAATTTTCCCTTGCAGACGAACATCACGATTGCGCAGAATGGAAAAAACAGCTGCTGCATCGGTGGAGGAGACAATTGCACCTAGCAAGAAACTTTCTAACCAGGGAATTTTGAGAATAAAGTGAACGAAAACTCCTAATGAAAAAGCAGTTATGAGGACACCGAAAGTAGATAAGATGATGGCTGGTCTGACAACCTGTTTGACATCCGCCCATTTTGTGTCCAGACCACCAGAAAAGAGAATGTATGCCAATGCTACAGAGCCCAAAAATTGCGCTGTCCAGGGATCGTCAAAATAAATACCCCCGATACCTTCGGATCCACTCAACATGCCTAATGCCAGGAAAAACAACAATGCGGGAATTCCCAGCCGGCTGGATGCTTTACTGAGCAAAACAGCCAGGATGATCATCAGACCTGTGAATAATAAAATCCCCTCAATGGTTGTGAAATTGATCAAAATACTCCAGAAAAACAGCAGATATCTTTAATTGTAAGGAATAATAATTGATCTGCAAGCGTATGCGTTAATTGAAATTATCTTAACGAAACCCTAATCCGGTTAAAAGGAAAGCTCGGTTTCCTTCTAAATTATTATTTGATTGGGGGAAACCGGGCTGTCAAGTTGTGATTAGGGAATGTTGTATGAAATGAGTTGTAACCCCGTATCACCAAAATCACCTTTACTATCTAACTTAACGAAGCCAACTCCTTTTGCTACTGTTGTGACCGTTTGATAATCGACAAATTGAGTTGGCATGGAAGTGGAAGCTCCCCCAAGGTTGATTTCCATTTCTATATCAAATTCACGATCATATTGAAGACCTTCAAAATCGTTACCTAACACCTCAACCGTATCGTGGTTGAGGACCATATAAAAATCATACAAAGTCATTGTGCCTTCTGCATCCATCAACTCCGGCATGGAGAAATCCATTTGAAGGGTCATATCCCAGGTATCTCCCACATTCATTTTGTCAGCGGGTGGCAACATAACACCTTCACCATCGACAAAGGTTAATGTCATTTCAAATTCCTGGCCTTCAATTTCTGGAATTTCTAATGTTGCCAGGTCAAATGAAACGATTCCTTCATCTGCAGAACAAACCCAATTGTATTCAATGAAAATCATTTGGGATTTAGCTTCTTCAGTCAACTCGCTGAATTCACCGATGTGAGCAGTCATTACTGCGGTCGCGTTTTGCTCATCGCCCTCTACACTGAGAACATCCCAGTGATGGTAGTATGATTCTTCCGGTTCAAAATACACCCAGGACGAACCTGGCCGCATTGGGAAATAGGGGTGATCGCAGGCGGTGGATTGAGCATTACTGGATGCGCTGCTGCTTTGGTTTGACTCTATTGCATCGTTGCTTGGCGCTGTTTGGGTCTCCATTGGTTCAGCATTGAATTCTGTTTGATCTTCGGCTTCATCCATTGATTCTGGGGACTGCAAATCTTCAACGCTACTGACCGCTGTTTCTACAATTTCGGACACATTTTCATCATTATTGAAAGGTAGCATATTGGTCAGGTTACAGGACATAAGAACTAAAGATAGAAATAAAAAAATAAAACCTAATCTAAATCGAGACATCGATCCTCCTTTAAGGAATGGGGGAATAACCCTACATGTAGAAAATATTATAGTATAAACATAACTAATATTATCTATTTTGTATGATTTTTTACAGTCAGATGGACAGATCTTGCATTGATACTAGTAATGGAAATGGCGTTTGATATGGTTGATTTACGGAATAAACCAATTTGGGTTGAATTGGAAAAAGCAATTGTTTGGTCGTTTAATGAAATTCGAAGAAGGTAATTTGAAAAAATTACGCACTTTCGTTGAGAAATTCTGCTTTTTCAGCGAGGCTGATATGTTGTACCTGATCTTTGAAGCGATTTACACTGATGTTTTTCAATAAATACAGCGAAAAAGCTAAAAATCCTGCTTCCAATATAAAAACCACAATGTAGCCATAAACCGGGTTGTGCAAAATTTGCGAGGATATATCGCGCACGACGCCACTCATCAATGTCCCAATGAAGCGCGAAAGGGCATTGGAAACACCCCAGGCGCCCATGAATAAGCCCACTTTTTCGGTGGTCATATCCAGCATTAGCGATAAATTGGAGGTTGTGCTGGAACCCGTCCCGAAGCCTAACACGACGACGCCAATATAGAAAACACTTAAATGGGTGATAAAACCACTCAACGCAATCAGCAGAAATCCGCTTAGTGCAATATAGGCGGAAATTTGAGCAACGCGTTTGCGGCTCATCCAACGATCCAAAAAGCTGGCGATGATTAAGGACACGAGGAAAGCAGTTCCCCAAATGGCTGTGATGCGGGTCGTTAGGTTGACGGGCAAATTGAAGGCTTCTGCACCGAAAGGTTCCAGCAAGATATCCTGCCCGAGGATGGCAGCCAACAGAACTGTGAGATAAAGGAAGAAGCGTCGTGCTTGTGAGCTATCGATTACTTCGTGGATGATTTGCGTCCAGGGGGTGCGATCTTCTTTGTGAACCACAATCGAAGGCTGTGTTTGGCGTGGTTCGAGTTTGATTAATCCAATGAGTCCTAATACCAACGCAATTGCAGCCACGATTAAGAATGAGCGTTGTAAAATTTCGGGGGTATATGTTTCCAATAGGTGGCTCAAACCGGTTGAAGTGAGGATGATGCCGATGATCATCAGGAAGAACATTACGGCGATAGTTTTTGAACGACCTTTTTCGCCGGATATCTCGGAAGCCAATGAAAGGTAGGAAACAGCCGCAAAGTTGTAACCCATGCCCCAGGCACCGAAGACCAGCATGCTCAGGAGTAATCCCAACCAGAAGTTCTCGGGCATCACAAACACCACAAAGGGGGCAATGGCCAGGCCAGCGACATTTAATAGCAAACCCAACAGGATGTAGGGGGAACGGCGATATCCCAGGATGGGATGATGGTCGGCGTATGAGCCAATCGCAACTTGAATGGGGGCAAAGAGATAAGGCAATACTGCCAGAATCGCAACCAGCGTAGCAGATAAAGCTAATTCTTTGATCATCACCCGATTGAGGGTGCTGTTGATGGGCACCAGTGTCATCGCAACTGCAACGTGTATGAATGATATTTGTATGCGTTTTAAAAACATTATCCAGCCTTTGTTCCGTGTTGCACTAATTGTAAACGAATTGGCGGAAAATGGACTCTGTTCGTATTGCCTCACAATTAATCTTACTATAGAAAAGAACGTTGGCTCAAAAAGAATGTTACCCTAGAGCGGAAAAAATCTCCGCGGAGGGAGCAAATGATGAGTCAAAGAAGTAAACGGGAGATGATCGAAACGATCCGACC
>JACDJA010001769.1_pt1 | contig 17022 bp, 27 predicted proteins | sample 7449241 | NCBI WGS metagenome assembly JACDJA01 (sample SAMN14253289, study PRJNA609438) | sludge metagenome | isolation source: initial anaerobic sludge | collected 2018-12-20 | reverse complement strand
TCGCTGACGCAACCTTCTGGGGTTCCTGCTTCACTGCAAAAGCCAACGCTTCCGCTCCACAGGCTAGAACGGCATGCCCTGCCGCTAGGATATTGCGTGCCGCATTCGTATCGGCATTGTCGTGATGCCCGCAGCGGACACAATGAAACTCCGCTTGTGTCTTGCGGCTGTCCGGTGATACATGCCCGCAGTCGGCGCAGGCCTGGCTGGTGTATCGCGACGGCACGGCTATCGTCATGCCACCACGCCAGTCCTGCTTATACGTCAGCATGGTCCTGAACAACGACCAACCCTGATCGAGGATGGCTTTGTTCAGCCCGGACTTGGCCTTCACATTGCGCCCGGGGGCCTCCACTGAGCCTTTCGCGGAGCGACTCATGTTCGAGACCTTAAGATCCTCCAGCACAATCACTGCGTGGTTATTGCAAAGCGAGGTGGATTGCTTATGGAGGAAGTCTCGTCGAGCATCTGCGATGCCTTCATGGATTCGGGCGACCCGGGTCTTCTGCTTACGCCAGTTGCTGGAGAACTTCTGTTTGCGGGACAAGTCCCGCTGCGCTCGAGCCAGCTTCTTCTCCAGCGTCTTGAAGCTGTTGAGCGGTTGAATATCGGACCCATCGGAAAGTGCTGCGAACTTCGTCACGCCGAGATCGATCCCAACGATACTGGTTGCCGGATGTACGGGGTCGGCGAGGATCTGCTCGGTCTGGATCGAGACATACCAGTGCCGACCGCGTCTCGAGATCGTTACATTTTTCGCCAGCCCCTGGATCTCCCGAGACTTGAAAAACCGAACCCAGCCGATCTTCGGGAGATAGACACGACTGCCTGCGATCTTGAAGCCTTGGGGGAAGCGAAAACTATCCTGTCTCCCGCGTTTGCGCGGGGCCGGCATCCGTTTCATCGGCTGGGTCTTGTCGAAACCGTCACTGTAGGCACGATCCAGGTCCTTCAGGGCCTGTTGCAGCGCTTGGGAGTGCGCCTGCCTCAGAAATGACCGCTCATCGGACTGCTTCCACAGTCTCAGCCAGAAACTCATCTCCTGATAGCGCAGGATCGGCAGGCGGTTGACCAGTCGATACTGGTTTATCCGCCAGAACTGGTTCCAGACGAAACGGCAATGCCCCGAGAACAGGAGCAGCTGCTGCTCGATCTCAGGGCTTACTTTCAGGCGGAACTTATAACCCTTGCGGAGGACCATACGTTTCATTATACTTTTGGTCTATGGAGATTTCAAGCGATATTCGTACCGGCCGGCATTGCGTATTTAATCTTCACGTCCACTTGGTCTTTGTAACCAAGTACCGGCGCAGGATTTTCCAGCAGCGCCACATTCAGGCCTTGCGAGACATCTTTGCCAAGGTCTGTGCGGACTTTGAGGCGGACCTGGTGGAAGTGGATGGAGAGCACGACCACATCCACCTGCTGGTGGAGTATCCGCCGAAAGTCGCCGTCGCCAAACTGGTCAACAGCCTGAAAGGAGCTAGTTCCCGGCGCCTCAAAAACAACTTCCCCGAGCTACAGCGCCACTTCTACAAAGGAGCGTTGTGGAGTCCGAGTTATTTCGCCGGGAGCTGTGGCGGCGCACCGATTGAAATCGTGCGGCAGTACATCGAGGGGCAGGAAACCCCGAAAAACTAGCACCGCGCCTTATATCCCCGCCGTGAACAGACAGGGTTTTACGGCGCACTGGATAATCGTCTCCTTTGGGTGCAACACCTGTAGTGGCAGCGGAATTACAGCACAAGCTGACGCCTTCCTTGGCCGCTTTCTACCGCAGTCCACACATCACGTTCGACAAGCTCGACGGTTCGCATTTCCTGTTTTCCGCAGTGCTGGCAAACCCTTCTATTGAGGTCTTCCACCCATTTATGAGCAAAATCCCCGTGTATTGCGCACACCCCTTTCTCCATGTATTCGGCCCACCATTCGCTAGTGATTTCCTCCCAATGCGAGGTGTCGTGGCCAGGGCCATAGGCGTAACCCTCGATGGCCTGTCCGTACAGGCACAGGTTTCTCAACATCCGTCCATGCAGCCACCGCTCTCCAGGCGTATCACTATCCATGTGACCGATGTAAAGCACGGGTCTGTCACGGTCTATCCCGGTCGCACTATTCCAGGTGCCGCGCCAAATCTGAACAAATTGTGGGCGCTTTTTTACCCATCGAAACAGTTGCCAGGAAAAGAAGTCCGACCGTCCTCGCTGCGCAGGTTTTATCGTATTTACGTCAATCACAGTTTCCTCCAAGCGTCGTCCACTTCAGCGGGTGACTTGTATGCTGATCTTTCATCGTTCAACTCCATTCGGGGCGCCCGCGAGCTTATGGAATCCACAGCGCAAGCTTCATGCGGGAAGCGGCGTACCCTCGGGCAGCAACCCGTCTCGGAGGGCAGCCGCATGCAGGGAATCCATGGTGAGTCCATCGAACATGTCTTGCATCGTTCCGGGCGCCGCCGCCGATACGGATTGCTGGCTCACCTGCTCGGCATAATGGCGCACGACCTCCCGATGGCAGGCCTCGCCATACCGATCCGAATCCTCCGGATCGCCGGTTTGAAACCGCGGCTCGGTGTAGTGAGGCAAGCGCAAACCGGCACGCTTCGCCCGCAACCACAGGCGCCGGGCGAACTTCACATCCCCGGGAGCACTAGACACCGGCCAGATCGAACCCATCTCAATCAGATGTAACTCCGAGATACGAAGCGGCTCGCGCCACGCACCCAAGGTAACGATGGGGCGCAGCGCCGTCTGGAACGCACAGCAGCGGATGCACCACGCACCGCCATTGGTATAGGTGTGAGTCTTCCCGCCGGCCAGCCGCCGGGCGCGACCCCAGAAATGACCGCCCGCCTCAAAACACTGCTTCTGTCGCTGCCAGCGGGCGTGGGCACGGACCTCGGCGCCCTCCACGGTCTCACCCTCGCCACGGATAAAGCCGCCGGAGCCATCCTTGGGGAAGACCTCAAAGAAGGCGGTGCGATAGCTGCCCTTACGGGAGAGGACCACCCCGCGACCGCCCCACTGCACGGAGCAGTCCTCCGGCCACTCCAGCAGGGGGCGCCAAGGGTCGTTGTGGTGATGAGAGGCAATTATCGGCATGTTCAGAAAAGGTCAGGTTGTAGAGATAGGGTCCGCTCGCCAGCCGGCATCAATCAACTCCTGCTTCATTCACCCCTCCGCTAAGCAGTGCCTTGTTCTCCAGCCACTCAAGATACGTCTCAGCTGGCGTCGCACGTGTCTTCATGTACTCCTCGTGCAGTGCGGTCCGCGCATCCGGCACGAGTTCCAGGATATTGGCCAGATCTGCGTCGACATACAGCGCCTCAAGCCCATCCTCCGGGTAGAAACCGGCTTGGCGTGCCGTCAGGACGGCAGCGCCCTCCTTGTCGTAATAATTGGCGGTCTCGAAACCGGCGTTAATTTCCTCAAAGCCCGTCAAGTCCACCGTGAAGTGAAAGAGTCCGTCGTGGGCGGCACGCGATCCCGTGATGCGCCCGCGCATACCAGCCTCCAGATAGGTCTCACTTTCCTTCACCCCCTTGCGAAAGGTGACGACAGGCCGAACGCCGCTCTGGACCAGGGTATGAAGATCTTTACTGTGCATAGAAGCCTCACAAAACGAATCTACATGACATGTTGTTACTATAGCATCCGTGTTAACGTTTGTAAAGAAGCCTAGGGTCTTGCGTAAAAACCTCCAGCGCAAGGCCGGAGGTAAAGGTTGGTCAGCTCCAGACGACCGAGACGCCTTCTGTTTGCGCGGCAGCCAACACGGTGGAGACCTGCTTCAGGCGTCGCTTGAACGAATCGGCATCAGACTCCATCTCCACGAAAAGCGCACCGTGAGCACCGACCGACTCCCGGCGGGGGCGAGCGACCTGTTGCGTCGCCGCCTCGCGGTTGAGCGCGCTCAGCAGGCGCTGGCGCACGGATGCGACACTCGCCGCCTCAATAACACCGAAATCCTCGTCCGGCAAACCGAGCAGGTCCAGTACGGCCCGGGCGTTGGCATTGGCGAAATTCGCCTCCGGCCAGGTGCTGCGCATCTCGTAGCTGCCCTGTGCATCGTGCTGAAGGAAGGGGTCGCAGGCAAAGTCCTCTTCGCTCAAGGACGGGTAAAGTTCCTTGCAGTAAGCCTTGGTCCTCGGCGCACGCTTTTCGGAGGTTTCTTCCAGGTGAAACGTGATCGACATGACAAAATCCTCTATTTGGGGCCTGTCAGGTATAGGGAATAACCTGGATCAGCCGTTCGCAGGCAGAGCGGCGCCCGCCTGTAGCCGGAACGCCTGCATGGTCTGCTTGTTGGTGCGCGACTGCGAGGGTGTCGTGATATCGCTGCCGCAGACATCGCACTCGGAATACTGCATGGGTAAGAAGGCTTCCACGCCGCAGCAATCCACGGGGTGTTGCTCGACGCGCGGGTGCAAGCGACCCTCCTCGCACAAGGGGCAAATAAACAAATTTGCTTCCAAGATCATCGTTAGGCACCTTTTAACTTGGGTTACCGCTCATGGATGGAAATTTTCCAGCCGCTTTTTCGGGGCGCGCTGGATTCGCTATACAAGACAGGCCCCTATACGAGGACATCTTCATGAAGCTATCCGCAAGTCTGGAGCGCGCCTACGCGAAAATGCCGACACTGGCGCTCTATGAGCACACACGCGGCGATGATCGCATCCAGCAACTCTTTGGCTTGGAATTGCTCTGTGCCGAACCGCACCAAGACTTCTTCGCCAAGATCGCGCTGAACGACGCCAGTATGTCGACCACGCAGCGGCGCATCGCCGTTCGCTACGAAAAGTGGTCTGTCGCCGAGTTCGATAACACGCACAGCTATCCTTTCGACAAGATCAACTGGTGCAGCCCGCAGCCTTGGGCGAAGCATACGCTCGGCGAGTTTCACGCCATCGTGGCTCCTTGGCTGATCCGCAACAAAGCACACATCGAAGCAGGCCATTACGCCCGAGACCGATGACTCTTCACCCCGGCCTACGCCGGGGTTTTCTCTGCGCCGCACACACCGGACTGTTCGACCAAGAAGCTACAGCACCGCTTGCATCATATAGAACAAAAAGATCAATCCCAGGCAGACGAAAGTGCCAATGATAGAGATGGCGACATTCTGGGCATCTCCTGCGGGCAGGCACGATCCGTTTGACAATGGCACCTCCTGATCAAGTGGCAATAGAAGGGCCGGCAACAGCAAGAGAGAGTAGACTCCAGCCAACAGGGTGAGCGCCCCTAAGATCAATAACAGCACACCTGGATAAGGGAACTCGAAAAACACCGCCGCCAGCGTCACCAAGGCCGCCAGAGCCACAAAACCCACCAGCACCGGTAGCAACGGTTGATAGAGAGGCTGGCTCATGTGCCGATGCGTCCCTCCAACTCTGCTGGGCGCGGCGTATTGAGCATACCTAGAGCTACCAGAGCGGTTCGGCGGCGCGCGCCGGCACCACGGCTTCGTGCAGCTGGCAAACCAGCAGCGTGAGGTTGTCCGAGGGGTTGTAGGTCGCAATAAACTCCGACGCCAACGCATGGGCCGTACGGGTCCGGGCGCCTTGCGCCAGCTCGCGGTAGACCTCCAGTCTCTGCTTCGGATTCTTCGATACCCGGATCGCATCGGAGGCCAGTACCAGCGCCTCACCCGCCGCCAGCCGGTAGTCACGCACAGCCGGCTCAAGATACAGCACATCCGCAAATTCGGGGTCACCGAGCGCCCGGGTCAGGGCCAGCGAGGCCCAGTGTCGATGCAGGTAGCCGTCTGCAACCACCAGCCCCTCGCGCGCCTCAGGCGGCAAGTCGGCCAAGCGCCGCAGCGCCTCCTCATCATCCTCGACGCAATGCTCCGGCGCGACCTGTACGCCCGCCGCGGTGGCGACCAGGGCCGGGGAGTCTCCCAGCACCGCAACCGTAACGTGGTCGTCGACCACATACGCCAGGGTTGCGGTCGAGCCACCGGTGCCTCGATCCGCGTCCGGGTCCAGCACATCCGCCCCGCCGTCGCAACACAATGCGATCAGCGACTGGATCGCAGCCCGCAACGCAGCGCCGGGGTCGCAGTGCGCGTACAGGGCGTCCGCCACCAGCTTGGGAGCCGCCAGCGCAGCACGCTCAGCGATTTGCGCACCCTGTGGCCCGTGACCGTCGAACACGCCCAGCAACAGGCCGTCACGCACCGAGCAGGCGACATAGCGGTCTTGCTGCGAGCCGCGGCGCCCCAGGGACTGGTGAATGGACAGGTCGTTGATCAGCGCCACGCTCAGGCCTCCGTGGTAACGCGCGCCACCGGGGCGGGGTCCCGGGTGTAGCGCAGCAGTAAGCCGTCGTAATTGACGCCGCGGAACTCCGGGTTGGGGTTGCGATGCAACGCCAGCGCCTGCTCGAGCGCCTTTTTGGTCTCATAACAGCGGTGCGTACCCTTTGCCACATGCGCGTGGCCGATGCCGTAGGACCCGTGCCGAGGGTAGCCCAGCGCCTGCTTGACCGCATGCAGCAGCGTCTCCACCTGCTCGCAGGCGTCTATATTGGCCACGGCGCGCGGCAGCTCAGCCGAGCGAAAGGTCGGTATCATGCCGGAGCGCACCAGGCTCGCCACTTCTTCGATTTGACCGATACCGAGGCGTGAGTACAGGTCCAAGGCGTCGCAAACGGCCTGCGCCTGCTCAAGCGTAAGGGTTAGATGGACCGTGGTTGGCATGAGAACTCCGCAAATGCTATATTGTATGTTTATTATAGCAAATGTTTAGTCTACTACACAATCCGTACACTAAATTGATCTTGTGAGAATCGAACCCATGCTCCTCCCCTCCCGTTACTGGTCCTGCTCCGCCCTCGCCCACCGGCTGTGGCGCATGGTCGGGCACCCCAAGCCGGTCTCCGCGACCCTTGAGGAATGGGGTGCGTGGCGGCGCATCGCCCGTACGCAGCATCCGCAGGTCTACTGGTTGACGGAAGGGGCGCTGGATGCGGTGCGCAAGACCCTGTTTGCGCCTTGGGCTTGGTTGGAGGCGCTGCGGCTGACGTGGATTCGCCGTGTCGTGCGCAAGACCCACTGCCTACCCACAGGGCTGCCCGCAGGGCAGTGGCATGACCCAGATGAGCAAATCCTGCACGTACTGTTCACCTTGTTGGTCAACTTCGTGGAGATCGACAAGGCGACAAAGCAGCGCTGGTGTGCCGGCCGGCAGTCTTGGTGGGCGCGGATTCGCGGGCGGCGCTGGGGCGTCTATCGCAGTCGGGAGGACGGCCTGAGCCATCTGGAGTGGGAAACAACCCTCGATGACCCGTCGTTGCCGGAGTATGAAGCCTCACCAGAACAGGCAGCGAGCGCCCGGGAGGTGCTGGCCTTGTATTACTGGTGGACCGAGCAGCGCCCTGCGCGCCCCGACCCGTACGACTATGCCGGGTATCGGGACGATGACGCGTGGAGCTTGGATGAGATGCTGGAGCGTGTAGACACCGAGGAGGCGCGACAGGCGCAACGCGCCCGGTTGGCTCGCTTAGCGGCAATCCAAGCACAATACGATCAAGAGGACGATTTGATGCTGACCCGATTGATCTCGGTGCGGCGTTCTTTGTGGACTTGAATAGGGTTTTGGTTGTGCAGTCCTTGCGTTCCGCGTCTTGTTCCCGGATTCGCTATACCTAGGACCATCCCGTCCCTGCGGGTCGTTCATTCGCACACATAATTTATCCGGAGTCCACTCCATGAAAGCATTAACACTAACCCTTCTTGCCGCCCTAATGGCGACCACCGCACATGCGGCCGACTATCAACTTTCTTGGATGAAGGCGGGATTGCAGCCTGCCTCGGCGCCTCCGGGCGAAACACCTCCCGGTGAGACCCCGCCGGGTGAGACCCCACCGGGCGAGCCGCTGACGATTACCTTGAATTCAGTTTTTTTGCCTGAAGCCACGGCCAGTCAGGCGTACACCTTCGACTTTTACCCACTGGCCTCAATCACCGGGGGCGGCGCACCGACAAGCCCGAGCTACACCTGGGGGACGGTGGATCCGCTACCGGCAGGACTGAGTCTGAGTGCAAGCGGGGAGCTGTCTGGCGCACCGATAGAGGCAGGATCCACTGATTTTGAGGTGGTGGCCAGCTACGAAGATGCCGAAGGACGCCAGATCTACACAATCATTGTCAACGGCGTGGAGTTTCGTGCGACGAAGATTAGTGCGGGAGGATCTCACACCTGTGCCATCACCCCCTCTGGCGGAGTTAAGTGTTGGGGTGCCAATTGGGGTGGGCAGCTCGGGGATAGCTCTACGACTCAGAGATCTACACCTAACTCTGTTATGAACTTGTCTGGGGTGGTGAGCGTGAGCGCGGGGCAAGACCATACTTGCGCAATTACTTCCACGGGTGCACTTAAATGTTGGGGTGCCAATTGGGGCGGGGCGCTCGGTGACGGAACTCAGACAAATAAATCTCTTCCGGTAACCGTCTTCTCTTCCGGCATAGCGAACGTCAGTGCAGGAAATGGCTACACTTGCGCAGTTACCACGGCGGGTGCGGCCAAGTGCTGGGGATGGAATGACGAAGGTCAAGTCGGGGATGGATCAAGGACATTTAGGCTTACGCCTACGGACGTCTATAGCTCAGGTGCTAATGTGGCGAGCATTCATACGGGTTACAACCACACCTGCGCCATCACCACAGGAGGTGCGATCAAATGCTGGGGGTTTAACGGCTACGGTAAGCTCGGGGACGGCACTATGGTGAGTAAAACCTACCCGGTCTTTATCAGTACCCAGATTTACGGTGTGGCGGATGTCAGTTTGGGCGGTGATCACACCTGCGCGCTCACCCTCGAGGGTGGGGTTAAATGCTGGGGGAGCGGTGACTATGGTCAGATCGGGTGGGGTATGGCGATGGGCAGTACCACCCCCGTTGATGTCGTGGGGTTGACTTCTGGGGTGGCGATGGTCAGCACGAAAAGCAACCACACCTGTGCAGTTACCACCGGCGGGGCGGTCAAGTGCTGGGGGAATAACGTTCTTGGGCAACTGGGAGACAGCACTCGGAAACGCAGGGTTTCGCCTGTCGATGTGGTGGATCTGTCTTCCGGTGTGGTAGAGGTGGTCGCAGGAAACGACCACTCCTGTGCACGCACCTCCACAGGCGTAATTAAATGCTGGGGGAATAATGGTAGCGGTGAGCTTGGAGATGGCTTAGGCTTCACCCGCGAGACCCCTGGGAATGTTGCGCCATAAATTATGACCAAGGCACAGGGCGCGGACTCCGCGCCCTGTTTTCTGTCTGGGTGTGAGTGCCCTAAAAACTCAGCCGCGGTGCAGCGGCTTCAGCCAACCGTCCCGCTCCAGCAGCTGTGCGATCTCCTCGTAGGCGCCCTCCGTCTGCTCGTCAAGATTCGTCCCTGAATTCAGCGCCGCCTTCTCGATCTGCGCAAAGTCTTCGTCGTCGAAATCATTGAAGATTCGCTCTGCCAGCACGTTAAAGGTTCGCCGTGTTGCGTCTCCAGCCGGAATTGCTGGTCCCGCAGCACGGTCTCGATATCCAATTCGGAAATACTAAATGCCGTGTGTGCCATGAAATGTCCTCAGTCTGTCCTGCTGCGTGGAAATAGACCCGGGTCCAGGAGCGCATACCCGAGTCCTTCTTCATTTAAACCATAGAACCCTGCGGAAGCCCCGCGACCATCCCACAGGTCGATATCGCCGTGGTGCGGATTGCCTCTCATGCGTGCGCCGTTTGGGAATTCAACGGTGCAACCGGCCTGAAGCATCTCCAGCAACGTCGACTGCGCGGACAGCCCGGTACGCCTTTCTTTCATACAGAAGCGTCTCGTTCGTTTCGGTTGTGAGTGATTTGGCGCCGGCGTGTCAGTTGTTGCCGACCGAAGAGGTCAAAGATTCCAGCAGCTTCAACCGTTCCAGCGTAGTCTGGCGTACGGGGATCGTGTCCCCTGGGTTGTTCTTATCGAGCTTCATATCGAAGCGGCCGTGAGCCTTGACGGTAGCGGAAATTCGGTACTGTTCACCCTGTGCGAGCTTCCAAAGAGCTTTGCCCGTTCCGCTGGTGCGCAAGTAGTTGCCCTCCGCATCGCGTAACAGCACCGTGCATGTCGGCCCCCACTGCCCTTCATTGCGGAAGATTGCGGTCACCCGCACCACCAGCGTGATTTTCTCCCCCACGACCCCAACGTGTTGGGCACGCTCGAACTTGGCAAGCAGGGCCTCATCTTTGGCGATACGATCCGCCACCTGCGCCTTCTGCCGCGCGGTGTACTCCCATTCAGCGGTGCACAGTGTCGCATGCCCAATCACCAGCAATTCATTGATGCGCTGCACAAAGCGCCCCTTGCTCGGGTTATCCGGGGAAAATTCGTGTTTGAGCCAGATCAGGAAATCCGGATGCGTGTCGGCAAGCTCATCAACTGTCTTTCCTGTGTGGAGACTGAAATCCAACCGGTAAGGGTTGGCCTCGCAGGCGACCCGGCGCTTGATCTCTTTTAGATCGAAGGCCACCTCAGGGTCGAGTTTGCCTCCGCGCCTGGCGACATATTCTCGCGCCTTGCGCAGCGCTAGCCCGCGGTCGGTCGACAGGTTGGCGATATATTCGTCGTGATCATGCACGAGATCACCGACCCGCTCACGCCAGAAGACGCGCAGAGTGTAGAAACCCTGCTTGCTGCCGGTGGAGAGATAGTAATATCGCTGCTGACTCATGGCGAATTCTCGTTAAGGGACTTCTCTTGGTATAAGTACAGCGTAGCATGCGTCTTGACGATTGTAAAGAGAGAATGGCTTCGCTATACTGTACTAAGGCGGCCGACCGCCTGCCGTGCTGACCCTGAGTCCAGGGTATGGTGAAGCGTCGGAAAGGCATATACGACTTCGGACCCCATTTTTGTGGCGTCCACACTCCAAAGCCCACCCGATTACCTATACCTCTTGAGTACATTTGCAAGGGGATACGATGAAATTTACCGATGAGGAAATTCTAAGTTGCCTGCTGGACTGGACGGATCGGCTCCGTCTAGCCCAAGCAGAATCCTTCTGGGCGACGCTCGCCGTAGGACTTCTGCTCGCGGTGTTTGAGATCGGTACCGAACATCCGTACCTGTACGCATTCTGCCTAGTAGGTAATGGCCTGAGGTACACCTACGCCTCGGTTAAGGTCGCGCGTTTCAAGCGTCTCATCAAGATGCTTTGCTCGCGTCACGAGATTGAACCTCCTGCCATAGCGTCCTGATTGGCGCCAAGGCCAAGCACAGCAGTGATTTCTCAGCGGAGTCTTTTGACTCCGCTTTTCAATGGAGCAAAAGCCACCCACAGTAATGAATCGCCACTCCCCGGATTCTCGCCCCGTAGCCGCAAATTCCCCGCCGGCGCCCCGTACCCCGTCTCTGCCGGCAAGGTGATCCTCCCTCACGATCCCTATATAGGTTATCGTCCTGTTATCGGAGCCGCCTGCATGCCCACTCCCTCAATCGCTGACCTGCTCACCGACTTCCTGAACAACGCCCAGATGCAATTTGGCGTAGAAACCATGACGGTTTGTCTGGAAAGATCTGACCAGAAACTGACGGTTGCCACCGTAGGTATGTCAGACGCCGCTCTGCCGTTACACCTGATGCATCTCGCGATGGCGCTGCTTAGCAACGTAGACCCGGCCAAGATCGCCGACAGTACGGCGCTGCGCGAATCTGTGCAGGCCTTGCGGCTGGCTTGTGAGGTGGAGGTGGCCCAGACGTTGGCCCAGGCCGGCTGCCCTGGGGCCAGCGACCGGCGGCATTAGCGGCAACAAGAAGTTCCTGAGCTTTCTAGGGGACCGTCACGACCAGCCCCGGGTCGAACCCTCCGGGAATATGCTCCCCAGGGTAGCCCAACTGGTTTGACACCAGCCGCCCGGGATCCAGGGTGATGTCGAGGTTGGCGTGGGTGTGCCCGAAGACCCATAAATCGGCTTGATGTACCAGATCCGTGCGCTCAGAATAAAAGCACGGCGCAATGTCGTTCATGCCGAAATGAGGGTGCTCGCACAGCAGGCTGGGGCCGTGGTGTGTAATCACCACGGTCGGGGGCGCCGCTATCGATAACTGCGTCTCCAGCCACGCCACACTCGCCCTGTGTAGGCGTAGCGCATCCTGCGGCCGGAACGTCCGACCCTCAAACGAAATCACCTCATGGTCCGCCAAGCTCCGGCCGGCAACCCAGCAGGCGAGATCCTGCGGCATCTGCACATTGCAGGCGTAGTCGGTCCACAACGTGGTTCCGAGGAAGCGCACGCCCTTGATCACCACAGTATCCTGTTCCAGGAACTGAACCCCCCACCGCAGCGCCTCCGTACGCATCGCCTCCAGCGCCGGAGCATATTCCTGAAAGTAGAATTCATGGTTGCCGGCCACATAGAGTACCGGCTTGCCGTGCGCTTGAGCCAGGTCCGCCGCCCACTGGATGCCGAATACCCCACTACCAATGTCGCCCGCCAACACGATCAGGTCGGCATCGGTCACCATCAGCTTCGGTGTATGCTGCGAGTGCTCGGTGTGCAGGTCGCTGGCAATCTGAATCTTCATCTGCAACTCACTTTGCCCGCCCCCGGGTGCCTCTCAGTCGGTTTTTCAGGCATTTGGCGGTGCAGGCTGCGAAGAGGTCCAAGGTGTGAATCTCGCCCATCCGCAAGGTTTCGGTGATCACGGCATACAGGGCTGACGCAAAGGTAGCGTCCGGCTGATCGCTGCGGCAGGCGTTGAGCAGCGGGCCGAGCGCCCTCGTCAGCGGCAGCAACCCTTGCTGGTGCATGGGCGCCGGTCGCATCGGTGGCAAGGGCAACCCCTGCCGATAGGCCAGGTCAAAGCAGCGCAGCAGCACATCGGCCAGTTCCTCACCCACATCGGCGAGGCGTGCTGGACCCCCCATCAGCGCATCGGCGACTTCGGCGACCTCAGAGGCGATCAGTCCGGCCGCCTCCAAGGGTTTGCTGGTATGCCAGCCCATGGCACCGACCCACGCATGGTGAGATGCGGCGATTGGTTGCCAATACTCGTGTTTTTCAGAGGTGAAGAGTGCAGACATTACCCTTATCCGTTGCTATTGTGTTTTTAGTATAGCACGACAAAGGGCTTTGCCGGTACGGCGGGCAGTACGAAAAAGCCCCGCTTGAGCGGGGCAGAAAGGTTAGCCAGCCATGTCAGGCCGATTGTCGGTGGGCCGGATGCTGCTGGAGCATGCGGCGGACCAGGCTCTCCATGGACCCTAAGGCCAGCGGCTCCGACGGACTCACGTTACTACCTTCGATCATACTCAGATCCAGGCCCTTACTTCCGCGACGAGCCGAGCGATACTGGCCGTAGCAGACAACCCGATCCGGGCGCTTCGTGGAGGTGGCACCCTGTGTGATCGTGATCAATACGCCATGCTCGAGGCCCGGTGCGTAGAAGTAGCCATAGACGTCACCGCCGACGGCGATCCCTGCGCGATTGACCGACACCTGAGTCTTCTCGACCACGCCAGTGGCGAGCAGGTTCCGTGCAACCCGATCCAGTAGCTTTTTGCTTTCCCTCAAAAACCGCTGCTTGTTGCCTTCGTTGTAGCTCAATTCACCAAAATTGGCAGGATACTCGGCCATAACACTCTCTCCAATATGTCCTTTGACTCCAAGTATAGCGAAGCCGGACCTTCAATAGTCCGGCATCCCCATCACAGTGCGTTTTGGCTGCGGCTGTGACACGCGCCACCGAAGAACCGCACTTCTGCGGTATTTGCGTGGGGTGTTGCCGTTCCAGCTTGCCTCCACAGCCAGCACCCCTCCGGATCAATGGCCGTGACGACCACCGGATTCCGGATCGTAGCCATACTCAGAGCCCCTCATCGGGACACACAACGGATCGAGCTGTCATCGCCAGTTCGACTGCGAAGACCGTTCCGCAATTGTGGCAGGTCGCCGGGGCGTGCCGGTTCACATCCGCCAAGATGTTTGCCGGGCAGGTCTCGAGATCATGGGTCGCCAGTATGCAGGGGCCGGACTTGCTTTGGAATTCCTTGCGCTCCCCGCAATTCGGACAAGGCACCCGCACCGTATCAAACATACCCATGAAACATTCTCCTTCTGGGGTCGAAAGCAGTTGTACAGCGTTGACCCAGTATATCGCATTTCTTAACTTATGTAAATATGTTATGGTTAGTGCAGCATGGAAATCGGAGTTGGTGATGCACGAAAAACCCCGTGCAGAACACGGGGTGAAGGGGTTCGCTTAGACAGCGGAATAGAGTTCTGGGGATTCGCGGTACAAGGCTTGCCGCAGGCACATTTCAACCGCCTGGCGCTCCGGGACGGCCGCGTGCCAGTTGCGCTTGCAAGTGGCGAGCGAGTCCTCAGTCAGGGACAGTCGGCCGTGAGCCGGGTTCCAGCGCAGTCGACTGTTACCACCGTCCGAAAGCCGGTATTCGGTCTCCACCAGGACTTCGATAGGGTCGCCCAGGTCCAATCCACCAATATACCGGAACTCTGCGACCTCCTCGGCAGTGTTGCCCGTCAGGCGTACATCCAATGCAATCAGCAGTTCACGCAGCATGCTTTTCTCCTTTTGGAAAGCCTGCTTTGTATAGCGACCTCAGCGACAACAGCGGACCAGGGCGAGATCAGGCGCTGCTCAGAAGGATCTGCTTCGCGCGGGGGTAAATGAAAAGCCCCGTAAGATACGGGGCGTGAAGAGCGGCATTAGGCCGCGCGGACGGAGCGTTCCTGGCAGAGACGGTAGGCTTCGCTGAACTCAGCAGGCATCTCGGATCCGGTTAAGGATGCGATCTTGCTGGAGTACATCACCGAGATCGGATGACGGTTGACGTATGCCGTGCCTAGAGACAGCTCGTTAGCCTCCTTCCAGATCAGGTCCAAAACGCGACTGAAGCTGCGTACGACACCACTCAGGTTACAGGCGTCTTGCACATCCAGGGCGTCTTTGTATTCCTTGGGGTCAAGCATTATGGGTTCCTCGCTCAATGATCCTCGGGATATATAGCGAATAAGGTCGCTTCAGTGGTAAGGACCACACTGGGAAGAAGAATTCCCCACCACTCCCAGGAGTGGATGATTTTTAGCGTTGGAGTTCCCAGCTAAACCCCTCGCCCCGGTTCCAGACCAAGGCTCGGCGTTTGCCGTGATTCGCGGCTCGCCGCCACGGAGGGCGGTGTGCCGAGCCAGCAGGAGCACTGGTCGGCCAACGGCGTCCTGAAGCGATGCCGCCGTGCGCCGGCGAAGCGGCGCATTAAGCGCACCTGCTCACCGGTCGGGGCCAGCTCGTACTTGAAGGCTTGTTGACGAATCATTCGCTATTAGTGTAGCATACCGACAGGTAGTTACAAAAGAAGTGCTATCCTTCCCCCGCCTGAAGTCCGGGGCTTGTCGCGCAGATTGGTCAGGGCAATCGCTATACTGTATCCATATACGAGACGCCCAAGAAGGCCAACATGACCACACAGATCATCGACTTCAAAGCCCGGCAGGAGCAGCGTGACGACGAACGCGAGCGTACCGAAATCCGGCGTATCGGGTTCTCCTCCCCCAACCCCACGATTCAGTCCATGGCTTTTACGATCGCCAACGAAGATTGGGCTGGACTCGAAGCCCTGCTGACGGACGACGACACCAAGGACTGAGCGCCGCCCGCGCCACGATCTGCCAACCCTCCCTTAAGCCTTTCTGCCAGCCACTACGCCATTCCGGGCGACCGAGGCACCCGAAGGATGGTTTCCTTGCGCCTGTCTCACTACGCCCTTCTGGCACAGGCTTACGTCCTTCGCAAACCGTTGCCGCCCAGCCCCCTCCATTCAGCGCGACAATCCTGGCGCAGAAGCGCCGCGATACGGACGCTCGTTCGCTATACCTCTCACAGGCCACTAAAAGGAGAGTCCAGTATGTCGCACATTTCCACCAGTTATTGGGTTCCGGCGGTTAAAGACGGCAAACCGACCGGTATCCTGAACTACCACAGTCAGAAACCTATGCGGGAAGTCCGCAAACAGATCGAATCCGTGCTGGAAGCCACCTGCGACAGCGATAACGTGCCGGCGGCCAAGATTATGGAATGGCTGACGACCGAACCCAAGGACGACGAGTTGTGCCCGAAGGGCGAGCCTTTTGCAGTAATGCGTCAAGGTGCCAGCGAGGGATACCTCGCCGAGATCTTCGTGATGGCTCGAAACGAGAACACGGCGCGGCGCTGCGTGACGATCAAGTTCCTGTCGGGCAAGAGCTTCGTCTACGAGGTTGTCAGGGCGCTGAATGAGGCATGTTCCGAAGGCGGATTCGCCAACGATCATCCGCCTCAATGATTTACCGGCCCTGCATATCAGGGCCGTTTTCTTGTCTACCGGAGACCTGTCATGCACGTCCGTACGCATCGCTTGCTGGGAACTGCCGTCGCCTTCGCCAGCGCCAGCATCACCATGCAGTTCGGTGGGTCCGCCGTGCTCGCATTTCTCTGCACCTTCCCCGGCAGCACGGCGCCGGATTGGCTCGAGATTCCCTACGGAGGCCGCGGCGAGGACCGGCGATCGATCATCCCACATCGGACGCTGACCCACTATGCGCCGCTGTGGCTGGGTGTGCTTGGAGGCGCATTGTGGTTGCTCGCGCAGCAACCAGTGGCGGCCGTGAATCTGACGGCGAGCGCCGCGGCGGGGTTCAGCCTCGGGGCCTTGAGTCATTTATTCCTGGATCTGCTCACGCCGCTCGGGATCCCACTGTTCTCACTGAGGCAGCGCTATCACCTGGATCGCTTCACGCTACGTAAGAGCAAGCCGGCCCGCTAGCATCGAACGAGCAACGCTCCGACACCCCCTCTCGCTTCCTGAATCAGTAACTAAAAACCCCGGCGCAAGACCGGGGCAAGTGTAATTAGTTAAAAACGGCGATTTAAGTCAACCATATATCCTTCATCAGGAACGTCCGGTCGCCAAAACGGACCTCCAATTCATCGCCAGGCGTACCGATCTTGACGACTCGGCCGACATGCTGACGCTCGTACAGGGACTTGGCCGTGTG
>JACDJA010001767.1_pt1 | contig 17031 bp, 22 predicted proteins | sample 7449241 | NCBI WGS metagenome assembly JACDJA01 (sample SAMN14253289, study PRJNA609438) | sludge metagenome | isolation source: initial anaerobic sludge | collected 2018-12-20 | reverse complement strand
GATGTTGCAGCGTCTACCATTTCCCTGATCTTCTCGTATGCAGATTTTTTCGCACCTTGGCCAGAAAACTCTCCAGCAGACAGTCGTTTTGTTCCAGTAAACGGGCGGATCGCCCACGCAGTAAATTCGCCGCTACTACCGATCCTATGAACGACCAAACGAAATCCCTTGTACTCTTCTTCAATTCTGTGACCAGCCACCACGCCACCCTGTATTATTTAACCATCAACACTCAAATCCGAATTAATCACAAGACTACACGCGGTGTCAATCAACCCTATAATCCGGATACCCTATATTTATACCGTAGCGTGCGTGCTGTGTCAACAGCCGCCGGGAACGGAAGGAGTCAATGGCGGCTGAGCGCCCGCAAACCGCGCAGTGATTGCGAAAGCGGTTTGGCATGACTCAAGTCAGCCGGACTTCCTTGGCCTGAAGCGAGGTATAGGGAAAGGCCGTGTGCGCCTTGGATAGGGGGTTGTTGAGTGAGGTCGTACGAACCGCCCCACCGGGGCCGAGGCAAACGGGGCGTGGTGCGCTTCAGTCCTCGCCAAAAAGCCAGACGATCCCCGTCGATAGGGACGGGGTAATGGCCGTTGACGGGGACTTCCCGGATAAGAGGGCGCTACTGGGGAGGCGCGATTAGTATGGGGGTTGCGTCTTGGGCTTGGTGGCCGCCGGCGGCACAAAGAGATCTGGCCGCTTGCGCGCAATCTTCGGCGTATACGTACTGTCTTGCAGGATCTTGCGGCCTTCTTGATTGAGCGTATACACCTCTAAGGTGCCGCCCCGGCGCTTGCGACTGAGCAGACACAACCGGATCAACTGATCACAAGGCGCTGCGCCGACCTTGTTGCAACCCAGCCACCAGCCGGCGCCAGGTTCTCTCACCAGCTCACCGTCCGTCGTCGGGTCCTCCTGCAACTGCAAGAGGATCTGGTGCATGCCCGGGGTCAGCCAAGGGTTGCGTTTTGCCATCAGGGAACCGCTAAGGAGCGCTCAATGTGCTCGATGTACGCCTCAACCTTGGCGAGCAGGGCCTGATCCCGATCAGAAGCGCGCTCCACCTTCAGCTTCTCGAGATCGGCTCGAACCTGAGCAAAGCTCCGGTACTCACCGGCACCATCAATGAGCCGCGCGCGCCGCTCCGCCCGCCACTGCTGTCGCTCGGGTTCTCTCAACGAGGTGGGCCAGTTGCGGGCGCGGTACCGTAGCGACAGGGTGTTGAGTCGCGCGTCGGCAAATCGAGGCGGCTGGTCGCGCAACATCTCAGGGGTTGCAGCCAGTACTTGGTTGCAAATGGCACGGTCCTCGTTACCGATAAAGCCATCATAGAGGGCGTAGTCGGCATCCGGAGCTTTAGGCGCGGGCGTGTCGTATACCGCACGAAGCTTGACGGCCAGCTGGGGGTCGGCTAGCAGCCGCTGGTGACGAGCGCGGATTTCAGCAATATCCAAGCCATGCTCGGCGGCCATTTCCTCGGTCAAGTACTGATCGGAGACTACGACCGGGAACTTGTTGGTTGCGAGCTGGCGCAGCCCGATGGGGGACTCATCGCCGCGCTCGGCCTTGGATTGAAAGATCTTACCACGCAACGCCTCGGCGTTCAGAGTCAACACGGACTCCGGGTCCTGGCGCAGGTCAAAGGCGATGTGGCTGGTCTTGACCGTGGGGTCTTGAGCCAACACCACGATGGGGGTGATGTGCCCCTGACTGGCGGGTGTAATGTGCGAGACGTGCAGCAAAACGGGTCGCTCGGCCTGTGTGAAGCGAGCCTCCAGCTTGCGCTTGTCGCGGCTCTCGAAGGCGTACTGCCAAAGCTTGGGGTGGTTGTTCTTGATCAGACGGGCAACAGCAATGGTGGCGTAGACGTCGGCCAGAGCGTCATGGGCGTTGGCATGCTCGATGCCGTTTTCACGCGTCAGATCCTCTAATCGGAAAGAGGGGTGGCCGTCGGCATTTCTCGGCCACTTGATGCCTTTCGGACGCAACGCATAGGCGAGACGCACCACGTTAATGAGGTCCCAGCGCGAGTTACCGTTTTGCCACTCGCGGGCATACGGATCACGGAAGTTACGGTACAGCCCGAAGCGGGTGATTTCGTCATCGAACTGCAAGCTGTTGTACCCAATACCGCAGGTACCGGGACGGCCCAGTTCCTCTTGAATCTTCGCAAAAAACTCCGCTTCCGGCAGTGCATCTGCTACGTCTTGCGGTACCAGCCCGGTAACCAGGCAGGCCATGGGGCTTGGCAGGTAGTCGTCGGCCAATGCGCAATGCAGCATGACCGGATCACCAATGACATTGAGGTCCATATCGGTGCGAATACCGGCAAACTGCGACGGGCGGTCGCGCCGTGCGTCCGCGCCCCAGGTCTCATAGTCGTGCCAAAAGAAAGTAGGGGCTGTCATTCCGCCTCCCTATTAGCTGTCCCAAGATTCACACCACACTCCTTGATCTGATCCCATAAGAGGCTGATTGGACCAAGATCCCAGTCCCCTTTGCCGAGAAAACGGCAGTAACCGTTTTCCTGTTCAGGATAGTTCTCGCGCAATTCCCAGTACGGGCAGCATTCGCGCTTGGGGGCTAAATAGGGCGCAATCTCCAACAGATCCCCGCTGTTACCGATCACCTGCGTGAGCCGCACAGTCTCTCCGGTGAAACGATAGCAATAGTCGCCTGAGGGAATGATAGAGAGATCTTTATCCGACTGCTCCATGCAAACATAACTCCGTTCTTAACGTAAGTTAGTAGTATAGCACGTCTACGATGTTATTTAAAAGCCAGTAGCCACGCTGTACGAATCGCCTTTACACTCCTTGTTTTTACCGCCCATACTCAAATGCCATTTCGCTCCAAGCCTTACCCTCATCCCAGCCCTCCAAGCGCGCAAAGGCGGCCGCCAGCGCCGCGACAGTCAGCGGGTAAGTGGGTGCGTCTTCGGTACTGATGTCGGACAGCACCTGATTTACATCGGATATATCCTCAAAATCATTGAGCTGGACCCAGACATGATCAAGGTCCTCATTCGGAAATCCGTCCTTACCCTGAAACTGCGCCGCAGGATTTGGGAGTCCCACCTGCCCCGGGATGATGTACCTCCCCTCGTTGAGCTTTGCGCGGATAGCTACCACCTGCTCGGGCGCAAAGCTGCCCGTCAAGACGACGCTTAAGCTCGTCTTATAGTTGGCAGCATCTCGATAAGATAGTGTCAATCGAGTGTTCATGTGGACGCCTTCTCCAGCGGGAGAGGGAACTCCAAGTTGGTGGTTATGCTATCAGTTTAGCACCCGAGCTTTACAGATGTCAAGTCGCACGCTACACTAATCAACTGACAATACCAGAAAGAGCGCACCGATGCCGCTTTAGTCAGAAGACGCAAAATATTTGTCTCGCCACCGGGTTCAAGGCATACTTTCACCATGGACTACTACCACTATACGATCGGTATAAAACTGCCCGATATCTTCCAAGACGGGTTCTTGCGCACCTCGCCGCGAGAGCCGCGCTATCCGGAGCGCCCTGTTGTATGGCTGTCCTCAAATCCGGAGTACGAGCGCTCCGCCCTGAAGATCGGGGTGCGCCCGGATGGCTTGGCAGCGGCCCTTACTCTGGAGGCTATGGCGGCCGTCGGGCGTGGCGTGTATCGCTTCCGACTGGTCGAGTCCCCGCCGGGTGAGACGGTACTGCCATGGGAGCTGTTGAAAAGTCGCGCCAGGATGCCGGAGAAGCTTCGCCGCCGGCTAGTCGAGCGGGCACGGGAGTGCGGGGCGCTCCCTGGGGAGTGGTACGGGACCTTGGCGCCGATCCCTGTCGAATACCTGGCATTGGAGTACCGCGCGCCGAACGGCCGCTGGGGCGCCCCAGAGGGGTTGGATTTAGCGTCGCTGCGAGGTCCGACGACCCGGCAAGCAACACTGAGTGAGATCGGACTGGTGATCCCTAAGGGCAAGTTCGCCCCGGGAGAGACGTTCTAATAAAAACTGCCGGAGACAAGCCCCGGCAGAGTGAAGTTTTGTGCTATTCGTGTTCTCGTCAGGAGGCGCAGAGCGCCCCGATCAGCCAGCCTGCCTCGGCCCGGACCTGCCTTGCCTCATGCCGCGCCCGCTCATCACGCTCCTTCTGAAGCGCGTCTCTCAGGCGTGTCTCAAGGGACTTGCGCCGCTTTACATCAGTCTCCGTCAGCAGATACTCATGCCCACACACCGGGCACTCCATCGCGGATTGTTGATCTCGGCGAGGGGTCTCGTAAATGTGCGAAACCGCAATACTGGAGCCGCAGCATTTGCATCCTTTCGTCCTGGACTTGCCCGACTTGGTCCGGCGAATCACGTCAACCTCGAAGGTTTGGCGGGCACTCTCCAACTCCTTGCGCTTAGTGACCAAGACACGCCCCTTCGGGGAGTCCTCGAACAGTTCGGGCCAGTCGCCGTAGCGAACGGCCAGCACCGGACCCCATTTCTCGACGCTCTCTTCGAGCCAGCGAATCGCCGCGCTCTCAGTCGAGAATGCCTGACCTGTGAAAACCAGGCCATTATTGGTGGTGAGCGTCCCGTTGTACCCATCATTTCCGTACTCGAACCGCAGTTCTTCGATCCGTTCAGCAAACCACGTCGCCAGAGCTTCCTTGGTCATAGGCTTGACAGCCTCTGTAATGAAATATGCTCCCATTTCTCGTTCCTCTTGTTTAGGCTATTGCCTATCCCCCTCTATATAGCGACTGCGCTGGCGCCACCGCCTTTACAGATGTAAATACTAACGCTATACTGTACACATCGTCAAGAAATGATCGATTTAAATGCTCAATTACAAGCACAACCCTCAGAAGCGTCCAGTTTGCCGAGAGTTAACGGACGACCAGTGCGAGCAGGTGCGTCGATTGACCCGGGAAACGGTGCAGAAAGCCGCCCAAATCCTCGGCTGTCTGCTTCCAAACATCCCGGTATATTTTGACCTGAAAGGGCGTGGAGCGGGCATGTATTGTCATCGCATCAGGCCTGAGCGTCGCTGCTGGATACGCTATAACCCGCAGGTGTTCGCCGCCGACTTTGCCCATCATTGCGCCGACACCGTGCCGCACGAAGTAGCTCATTATGTGACGCGGATGCTGTATCCGACTGCCAAGGGGCATGGGCGGGAGTGGAAACGGATTGCGCGCCTGCTGGGGGCTACGCCCAAAGCGACCGGGATGTATTCCTTAGAGGGTGTTGAGGTGCGCCGGCAGCGCCGCCACGCGTACGTCTGTGACTGCCAAGCACACCAATTGACGACCGTGCGGCATCACCGCGCACAGAAGGGGGCGCGCTTCGTTTGCCGTAAGTGCCGCGGAGTGTTGCGGCCGGCGGCGGAGGCCGCGGACTAAAAGACCCCGCCGCAAGGACGGGGTCATGAATGGTTAGCTATTCAATTCACTCAATGGGATGCGGCTGGTTTGTATCCGTACCGTCGTATTCTTGAGCAGTCCTTCCCACCAAAACTCTTGGGCAGCAACCACAAGCCGATGGGTATCGATACGCGGCGCCTCTTCGCGCAGGCCGTAATAGTCTGGCGTATAGTCGTAGTCCTCGATGCAGGCGCAGTTGAGATCAACCGCAGCTGCTGCAAGGCGCCGAATACGTGCAATCAAGCCTGCGGACAGTGAGGCAGTCGCTTTTACGGGTTCGTTCAGCCCGTCCTCATCGCTCATGGTGTCGACAGTGAGAGCAAAGAACTGCTCCCCAGGTACAGTCGATACGACGCGCAAGACCTCCCCGACATCGTTCACCCAGACGCCTGGACAGTCTTCCTTTGCCGTATAGCTCTTAAGATCAGCTGCGCTGAACTTGAGCGTCCTCAGCGGGCGGCGGTCGGCATTTGGATCCAGTCCCGGGTCTTTCAGAAGGATCTCATCGCCCTGCGAACCAACTTTATAGAAATCGCCTTCGAAAACGACGAGTATGGCGGCCAACATCTGTTGCTTCAGTTCTGACATACAATTTCCTCTATGATGTGAGTAGCCTCGCCTTCGTATAGCGACCTTGTGGCTAAATACAGGGTAGTCCGGTCCCTATACGGGAAATGAATACCTCTCTTCTGGACACTCGGCGAGACCCCCTGCTGACGCCAACGGCCTGGCTGGCGCTGGTGCTGCTGCTGGCGGTCGCCAACCTGTTTGATGTCGTGGGTACGCAGCAGGCGATGGCTCGGGGTATCCCAGAAGCCAATCCAGTAGCCTTGTGGCTTATCATCAATGCGGGCTTCTCAGGGTTGCTGCTGCTCAAGCTGATCTTCGCGACCCTACTGACCTGCGGCGCGCGCGCCTGCCGAGGTCCGGTGATGGACTCCTTGTTACTGCTCGTCTGCCTGAGCTACACGGCGCTCGCCGGCTTACATCTGGTGTATTTAGTAACCGTTTGATTTGCCAATAAATACCAATATCGAAGCATTCTCTTGATTGAAACGGTCACGCCACAGATGCTACACTAACACTCCGTTGATTTGTTGCCAAGTCTACGGATGCCCTTTTCGGAGTTTTTCATGTCTGCTCAACCTACCCCCTCTTTGACCGTCTCCGGCCGCGAACACTGGCGTGCTGAACGGCAGGCCTTCGCTCGCCTGCTGGGTCGCTGGGAAGATTTCTTTGCCTGGCTAGGGGGGCAAGAGGGGTTTGACAGCGAGCCGATGAAGGCGCACAGCGACGGGGGGCTGGATGCCGAGTTGGATTTCTGCCCCGTCCACAGCGGAGATTCTGGCGAGGCGTGGCATTTCTTTGAGGATGCTTGGCTCAACGGCGGCTCGGTTTGTAACACCTGCGGCCCCTTCAGTCACGGGATCGCGCTGCTGAACCAGGTTTACGACCCGGAACAAGTGTTTGCATGGGTAGAGCGCTATGTTCAGGAGCGCCGGTTACCCGATCTGCCGGAGAAAGCGCCACAGCGACTATGGGCCTGGCATACCGCCAATCACGCTGCGACGGTGGTTCAATACCTGCGTAATCGTGGCATTCCGATCTCACAAGACAGTCTGCCGATGGCGGTGCGTGGTGCACACGACTTCAAGGTCTGGGGGCCAAAAGGCGAGGATTATGGTAGGCGGCCGGTGGCGCTTACGTTGATTCGCAACAGCGAAGGGGTGCCTGTCACCTATCAGATGATCGTGCTCACGGCTGACCGCCAAAAGGCGAAGGACATCCCCAAGGATCACGTCAAGCGCACGGCAGGCCTTGGCGAGCGCCGTGCGCTGTCGGGCGGCTACGCTGACCTGGGGGCGACCCAGGGTTCTGTGCTGATCGTGCTCGAGGGCATGGAGACCGGGTTGGCGGTGCGGCATGCGTTTCGCAGTATTGGGCTGGACCCTATGATTCGCGCCACGTTGGGCGGCGGCGCGGCCACGCAACTGGCGCAAAACGTGCCGGAGGGCGTTACTTGCGTGCTGGTGGGCTCCGACGCCGACATGTTTCAACCTTTTTTCAAGCAAGCCGCACGGCGTGGCGGCCCCTTACTGGAGGGGGCGCATCAAGTGCTGGTAGCGGTGCCGGAAGCCAAGGGGAATCCGAGACGAGATTTTCTGGATGTATTGGTCGAAGAGGGGGTTGATGCGATATTGGAGTCCTTTGCGGCTGCTGTGCCGGTGACGGAGCAGGCCCTGTATTGTCCTGAGCCGACATCCGCTTTGCGCGAGCGCCCCCGTCGGTACGGCGTATCGTCGGCCAAGGAAGTTGATCTGCGGCAGCTTACGCCAACGGAGCTGTATGCCTCTTTGGATGAAGCCCTGTTCATCAAGCTTCCGCGTAACTGGGCCATCCAGAACGGCCAGGTGGTGGGGGTTTATCGCGGGAGCGTCCGTGTGCCGCCGCCCGAGGAACTGGCGACGCTACTGGAATCGCGTCGCGTGTTCTTGACGAAACAGGGATATCAGCCACTATCCTTGGAGTTGGTGCGCAAGTGGTGGGCGCGCCCCTCGCTGCATCGAAATATCGAAAAGCAGCTGACTGCCGAGGGCAAAATCATCGCCCGGATCATCGCCCGTCCAGTCCTGGTGCCAGTCGCTGAGCCTGAGCGCATCGACGGGGCGCTCAGTTTGCGCGCCGTGGAGACCAGCGGTGTCGACACGCCAACCGGGCTGGGCTTGAGTCTGGCTAGCAGCGAAGAGGTGCTGTGGGTCAGTTCGGAGGTTTTGACGCAACCTCAAGCGCAGCAGCTGTTTGAGCAGATCATGCAGAAGCTGTTCGGGCGTCTCGTCTTTGCCGAGGGGGCTGCGAGCATTGCCGCCGCCGCGTTGTTTGCGCCGCTGCTTCGCGAATGCGCAGCAACTCCGCTGTTCGTGTGCGATGCGCCGCTGCCGATCGCCGGGCAGGCCACTCTGGGCGAAGCCCTGATCAGCCCGTGGGGGCCATGGCCGGTAGTTGCCTATGAGGCAGGGGGGTTGCATGCGCAACTGAGCGCGGCACTTAAGGATACTCCGGATGGCGTACTGATCGACGGGGCGCGGACGGAAGACCTGTTGGCGGTGACCGACTATGCTTTGACCCGCTTTGCGGATGCGCCGCATCGCCGTAGCGTGATGGTGCTGGACGGTGAGCAGCTGGTGTTAAACGACGGACTCAAGGCCCGCAGCCTGACGATCCGCGCCGCGGATGGGTGGTCGCGACGGCTGCGTGCGGGAGTAGGGGGCAGTTATCGTCGCGCCCTTTACCAGATTGCTCGTAGCTGGCTGGCGCACGCTGAACCGTACACAGGGGTGCCACGCTGGCCTTTGTCGGGGTTTGCTGACTGGAGCCGGTTGAGCAGCGCGCTGCTGGACTACCTGCGCTTCCCGGAAGACCCGACGGGCTGAATTTCAAAGAACCCGAGGGTCGACACATGACAAGCAAGCCTGAGACTCAGCACCCGACGCCAAAGGCGTACTTTATCTTCCGGGAAGATCTGGCGCTGCCTGCGCCCAAGCTGGCGGTGCAAGTCGGTCACGGCGTGGACCGGATCTGGCAAAATGCCGCGTGCGACATTGAGGCGTTTGCCGCTTGGCTTGATCGCAGCCAAGGAGATCGGCGCAAGGTCCTGCTGCGAATAAAGGGGGAGTCGCAACTGCTCAAGCTGCGCGAGGAGCTTGATGCTGAGGGGTTTATCAGCTTCGAAATCGTGGATTCAGGGTATAATCTGGTGGCCCCTGGCACGGTGACCGGATTGGTACTGTTTCCGACTGCCCGGACATGCAGGCAATTGAAGCGTTTGCAGGCGTTACGCTGAAGGCCGGTAACTCAGAAGCCCTTCAGCTTGTCTCGATACTCCGCAATGACCTCATAGTCGTTGTCCCCGGACTCCGCCGGAAATTCCAGAGGGACGGAGGACTCCGTGGCGCACATCTCGATGTATTCTCGCTCGAGGATATCTACCTGCACCTCATCAACGGTCTCGATGTCGACAACCACCCCAGAGTCCGGATCCACCAAAGCCCGGCTGCGCACCTCGTCGACCAGTTAGCGAATCCCTTGATCCGGGCTATCACCTCCAGCGCTTGCTGGTGCTTGAGTGTTACGCCTATTTCCTTCAGGTAGGCGTGTAACAGTTTTGCCGCGGATTGCGGCGTCGGCTTGCGTACCATAATAACCTCCAAACATGCGCGCAGGGCGCAAGATCAGCAAGGATGTCCTCATTTCCGGCAGTCGCGCCCCGCTCATGTCAGGGGTTGAATGCATCAATTGCTCTCACTTCGCACTTCGCCACACCGGGAACCCCGGCGAGGACGGCAGGCGACGAAGGGCCTACGACAGATAGCGAATGCGGAACCTGCGCCGAATTCGCTATACACGGGACTCTTCTCCCGAAACCCTTGCAGGAGGGGTTTATGCGTACGTTTGTTGTGCATTACTATTTCTGTGGTGCGAAGGGGGGCCAAGTCCATCGGTGGTGCCGGATTCGCTTGGAGGACCAACCGCGCGGTGAGGATGAGTCCCGTCTGCGGGCTGCGGTACGGGCACAGGCCGATGGTGGTTCGGCGATACTGAAGGACTACAAAGAACTGTAAAGATTCGCTATATCTATCGTAGGGCAATCTCAAGAGGAGAATTAAATGCCAAATTGGTGTAGCAATATTATGATGGTCAGTGGCCCTCGCGATGAGGTCCTGAGATTCCAGCAGGCCGCAGTCGGCGAGTGCAATGGCCAGCGACTACCGCTGTCCTTTAATGCGCTAGACCCGCAGGCAGCACTCGAGTATTTCGAGCGCGAACTCCCGGGGTATCCGGTTCTCGGCCGGCAATATATCGCCAATCGCGAAAAATATGGATCTCCAACCTGGTACGAGTGGTGTATCGGGCGCTGGGGTACCGGAATGGATCCGGACGACGATACGGACTGTGGTTTTAGCGAGGGCGTCAAGACCGCGCAGTTGCGCTATTCTTTCAGTACCGCTTGGGCTGCGCCGCTGAGATGGCTTGCACTGGTCGCCGCGGACTGGCCGAGTCTCGGGTTTTCGTTGGAGTGGGTTGAGCCTAGCATGGATGCTGCCGGGCGTAGCGATTTCGCCGCAGGCAGCCTTGTCTATGAAAAGAACCTCAAGACGCTGGACTCATTCTACGAAGATCTCGGGGATGATGATCGAGAGCTAAGCTACGAAGCGGTGTCCGAGTCTCTGGCTCCGTGACTTTTCGTACCCCCTGATTCCAGGGGGTATTTTTATTTCCTTCCAGGCTTGAGTCTCACCTGTTCTGATGCTACACTGATCTCAGTTTGAGTACTAACGAGGGTTCAGGTCATGCGCAGGACGCAACGCTATCGGGTCTACTACCGGATTGCCAACAGCAGCGGCTTCACCTACGAAAGCGGCGATTACCTGCTGCCGCAGATTCGGGACGCCGCCTCCCTGGGTCTTGCTGAGACTGAATTGAGCCGGCTTGTCTGTTTGAGCACGGACCTGCCCTCCCAGGTACGCATCAACGATTACGAACCCTTAGCCGCCTGACCGCAGCGTTTACTACCGAGGCCCATTATGGAACCGCAACAGACCCCTTCACTCAACACCCAAGCCCTGCGGCAGTCGCTGGAGGCTCACAGTCAAGCCGAAGGCAGTGACGCATCGCCCTTGAGCTTCTATATCCCGGCCTTGGATCAGAATTTCCAGTTGATCCCCAGTTACGATGGCGTGGATCTGCATCTGGAAGCCGAGCCTGGTGACACGCTCGGCTGGTTCTGTGGGCTGACCCCGGCACAGTATTCCGGACTGCAAGGTCTGGCGATCCAGATTTTAGGTTGGATTCGTCCGGCGCTGGTCACGGAGCAGCACGACCTCATCACGGAATTCAGTGAGTTAGCCGAGTCCCTGCTGGGCGACTTGGCTGCCCGACGCTTTCGCTGGGAACCGTTCATCGCCAAATTGGAACGGCTGGCGGAACGGCACAGTGGCCCGGCGTCGGGGCTGCTGTTGCACGCAAAGCGGCTACAGTCTTTGCCGCCCGCCTAATCGTATCCTCAGCAGAGGGGTTGCTGGAAGGCAGCCCCTCCGCTATTCGTCGTCCAGGGATCTATACATCTAGACCCTTGCCGACACAGCCATGCCTTTCTATGTCTTCCTCCCCGCCTGATTGCACTTCCCCTGGCCTGCTGGATTCCTTGCTGGACGGGCTGGATCGTCCGCCACCCTTACCGCAAAGGGCGGATACAGAGCCGGCAACCTCATTGAGGCGACACGAAGCTAATGCTATACTGAAAGAAGAACAAACGAAGCCCCTGGAAGCCTCAAAGATGCAAGGATTATTGCAGATCGATTGCCCGGAATTCAGTCAGTGGTCCCTCCCTGATGAATCTCGAATTCTGTCTCTGGCCCAAGCCCCCTGGAAGGTGGTGGATGTCGAAACCACCGGACTGACGCTCGCCTCCGAAGAGGTGCGGCTGAGCAACAAAGAACTCAAGGCAGGAGATAACGCCGGGCTGCGGCTGCGGATCGTAACGGCACAGTGGTGGGATAACGGTCCCCAGCTGGCCGCCTTCGATCTTGATCAGGTGCGTCGCTGGCACGGTGGTGCATCTGCGGTATCTCACATTTGCGAAGCCGCCTTAAGTGGCTGTTTTGTCGGTCACAATGCGGGGTTTGACTTGGGCTGGCTCACCCAGCACTCAAAGCAACGCCCAAGCCTGGTGCTTGACACCTTGCTGCTGGCGCGTCTGCTGCGCCCCGATGTGCCGCTGTTGCTGGCCGATATAATCGACCGCGGCCGCAAACCTCAGGAACGCCATTTCTACTACAACGAGGCCCGCACCATCTTTTTGAAGAAAGGGGCCGGCACTTGGACCTTGGAGACCTTGGCCGCCGTGCTGCTTGATGAGCAGATGGACAAGGGCTACCAAAAGCCGCGCCACTGGACGCGTTCGGTCTTGTCGGAGGAGCACTACAAGTATGCGACTTCTGATGTCCTCATCACCTATCGCCTCGTTTGTGCCTTGTTCGGGCTTGACGAAGGCGATGATCTTGTGGCGGCGTACCATGCGAAGGCCAAAGAACGGCCCGACCTGAAGGTGGTTGAGCCTCAGGTCTTGGATGTCTTAAGGATTCGTGAGAAAGGGATTCCGGTTAACCGAGGCACGGCCCGCCAATACGCCGAAAAGCGCTTCGCTGATGCGGTGGATGAGGCCGCGAAGATGGCCGCTCTTGAGCCGTCCCTCGCCATCCATCAGACTGCCCTTGCAGACCCCCTTACGGGCCTGAGTCAAGAACTCAAAGCTGCCATCGCGCAGGCATTCCTGTCGCGCGACGTCCCGTTGCGCTATACCGATAAAGCTGGCGAACCGCAGGTTGGCGAAAAAGACCTGCGTCTGGCCGGCGCTGAGCGTATCCCTGCGGCCAAGCCTCTGTTTGACGTCTGGGTGGGACTCAACAAGGCCCAGAAGGCAGGCAACATGGCTTTGGATGTGGCGGCCTTTGCGGAACGCTCACCGGATGGGCGAGTACACCCGATTCTCTCGCACGGCCCGGTAACCGGACGCCTGTCCTCGTCCGAACCGAATTCTCAGCAGTTCCCCGGCGACCCCTTGTTCCGAGCGATCGTGGAGGCGACCGTCGGTCATAAGATTGCGGCCAGCGACTACTCGGCGCTTGATGTGCGTGTGGGGGCGGCCATCGCCATTCGTGCACAACGCGAAATCATGCAGCATTTTGCGGCCGGCACACTGCCTTCATTCCACCACCGGGAAGGCTCCGTTGATGTCCGGGTGGACTTGCAGGAGATCATACGGAAGTCCCTGAACAATGACCCGGCACGGGTGCGCGTCCACGCCGTACGGCGCGAGCAGGAGCTGGGGGAGCAGATCCGGACGGCGGCCGACAACCGCCAGTGGCGCTTGCGCGAAGTCTTGATGCTCTATCGGTCCGCGGTACGGCTGGGGCGCCGCTTGGCCGAAGTCATGGCGGAAGCCCGCAAGCTCAATGAGCCGGAATGGAGTGCGCTGCGGGAAGCCTTCCGTCTCGATCTCGACATCCACACCTACACCGCCTTGAAGATGACCGGCAAGGACCCGGAGAGGCTTTTCGCGGGGCTTGACAAGGAAGGCATTGCCGCCTTGCAGGAGGTCTTGAAGGAAGAATTGGGAGAGGTGCGCAAATCCGGCAAGGTTGCCAACCTGGGGCTGCTCTACGGCATGATGGTTGCCGGCTTCTGTGATTACGCCAACAAGCAGTTCAATATGGGGTGGGATTACGCATTCGCCGAACAGGTGCGCAATCAGTGGCTGGATGCCTATCCGGAGGTGGACCTCTGGCACTGCTGGACGGCGCTCACCCCGGGTGGCAAGGTCTGGGTGCCTGAGCCGGGTAAGCACGGCAATGTCCCTAAGGACTGGTTTACCGTGGAAACCTTGGGTGGTCGTCGGTTGATCGCGTTTGGGTTGAATGCGGCGCTAGCCTTCCCGGACCAGGGGACCGGCGCCGACATTATTGGACGGGCACTGGAGTTGTTGCGCAAAGAGCATCCAACCGTGTTCGACTGCTGCATCAACCAAGTGCACGACGAGCTGGTGTTCGAGTTGCCGGATGCGAAGGCGAAAAGCTACGGAGAGATCATTGCCGAGGTGATGAGCCAGGCAGGCAATCACTTCTGCATGCCTTATGGCGTGCCGATCAATGCGTCCTGTCTGATTGGGGATGTGTGGCTGAAGGATTGAGGGTGGGTGACAGGTGTCGCCACGGATCGGGTCCGAAACAAGGCTCTACTAAAGCGGCCTGCGCCGGCCCTCAGGCGCCTAGGTTGCGCCGCCGGGCCACCACCACCATGCCGACCAGACCGCTGCCAAACAGCCAAGCAGCTGGAGGGACCGCTACCGTGGTCAGTTCGACCGTCACGCCCCCTGAGTGCAGGGTCGTGGTGGTGATTGGTTGGCCAGGGAGCACCTCGGTGGAAAAGCTCAGAGTGATGCCGCCAACCACTTCCTCTTGGGCCAGGTAGTGGTTCGCCAGCTCCGGGGCGAGCAGCCCGCTGAAGGTGGTTCCGAGCATCTCGATCTTGTAGAGGCCGCCGCCGAGACTGAAAACGGATACGTTATCGAGCGTCCCCGACAGCAAGGTGCCGTCTGCAATCAAATCCCCATCGAGGTCTAGCTGCCCAGAGACGGTAATCTGCCCTCCGCCAGCGAAATTCCAGGAGTTCGCTGTAGAGCCGAGGTAGTCGCCGGTCTCGAAGGATACGGTGCAGTTGAGGCAAGTCTGCACCTCTCCAGCATGTGCCGCAGTACCTGTACTCACGAAATTGGCCAACGCGATATCGACACCTGTCAAAGGTGCGCTGCCGCCTGCCCAACTTACCTGCCCTTGGTAGGGGAAGGCCGTACCGAAATCCAGAATCGGCGTGGCTTGGGCATTGACGGACAGGGTCAGCAGGGCCGCCAATGACGCGGAAAGTACTGTACGCACGAGGTCTATCCTCTTAGGTTTTGGCCCTCGGGCGCAACCGGGGCGGTCAAGTTCAATGGTTAATAGGGGGCGCAAGAAGGACGGTTTTGGCAAAGAACTGACCACCAAACTCCTTGACATTGGTCTACATATAGCGACAACCAGGACGTTTTCGGATTTCGGACAGTCGGGTGGCGGGGTCAGAAGTCGAGGGCGGTATCCAGCACCGGATCACAGGGCCAGCTGAGGGTGTGGATCCATAAATCCGGGGGTACAAGGATGTTCACGGGTGCGTTGTAGATCGAATGATCCTTCGGCACGGTGTAGCCTGCATGCACCTTTTCGCCCGGACCGTAATGGGTGGCATGTCGGAGGTAACGAGCTACCGTAGCCCCGCCCAGCAGCCAAACCACTTGTTTGGGGTATTCGTAAGAGCAAAAGAAAAATTGATCCACTGGCTCCGCGCTTGCGTGGGCCGCGGTTACTTGAGCTGTGTAATACGGGCGCATTCCAACTTGGCGTTTGACGGTTTTCACCCCCACCGTACGGCCCGTTAGGGTAAAATCCGCCTTGCCGGCCGCCTCCAGTTCGTTGTGGTACTGAAGGTCAGTGATCTGCCCTCTGGCCCAGCGATCAAACAGAATTTCCCCTAAATCACCAACCCAGCGCTCATGGCCCTTGCGCTCGGCATACCGATTGCCATAGAGAGCGTCGCGCTCTTTGCGCTGCTGCTTGGCTGCCTGGATGTCCCTGTCGTGGACAGGCAACAGGATGTAATTCGACACGGTGATCGCTCCCGAGGGTGGAATCCCGGGGTATAGGGAACGAGGCGTCGATTGCGGGAGCGGTTGAGTAAACATAGATACCAGTGCTACACTGTTATATAATCTTAGCACAGGCACACCGATGAATACCACTGATCTGGGAAACCCCGCCTATCGCCGGCAATTGCTGGCGAGGCTGCGCCAGTACTACACCGGGCGCGCCCGTCCGAGGCCTCAATGGGGTCTGCGCGACGGGATGGACTTGGATCTGCTGCATCTGGGCTGGCTGCGGCTGGATGCGCACGATTACCATCGGCTCACCGATGCGGGCGTGGCGGCTTTGTGCGAGTTTCGTCAGGAGAACAAGCAGCGCCAGAATGCGCATGACGACTTGGCGGAGCGCCTCGCAGAGCACTTGCGCGGCAAGGGCCGCCTGGTCTGGCTGAACAAGGAACTAAAAACGGAAGGGGAGGGCGGGTCGTTGCGGGTGCGCCCGGACGTGTATTCGCTGCAAGGAACGCTCAATCCGGACAAGATCTGCCCGATGGTCCACGAGATCAAGATATCGCGCGCCGACTTCCAAGCCGATGTTCGCAAGACCGAAAAACGTGCCGGTTACCGAGCCTTATCCGACTATGTGCACTATGTCGCGCCGGAAGGGATGCTGGATCCTGGTGAAATCCCGGATGGCTGCGGCCTGCTGGTCGAGCGCAGCGATGGTCGCTTTTGGCAGCAAAAACGCGCCCGCAAAGCGCCCTCGACCCTACCCCCTTCGGTCTGGATGGCTCTATTGCTCAAACAATCGGAGCTGGAAGGCGACGAAACCTGAGACAGGTCGTTCGCTATACCTATCAGGCACACAAAGAGAGGGCCTAGTTATGACCGAAGTGTTTGATTTGCTCACCGGGACCGTACAGCGAGTGGATGCACCGCCGCGTGAGGCGGTACTCATGGCGCACGGTTACGCACAAGGCGATGCGCATCCGGAGAAGAATCTGGACCTGTATCAGGATCTGCTTGTTGACGGGGTCTATAGCATCGCTTGTGGTGATTTCTGCACGCTGAAGTCGCCGCGACTCTGACCGTCTCGGCCATCCCACGCTTAACTCATGCCGCCTCTTTGTGAGGCGGCTTTTCGTTGTGCTGAAGATCCTCGCTTCGGCCAAGGAAGGCCGGAAGCCCGGCTGACTTGAGTCATGCCAAACCGCTTTCGCAATCACTGCGCGGTTTGCGGGCGCTCAGCCGCCATTGACTCCTTCCGTTCCCGGCGACCGTTGACACAGCACGCACGCTACGGTATAAATATACACATGCAGCATCGCTGCATATCTCGATGTCGAAAACCAAGACATCACTACCGGAGGGAGTCCGGGATGTTATGCGCGTGGAGGCGTACAAACCCCTGAAACCATTG
>JACDJA010001766.1_pt1 | contig 17041 bp, 19 predicted proteins | sample 7449241 | NCBI WGS metagenome assembly JACDJA01 (sample SAMN14253289, study PRJNA609438) | sludge metagenome | isolation source: initial anaerobic sludge | collected 2018-12-20 | reverse complement strand
CTGAACGCTATAGTCAGGAAGTTCGGAGTCAACGGCACGTGTATTGGAACGCGCACTTTCATCAAGAACAGGACAACCTGAACGCAGCTCTGGCCTGGTCATTAACCGGGACGGAACCTCTGTTCGGGCTACGTCAGATAGCAGGGCTGATGGATCATTGGTGGTACAACGGCGCGAGGAAAGATCTCCCCTGGGCCGAACTCGCCCTGAGCAAGATAGAGGTTGCCCCACCTGATTTGCAGGCGGCCGTATTCAGGTCAGTGGCCACACTTTATCTTAATATTGGTGATACAGCAGGATCGGGGAAATTGCTTCGTCAGTCTGTGGATCTCTTCCAGCAACTCGGGGACGAGCGCAACGCCGCCTGGTCACTGATGGGCCTGAGCTTCCCCATCAGTGAGAACCCCGATGAAATTGAGGACTGCCTGGCCATCGCGCAACAGAGCGTGGCAACACTGCGCCGGTTCGGAGATAAACCGGGCATCGCCAGGGCGCTAACGGCTGTGGGCGAACTATGGCGCATGAAAGGCGATTACGAGGCGGCCAAGTCATGCTACACAGAAAGTCTTGTTCTTTCCCAGGAGACCGGGGAACGCATTCGACAGGCGGTTCAGTTCGGCAACCTGGGCTTTACTGCCTACCATCAAGGCCACTATCAAGCGGCCATCGAGTACATCCAGCAAGGCCTGGTCATTGTGGAGGAAATGGAGATTATCCCGGAAGTGCCTACCTGGCTTTACAGTCTGGCCGGCCCGGTTGCCGCACTGGGCTATCCCTTGCACGCGGCACGCTTGCTCGGCACGGCCGACTCCATACTAAATACCGTTGGCGTTGAATTGCAGCCGGCCGATCGGCATGATGTTCTGCCGATCATCGAGTCCGTCCGTCACATTTTAGGCGAGGCGGAGTATCAGCAAGCCTGGCAAGCCGGATATGAGTTGACACTCCAGCAGGCCATCGAATTTGCGCTTGGAATCGAATTGAGGGGGGCCGAGGGCAAGGAATGAGCGTATTCTGCACCGTCAGTTCGGGTGTTCCATGCGAAAAGAGCAACACACGATCGAGCATTCAACCCAAATCAACGCTTCGGCCGAAACCGTCCGGCAACACATCACCGAAGTGGACATCGCCTCGTTTCACCATCCGGCGTACTTCTCCCTTTTAGGCATCCCGAAGCCGCTCCGGGCCGAGATCGATGAGCCGGGCGTTGGCGGCGCGCGAACCGCGTTCTTCTCCAGTCGGCGCCGCTTCACCCAGAAGATCACCGAATGGCGGCCGTTTGAGCGCTACGCCTTCACCAAGTCGGCGACTTCGCCGTGGCGCCGGCAGGGGCAGTTGGTGCTATAGTTGATTGCAGGTAAAATGAAAGTTGAGGTATGAGACACCGCTCTTTGGAGACAGGTCATGATTGTTGCCGACAAAATTCACCAGCGTGTACGAAAACTGCCCGCGCCGCTTCAAGCACAAGTCCTTGATTTTGTTGATTTTCTTCTCTCAAGGACAAAGACGGAAACGCCGGACGAGGAAAGCGATATCGCCTGGAGGGGCCTCTCGCTTTCCATGGCCTTGCAGGGAATGGAAGATGAACCCATGCCCGAATACACAATTGCTGACTTAAAGGTCGTTTTCTCGTGATCATACCTGGTCAGGTTGTCCTGTTCCGATTTCCACAGACCGATCTTGAGCAGGGCAAACTACGCCCGGCACTCGTTATCGCCGGTTTGCCGGGAGAATTTGACGACTGGTTAATCTGCATGATCTCCACGCAGACACGTCATTATCTGGGCGGATTTGATGAACTGGTTGATGAAGGAGACAATGACCATCTACGGTCGGGATTAAAGGCGATTAGTGTCATCCGTGTCGGGCGATTGGCCGTCGTCAACGCTGGTCAATTGCTTGGCACAATTGGCGAAATCGACGCCGAACGCCTGGAGCGAATCAAGACGAATCTCGCTAATTGGTTAAAGTGAGGTTCACCCCACAGCAAGGTCATGGGACTATTATTGCAACAACGGGTGTGGCAGCCGGGATCGACGACATGGGCACCCTCACGCTCGTCAATCTCATCGTTGATGGATTTACAAATTATTGGGTGCGACATTATCATCCACCCCGCCACGAAGCCACCACCGCCCCACCGGCGATGAGCCCCGTGGCCGCCGCCAGCGCCCACGTCGGCTCGGCCAGACCCAGCGCCACCAGCAGCGCCGTGGAGAGCAGCGGGATGGAGTAGGCCAGCGCACCCAGCATCTGGATGTTGCCGCGCTTCACGCCGTGGTCCCAGGCATAGAACGCCGCCCCCACCGGCCCCAGCCCCAGCGCCAGCACGGCCAGCCACTCGCCGCCCGACGGCCGCACTGTCTCCTCCAGCGCCAGATGGCAGAGCAGCGCCAGCACGGCCGTGGCCCCGCAAAACGCGCCGACGGCGCTGGTGGGCACGCCCCGCGCCCGCCGCGACAGAACGGAGTAGCTCGCCCAGATGACCCCGGCGGCCACGGCGAATAGATAGCCGACGACATATTGCGGATCGACGCGGACCCCCTGCCCGCGGGTGACGAGGAGCGCCGCCCCGGCGAAGCCCATCAAGGCCCCGGCCACCTGGCGGCCGCGCAGCCGCTCCCCCGGCAGAAACCCGGCAAAGACCACGATCAGGAGCGGCCACAGGTAGTTGATCAGCCCGGCCTCCACCGGCGGAGCCAGGCGCATGGCCGTGAAGTAGGCGAAGTGGTAGCCGAACAGGCCAAAGAGGCCCAGCACCCACGCCGCCGCCGGCAGCCGGAGCCACGATTCCACGCTCCCGCCGCCCCGCGCCTCCCGTGCCCGATAGACCAGGCCGATCAGGAACGCGGGCGTGAAGGCCATGGCCAGCAGCTGGAAGGGGGGCACGTCGCCGCTCAGCGTCGTCAGCGCCGCCAGCGTGGCCCACATCAGGATGGCCGCCGCGCCCACCAGCGTGCCGCGACGCGCGGCGGCCGGGGCGTCGCCGGGCGCGTGTTCAGTCGATTGGGGGGTTGTCATGCGGCCGGATTATGCCCGTCCGCGGCCGCGCGCGCACCCTGTTTTGCCCGATCCGCCCGGGAAAATTCCACCAATCGGCGCGCGCCGGATTTGTTTATTTTTGCCTCTGGATTTTCCGCCACCCTTTCTGCTACAATGCAACCAGGTGGGAGGGAAGGAACCGTGAAAAACAAACTGCTCACCGGGGCAGGGGTTTTGGCCCTTGCTGTTTTGTTCGTCTTGCCGTCTCGTCCGGCGGTCGCCGATCTGTTTGAATGGTTGCAACTTGGCCGATTGGGAGAGAACACCGGGCCGCAACCCTACGTCAGCGCCATCGCCGCGCATCCCACCGATCCCGACCTCCTCTACGCCGGTTCATTGCTCACCACCGACTCGGCCGCCCTGATCTATCGCAGCGACGACGCGGGCGAGAGCTGGACGGCCGCGGCCGCGGGGCTGCCCGACGACTTGCCCACCTTCGCCGGGGTCAACGACCTGCTCCTGCTGCCGGGCACGGAGGGCGCGGGCGACACGCTGCTGGCGGGGCTGGACGTGGCCGGGGTGTGGCGCAGCGACGACGCGGGGGGAATCTGGCAATCGGCCGCCGACGGCAGCCTTGACGACGACGACTCGGTGCTTGCGCTGGCCGCGAGCGAGGCGACCCTCTTCGCCCTCACGTCCACCGGCGTGCATCGCGCCCCGGCGGGCGGCGGCGAATGGGAGCAACTCGACGACGGCCTGCCCGACGCCGGCGACGTCTTCTACTTCGACCTGGCCGCCGACCCCACCACCCCGGGCGTGCTCTATGCGGCCACGGCTCCCACCGGCCTCTTTCGCACGGCCGACAACGGCGACACGTGGTATCCGGCCAACGGCGACCTGCCCGGCGCGGCCTATAACCTGCGCGAGGTGTCCATCAGCCCGCTGACGGGCGAGGTGTTCGTGGCCATGCGCGGCACGGGGCTGTTTCGCAGCGCCGACGGCGGCCGGACGTGGCTGGCGTCCTATGAGGGCATCACCTATCACACCACCCTCTTCGGCATGGTCGGCGCGCCTGTCCTCTGCTACACCGATCCCAACATCGCCTACACGTTCAACAGCGACGGCATCTTCCGCAGCGAGGACGGCGGCCGCACCTGGTCGCCCCATGCCGAGGGACTGACGGGCACGGAGACGATCAGCACCCTGTCCTTCAATCCCGCGCGCCCGCACACCATCTACGCCGGGACGTCGATCTCCGGCGTGTGGAAGCTGACGCGACCCAGCGGCGGGCAGTATTTTCTGCCGATAGTTCGCTGAGGCGAGCGGCGAGCAACCCGGGGCAACCGCATACTTCTCTTCGCCAACTGCTCATCGACTCCCCCCTTCCGTCCGCTCAATCCCACGAGACACGCCCGGACAAGGTGCGCGCCGCCCTGACCTTGCTCTCGTTCCACGCGCCGGCCGCCCCGGCGTGGCAGATCGGCAGGCTCAGAGGAGGAGCGTCCCGTTCGAGGAGGCTCTTGGGGAGATGATAGCGTATGAAGGAATCGTTTTGAGCTTGACAAGTGAAATGAAAACGCTATTATATTAGACATGTCTAAATAGTTAATTAGGAATACAAAATGATCCCCTTTCACATGCTTCTGCAACACAGTCTGTTTTATGGGGCGATTCTCAGCATCGCCATGACCGCGCTTATCCTGGGAAGCCTCTACTGGCGGCCGATGATCTGGATCGGCGACGCGCCTGCGGAGATACGGGCCGTCGCCCCACCGATGAGCGAATCCGATCGGCGCGCCAAGCGCCTGGCAGGTTTGGTGATGTTGGGAATATTCCTGGCTGTTCTGGTCGCTTCTGTTCTGGGCCTGCGAGGGTTGGCCGCCGGACAGCCGTCATTCGCGGACGTAGCTCTGTCAACGTTCATCGTCTTCATGACCTTCAACGTCGTTGATTTGCTGATCATCGACTGGCTACTGGTGGTAACCGTGCGTCCGAGTTTCGTCATGATCCCCGGCACGGAGGGGATGGACGCTTATGGGGACTACGGCTTTCACTTTCACGCATTCCTCAAGGGGACGGCGGGGGGAGTCGTGTTGGCTCTGATCGTCGGGGCGGTTGCGGTGTTGCTGCTGTGATCATTACAGACCTGTCAGGATTGATCCAACACCCCGGGTGACCCGGAATGCTGTGGGCCGTGTGGGAAAGGGTGTCGGTGAGCGGCTTATCGGCCGGCGTCCTGCACCGAAACTACACCAAAATGGTTGTCGTCGGCGGCGCGCCGCCGGCGCTAAAATAAGGATTGGTTGAGTTTCACTCAAACCTTATTTTGGCGGTGCGTGGCCGGCGCTAAAATAAGGGCTGGTTGAGTTTCACTCAAACGTCAAACCATATCACCAAGGAGTATTTCAAATCATGACCGAACCAACAGCAACAGCCTATCACCTCGTCGCCGTCGAATTCGCCGGGCAGGACCGCGCTAAGCAGGTCGTCGACCTCGTGCGCAGCGAACGGCGCGGGGGCGATTACAAGGTGGCGGCATGGGCTGTCCTGGAAGTGGATAGCAAGGGCAAGAGCCACGTCACGCAGTCGGGCCACGGCAAGAAGGGCGCGGCCGTGGGCACGGGCACCGGCGTCGTGCTGGGTCTCATCGGCGGGCCGGTCGGGCTGCTGGCCTGGGCGCTGGGCGGCGCGCTGATCGGCGGGCTGGCGGGCAAACACATGGGCAATGTCTTCGACGCCAACCAGCTCAAGGCCATCGGCGCGGGCATGCTGCCCAACACCTCGGCCCTCGTGGTCATCATCGAGGACACGGGCATGGAGCGATTCGCGGCCGAGATGGGCGCGCCCGACGCGCAGATCGTCACAGTCTCCGTGGGCAGCCAACTCTCCGGCGAGCTGGAGCAGCTGGCGGCGATTGACCTGGGAGCGGAAGTGACCGAGGAAGCCGAAGTGACCGACGGAGCCGAAGCGGCCGAGACCGAAGCGCCGGCCGAATAAGCGGGCGGAGAGCATATAGAGTATGGAAACCGGGTTTTTTCGGAAAAAACCCGGTTTCCGGGCAAATATGGTACAATCCCGCTACGAATTGCTTCTACAGGAGGCGTGACATTGGATAAACTGGATCGCATCACGTTTAACCCGCAAGTCATGGGCGGCCGGGCCACCATCCGCGGCATGCGCGTCACCGTCTCGCTTATCCTTAACCTCGTCGCCAACGGGATGTCGGCCGAAGAAATCCTGATCGCCTATCCTTATCTGGAAGCGGAAGACATCCGGCAGTCGCTGCAATATGGCGCATGGCTGGCCGAGGAACAGGTCGATCTGTTGCCTGTAGCTTCATGAAGTTTCTCGCGGATATGGGTATCTCGCCCGATGTCGTAGCCCAACTACGAAATGATGAGGCAGGATGCGGCACTGACGTCCGGCGCAATTCTGTCGGTTACGGAGCGGCGGATTCGCGTGCGACGACTGCCGTTATAAATTTTGGCTGTTGTAGTGATGTGTCCCGGAACCGGGCGCGCCATGCCTCAACCGACTGCCCACTAATCGGGGCATGCGGTTATAATTGATTCATGGCGGCCCCAATCCTCGTCACCAAACTCTACATCCCCCCACCATCGCCGAAAGCAGTTCCCCGCCCGCGCCTGATCGAGCGGCTGGACGCGGGGCTTTCCGCAAGCCACAAACTGACCCTTGTCTCCGCCCCCGCCGGCTTCGGCAAGACGACGCTGGTCGGCGAGTGGGTGGCCGGTTGCGGCCGGCCGGTCGCCTGGCTGTCGCTGGACGAGGCGGATCACGATCCGGCCCGCTTTCTGACCTACCTCATCGCGGCGTTGCGGACGGTCGCCGCCGGCATTGGGGCTGGGGCGTCGGCCGCGCTCCAGTCGCCCCAGATGCCCGCCGCCGAATCGATTCTGACCGTCTTGCTCAATGAGATCGCCGCCATGCCGGAGCGCTTCATCCTGGTGCTCGATGACTACCACCTCATCGACTCCGAACCCATCGACCAGGCCGTCGCCTTTCTGCTGGAGCACCTGCCGCCGCCGATGCACCTGGCCATCGCCACCCGCGAGGACCCGTCGCTGCCGCTGGCCCGGCTGCGCGCCCGCGGCCAACTGACCGAACTGCGCGCCGCCGACCTGCAATTCACCGCCGCCGAAGCAGCCGAGTTTCTCAACCGGGTGATGGGCTTGAGCCTGAGCGACGACGACGTCGCCGCGCTCGAAGCCCGCACCGAGGGCTGGATCGCCGGGCTGCAACTGGCCGCGCTCTCGATGCAAGGCCGCGACGACGTCGCCGGTTTTATCGAGGCCTTTACCGGCAGCCACCGCTTTGTGCTCGATTATCTGGTCGAGGAAGTGGTGCAACAACAACCGGAAAGGATTCAGACTTTCCTGTTGCGGACATCCATTCTCAACCGCATGTGCGGCCCCCTGTGTGACGCCATTCTGCTCGACGCTTCTTCTTCCGGGCAGGAAACCCTTGATCGTCTCGAACACGCCAACCTGTTCATCGTCCCGCTGGACAGCGAACGGCGCTGGTATCGCTATCATCATTTGTTCGGCGATCTGCTGCGAAGACGTCTTGGCAACCCACCGGAGCTTGCCGGTTACCACCTGCGCGCCTGCGAGTGGCATGAGGCAAACGGCGGCCTGGCCGAAGCGTTTAACCATGCCCTGGCGGCCGGTGATTTTGAGCGCGCGGCGGGTCTGGCCGAGGCGGCCTGGCCGGAAATGGAGCGCAATTTCCAGACTACCGTCTGGCTTGGCTGGGTGGAAGAACTGCCCAATGCGGTTGTGGGTTCTCGACCCGGTTTGTGCGTCATGCTGGCTCGCGCCTGGACGGACGCCGGGGAAGTGGATAAGAGTGAAACGTGGCTGCAAAACGCCGAACGCGCTCTGGCGCGCGAGACGCTGACGGATAAATCAAAGACACTGCCGGCGACCATTGCCCTGATTCGCGGTGACAATGCCCAGAACGTTGGCGACCTGGCCGAGACGTTGCGATATACCGAACTGGCCCTCCAACTCGCTCCTGAGGAGGATATGTACCTCCACGCTCATGCCGCCATTACTCTGGGATTTACCCAATGGGCCACCGGCGACCTGGAAGCCTCCCTCCGCGCCCTGTACGCCTGGATGGAAGACATGGAGGAGATGGGCAACCGGGAATTTGCAATCGCCAGCGTATTCGCCATGGCCGATATGCTGGTGATATTGGGTCGCCTGGGCGAAGCCGACAAAGCCCTGCGGCAGGCTATCCGGAGGGCTGAAGCACAGGGGCCGGAAGCAGAAGCAGTCACCGCCCATCATCATCTGGGGCTGGCGCTACTGGCCCACGAACGGGGCGATGACGCCGCGGCCGCCCGGCATTTTGAATCGGCCGCCGAACTGGGCCGGCGCACGACCCTGATCGATTGGCATTACCGCTGGAACCTGGCCCAGGCCCGGCTCAAGGAATCGGCCGGAGAATGGGACGCGGCGCTCGACCTGCTCGACGAAGCCGGTCGGGTCTACGTCAAAAACCCGATTCCTATCCTGCGGCCGATCGAGGCTCACAAGGCGCGGATATACCTGAAACAGGGTCGGCCGGAAATAGCCGCATCCTGGGTGCGTTCGCGCGGCCTGGCGGCAAGTGACGAGGTGACCTACCCGGGCGAGTACGAACACCTCACCCTGGCGCGAGTACGATTGGCCGATGGGGATCTCACCGGGGTCGATGAACTGCTGCAACGCCTGCTGGCGGCGGCCGACGTGCAAAAGCGGATGGGCAGTCTCATCGAAATCCTGCTGACCCAGGCGCTGGTCCATCAGGCGCGGAACGACCTGCCCCAGGCCCTTGCCGTGCTGGAGCGCGCCCTGGCAACGGCCGAGCCGGAGGGGTACGTGCGCATCTTCGTGGATGAGGGGGATGCGATGCGCCGGTTGCTTTTGAAATTCAGATCAGCGATTGAGAAACAAACCGCTCATCCGCTGAAAGGCTACGCGGGCAAACTTCTGGCCGCCTTCCCGTCGCCGATAGAGACTGGTTCCCAATCCGCGATTACAAAACAGGGCGACGGTCTCATCGAACCGCTCACCAACCGCGAACTCGAAATCCTGCGTCTCATCGCCGAAGGACACTCCAACGCGGAGATCGGCCGGCGGCTATTCCTGGCTCTCAGCACGGTGAAGGGCCACAACCTGCGGATTTTCGGCAAACTGCAAGTCCAAAATCGCACCGAGGCCGTCGCCCGCGCCCGCGAGTTGGGTCTGCTCTAACCCCCAAAACAATACTCCAATCAATACTTTAGTCGCTATCCGGCAGCACCGCTCTGCCGGTATAGTGACGATCATGAAGCCAACGCCATCACAACCCATCGGCTATGAAATTCGGGTTATCGGCCATCTGCCCCCGGAGTGGGCCGAATGGTTCGAAGGCCTGGCCATCACGCCGGAAGAGAACGGCGACACGCTTTTGACCGGCCCGGTGGTTGATCAGGCCGCGTTGCATGGCTTGCTCAAAAAAGTGCGCGATCTGGGCCTGTCGCTGGTTTCGGTCTGCCCCGTTGAGGCCGAACCACCGGCCGCCCAATTGTAAGGAGATTTATGAACGTCAAGAGACTGTCCGTTGAATTTGTAACCGTGTTCGCGGTAGCCCTGGTGACGACGGCAATGGTGACATTGCTATGGAACATCGTCGGTCATGGAGCCGGTGTCATCGATTGGGAAACTTCGTTGTGCTTTGCGCTCATCTTCGGCGTCATCCTGACTTGGGTGAAGTCGCGGGAATAATTGCATACCACTATCGGGCGGGATCAATCCCGCCGCTGATATACCAAACCGGCTCAAGCCGGTTGCCGCCGCCGCCAAACCTGTTTCAACAGGTTTCGTATAACAGCAGCGGATTTGAATCCGCCCTATCCATATCATATCGTTCCAAAACAGGAGACAACATTGAACACAATTGCAACCCCCGCGAAAAAAATCGAAACGAAGACCATGCTCTCAACCCTGTGGGTCGTGGTCATGATTAACATGCTGAAGGCCGACATCCTGTCGCTCAACATCCCCGGCGCGGCGGAAGAGCTGGCCCGAACCGCCGGCAACACGCCGATCCCGCTGCTGATGCTGGGCGGGGCGGTCATGATGGAGCTTGCCATCCTGATGATCCTCCTGTCCCGCGTCCTGAAGTACGGGGTAAACCGTTGGGCCAACATCATTGTGAGCCTCATCACCATTGCTTTTGTTGTCGTCGGCGGGGCGTCCTACCCCCATTACCTGTTCATCGCAGCGGTGGAAGTAATCTGCCTGCTGCTGATCATCTGGTTCGCCTGGAGGTGGCGCAACCCGACTGAGGATTAAGTGCCCAGACCTGTCAGGTCTTGAATCTCATCACGTTTGTTCAGAAATGGAGCTAATCATGAAAACCTTGCAGAAGTCCGGCGGTTATGCCGCCCTGTACCTGGCAATTGCCTATCTCATCGGACTGTTTCTCTTCCTCGTCGTGCTGGACTACCCCGGCATCACCGACCCGGCCCAAAAGGTAGCCCTGCTCGTCGAGAAGCCGATGGTCATTTTTGCGACCAACCTGTTCATGTATGTGGTCTTCGGCGTTTTCCTCGTCGTGCTGTCGCTGGGGCTGTACGATTGGCTCAAGGCGGGCGCGCCGGGCCTCATGCAGACGGCGACCGCGCTGGGGATCATCTGGGCCGGCTCGCTGATTGCCAGCGGCATGGTCGCCAACGCCGGGATTGAGCCGACTGTCGCCCTTTATGCCACCGATCCGGCCCAGGCGGCGATTAGCTGGCAGGGCATCGAAACCGTGGCTGCCGGGCTGGGTAACGGCAACGGCGAAATTCTGGGCGGCCTGTTCACGCTGCTGGTCAGCCTGGCCGCGCTGCGGAGCGGCGCGCTGCCCAGGGTGCTGAATATCCTCGGCCTGCTGGTTGGGGCGGTGGGCATCCTCACCATTAACCCCGGCCTGACCGACCTGACGGGCGTGTTCGGCCTGGGCCAGATGGTCTGGTTCGTCTGGCTGGGGATCGTGCTGCTGCGCGACCGCGAAGCCACGGCCGCCGCCGGCAGCCGGCGCTCCGGCGAGCCGGCGGAGGAAACGAGCGGCGACGCGGCGGCCGCGACCGGGTAATCCCCAACCCGCCCCACCCAACCCATTGCAAAAAAGGGCAGGAGACACCAACCTGCCCTTTTTTTGCGAAAACCCCCTAACCCGCCTTATAATTGTTGCAATGGCGCAACAGGGCAAGGGTTAACCAGGCAACACCCGATACAGCCTAAATGGTGATGACGATGAGTGACAAGGCACTTGCAACAATAGAGCAGCGAAACGTGGACTTTTATGGCGACGAACTGACAGCAGCGCGAGGCGTCGACGGGCAAATTTACGTCTCAATTCGCCAGATGTGCGAGTCACTTGGTATCGATGATAACGGTCAACGACAGCGAATGCGGCGTCAGCCTGTATTAAGCGAAGGTATAGGGGTGTGTAAATTGCACACCCCTGGCGGTGTTCAGGATACATTCGTTCTGCGCGTCGATCTCGTCCCCCTCTGGCTCTCAGGCATCCGTACCTCGGCCGTCAGCGAAGGAATCCGCCCCAAACTCGAACGCTTCCAGCACGAGGCCGCCAAAGTCCTCTGGGAAGCCTTTCAGGCCGGCCGCCTCACCTCCGACCTCGACTTCGACGCCCTGCTGGCCCAGGATTCGCCCGAGGCCCAGGCCTACAAGATGGCCCAGGCCGTGCTGCAACTGGCCCGTAACCAGCTGCTCCTGCGCTCGCAACTGGTCGACCACGAGCAGCGGCTGGAGGCCATCGAATCCCAACTGGGCGACACCGGCCGCAACGTGACTCCCGACCAGGCCAGCCAGGTCAGCCAGGCAGTGAAGGCCGTGGCCCTGGCGCAGGGCAAGAAGACGGGCCGCAATGAGTTCGGCGCGGTCTATGGCGAACTCTACCGCAAGTTCGGCATCACCGGCTACAAGATGCTGCCCGCCCGCCGCTTCGACGAGGCCATGAAGTTCCTGACCGACTGGCACGAGAACCTGACCGGGACGCTGCCGTTCTAGGAAAGGGCGGCCGGTTATATGGTATAATGGCGCGAGAGGAGATGAGAAACCGGATGATCGCTTATAAACGAACCGTCACAATCCAGAATCCGCGCGAACTCGTCCTGAATGATTTGCCGTTTGAAGCAGGGCAGCGAGTAGAAGTTGTGCTGTTGGCAGAGGAATCACAGTCAGACGACGTGTTGTCTGAATTGCAGAAACTTCTCCGGGACACCCAGGCACTGCCCCCGGCCCGCACCATCACCGACGAAGAAATCATAGCCGAAATCGAAGCCTGGCGAGCGGAGTCGCGTGAAGGTAGTTATTGACACCAACGTTCTCATTTCGGCCGCGCTACGAGATCGGACACCTGAAGAAGTCATTCTCTTTATTGCCGGTCATCGGGAGTATAGCTGGATCGTTTCGTCCGAAATCTTGCTTGAGTATCGCTCCGTCCTCAGGCGTCCCCGGTTTGCTCTCCCCGATACCTTGATTGCCGGGTGGGACACACTTCTGAACACGCTCACCACGCAAATTGAAGTCGGAAACCTGCCGGATTTCCCGCGTGACCCAAAGGATGCACCTTTCATCGCCTGTGCTCTTGTGGCCGGCGCGGATTTTCTGGTCACCGGCGATAAAGACTTCGCGGAAGCGCAAAAACTGATGAATACCACGATCATTTCAGTTGGCGCGTTCAAGCGGTTGATTATTGACACAGCCGCCGGGTGAGATGTGTTTCATTTATTACAGGCAAGCACGAATGGAGATCACCTCAAAATCTGTACTCCGGTCCATCTCGCGATACAATCCGTGAAATCTGAGTTACCTGTGGATTGCTTACTATGACCAAAGTGATCGCCGTCGCCATGCAAAAAGGAGGGGTCGGCAAGACGACGACCGCCGTCAACGTGGCCGCCGCGCTGGCCGAAATGGGGCGGCGCGTGCTGGCCGTCGACTTCGACCCGCAGGGTAACCTGACCCAGCACGTGGGCTTCGACCCCGACCGCATCAGCCCCACTATCTATGACGCGCTGAAAGCCGAGGTCGACGGCGGCCCCGGCGATCTGCGCGCGGCCGTCTATGAGACCGACGAGGGCTTCCACGTCATCCCCAGCCAGCCGGAGCTGAGCCTCATCGAGGTGGCGCTCATCAACACCCTCAGCCGCGAGCGCGTGCTGGCCGGGCTGCTGGGCGACGTGGCCCCGGCCTATGACTACGTGCTCATCGACTGCAACCCGTCGCTGGGGTTGCTGGTCATCAACGCCCTGACCGCGGCCGACAGCGTCCTCATCCCCATCCAGACCGAATATCTGGCCGCCCGCGGCGCGCTGATGATCCTCTCCACCATCGAGACGATCCGCCGCAAGCGGCTGAACCCGAAGCTGAAGGTCGAGGGCATCCTGCTGACGATGGCCGACACCCGCGCCGCCCTGACGCGCGACGTGCAGACGGCCGTGGAGCAGCAATACGGCGACGACATCCACATCTTCAGCGCCGTCGTCCGTCGCTCCGTCCGCTTTGCCGAGAGCGCCGCCGCCGGCCGCAGCATCCTGGCCCACGACCCCCGCGGCGCGGGCGCCAATGCCTATCGGGCGGTGGCAAAAGAGATTGATAAAGGCAAAACCTGAGCAACTACGAACGACGAGTTACGAACTACGAGTTCAGATCGCCTCTTCATTCGTAATTCGTAATTCGTAATTCGTAATTCGTAATTACAATGGCCAAGAAACATACCAAGATCAACCTCTCCCAGCCCATCCAGCCCCGCGGCGGCGACCTGGAGCAGCTATTCGCCGGCGAAGGGGACGCCGAGCAGGCCGCCGGGCTGCTGTTGCTGGCCGTGCGCGTCGACGCCATCGACCCCGACCCCGACCAGCCGCGCAGCACCTTCAACGACGACAGCCTGCGCGAACTGGCCGAGAGCATTCGCCAGGACGGCGTCATCCAGCCCATCGAGGTGACCCAGAGCAGCGCCGGGCGCTACCTGATCGTCCACGGCGAGCGGCGCTGGCGGGCGGCCCAGCTGGCCGGGCTGGGCACCGTGCCGGCCGTGGTGCGCCGCCGCGACTACGACGACGTGACCCGCTTCGTGCGCCAGGTGGTGGAAAATATCCAGCGCGAGGACCTCAACGACGTCGACCGCGCCGCCGCCCTGCTGCGCCTGCGCAAGCTGATGCAGGAAGAGCTGGACGCGGCCGCGGCCGGGGAGCGCGCCGGGCAACCCTGGGGCGGCAAGGTGACCTGGGCCAAGGTCGGCGGCCGCCTCGGCTACAGCCGCCAGCGCATCCACCAGCTCATCCAGTTGCTCGACCTGCCGGACGAGATCAAGGACGCCGTGCGCGACGGGTCGCTGAGCGAGCGGGACACGCGCGTCTATCAGGGCCTGACCGCCCCGCAGCAGCGGGCGCTCCACCGGGCGCGGATGGACGGCGCGCTGAGCGCGGTCGAGGTGCGTCAACTGTCCCGATTGCTACGCGAAGCGCCGGAGATGACCGTGGCCGCCGCGGCGCGGTTGCTGGAGCAGACGGCCGATGAAGGTGGAGTGACGACGGACGACGGACCACAGACCACGGGCGGCGATCGCTCCCCTGCTCCCCTGCTCCCCGGCTTCCCTTCCCCCCTGCCCAATGAGCAGGAACCTCGCGCCACGGCGTTCACGGCCGACCCGCTGCGCCCCGCCCGCGTCGGCGCGCCGACGAGCATCGAGCGGCTCGACTGGGTGCGCGGCCATCTGGCCCGCGTCGATCGCCAGGGCCTGACGGCCGCCGAGCGCCGCGAGGTGCTGCGGCTGCTGAAGCTGATCGCCGATGATGTGGCGTCGCTGACGGCGGCGCTGAAATCGGCCGAGTTCTAGATTGAGTAGCCCGTTCGCGTTCAATAAATTGACATAATCAGGCGGATCAATAGAGCTTTTCTCCGGTTACGGGCAAGGAACATGGCTCAACAGATCATGGATCAACCGGCCAATCGGGCCGGTTGATCCCAAACGGCACAAAAACCGTGTGCGTTGGGTGGAACGGCTCGTAGAGTTCGGCCGAATCGATCGGGCCAAACGCTTCCCCACCGGCAACCAGAACGCTGCCGTCAAGCAGGGTCGTGGCCGTGTGGGCCGTTCGATAAGCCGACATGGTTCCCGCAGTTGCCCATTGCCCCGTCGTCGGATCAAACAGTATGGCGCTGTCCAGATAGCCGAGTTCATAGGGGTAATTGGCCGTGTTGTCGTAGCCGCCGCTGATCAGCACCCGGCCGTCGCCCATCAACGCCGCGGCATGACGCGCCCTTTGCAACCCGCTGTAACCGCCCGTCCACGACTCCGGGACGGGATCGTACAAGGCGGCCGCATTCTCGTCGGTGATCAGCACCCGGCCGTCAGTCAGGCGCGTGGCCGTACTCCAGTCGGGTAAACCCGTGGCCCGCCCACCCGTATAGCGCCAGTCGCCGGTCGCCGGGTCGAACAGTTCGGCCACGTTGCCCGGCACATAGCCGCCGGCCACCAGCACCCGGCCGTCGTCCAGCGTCGTGGCCGTGTGGCGGGCGCGCGCCTTGTTCATGGCTCCGATCCAGGTCCACGTGTCCGTTTCCGGGTCATAGCGCTCGACCGTGGCCCACACCTCGTCGTCACCGGTAGTCCCGCCCATCACCAGCACGTCGCCGTCGGGCAGCAGCGCCGCGGCATGTTCGGCCCGGCGGCTGTGCATGTCGCCGGCCGGCGACCACGCGCCGGTCGATGGGTCGAATAGCTCGGCGCTCGCCAACGGCCGCCACGTATCGGGATTCGCGGCCGAGCCGCGACCGCCAACCACCAGCACGCGGCCGTCGGCCAGCCGGGTGGCGGTGTGGTCGATGCGCGGCGCGGCCATCGCCCCCACAGGCGACCACTCGCCGACCGCGGGGTCATAGACCTCGGCCGCAGCGGTGATCCCGGCGTTCGACGCCCCGCCGACCACCAGCACGCGACCGTCGAGCAGCAGCGTGGCCGTGTGCGAATAGCGACCCTCGATCATGCTGCCCGTCGCCGCCCAGAACCACTCATTCGCAATCGGCGCAGCGCCCGACGCGCCGGCCGAAATATCTCCACCGGCAACCCACAAGCCGCAGACCAGCATCACCACCGCCAACTCCCGCCAGACCGCCGGATGAACTCGCCCTGACTTGTTCATCATCCCCCACCGCCCACCACCGGCGCAAACGTCCTATAGGCCGGCAGTTGCCGCTCGAACGCGCCGATGTCGCACTCACGATCCGACAGCCGGAAATCACCGTCCTGGTTGCGCTCCATTTGTCGCTGGTCAACGCCATCAACCGGAGGAGCCACACATACCTCGTTCGCCAGGGCATCGACCGCCGGACTGCCCCACGGCAGGGCATGGGTCTTCACCATCAGCCAGTCGTTATATTCCAGAGAAGGATTCAGGATAGCCGCCGCGGGTTCGTCGGGTATGAGGGTATCGTAGAGAAACGCGTTGACGAGACCGGCGTCGCCGTCATGGCCGGCCAGCGACCCAAGCAGGCCCAGCGACCCCAGGCAGCGAAAGCTGTCCCGCTCGACGTACCCTTCAGGCCCGTTCACGGCCCGGTTGCCGCTGAGGATAGAATTTTCCAGGGTCATCCATCCGGCCGAGCAGTTGTAAAAATAATCGTAGCTGCCGACGACAAATGCCCCACCGCCCCTGTCGGCCGAATTGTCGGTGATCGTGTTGAACGCCCCCTCGATTCCCCCGCCCGTCACCAGGATGCCGCCGCCGTCGCCCGGGTTGTGGTTGCCGCTGATGGTGGTGTTGACCAGAGTCAGCAGGCCGCCGCTGTTGAGGATGCCGCGCCCGTTCCCGGTCAGAGTCGATTGGTTGACGAAGACAGTCGCCACATTGCTGATCGCGGTTCGGTGGCCGGTGATCGTCGTCTGTTGCACCGTCGCCGCGCCGCTATTGCTGATGCCGGCGCCGCCGTTCTCGATCGTCACGTAATAGATCGTCAGGTTGCCGCGGTTGATCAGGCTCGTCGGAGATTCGTTGTCG
>JACDJA010001765.1_pt1 | contig 17044 bp, 19 predicted proteins | sample 7449241 | NCBI WGS metagenome assembly JACDJA01 (sample SAMN14253289, study PRJNA609438) | sludge metagenome | isolation source: initial anaerobic sludge | collected 2018-12-20 | reverse complement strand
GGATGTAGATAGTGATACACTTACCTATGCATTAAAAACACAACCTACAAACGGAACGGTCGTTGTAAATGAAGACGGAACATACAGCTATACTCCAAATGAAAACTTCTATGGACAAGAGAGCTTCACCTATGAAGTGAGTGACGGTGAACTTGTCAGCGAAGCAACGATCACACTTAATGTGGCACCAATCAATGATGCCCCTGAAGCTTTCGATGCTACCGTAGAAGCCATTGAAGATACGCTCTACAACGGAGTACTTCCACAAGCCTCGGATGTAGATGGTGATACACTTACTTACACCTTAAAAACACAACCTTTAAATGGAACAGTTGTTGTGAATGAAGACGGTACCTACACCTACACTCCAAATGAAAACTTCAACGGCGAAGAGAGCTTTACCTATGAGGTGAGTGATGGTGAACTTGTCAGCGAAGCAACGATTACACTTAATGTAATCAATGTTCGCGATGATCTCACTATCTATGGTGATAATCATAACAATGTACTCATAGGTGATAGGATAGATACCGGCAGTTACGATACGATATACGGTTATAACGGTCGAGATACTTTAAAAGGGCTTGACGGTAACGATGCGCTCTACGGCGGTAACGGTAATGATGCGCTTTATGGAGGTGATGGTGATGATATCTTAGATGGTGGTAGAGGCACAGATAAAATGTATGGTGGTGATGGAGATGATATCATCTATATGGATACCTTTTGGCGGGAATATGCAGATGGTGGTGCGGGTAATGATACACTAAGCTTTGCACATAGTAATCATGGAATTACAGCTTCAACCTCCGGAAGTATATTTAATCTTTTTCATTTCTGGGGCAATATGGGAGCTGAGAACTTTGAGAATTTAGAAGGTTCTAACTATAGTGATATTCTTTTTGGTGATACCGGTGATAATGAAATATACGGCAATAATGGCAATGATACGATATATGGCGATAGAGGCAATGATATACTCTATGGTGAAGAAGGCAGAGATACGCTCTATGGAGGAAGAGGTGAAGATATCTTTGTGTTTGATACGGAGCTTTCAAGATCAAATGTCGATAGAATAATGGATTTCTCTTCTGATGATACGATTTATCTTGATAATGAAGTATTTGCTAAACTCATCGAAGAGGGAACACTCAGTATGGATAATTTTGTTTCAAATACTTCAGGCAGGGCAGAAGATAGTGATGATTATGTCATCTATGAAAATGATACGGGCAAACTCTTTTATGATGCAGATGGTAATGGCAGTGACGCTGCTATACAGATCGCTCAGCTTGGATATGGTTGTTCTTGGAGTACACCTGTGATTACGCATGAAGATATCGTGGTTATATAGAGATAAGCGTTAAGCGTTAAGAATTAAGCGTTAAGCGAGTAGAGGGGGGGTAGCGTTAAGGGTTAAGGATTAAGAGTGGCGAGATGATGAATGATGAAATTTTTTATCCTTGTGTCACTCCTGCGTAGGCAGGAGTTCATAATATTCGTCATGCTGAACTTGTTTCAGCATCTCTTGCTATATTTAGACCCTGATGCAGCGAAGCAAATTCTGAAAGATAAACAAGTTCAGGGTGACGGCGCGTGATGTCATTCTGAACTCGTTTCAGAATCTCACTTTATTCATAAAAAGATATGCTATAGTTATATCCATAAAAATCATCACAAAGGTTGATCTATTGCCTAGTATCATCGTTAAAGAACCCGCAAAAGTAGCTATGAATGTAAAAGATAAAAAAGACTCTGAGGTTAAAGAAACTAAAGAGGCAAAAAGTGAAGATACCAAAGAGGTAAAAGAGGTTAAACACGAAGTTAGCCAACATACAGAAGAATCAAGTACGGCTGATGGTAATGTTGCCGTCAATACAGGCGGTGCCACAGGAGGTGTTTCAGGTTGGACTATAGGTCTTGGTGCATTGGTTTTGGGTGGACTCGCAGCTGCTGCCGGTGGTGGCGGTGGCGGCAGCAGTGATGGCGGTGATGGTAGCGTAACTTCAAGTTGGTCGAGTGAATCAGGTTGGGGCGAGATAGATGTACTCGCTGCACTTGAGTTATTAACAGGCGAAGAGTATGAAGATACAGCTGATGCTGACGATGTCTCTTGGGGTATCAATAGATCAGATGCTAACGATGTAAATGCTTTAGGGTATACGGGTGAGGGTGTTGTTATAGCTATCATCGATAGCGGTATAGATACTACAAATAGTGATATTATGGGAAATGTTATTTATCAGTATGATTATGTAAATGATGATGATGATGCAACAGATGATAATGGTCATGGAACGGCTGTCGCTTCAATAATCGCTGCAGCCAATGATGGTGTTGGACTAACAGGCGCTGCTTATGATGCAGAACTGATGATTTTGAAAGTCTTGGATGAAAATGGAGTAGGATCTTCAGACGATATCTCAGAGGCTATATATTATGCTGTAGATAATGGTGCAGATATTATCAGTATGTCACTAGGAGGTGAGGTTGGCACAAGCGTCGCATGTTTAGAGGCATTGCAATATGCCGATGATAACGGTGTGCTTGTGGTGATAGCTTCAGGAAATGATGGAGCGAACGAGCCTGCACCACCTTCAATAGCAGCACAAGAGATCGATGGCATCTTGGCCGTCGGTGCTATAGATATTGACGGTCTTATAGCAGATTTTAGTAATGATGCAGGAAGTTCTACAGCGTATGGATATGTGGTTGCAGCCGGTGTTGATGTAGAAGTGTATGATCTTTTAGGAGATATAGTTTTGTATGACGGAACATCATTTTCTGCCCCTTTGGTGGCTGCTGAAGCAGCTATACTGTTATCGACAGGACTTATAGCCGACAATGCTTCAACTGATGAGGCACTAGTCAATCTCATAACTTCATCAGCAAATGCGGTTTTAGTTTGAGCATAAATATATGCGATATATTGTTGCAATTATAATAGGAGTTATACTTATGGGATGTTCTTATGCGGATGATAAAAAGATGAGTGAATGCAGGGCTGAAGAGTATCAATATCTCATAGGCGAAAGCATTGAAAATGTAAATAATATGGACTTTGAAAGCAAAGTAAGAATCATAAAACCAAATATGATGGTAGATATGCGTTTTATATCAACAAGGCTCAATATCAGGGTAGATGATGATGGGAAAATTATCAAAATATTTTGTGGCTAAATGATTAATTTTTAAACAACTTCTTATCTAAAAATTATACACACCCCTACTTGTTTGTATAATTTTTAAGCAATTCTCCTTTTGATAATCTAAGAGAAAACTATAAAATAAAGGCTTATTTTAAACAAAGGTTTATTTTATGGATAATGCTTATATTATAGATACTCTCTTTGCTCTTTTTGCAATGACGCTTATCATCTTTATGGTTCCCGGTTTTGCAATGCTTGAGGCGGGTTTAGTACGAACAAAAAATGTCACAAGTGTATTGACTGTAAATATCATGATTTATGTGGTCGCCTCCACCGCCTTTATATTAATCGGCTATGATCTTGCATTTGGTGGTAGCAATTTTACATCTTTTAGTCCTTGGGCATTTATGATGTTTCAGATGGCATTTGTGGGAAAAGCTATCAATATCATGAGTGGCGGTGTCGGCGAGCGTGCAAAGCTCCTTCCTTTGACTCTTTTTACTCTCATGATGGGGGCAATTATCTATCCGATTGTTGTCAATGTAAATTGGGGGAGTGATTGGATCAAAGATACGCCGTTTGATCTTCATATGGTCGATCTAGCAGGCTCAACAGTCATCCATTCAACCGGGGGTTGGGCGCTTTTAGCTGCGATCTTGATCCTCGGTCCTCGTAAAGGACGCTACAATAAAGATCATATCAATGCAATCCCTGCTTCCAATATCCCCTTAGTTGTTTTGGGAGCAATGTTACTTTGGATAGGATGGTTTGGTTTTAACGGCGGATCGGTAGGTACGATTGCTACAAAAGAAGCTGCAGATAGTGTTGCAAAAACGATTTTCAATACAAACACGGCAGGACTCCTTGGTGCATTGGCTGCAGGCATCGTCATCTATATCCGTTATCGACTTTTTGATATCACGATGATTTTAAATGGAGCGCTTGGAGGACTCGTGGCAGTTACTGCCGGACCACATCTCTATAGTACTGTTGAGGCTATGATTGTTGGTGCAGTAGGGGGCGTTCTTGTGGTCTTGGCTGTACCTATGTTTGATAAGATAAAGATAGATGATCCCGTAGGCGCACTTTCTGTACATTTGATAAACGGTATATGGGGCACATTGGCTGTCGGAATTTTTGCCTCAAATCCGACTGAGGGAATCACACTATTTGAACAGATTAAGGGTATCGTAATGGTTGGTGTATTTGTTTTTAGTATCTCATTTAGCGCTATCTATATAATAAACTTATTTATCAAGTTTCGTGCAACTGACGATGAACAGCTTCAAGGGCTCGATATCAACGAATGCGGGGTAGAATCATATCCGGAATTTAGAACAAATATATAGTAGTTTTATAAAACTATAAAGAAACTATGGTTAAAATATGAATGTTATTTAATAATTTTATTGCGGATTTGTTCTATAGTTTTTAAATTAAATTTTTTTAATTTTGTTTGTATTAAAGATGGTTGCCAAAACAATTAATTTATGATGCATTCTTTTGGGAGATCAAGAAGTGGATGATAGATTTATCATAACTTTGGGGGATAAAAGAGGGCTAAAACAGTATAGTTTACCTCTCTTTATGAAGAAAATTCCCTTTATTGTTGTATCGATATTTATCGTTGCATCGCTCTCGTTCTATTATTATATGCACTCACTCCAACAGAAAACTTCTACCCTTGCTCAAGAAAATGAAAAGCTACAAGTCAAGAGCTCTCTTTTAGAAGATATAAAGAAGCAAAAAGAAGAGCTCGATAAAAATATGGATGCTCAAATCGATATAAAAGTAAACACTATCAAGGCGCAATATGACTCTACTATCAAAGAGAAAGAAGCGACTATAGAATCTTTGAAAACTGAGTCAAAACAAAAAGAAAACAAAAATAAAAAAGAGATAGATAATCTCAAAAATAAGATTAAAAAATTAGAACAAGCTATCGCATTGAGGGAGAGCAAATTTAAGAAGATCAAGAATATTGCTTTTAGCCAACTTGGTAAAACATATGTATGGGGAGCAGTAGGTCCTTCAAAATTTGATTGCTCCGGTTTTACAAGTTATGTGTGTAAAAGATCCGGCATCAGTATCCCTAGAACTTCATTTTATCAATCAAAATACGGCAAAGCAGTCACAAGAAATAATCTTAAAAAAGGTGATCTGATATTTTTTGATACAAGTAGAGAGAGAAAAGGTAAGGTAAATCATGTCGGTATCTATATCGGTGAAAATAAGTTTATCCACGCAAGTTCATCAAAGAAAAAAGTAGTTGTGAGTACACTCAGTGGCACTTTTTACGGTAAGCGTTTTATAACAGCTAGACGAGTTTTAAAATAAAAAGGAAAAGATATGGGATTTTTTGATAGTAAAAACAGTACAGAAATAGAGACAAGCACACAGAGTAATAAGTCAGGTACTATGGCATTTATCTCAAAATGTATGCGTGTTGAAGGAAGCATCTCCGGATGTGGTACGCTGCATATCGATGGGTATGTCAAGGGCAACATAGAAAAATTTGACACACTCATAATCGGTGAGGGTGGCTCGGTTATCGGTAACATTAAAGCATCTCAAGCAATCATCAGCGGTAAAGTAGAAGGTAATATCGAATGTAACTACCTAGAAGTACTTAAAAGTGGTAATCTCTCAAGTCATATCACAACCAATAGTGCCAAAATTGATGGAACGCTTAAAGCGGATATATTGGCCGAAAAAAATATTACAATAGAAAAAAATGGAATCATTGATGCTACGATGCTTCAAAGTGCACACATCTCAGTACTTGGTTCACTTAAAGGGAAAATCATAGCGAGTGAACTTCTAAGTATTAGTAGTACCGGCAAAGTTGATGGAGAGATCATTGCTAGAAAGATTAAAGTAGAAGAGGGTGGTTGTATGCTAGGTTCTATGTCGACATATGAGAGCGAAAAACCAAAAAAAGTTGAAGAGCCTAAAGAGACAAATACGGAACTCAAAGTAGCAAAATAGCTATTTTCTAACAAAACTTTTTAGAACAAAAAAGATGACTGCTATCTGCACCGCTAAAAGCGGGTAGTGGATATTGTAAACTTGTTCGATATTGCTCAGTCCATCGTAGTACTTATAAAAGAGATAGGATGTACCCATGCCGATAATCGAGCCTATCTGTTTAAAGCTATCGATGTCACTTAATGTTTTTGTTTGATTGAGAAAGATCGTCTCAGCACGAACAAGATAGCTTCCAAAAAGAAATGTGAGCTGATAACCTACATAGATAAGGAGCGCGGTAGTATATGATATTTTAACCATCAAAAAGAAAAGTACCATTGCCAGTAGAACAAGCTCAACAAAGAGTGTTATCCTGTAAAACCATTCTACGCTAAAGAGTTTACCATACATCCTTGCAACAACCAGCATACCAAGTGCAAGGGCAATCCCTCCAAGAGAGTAGATAGAGGGATGGAGTGGCGTATAAATGCTTATGATTGTTCCGATCGAAAGACCGGTAAAAAGTGCATTTGTAAATTTATAGGCTATGAAGTATTCTTTTATGATTTGCATGTTTTTCCTAAAATGAATATTTTATTGTAGCATAGATGCTTGCGCCTTCCATGTTATAGCCATAAATAGACTGATACTCTTTATCAAATAGATTTTTGATATGCAATCCCACATCAAAACTATCATTAAATTGCTTAGTCACATTCAAATTCCAAACAGTGTAGTTTCCACTCGGCATATCGCCATACGATACCCTATCTCCAACATAGTCCGCATTAAGACTTACAATGGTATTTTCATCATAAAAATACTCTAGCCATCCATTGAGCTCATCTTGTGCTCTGTTGTAAAGTGGTATCCCGCTTGCATCTTTCATATCGAGTAGATGCGTGTAGTTTGCTCTTAAGATAAATCTATCAAATAGTGTTGGAGTGCTTGCAGCTATCTCAATCCCTCTTATATTTTCATCAGCCGTATTGTTTTTATACCCCCAAAGAGTATTGTCGTAGACTATATCGTCTTTTATGTTGTTGTCGAAATATGTTAAAGAGAGATAATCTCTATAAGAAAAAGAGGCATCATACCCTTTTACAAAACTTGGCTTGAGCGTTTCGCCAAAAACAGGATTTGCAAGTTGATATACCGAGGGCGCATTGAGTGAAGTGTAGTAGTTTGCTTTGAGTGCAAAATCATCAGATAGATTATATTTTGCCCCTATCTTATATGTCATTTTCTCATCAAACTTATCAAAATCATCATATCTTAGATTTGCCTCGATAAGCAACGTATCGGTTGGGTGTATGCTGTTGGATAAAAATATACCTTTGTTCGTGAAACTTCCGTTCGTTGGTGCGTATGTGTTGTACTGGTTAAAACCGTCAATCTTTTTATACTCAAGCCCTAAAACGCTTTTTCCAAACTTGTGAGTATAAGAATTGATAAGAGAATATTCATTTGTTGTGGCTTCGTATCTATTGTCTCCATCGCCCCACAAAGATGTTGTAAAATACTCTCTTTTGTACTTTCCGTGAGTTATACTGAACACAGAATCAAGTGAGCCTATTTTTGTTGAAAATGATCCGCTAACATTTGTACTATCGGTTACAAAATTGCTATAGTCATCATTTGCGCCATTACTATTGTACTCATCGTCATAATCGCCTTTGGTTTTTGTTTTGATTATGGTTATTGAAGCTTTTGTCTCATCTGTAAAATCGTATCCTATGCCTGCCGTTAGATTTTTACTCTCATATCCGTCTTTTTCGCTTTTTTGTGGAGCAAGTGCAGATATGCCGTTCGTATCAAAATAAGAGCCGAGTAATTTTGCATTTATTTTGCCATTTTTATAAAACAAAAATATATCGCTACCTTTTGTTCCATGGCTTCCGCCCTCTACTCCTATGCTCCCGCTTACTCCATCTTTGAGGGCTTCTTTTGTTATGATGTTTATGACACCCGCACTTGCATTTGCTCCCCATATGCTTGAACTTCCGCCTCTGATAATCTCTATTTGTTCCACATTTGAGATAGGCAGAAATTCAATCATAGATGTACTGTTTGTAGTTGAGGGGTCGTTGAGTCTCATCCCATCCACCAAAACCAAGATTTTTCCGCTATCCATTCCTCTTAGAAAAAATGAACTTTTTTGACCTATCCCGCCATTTTGAGATATATTTATGCCTAAAGAGTTTGACAGTGCATCAACGATAGACGCGTATCCATTTTGCTTGATCTCTTCACTCGTAATAACATCGATATTTGAAGTTGTCTTTGTTGCTTTTTGTTTTGTCTTGTTGGTTGAGGTTATCTCTATGTTTCCTAAACTCTCACTGTTTGCATTTAAAAGTGTCCCAATTGCCTCTAATGAAAGTAGTCCTATATTTTTTTTCATATTTATTCCCCTAGTTTTTCTATGAAGTTCTACAGTTTAAATGGATTGCTTCGTCGCTTCTCTTCTCGCAATGACCGTCATTGCGAATCTCCGAAGGAGATGCGGCAATCCCCAAAATATTTATTTTAGAATATAAAAGAAGATAACAAAGAAGGCGGTGAGGTTTTTGGTGTTTTAATAATGCGAGGTTTGAGATGATATACTCTGTTGCTATCGCTTTTAGATAATTTAAATAGAGTAGAATACATTGCAATAACTGCCAATGAGAAGTATCGTTTTCTAAAGCCTTTTAGGTATTTCATAGGAAGATTATATCCTTTGTTTACTTTGGATTTTAAATAAATCAAAGTATAATAGTCCTATCAAAAACTCAGACTATATGTCGGGTTGGTAATAAAAATTAACAAGGATAGATATATGCTCTCACCCATAAATTCAACCGATGAGTTTAAGACATTTGTAGAGGATATCAGATCAAAAAAAGGATACAAAGACCCTATTGGTTTTGGTATCGCAAGAGTTGATCGAGGTCAAAAAAATAGGGACAAGGTACTCCAAGCTTCTTTCCCGCTCATAAATTGGAATGAAAACTTAGGTTCAGCCGCCGTTTTTGTAGAAGCATTGGCGCATAGTAGAGTAGAGGTTGATTGTAGTGGTAGTGAATTTGTAGCAACACTCAGTGATGATTTTGTAAAGAATGCCATGAATGCTTTTGCTCCTTATATCGATGAAGCAACAGGCGATGCCCATAAAAATGTGCAGATTATCAAAGCGCTTTTCACTAAGGGCAAGATAGGCTCTGATTATAGAATCGTCTTTCTCTTTGAAGATGACGCGCCAAAAAGTGTGGAAGCCGTCTATCTCAAACTTTATGCACTTTCTACGGGAAAAGCACCGCTTAGAAGCCTCAATCTGGGCGGCGCTTTTGGGGTGTTGAGCAATGTTGCATGGGTAGGTAATAAACCTTATGAGCTTGATTATCTAAGAGACAATGAGATAGCTCTCAAGCTTGATGGTACATACCCTCTTGTAGATAGTGTTGATAAATTCCCTAGATATCTGCAACATATCATCCCCGCCGATAACACAAGAGTCTTAGAGGCAAGTAGAGTAAGAATGGGTGCGCATCTTGCAGCAGGTACGACCGTGATGCCCGGAGCTAGTTATGTTAACTTCAACGCCGGAACGCTTGGGGCTGTTATGGTTGAAGGGAGAATTTCAAGTTCAGCCGTTGTGGGTTCCGGTAGTGATGTAGGCGGAGGAGCGAGTATCTTGGGAGTGCTAAGCGGAACGGACGGTAATCCTGTGAGTATAGGTGAAAATACGCTTCTTGGCGCAAATTCCGTTACCGGCATTCCTCTAGGTGATGGGTGTATCGTTGATGCAGGTATCACTTTGTTGGCAGGAACAAAGGTGCGTATATCGGCTAAGGAGCTTGCTAAAATCCAAGAAGCAAATACGCAAATCACATTAGAAGAGAAAGAGGTCTTTAAAGGGAGCGAGCTACAAGGATTGCATGGTATCCACTTTCGTCAAAGTTCAACAACGGGCGAGATGCAAGCAATGAGAAGCACAAGAGAAGTCAAGCTCAATAGTGAGTTACACTGATGAATGACGCAGCACTTTTAGAGCAAGTAGTACTTTTGGCAATCTTGAAAAAAGAGCCTGATGAAAGCATTGAAGATGTTCTAAAAATGCTTGAAGAGTCTCGAGCGATGAGTTTAGCTGAGGGCAGAGAGATCGTGACGCGACTAGAGCAGGAAGAGGCTATCGTTGCAGGCAAGCTCTCATTTTTAGGCATCGCTATGGCAAATGAAGCACTCAAAGCTTTTACTTTGGAGGATTGATGTTAGAAGAGCTTAAGATAGAGGCAAATAGAGCATTTAATGAGGATCGATATGAAGATTCACTCAAACTCTATGAGCAGTTAGCAAAAGAGTTCAAAATCGCCGATGGATACTTTATGCTTGGAAAACATCATAATGAGGGGCTTGGAGTCCCTGTAGATGCCCCAAAAGCGATGAGCTATTGGAAGAGTGCACTCAAGCTTGGAAGTGTCGATGCAAAATATGCTTTGCTAGAGATTTCTCAAAATACTACAGATTGTTGCAAGGCTTGATATGCGCATAGATAAGTGGCTCAGTAGCACCAATGTTGTAAAGCGAAGAACAGTTGCGACCGATATGCTCCATAGCGGTGTTGTTTATATCAACGGAATGCAGGCGAAAGCTTCAAAAGATGTCGCTATAGGCGATAAGGTAAGTTTAAAATTTCTAGGTAGAGAAGAGCAGTACGAGGTGTTAGATATCCCGACAACAAAGTCTACACCAAAATCCGATAAAGAAAGATATGCAAAACATATCCAAACCATAGAGGTAAAAGGCGAGTAATGGATGGATCAAGAGAGATCTTTGAGAAACTTTTTAACGGAGTTTTGAGCGAGGAGGAAGGGAGGGATTTTCTCATCTCTTTGTACGAAAAAGGTGAAACTCCCGCAGAGATAGCTGCAGCTGCTCAGACTATGCGAGAGCATAGTATCAAGCTTGATATCAGTAATGAGCTACGAGAGAGGGCGATTGATATCGTAGGAACAGGTGGTGATAAGAGCGGTACATTTAATATCTCAACGACTGTTTCACTCCTCCTTGCTTCTCTCGGGTGTATTGTCGCAAAGCATGGTAATAGAAGCATTACGAGCAATTCGGGATCAGCTGATGTCTTGGAAGCACTCGGAGTCAATCTTACCCTCACACCAAAACAAAATGCGACTATGTTGGAGCAATGTGGATTTTGTTTTATGTTTGCTCCTGAGTATCATCCTGCTATGAAATATGTTATGCCGATTCGTCGCTCTATTTCTCATAGAACTATATTTAATATCTTAGGCCCTCTTACCAATCCTGCCGGTGTGAGAAAATACCTTTTAGGTGTCTTTGATGAGAGTTTCATCGATCCAATCGCGGAGGCGATGTTGGAGCTTGATATCACAAGAGCGTATGTGGTAAGTTCTCGAGATAAAACAGATGAGATATCACTCTGTGATGATACTGATTTTGCTTATATAGAAGCAGGCAAGATTAGCCGTGGAGTGATCGATCCAACGACATTTGGGTTTAAAAAAGTTGCAAAAGAGGAGATACTCGGTGGCGATGCACAGCATAATGCTGCGATCATTCGTGATATATTTGATCGAGAAGAGGTTGGTGCCAAGCGAGATATCGTGTTGCTCAATGCAGCTTTTGCACTCTTTGTTGAGGGAAGAGCAAGAGATATAAAACATGGGATAGAACTCGCTAAAAGTGCCATCGAAGATGGCAGAGCAACAGCGCACCTCGCACGCATAATCGCACTTTCGCATAGCCTATGACAAAGACGATTGAGACATCGCTCCAAGAGTTAGACAGTGTCGCTTCTTACCTCTTGGGTCTATTGCCAAAAGATACTATCATCTTTTTAGATGGTGATCTCGCAGCCGGTAAAACTACATTGATGCGCCATATTGCACAAAAGATAGATCCAAGTTTTGAGGTAACTTCACCAACATTTTCACTTCAAAACCGCTATAGCGAACATCTTTTTCACTATGATCTCTATCGCACTCAATTTGATGATATCGCAGCTCTTGGGCTTTTAGAAGAGTTTGAAAAGAATGGTTGGCATTTTGTAGAGTGGGGAGATAGAAGACTTAAAGAATTTTTAGAAGGCTTGGGGTATAATATTTGGATTATAAATATTAAACCACTCAGCGATACTAAAAGATTATATACCATAGAGGAAATATGCACAAATTAGCAGCGAAGCATCTTTTTAAATCTATCAAGACGACAAAGATAGTCCATGATATCTCTTTGGATATTCACAGTAAAGAAGTCGTGGGGCTCTTGGGACCAAACGGTGCAGGGAAAACCACAACATTTTATATGATATGCGGATTGACTGAAGCCAATGAGGGCGAGGTAATACTTGATGGGAAAGATATCACAAAACTCCCCTTGAGTGCACGAGCAAGGCTTGGTATCGGATATCTTCCTCAAGAATCTAGCATCTTCAAAGACTTAAGTGTTGAAGAAAATCTTCTCATAGCTGCTGAAGCGTTGAAGCTTGATGAGGAGACGACGCATAAACGGATAGAAAATCTCTTAGAAATATTTAACATCGAGCCGATACGCAACAGAAAAGGCATCAAACTTAGTGGTGGCGAGAGACGAAGGGCGGAGATAGCAAGAGCGCTTATGGGTGAGCCGAAATTTTTATTGCTTGATGAGCCTTTTGCGGGCGTTGACCCTATCGCTGTGCTTGATATTCAAAATATCATCAAACAGCTTGTAGATCTTGATATGGGTGTACTCATCACCGATCATAGTGTGCGCGAAACGCTTGGTGTTTGTGATAGAGCCTATGTTATGCGAAGTGGAGAGATGCTCGCAAGCGGTAGCAGCGAAGAGATAGCTAAAGATAAAAATGTACGCAAATATTACCTTGGAGAGCATTTCTCATTTTAATTTGTTCTCTTGACATTAGAGTTATACTTCAATATAATACTTTTAAAAGTACTATTGAGGATACTATTATGAAGGTAAATGCAAACGAAGTCAAGCTCAAAGGAGTTTCTCTTTTTGATAATCTTTTGAAAAAATTCGATGAGCTTATTATAAATGTTCGTGGAAAAGAGAAGTATGTCGTACTTGATATAGAGCGATATAAAGAGTTTAGAATGAATGAACTTGATGTTGCTTATATGAAAACTATGCAAGATATAGAAGATAAAAAATATAAAGTTCAAAATGCAAAAGAGCATACACAAGAGCTTTTAGATGAACTATAAGATTGTTATCACAGAATACTACTTTAAAAAACTCAAAAAATTTATCAAAAAGCATCCAGAGGTTTTAGAGAGGTATATCAAGACAATCGAGATACTCGAGATAGACCCCCTCCACCCTTCTCTTAGAATTCATAAGCTCAAAGGTAAGCTCAAAGAGTATCATAGTATCTCTATCAATATGCAATATAGAGTAGTTATAGACTTCATCATAGACGATGGCATGATTATACCGATAGATATAGGCACTCACGACGATGTCTATTGAAATCAGTAAAAATATGTCAAAATGAAATATTTTTTATCAACTATTTTTTTCTATGTTATAGTGATAAAAACATTTAAAGGGCGTATATGATAGTTGCTATTGAAGGAAAAGTAGAGCACAAAGAGCCGATGCTTGTGCATATCAATGTTTCAGGTATCACTTATGGGGTATTTGTATCAATCAATACATCTTCACAGATACAAAATGAGCAAGTGAGACTGCTTACGACGAGGATTATCAGAGAAGATAGTGATGCGCTTTACGGATTTATAAACAAAGATGAGAAGAAGATGTTTGATACACTTCTCAAGATCAATGGCGTAGGACCAAAGGTCGCACTTGCTGTCTGCTCTACCTTTGCACCTGATACTTTTGCAAGGATTGTTGCAAGTAGAGATGTTGCTATGCTCAAAAGAGTGCCCGGTATCGGACCAAAAGCAGCGAGTAGGATACTTGTCGAGCTCGCTGATTTTATAGTTGACGGTAATGTCCAGGAGGGCTCACTCTCCAACGCGCACCTTGAAGCATCTTTAGCACTTGAATCGCTTGGGTTTAAAAAGGATGAAGCGAAGAAAGCGCTCAGCGGACTAAGTGGAGATACCTCCTCCTTGGTCAAAGAGGCATTGAGGAAATTACAGAGGCTTTAATAGGGTTAATTTAGACTTGTCATTCCTGAGTAGGCAGGAATCTAGAAAGAATGGACCCCCAGGTTAATCTCGCTTCCATGGTATCCGTGGGAGCGTATAGATGTGGTTTAAATATGCATTCTCACGCAAAGCATGGGAATGAGAGATAACATAACAATTTTCCACTTTTTGCAACGCGCTTACCACTTAATGCTTCATCCTCAAAACACCCTTGTAGCTTTTACAAAAGTATCCGCATAAGAGCCACTATCAAGTGGCGAGATGATAATGCCTTGCGCTTTTGAGGCAGCATGGATAAACTGATTACCCCCCATATAGATGCCTACATGTGTAACAGGGATATTTCTACTTTTATCCGTGAGGAAAAAGACTAAATCGCCCTTTTTAAGTTGATCTTTTGGGATTTCAATTCCAATTTTTGATTGTTCCCACGCCGTTCTAGGCATATTGACATTCTGTTTTTTATAGAGATACTGCACATATCCGGAGCAATCAAACCCCTCGGGTGTCGTTCCACCCCATACATATTTGCCGCCTTTGAAATATTTTGCATACTCCAAGAGTATCTCTTTGTCACTTTTTGTCGGTACATAGACAGTCTTACTCTCTTTGGCTAATTGCTCTTTCTTTTGTATCTCTTCGGCTTTTCTTTTGGCGACCATGGCATTGATCGCCTTTACTTTTTCTATCTGTAACTCTCTATAGAAGGCTTGCAGGGAGTACTCTTTTTCATCTTGGTTGAGGCATTCATTTTCTTGGTGCGCGATGTCTTTCTTGTTGAGAGTGCCGTTTTCATCTTGAACGGTGATAAAGTTGGCTACTAACAGTGAAGATAGAAAAATGATAGCCATATAAACTTTGCGCAATATACTCTCTTTTTTTATGCCATTGTAACATAACGAAGATTTTATGAGTATAATTTCAGTATGCAAAAATATTATCCTATCATTATCTTAGGCGCAGGTGCTAGCGGGCTTATGTGTGCTGCTACATTGCCAAAAAAAAGCACTTTACTTATAGATATAAACAGGAGTATCGGTGCAAAGATAGCCATATCGGGTGGCGGGAAATGCAATGTGACCAATGCAAAGCTTACAAGTGAAAATTATCTTGGCAATCGCTACTTCATAGAGGATGTTTTTAGAAAATTTTCCAATGATGATATGCTCGCTTGGCTTGATGCAAGAGGCTTACGCTTGAGACTCAAAAAAGAGACACAATATTTTTGTGAACAAAGCGCGCAAGAGTTGCTTGATATTTTTAAAAAAGAGACAAGCGCGCAAGATTTCTCTTTGGAGACAAAGATTTTAGATGTTAGGCTAGAGCAGGGTCGTTTTGAAGTTGTGAGTGAAAAAGGTTGTTTTGTGTGTGATCATCTAGTTTTAGCCCTTGGCGGACTCAGCTACAAAAAAATAGGTGCGAGTGATATGGGTTACAAAATAGCATCAAAGTTTGGACACACTATCAATGCGACCTCGCCGGCACTTGTTGGCTTTACCTTGCAAAAAGAGCAGTTTTTCATGAAAGAGTTGAGTGGAGCTAGCATCGATAAAGTTCGCATAAGCGTAGATAAAAAAACCTTTGAGGGAGCGTTACTTTTTGCACATAAAGGCATCAGTGGCCCGGCTGTACTTAATGCTTCACTCTATTGGAATAGGGGCGAGATCATCATAGATTTTTTAGGCGATTTTAGCTTTGAAGCGCAAAGCGACAAGTTGATTAGCTCTCTTTTACCTTTTGCAAAAAGAGTTGCCAAAGCATTTTTAGAGCATCTGGGGGTAGAAGATAAACCCTATAAGCAGCTTTCCAAAGAAGAAAAGATGAAGTTGGAATCTTTAAGATCCTATAGATTTGCGCCGGCAGGTAATTTTGGCTATGAGCGAGCGGAGGTCACAAGAGGGGGTGTTGATATACGAGATATCGATGCAAAGAGCATGATGAGCAAAAAACAGAGCAGTCTCTATATCATCGGCGAACTTTTAGATGTCACGGGAGAGCTTGGTGGTTATAATTTTCAGTGGGCATTTTCAAGCGGGTATGTGTGTGCTAAGTCCTTATGTGATAAAATAGCTTCAAATTATCACCGTACAGGGTAAATACCCAAGAATTTAAAAGAACGAGAAGAGCATAAATGGCGATAAAAGAGATACGATATAAAGAAGTAAATTTTAAGCTCTCTTATGAGATGCTCAATGTAAAAGCGACAGACTCCATACTCATCTTGCATGGCTGGGGAAGCAATAAGGAGATCATGAAGCAGGCGTTTGGGCAGTGCTTTAAAGATCATAAGCATATCTACCTTGATATGCCAGGATTTGGCGCAAGCTCCAATGGCGATATGATCTTAAAAACTGAGGATTATAAAGAGATAGTAGGGCTTTTCCTGAAATCTATCACGCTTGAACCTGAGATTATAGCCGGACACTCTTTTGGTGGTAAGGTTGCAACACTTTTGAACCCTCGATGTTTGGTGCTCCTCTCATCATCAGGCATATTGGTGCCTAAACCTCTCAATATCAAGATAAAGATAGCGATTTTTAAACTTTTGAAGCCTCTAGGATTGAGTAAGCTTCGATCTTTTTTTGTTAGTAGTGATGCAAGAGGGATGAGTCGGAGCATGTATGAGACATTTAAAAATGTAGTCGATGAAGATTTTGAACATAATTTTCAAAACTTTACAGGCAAAGCCCTTCTTTTTTGGGGAGAGAGCGACACGGCAACACCTCTTTGGACTGCTAAAAAGATCAACGAGCTTATAAAGAATAGTAGATTGTACCCGATGCGTGG
>JACDJA010001764.1_pt1 | contig 17045 bp, 11 predicted proteins | sample 7449241 | NCBI WGS metagenome assembly JACDJA01 (sample SAMN14253289, study PRJNA609438) | sludge metagenome | isolation source: initial anaerobic sludge | collected 2018-12-20 | reverse complement strand
CCCTCTTTAAGTCCTTTAAAGCCAATACTGTATTCATCCAACTTCTTCATCCGTCTCAAAAGTAAAAACTTCGCAAAGGTATAAAATTAATAAGTGTGTTGAAAAAAAAATCACACAATTTGAAAAAAGGGGGATTTTAGGATATTAATTTTCAGAGGATTTGGTTGATCCGGGAAGGGTAATCCTAAAAGTTGTTCCCTTGCCGGGCGTGGACTCCCGCACCTCTATGCGGCCTTTATGATAGTCTTTAACAATGCGACGTGCCAGGGTGAGTCCCAGTCCCCAGCCCCGCTTTTTAGTTGTATATCCGGGCTTAAAAATGGTTTTGTGAAGCGGCCGCGGAATGCCTTTGCCGGTATCGGAGAGGTCGACGAAAACAGCCCGGCGTGTTTTTCCCCAATTAATGGAGATTGCCCCTTCACCCTCTACGGCATCGGCGGCATTTTTGATAAGGTTCTCTATTACCCACTCAAACAATGGCCGGTTCACCTTTACCCTGAGCGAGGGTGTTTCAGGAGGAGGCAACATCAGGCGCACGCTTGATGAAATACGACGGGAGAGATAATCAACCGTTTGGGTGAGAAGGGAACGCAAATCGGTGCTTTCCAGTTCGGGAAGTGCCCCTATCTTGGAAAATCGTGCGGTGATGGTTTGCAGCCGCTGAATGTCGTGCTGCATTTCGCCAATGAGTGACTGGTCGACCTGTTTCAGCGAGAGCAGCTCCACCCATCCCAGCAGCGAGGTGGTGGGCGTACCCAGCTGATGGGCCGTCTCCCTGGCCATGCCTACCCATACCTGGTCCTGCTCCCAGCGCCGGGCAGCACTAAAGGCCAAATAGGCCAATAGAACAAAAAGCACCACCACCAGTAATTGAACCACCGGAAAGAGCCTGAGCTTTTGCAGCAATATAGAGTCGGAGTAATATATATACTGCATCTCCCCATTGCCGAGGTCGATGGGGATGGGTTCCCGCTCTTTTTTCATGCGGGCCAACTCTTTGTTTAGCACTGCGTTGGGATTTCGTTCGGGCAACCGAATGTTGCGGTGAAAGTAGATGGTGTCATACGCATCGGCTATGATGAGCGGAACGGTGGTGTTATTCTGAATAATCTCAAAGACCAGTTCCAAGGTTTGGTCGTCGATGTCGGGCATGGCAAACTGCCGGTTGGCTTTGGCCCACAGTTCCATTTTGCGGGTCTCTTCCAGCCGCAGCTCCTGGCTCAACCTATTGGTGTAGTACAACGAAGCACCTCCAATAGCCAGGGCACCCAGCAACAGCAAAAATTTCCACCATCGTTTTTTATTGTACAATTCCATATTCTGTATACCTATTGCCTATCGCCTGATGCCTTTTTGTTTCCAGCTGCATCCTCCTTTAATCCTTAATCTTTAATCCTTTTATAATCTTTTAACATCTTCCGTCTTCGTGCTCCCAGCTTCGTGCTTCCCTCTTCTCCCCTCTTCTATCTTCTCTCTGCCCTGTTTCCCCATTTAATAATCATTTTTAAAATATTGTCCATCCCAACAGGTTTCACCAAAAAATCATCTATTCCATTGGCATTTTCGTGAAGGTTCAACTCCTCTTCGGTGTTGGCCGCCAACATAATAATGGGCTCCTTATGTCCCTGTTTTCTCAGTCTTCGTGCTACCGAAGGCCCATCCATCAGGGGGGGGCAATTGTTCAACAAAATCAGGTCGTAATGTTTTTCCTGGCTCAGGGTAAACACTTCGGAGCATTCCACAGCCAGGTCGATGGTGTAACCCAACCGCCTGAATATATTTTGCATCACCTGACGTTCCAGCGAACTCTCCTCCATCACAAGTATGTTTAATGCTTCGGGTATGGGCAGAGGTACAGAGCGATTGCCGGTGTCGATGGCGGTGAAATGTCGCAGTAGGAAATTCCTCAGCACATTTACACTTACAGGCTTGCGCAGGTAAACATCGGCCCCCATTTGTCGTGCCACTTTTGTGTTGGCAATTTGATAATCACTGCTTTGAATGACTATTAAAAACTTTTTATGCAGATGGTGATTATAGAGCTCCAACAAAAAATCCAGGCCGTTAAGGTCGGGTCGATGGTCGATGACCAAAAAATGATAGCGTTCTTTATTAAGCAGAAGATGAAGTGTTTCGCGCGAGGGAGGCAGCACGTTGAAGCGAATGCCCAATGTGGTGAGATTATTGGACATCACCTTCACCTGTAGCACATCGTCGGTAATTATGAGTGCCTCTGCCTGAGCAAACGACAAAACGCTCTCCAGATTAAGTTTTTTAAAGAACTTGCGGGTTTTAAAGGGCAATGTAAAGGAAAATTCGGCACCCGGGAATTCGGGGTCGTTGGATAAACCGGAGGGACTGTTGACCCATATCTCTCCGCCCATCAGATTAACCAGTTGCTTTGAAATGGTGGTGCCCAGTCCGGTTCCGCCATATTTTCGGGTGGTGGTTGGGTCGGCTTGTGAAAAGGGCATAAAAATAGACTTGAGCTTGTTTTTTTGGATGCCAATGCCTGTATCTTTCACCGAAAACAGCAGCGCTTTACCGCCATTGAGCATTTGCGATTCATGAATTGAGAGGTGGATTTTTCCCGAAGGAGTGAATTTCAAAGAGTTGCCGATAAGGTTATTAAATACCTGACGAAGACGCATGGGGTCCCCCAGAAAATCGTAGGGCAGGCGGGTAGTGGAATGCCAGGTGATGGCAATACCTTTTTTCGAAGCAATTTGTGAAAATGAATCTACGGTTTCCACTATTTCATCGTGCAGGTTAAAGGGGATGGACTCAATCTCGAACTTCCCGGCTTCAATTTTAGAAAAATCCAGGATGTCGTTAATAAGCGCCAACAGGGTTTCGGCTGAGCGCCGTGCCAGGCCGGCCATTTCACGCTCATCGGGGGGCAAATTGGGCGAGGTGAGCAACAACTCATTCATCCCGATAATACCATTCAGGGGTGTGCGCAACTCATGGCTTATATTGGCAATAAACTCCGATTGGGCAGTCGGCTCTTTTTTCGCCTCGGTTCCCAAAAAGGGCGTTATTTCATGGTAGAAGTCAATGAGATAGCGCTCGTTCTGCAAAAAGAATGGAATCTTTTCGTTAGAAACCACGTGCTCTTTCCCTTCTCTGTCGGTAAGCACGTAACGGTTGTCGTAGGGCGAAAAAGAGGTTGAACCAACCACCTGGTAGTGGGCTAAAAGTTTTTTCTCATCCAGCACCTGCCCCAAAATCAGGTCTTCATCTTCTATAAAAAACAAATTCATGGCTGCCTTATTGATCTGTCGCACTTCCCGGTTTTTATCCAGTAATACAATGCCCACCGGCAGATAATGCAACACCTTGGTCAGGGCCTGTTCCGACTGGTGAAGCCGGCGCTCCTTTTTCTGTTGATGGCGCAGTGCCATTCCGTAAAACACGGCTATAAAAATAATAACCAGCAGCGAAACAACCCCTACCAAAAAAGCATTGCGCACAATTGAGCCGGTAATCATATTCATAGGCAGCGAAAATACCAGAAAATAACCGGGTTCGCTCATCGAAGAGCGCAGAAAAAGAGACAATACCCGCACCTCTTTATCACCAATATTGATGGAATGAATTCTTGAAAAAACACCTGAAGTGCTGCGTGTCAGTTCGCGGCTGTCCACTAAAGGATAGAACTCAGCCTCCTCAAGGGTGTTGTAAAGCACAGTGCCATTGTACTTTAAAACCCACTGAAACTGAAGATCGCCCAGAGAAAAACTATAAAATGCCGATTTAAAAAAATCTTTTACCCGGAACTCCATCTCCACGTATCCAAAAACCTTCAGGTCGTTATATAGAGGTTGTATGTAGGTAAGCGTTTGCCCGCGGGCATCGATAACCTGAGTGTGATTAAATGCACTGCGTACCGTGCCTTTATCAAAATAGTAGATATACGATTGGTTGGGATTGCGTTTAAGAGTATAGGAAGAGCCGTCGGATACGCGCACGACCTTCAGGGCATTAAGATACTCCGAGTAGCGGTTGAAAAGCATCTCCATGCGTCTTTGAATTTCAACCGCCCGGGCCCGCTTCTCAAGCAGAGTGTCGAGCTCCTGATGGTTGATAAACAACACCATGTTGGTTTGTGTACGGTTAAGGTTTTGCTCAATTTGTTTGTAACAAACCGTCAACCCTTTTCGAAGAATGTTCTCCTGGGTTTCCAACTGCCACTGATAGGTGTTGTAGTAATAGTATACATTTAAGGCCACCAGCGTAAGTATGCTGATAAATGCTATTATGGTTGCTTTTCTCATTCAATTTCTCCAATATCCTCGCTATACCTAAGGGTATTATACTGATTTAAAAGCTTTCGGTTACATTTTCAGCCCCCTTTCTTAACCCTCCGGGTTGTGACTGGTAAAGATAAGCAAAAATTGAGGTTTCGCCAGGTTGCCTTAAGGGGGGATATCCCAATGTTACACCAAAACCACCTATGCCGGCGAGGGTTCCACCAAATGTGTGGTAGCAATAATGATTGGAAAGAGCGAATTTGAACGGAACGGTTCTGTATAGGCAAGCTGCAAATAAAAATAAGGAACGGTTCTGACGTACCAGGCACACATACAGAACCGTTCCTTCACTTCCAATGAAACCCTGAATAACCCTCACTCCTTAGATTTAGACGAATCGCCTTTCACGAAAATATTAAACCCCGGCACCTTATAATCTTTTGGCCTATAACTTTCGGGTATGGCTGTGGTGCTGCCGTCGCGGGCGGCACGGTAGTGAGGCGACATAATTTCAATACCCTGCTCGTTGCACACATCTTGTATGTTCTGATAGAGATCGGAATAGATGACCGCCTGCTTATTGGCCTCATGTACATAAGCATTTATCTGGTAAGAGACGTAAAAATCGTCGAGACTCGTCTGCAACACGAAAGGGTGAGGTTCTTTTAATACCAGGTCGGTGCGAAGCGCGGCGTCGATCAATGCCTGGTGCATCTGCCGCCAGGGCACATCGTAGCCAATGGTTACGGTGGCATGAATGATAAGCCCCTTCTCGGGGGCATCGCTGCTGTAATTGATGGTATGGCTGTTCATCACCGTAGAGTTGGGGATGGAGATGATTTCATTTTTAATGGTGCGCACCCGGGTCACCAGCAACGACTTTTCGATGACATCACCCGTTACTTCACCAATCTTAACCCGGTCGCCGAGCTTAAACAGCCGCATATAGGTAAGCACCAGCCCGGCTATGACGTTGGACAATGAACCGGCAGAACCAAAGGTGAACAGAAAACCGAGGAACACCGACACCCCCTTAAAAACGGGCGATTCGCTTCCAGGCAGGTAGGGAAAGATGACCACAATCATAAAGGCAAACACCAATATCCTGATTATCTGAAAAGTGGGGTTGGCCCAATCGGGATAAAATCCGGGAATTTGCAGCTTCCCTTTGGCTACTTCGGTCTTTAAAAAATAGATGCCTTTTAAGAGGTATCTGAAGATGACAATGATCACGATGATGGTGATCAGGCTGGGGAGGTAATTCCAAAAGCCAACGGCCATCTTCTTTACCGGGTTAAGAATATAACCCAAAAGTGTTTCTGCAAAATTACGGGTCCACGGAAAGATGCCAAATAAGATGGGCAGTGCAAAATAAATTACAAAAATCACCGTGATCCAACGCATGAAGGTATTGATGTTAAGCAGCACCTTAACCTGCCTTTTGGCATCAAACAGGGTGTAATCCTTTATCTTAATTCCCTTAATCAGGCGATCTCTCTGCTCTATTATTTTATGGGCTACCCATTTGGAGAGTTTTCCGGTATAAAAAATAAGCAGAGCGATGATCAAAATGACCAGAAGCGCCAGCCCTATCTGCTTAAGAATCGAGAGTAAGCTGGTTTGATGGTCGTGGTCGATAAGCGCAGCCCGGATGGTTTCAAGATGCTCGTTGGCCAATTCCTCCAATGAGGTGTTGTTCCATAAGGCATCGTTTTCGGTGACACTCATCACCACGTTATCGTCAAAAACAATATCGATGGAGCTTTCCGCCGATACCAGTCTAAGGGAGTCGGGCACAAAGGTGAGATGCTCCGAGAGATTGTCGATGCGCTTACTAATGGCTTCGGCTCTCTCTTTGGGTGAAAAGCTGCCCTGCCTGCTGTATATAAAAAACAAAGTGTCGCTAAAAAACCCCATCACCGGATATGCCCGGGCGGTATGCCTTAGAGCCTCTATCTGAGTCTTTTTTAAGGCGAGTCGCCGGGTTTCTGCATCTGCCAAATCCTGAAGCTGCTTTTGCAGCTCCTCCTTTTTTAGGTTGTCGGTGGTTTTTAAGGCATTCAACTGCACCTCCAGATTGGCTCTGGTGATGGAGTCGGTCACCCTGAGGCTTTCAATCTCTCTGAGCTTTTGATTGTACTCCTGCAGAAGAACCGCGTTGAGCGAATCACTCGCGGGCTTCACACTGTCAACCTGGGCCGTGAGGGAAATTGATGTGGCTATAACGGCCGTGATGAGTACAAAGAGTCGTCTTCTCATGATTCTGGTGGTTAAGAATTATTTCATCCGTATCGGGTAAAAATATCTAATAAGCGTCGGTATCATAACCGGCAGAGTTGTCAATACATGAATTGTCATTTATCTCAAATTTCACACCCCTGATGTTTTCGGCAACATAAATGCACGGCCCGATTTTTTGGGTTATGTCATTGAATTGCACGATGGCCGATTTTATATGGTTATTCCCGTTCCCGTTGCTGTTGAATCCAATGCCCCCTTTGGGGTTGCCATATATCGTGTTGCGTTCAATCAAAAGGGTCTCTCCCGCTCCGGGATGATCGGAGAAGTAATTAATGCCAAACTTGGTGGAAGCAAAAAGGCGATTGTTCCGGATAACTCCGCCCGAACGGATGCTGATGCAGTTGCCGCGGGGATTGTAAACACCCGAAATGGTGTTGTGTTCAATTAAAACACCCCTTGCCATAGCATATATCCCGTGATGCGGTGCTCCAAGGGCTGCTGATGTCGTGTCGAGGCCCAGGTTTTGTATTTGGTTGTTGAGGATCGAAACGTTCTGGTTATCCTCGGTAATTTGGATGCCATTGGCATAAATAGAATCGAAGCGACAGTTTTGTACCACAATGCCTGTAGTAACTCCCCCCGATCTCCGCAAACGAATACCGTTGCCCTGTATGTTCAAAAACAGGCAGCTGTCGATAAGTACATTTGAAGCACCTGAGATTTCAATGCCGCTCATTGCATGAATGCCGTCGGGGGAGATGATGTCCTGGAAGGTACAGTTTTTAATTACCGTACCGTCCCACTCGCTGCCGGTGAGACTTAAGGTAGAGGTAAATATTTGGTTCTGAATCAGTTTACCCCCGGGCTGATTGCTCTCCCTGTCGCTGCAATGCAGAAATAAAACAACAGATATTGTAAGGAGCAATCTCATGAGGCGGCGTTTATCTAATTTGTTTCAATTAATAATTCTTTAACAAACCTTGCGTTCATATGGTTTTTGCCGTAATCAAACAATGTACCTCTTAAAGCAGGGCGGCTCTCTATTTTAATGATTTGGTTCTCTTTGGTAATTCTTACCACCTCCCCCCAAAAATTTTAGTACGCACGGCCATGATTCGAATATTTATATTTCAGCCAAATATAGCATTTATTTGTTTTTGAGTAATCTGTGGCGGTATCTATGACGAATTTGGAAAGCTTATTGAACAAATTACCAACAAGTTCTTTACCTTTATAGATGAATTTAAAAATGCACTTAAATGTTTCACTTAAAATTATAACTATGGAAAAGTTTTTCACTGCCGAATTTTGGAGCGATATGCTTAATCTGCTTGGACGATGGGCATTTACCGAATTGCCCGGTATCATAATCATTACCGTTGCTCTTTTTATATTATTAAGAGTGATTGCATTTGCTATGCGTCGTTTTAAAAGTGCGCTTATTCACAGGGCCGAGCATGACGAATCGACCGACATTGGCGAGTCCACTAAGCGCATAAACACCCTCACAGGTATTATTCATGGGGTTATTAAAATCGCCCTGGTTACGGTTTATGTCATCATGTTGCTCAGCAAATTCAGCATCGATGTGGCCCCGCTGCTGGCCAGCGCGGGTATTTTAGGTCTGGCTGTGGGTTTTGGTGCCCAGGAGCTGGTGCGCGATTACATCTCGGGTTTCTTTATTTTGTTAGAAGACCAGGTGCGCGTCGGCGACGTGGCCAACATCAATGGTACCGGTGGCCTGGTAGAGAAAATTGAGATGCGTACCATCACGCTGCGAAACCAGTCGGGCACAGTTCACATTTTTCAAAATGGTAAGATAAATACGCTTTCCAATTTGACCAAAGACTGGTCGGCTATGGTATTTGATATTGGGGTAGCTTACAAGGAGAATGTGGATGTGGTGATAGATACCATGATAAAAGTGGCCGAAGAACTGAAACAAGACCCCGATTTTGGGCCAAATATCCTTGAGCCTATGGAAATGATGGGGGTCGATCAGTTTGGTGCCAGTTCCGTGGTGATAAAGGCGAGAATAAAGACCAAACCTATTCAGCAATGGCGCGTGGGCCGCGAATACCGCAAACGGCTGAAGGCTGCTTTCGACCAGAAAAAAATAGAGATCCCATTCCCGCATACCACCATTTACTGGGGTGAAGAGATTAACCCTCTGAAGCTGGAATTGAATGCGAAAGAAAAAGCCAAACCCAACTAATTCAATAAAAGTAAACAAGCCACGTATCAGATTGCTTATCTTTAACCACTCATCTAAAACAATTTCATGAAGCTTAAAAAAAAGCAGGTAGAAATTGCCGAACAACTGGTGGATTGGTGGGAAGAGGAAGGCCTGTTAGCCGAAGGGCAGGCCACCCGTTTAAAGGATAGCCTGGAGCGAAGGAGTGTCAACTGGCGAAAAGTGGCCCGATACCTCATGGGTTTGGCCGTAGCAAGCATGGTGGTGGCTTTTTTACAACTGGTTGCCGACGAGTGGATCATGGAGTGGCTTGAACGCCTATTTGAGATATCCGATTTTGCTGTATTCGTGTTGCTTATTGGGTTGACGCTCCTATTTTATGGTGTGGCCGCCCGCCTGAAAACCACTGCCAAAGGTTATGATTTGTCCAAAAGCACGCTGTTGTTGCTGGGCGGCATAGCCTTTGGCGGTGCTTTGCATTATCTGGGAAAGTTCAGCGCAATCAATGAGTTTTTGGAGGTTGGGTTGGTGCTGGTTTTTGCTATGCAAGGCTTTGTTGTAGGTCGGTTGTTCCAATCGGCCTTGTTTTACGATTTAGGGTGGATGGCTCTGTTCCTTTGGCTGGGCCTCGAAAGCAGTCGTCAAGCGCAGTGGAAGGGAGCCTGGCTGGGGATGAACCTTCCGCTTCGGTTCTTCCTGTTCTCCATGCTGCCGGTGGTTGTGGGGCTCACCCTGAATAAAAGCTGCTGGTTTAAATCACTGGCATTGTCGGCACAACGGACAGGATGGGTGTTTTTCTGGAGTTCACTGTGGCTGGTTGCCCTGTTTGGAAACCATACCTCGTGGGAAACCTGGGAAGAGGCATCGGCCATTTCACTGCTACCCTGGGGTTTGCTAATGGCCGTAGTGGCGGGCGGCTTTTTGATTTTGGGGCATGTAAAAACCAACCGCCTCTTCCTATGGATGGGCGTGGGCGGATTATTGGCTGTAAGTTATTCCCAATTTTTCCTATTTTTGTGGGAACCTCTGCATCCGGCGCTGTTTTTTGCCATCATGGGTGTCTCTTTTTGGTTGTTGGGGCGCAAAGCGGAGATGTTTTGAGTTTTGAGTTACTGAAAAGGCATGCCTTGTCTGTACAGTTCGGGGTTCGGAGTTCGGAGTTAGCGCATAACATAAACAATTCCGATATCTGAACTCAAAACCCAGAACTCAAAACTCACAACCCATTATCTTTAATAATAAAAACTAATATAATAATTATGTTCTCAAAAGAGGTCTATATTCAACGCCGCGCGCGGTTAAAAGCAATGGTAAAACAGGGGCTGATCCTCATTTTAGGCAATTCCGATGCACCCATGAACTATCCTTCCAACACCTATCACTTCAGGCAGGACAGTACTTTTCTCTATTTTTTTGGCCTCGACCATCAGGGTCTGGCCGGGGTGATTGACGCGGAGAGTGGTGAAGAGATTCTTTTCGGGGATGATTACACCCTGGACGATACCATCTGGATGGGTCCCCAAACCTCAATACGTGAAAAAGGGGAAACGGTAGGCATACAAAAGATCAAAGCTTTTTCAGAACTTTCAAAAGGTATTTCCCGGGCACTCAAAGAAGGACGCCAGATACACTTTACGCCACCCTACCGCGGGGAGAACACCATGCTGCTGGCCGATTTGCTGGATATTCATCACCGGGAGGTAGCCACGAAGGCCTCTCACGGGCTTATCAAAGCCTGTATCGAATTACGCAGCATCAAAGAGCCCTGCGAAATTGAGGAGATGGAAAAGCACATGAAGGTGGCTTATAAGATGCACACTACAGCGATGCAGATGGCTCATCCGGGTGTATCGGAACAGGAAATCACCGGAGCTCTCGAAGGCATCTCCATGTCGGGCGGGGGCATCGTATCCTTTCCCGTGATATGTTCGGTACGCGGTGAAACATTGCACAACCATTATCATGGAAACATCTTAAAAAAGGGCGATCTGCTGTTGGTTGATGCCGGCAGTGAATCTCCGCTGCATTATGCCACCGATCATACGCGAACCAGTCCCGTGGGAGGCAACTTTACCCCGCTTCAGCGTAACATTTATCAGATAGTTTTAAACGCCAATAACAGGGCCTTCGAAGCCATGAAACCCGGCATCCCTTACAGAGATATTCATCTGCTGGCTGCACGTGTCATTGCTTCAGGGCTTAAAGAATTGGGACTTATGAAAGGCGATGTGAATGAAGCTGTGGAAGCCGGCGCCCATGCCCTCTTTATGCCGCACGGGCTGGGCCATATGATAGGGCTGGATGTGCACGACATGGAGGATTACAACGAAACGCTGGTGGGATATGATGACGAAATTGAACGTTCCTCGCAGTTTGGTCTGGCGGCATTGCGCCTGGGTCGTAGGCTGCAGGCCGGTTTTACCATCACCAATGAGCCTGGCATCTACTTTATCCCCGCTCTAATCGACAGCTGGAAGGGTCAAAAGAGATTTACCGATTTTATTGATTATAAGGAGCTGGAGAAATTCAAAGGCTTTGGAGGCATCCGTCTCGAAGATGACATTTTAATCACCCCCGACGGGGCTCGAATCCTGGGCCATCGTATCCCTATTGAGCCCTGTGATGTGGAAAAGGAAGTGAACCAATCACGCTAAAAAATTAACGACCATGCAAGAGACCGAAATAATATTAAATGAAGAGAAAAAGCGCTTTGAGCTCAAAGTGGATGCGCATACCGCCGTCCTCTATTTCGAGAGGTATGAACCTCTGGTTTGGATGCTCACCCATACCCTGGTACCCGACCCGCTGAAAGGCAAAGGTCTGGGCTCCCGACTGGTGAAGCATGTGTTTGAACATTGCGAAAAAAATAACATTCGTATCATCCCCGAGTGCCCCTTTATACAGGCTTACATCAAGCGACACCCGGAGTGGGAAAAGTTGCTGTTTAGTCGCGAATAGATAAAAAAACAGGCTGACAGGCATCGCGTTTAAATGATTCAGTGTCTGGATAAAATAGCCACAAAGGCACTAAGGCACAACGATTTCAAGATGCAATTTGCGGCCAATCTTTTTGAAAAAGGAATCCTATCCTCCGGTCAGACGGCTGAGTTAGAAGGCATTACAAAGCGGCAAAGACCTACTCCTCCACTTCAAACCTAAATACAATCTCCTCCGCAAAATCATATTCCAGTTCGTGAAGCAGCTCTCCCTGCATATTCATGATGGCAACCCGTCCATCGCGACCAATCCTTTCCGGGGCACTCCCGCGGTTCCACCAGTGGCGGATGAGGCCGTCTTCCGCCGCATCGGTTACGCGCAGCTCATAAAAGCCTTTCCCCAGTGAAACAGGATCGATATAGATCACATCGTCTTCAAAATCATCGCGCTGGTATAGCACTGCCCCTTGCTGGTCACTGAGGGTGTAGGCCATTTCGCGGGCCCGGTTTAGGCCGTTGGCACGGATGTAGAGTTTAAAGTCTCCGGGCAATATTTCAGGCATCACCACCCTTGAGGTCATATTGTGGGTGAAAGGGTATTGGTCGGTGGTGCCGTTGGGTTTTGATACCGACACCTCAAAAATATCGCCTCCTTTTACATCCTGCCACTCTATGTTGGGCAATATCACGGTGGCCTTCTCTAAAAAGGGAAGCCGTCCGCTCCAGGTATACTCATAGGTTTTCTCACCTTTGATACCGTACGTGATTTCAAGGGTTTGAAGCAGGAATTGACCCGTATTTTGTATCACAATGGCCGGATCTTTAATAATGGGGTTTATGCGGCTGTAAGCATCTTCGCTGCTGGGTGCCAGTATGTCGGCTACTGCGGCATCATTGGTAAAATTGGGCGGGCCATAGGTAACCAGTTGATGACTCATGCGGTAATCGCCGCCTTTTTCGCCATTGTCGCGGTACATCTCTATGCCATAATCAAGTTTAAGACTGTCGCCGGGAAACACTTTACCGGTGAGCTCAAACTCATAGGTATCCACGGGGGTTCCGGGACACCAACCGGCCCTGTCGAACTGCCAGGTGCCGCCCTGCGGATAGATGGGATTCAACCCGCAATCCTTCCAAACCAGCCAGCGAAACAACACCTCGCCATTGCCATAGTAGGTGTGTGTTTTGGCATCCCACTCGCAACAATTTCGTGGCCCGAAATGTCCATGCCCCGAGATACGAGCCTTCAGCTTAAATCCTTTACCCCGGGGAGAGAAATGAAGCATCACCGGTTTTAAAACAACATCATCGGCCAGTTCCTCATAGATGTATTTTCCGAAGGGATAGACGTTTTCAATGGAGAGCACATCACGCGGCGGCGTGCCTTCAATATAGAGAAACTTCATGTCAAGCAACTCCTGATTGTTGCCCGAGGAGAGGTCCACTTTACCTTTGAGCACCGGCGCGTAGTCGGTTACATCGTAATAAAAACCCCAGCCGGCTTCTCCCCCCATCTCAAGCCGCTTTCCGTAGGGCGTTACGAATCCTTCCAGTTCAAAAATTTCAGTGGTATCGGCCCGGGGTACATGCACAAAGGTAGAGGTGGAGTAATCCCATTCGCCACAGGGATAAATGTCGGCGGTGGTTTGTTCGTCGCACTTTAGCGTACGGATCATGACGATCTTCTCCCAGGAACGGTGGTCATCGGGAAATTCAAAGATACCCCGACGACGGGTAATATCATCGAAAGTAAAGGTTTGAACAACAGTGGTATCGCCCGGCGAGGCTGAGACGGGCAGAGTAAAAACCACCAAAAAGACAATGAGAAGCAATTTCATAGGCTAAAAATTTGAAGTCGGGAGACCGGAAGTCTGAAGACAAGAGAAAAGAATTATTTCGATTGCAAACTATTTATTTCGAAGTTTTTTAGATGATTAAGCTATCTTTATGTCACTGTCCATCAATTCTACATTAAAATTCACTTTGGCCTTTAATGCGCGAAACACTTTTAGTATTGTTTCTAAAGTCACGTTTTTTGCTTCACCAACTTCAATATCCAATCACTTATTTCCTTTAAGGCAACCGGAGAAAAAGTCTGTTCAATTTCGGCATATTCGGCAGGGGAACCGGTTTCAGCCTCCTGAAAAAGGTGATTCAGGCCCTGGAGTTCTTTGGTAGTAACAGCTGAGTTCCCTCCCTTTTTTAAAGCTTTTTCAATGGCTTCCAGATTGGCTTTGGGAGGCACCTGCAAATCCTTCTCCCCATTGAGTGCTAAAACCGGGCACCTTACTTTTTCCAATACCACCGCCGGATCGTATCTGATTAAATCCAGCATCCAGGGGATGGTTAGCTGGTTCAGCAGCAGCCGGATGTATTGATCATCATCCATCCCCGAAGGTTTAAGGGCCTGAGGAATCTCGTCTATCGTTTGGCTAAAATAGGAAGTCAGCGCCATTTTCACAGAATCGGCATCCAAGGTTTTTAATATTATGTCGTAGGCTTTTTGATTTATGGCTCTGGCTTTTTGAAGAGCCTCTTCACTCATACCGGAAACCTTTCCGATTAATTGCTGTTGCATAAGCAATAACTCGTTTCCCGGAACACCAACGCCGGCCAGCAGTACAATAAATGCTATGTGGCTGTTTTCGGCGGCCACCCGGGGCGCGATAATGCCACCTTCGCTGTGTCCGATGAGCCCGATTTTGCTTTTGTCAATTTCAGCTCTGGTTTGCAAAAAGCTCACGGCGGCTTCCACATCGAAGACGAAATCGGTTTCGGACGCTGTCATGAAAGTTCCGGTAGAAGCGGCTGTTCCCCGGTCGTCGTAACGCAACACGGCTATTCCATGCCGGGTGAGATGGTCGGCCAAAATCAGAAATGGCTTGTGCCCCATCAGCTCTTCATCCCTGTTTTGAGGGCCGCTGCCGCTGATCAAAACCACTGCCGGAAAATTTCCATTTTTGGCAGGCATTGTGAGAGTTCCGGCCAATATAATGCCATCGCGGGCATTTGCAAAACTCACCTCTTCAACATGGTAAGGATAAGGTTTTGAAGGCTCCTGTGGTCGCACCACCACCTCCTTTTGGGGCACTTCCCTTGTGAGAATTAAAGGGAGCACAAGTCCGGCCTGCCTAAAGGTACCCGAAAAAAGCGTGTCGCCTTGAAGTACAGCGTCATACACAACACCCAGGCCGGCAATCTGAAGCTTAAAATCGGGATTATTAAAGACGATGGAAGTTACGGGAATTCCTCTGGCGCCCTGATCGGGGCTGTCCATGGTGGCACTGTAACCATCTTCGGATGATGAGATGTGAAAGACCAGGTGCAGTTGCTGGCCCTGTACCTTTAAAATACCGTTCCATTCACCGGTGATGTCCTGAGCACCAGCAGTAAATGATGCAAGGGTACCGATTAAGAATAAGATGGCATTTCTCATAACCTTCCTTAAAAAAGGTTAGACTACCAATTCTGCATTCTGACGCTTCTCAATTTCCAGGTCAAGCAGCCGGAGAGCCGTCATGTTGTCGTCTAATTGGCGTTGAATAACCACTTTTGCCTCCGAAAAGGTACCGTTGAGGTTGCCGAACAAAGCACGATAATAGTTAACGCCGCGCTTCAGGTTTTCAGTAAAGGCCACCAGATGTTTGGTTTGTTTACGGTTCATTGGGGAGGGGGTTTCACGAATCTTGTTCCTGAGATAATCGATGTAAATCATCAACTCTTTGACGAACATGTGAGGCCTGTCCGTTCGGGTAATCACATTGGTTCGACCGTAAATGTGGTCGGTTATCTCTTTCAGGCTCATTCGTTTAGAAAAATAAGCCATGTTGGGCCCGGGGCAGATAGATACGCCTGTGCCTTCCGATTTGGTGTCGATATCGTTCACCAGAAGTGCCGAAGTACCCAATCCCACGCAGATACAGGCTTTTTCGGTAATTTCATCAAATCGTTTTTGATATTCGCCGTCGGGCAGCTCCAGAGTGTTCAGCTGTTTTAACTTCAAATATTGATAACTTCTTGAAGCTGTGCATATTGTCTTTTCGGTAAATTCAGAGTTCAGGGCTACATATCTCTTAGGGCATGAACTTCCTGGCTTTCCCTTAGCAATTAGGGCTCTTTTTTCAATATCCTTGGTGTTTCCACGCAAACTGTGGAACGGAACGCCCAAAGGAGAGATGTCACTCAGATAGAGGTCCTTCTCCTTAGCTGCAATCAGTTGTTCTATAGTGGCATCGTCTACCATGGTGGCTTCGGGCACCAGCAGAAACGGGGTGCCCCATCCCACCGAATCGACCCGGTAATGATCGAGCAAAAACTGATGTTCTTCGGCTGTGCCCACGCCGCCCTGTGCGGTAATTTTCACCGGGAGCCTATCAGCAGGTACCACCCTCCCTTTAGCGGCAAGGGCCGGCTGCAATATTTCATAAACCGATTGCATCAACGCCTCCCGGTTGTCTCTGAATTCGGCCAGAATGGGTCCCAACAAAAAACCGTCGGTGGCAAAAGCATGGCCGCCGCAGTTAAGTCCCGACTCAATACGGTACTCCGACACCCACAATCCTTTCTTAGCCAAAAACTTGCCCTGAATAAACGCCGAACGGTAATCGCTCACCTTAAGTACAATTTTCTTTTTTATCTCCCCTTTTTCATTGGGAAAAAAATCATCGAACTGCTCAATGTAGCTGTACAACGACGGGTTCATCCCTGCCGAAAGAATTATAGAAGAGCTCAAATCACTTAGAGCATAGCCCCTGAGCGCGGCGTGGGCATCGTTGTATTCGATGGGCAGCTTTTTCCCTTTCACATAGTTGTCCTTGTCAATCTTGGTCATGATGTTGACATCGATGCTGCCGGTATAAAAGTGTTCGCTTATCCAGTTCTTAATCTCACTGAGATTAAAGTATTTTGCCGATAAGGCTTTAAACTCCTGTTTAAGATGGGAGCCATCGGGCAACATATTGAAGTAATCTTTTATCTCCTGTTTTTTCTCATTGGCTGAATTAATAAGCTCTTCAACTTTTTTTTCAACCAAAGTGTTGATCAAATTCAGATAAGAGGTGATTCTTTTTGCCCTGAAATCTTCTGTTTTTTCAGTGATTTCGTGATAGGGCATCTGGTATCTTCCACAGTAGGCCATTCTTAATTTTTCCATAAGAATATCGTCCACGAGTGAAATAACCGAATCCATCCCGTATTGAGCCACTTTTAAGGGCGTATCTAATGTAAATCCGATACCCATTACGGGGATATGAAATGAATGGGCTTTTTTCATGATGTTAAATGCTTTTAGTTACCGATAACCGTCTGTAATAAAAGCGAAATAAAATTCGGGTCGCTTCAATCTCAAACTACTGCCATTTCTTAACAAGGCAAAACTCGCTACAAAGGTAATAAATTCTGTTGAGTTCTCTTTAATTTTTT
>JACDJA010001761.1_pt1 | contig 17064 bp, 16 predicted proteins | sample 7449241 | NCBI WGS metagenome assembly JACDJA01 (sample SAMN14253289, study PRJNA609438) | sludge metagenome | isolation source: initial anaerobic sludge | collected 2018-12-20 | reverse complement strand
GCCTTCAATGCCGGGCAGGGTGAGTTGCCGGGAAAAAATCACAAAATAGTGATCGCACCGCCCCCGGAACCCGAAATAAATCGAGCCTGGTGCGGCCCGCGATGTGTTAACATCTCGCATCGCGACTCATCCGGATGGAGGAGCAGATGTTCAAGACAGTGCTTGCCAGCGTCGCCGTAACCGCGCTCTCGGTGCCGGCCTTCGCAGGGGGCCTTGCCCCCGCACCCGCACCGATCCAGATGACCCCGGTCATCCCGGCACCGCAGCCTACGGCGGACTGGAGCGGCTTCTATGTCGGCCTCCGCGCGGGGATTGCAGATTTCGAGACTGAACTCAGCCCCAGATACACGATTCCGACTGACGGGAATTTCTACGGCGGTTTTGCCGGATACCGGCATGATTTTGGCCGTGTCGTCGTGGGCGGCGAATTGCGCTACAGTGACATCTCCGACATTTCCGGACCAATGCTTCCGCCGGGTTTCACGAACGATTCGATGACGACGGCCATGCTTCAGGTCGGTTATGATCTGGGCCGCGCGCTTCCCTTTATAGGTGTGGGGGCTGCCCGTCTTGCGACAACGTCTCCCGGAGGCTCTGTGACCGGTGACGGGATGGTCTATGGAATCGGCCTCGACTACAGGGTGAGCGACCGCTTCACGGTCGGCGTCGATGCGAACCGCTTCGATTTCGAAGACTTCGGAAGCTTTGGAGCCGACATTACCGGCACCTCCGTCGCCCTGCGCGCCGCGTTCAACTTCTGACCACCGGGCGCGGGCCTAGCCCGCCCGCGACTGGCGCTTGCGCTCATGCGGGTCGAGGAACCGCTTGCGCAGGCGGATCGCATGCGGGGTCACCTCGACCAGTTCGTCATCGTCGACATAGGCGATGGCCTGCTCCAGCGACATGATGACGGGCGGGGTCAGGCGCACGGCCTCATCGGTGCCCGAGGCGCGGACGTTGGTGAGCTTCTTGCCGCGCAGCGGATTCACCTCGAGATCGTTCTCGCGTGCGTGTTCGCCGATGATCATCCCCTCATAGACCGGGTCCTGCGGGTTGATGAACATGCGTCCGCGCTCTTCGAGGTTCCACAGGGCATAGGCCACGGCCACCCCGTCGCCGGTGCTGATCAGCACGCCCTGACGGCGGCCCTGAATGGCGCCCTTGTGCGGCACCCAGCCATGGAAAATGCGGTTCAGCACCCCCGAGCCACGGGTGTCGGTCAGGAATTCGCCCTGGTAGCCGATGAGCCCGCGCGAGGGCACATGGGCCACGATCCGCGTCTTGCCATGGCCCGAAGGGCGCATATCGACCAGTTCACCCCGGCGCGCGCCGGTCAGCTTTTCCACCACGGCGCCGGTAAATTCGTCGTCGACGTCGATGGTGACCTCTTCCACCGGTTCGAGCGTGACGCCGTCTTCCTCGCGCATGAGCACGCGCGGGCGCGAGATCGAGAGTTCGAATCCTTCGCGGCGCATGTTCTCGATCAGCACGCCCATCTGCAGCTCGCCGCGGCCCGCGACCTCGAAGGCCTCGCCGCCGGGGGTGTCGCTGATCCGGATGGCGACGTTCGATTCGGCCTCGCGCATGAGGCGTTCGCGGATGACGCGCGATTGCACCTTCTTGCCATCGCGGCCTGCCAGCGGACTGTCGTTGATCCCGAAGGTGACCGAGATGGTCGGCGGGTCGATGGGCTGCGAGGGCAGAGGTTCGTCCACTTCGGCGGCGCAGATCGTGTCGGCGACCGTGGCCTTTGACATGCCCGCCAGCGTGACGATATCGCCCGCCTCGGCCAGATCGATCGGCTGCTGCCCCAGCCCGCGAAAGGCGAGGATCCGCGAGACGCGGAACTGTTCCAGCCGCTCGCCGGTGCGTGACAGCGCCTTGACCGTTGCCCCGGGGGCCAGCGTGCCCGATTCCACCCGGCCGGTCAGGACGCGGCCCAGGAACGGGTCATGGCCAAGCGTGGTCGCCAGCATGCGAAAGGGTTCATCCCGTCGCCCGGCCTGCGCGGGCGGTGGCACATGCCGCAGGATCAGCGAGAACAGCGAAGAGAGACCGCTGCGCGGCCCGTCCAGCGTATCATCTGCCCAGCCGGAACGCCCCGAGGCATAGACATGCGGGAAATCGAGCTGTTCGTCCGTGGCGCCCAGATTGGCGAACAGGTCGAACACCTCGTTCAGCGCCCGGTCGGGTTCGGCGTCGGGACGGTCGACCTTGTTGAGCACCACGATCGGCCGCAGCCCCAGGGCAAGCGCCTTCTGTGTCACGAACTTGGTCTGGGGCATCGGCCCTTCGGCGGCATCGACCAGCAGGCAGACGCCATCGACCATGCCGAGGATGCGCTCGACCTCGCCACCGAAATCGGCGTGACCGGGGGTGTCGACGATGTTGATGCGCACCCCTTCCCATTCGACCGAGGTCGCCTTGGCAAGGATGGTGATGCCGCGCTCGCGCTCGATATCACCCGAATCCATGACCCGTTCGCCCACATCCTGGTTGTCACGCCAGGTGCCGGACTGGCGCAGGAGCTGATCGACGAGCGTGGTCTTGCCATGATCGACATGGGCGATGATGGCGATATTGCGAAACTGCATGGATCTCTCGGGTACGGGGGTTGCGTCCGGCCTTTACGGCCTGCGCGGATGAAACGCCAGTGCCAGTCAGTTGCCGGTGGTCACCGAGAAGAGATTGATGACCAGGACACCCCCCAGGATCATGGCGATGCCGATGGCGCCGGGCAGGTCCATCTTCTGGCCGAGAAACAGCCCCACCATGGCGACCAGCACGATCCCCAGGCCGGACCAGACCGCATAGACGATACCGGTCGGAATGACCCGCACGGCGATGGAGAGGCCGTAGAATGCCGCGGAATAGCCGGCAATCACCAGAAGCGAGGGCCAGAGGCGGGTGAACTGCTCGCTCGCGCGCAGGGCCGAGGTGGCGATGACCTCGGCCGCGATGGCGAATGCAAGTATAAGGTAGATGCGGCCCATGGGGGCGGCTTGGCACCGCCCGCAGACTGGGTCAAGCCACGATATAGCGGTCGCGGCGGTGGTTGATGGTGATGACCAGATTCACCACCACTGCCCCCAGAAACGAGAAACCGATCGTCGCCGGGTCGAGAATCAGGAAAGCGGCGGCAAAGAGCGCGATGTCGAAGATCAGCTGCGTGTTTCCGGCCCGGAACCCGGTGCGGTCCTGGAGGATCAGCGCAAGGATGCCGATGCCGCCCAGGCTCGCCCCGTGGCGAAAGATCGCGAGCAGTGCCGAGCCGGACAGGAGCCCGAACAATACCGCGCCGAACCAGGGGTTGACCGCGCCGATCTCGAACCAGTCGGGCATGAAGCGGGTGATGAGCGACAATCCGGCCACGGCGATGAAGGTCTTGACGATGAAGGCCCGCCCCATCCGCCGCCAGCCCAGCCAGTAGAACGGCAGGTTGATGACAAAGAACACCGCGCCAAAGCTCCAGCCGGTGGCATAGGAGATCAGCACCGCAAGCCCCGCCGTCTGCCCGGTGACGAAACCCAGATGCGTCAGAAGCAGGATGCCGAAACCCGCGAGCGTCACCCCGAAGGCCAGGCCCTGCGCATCCTCGATGGGGGTATGGTGGTGGCTGCCGTTCATGGCACGGGATGCAGGGGCCGGTTCCGGAGCGGGGCCCGCCTGTGTCCGGGGCGCCGGGGCCGGGGGGGTCACGTCAGCTCACATCCAGGCTCAGCGCGTGGATGCGGTCGATGATCGCGGGGCCAAGCGCCGCATGCACGGCGCGGTGGCGCTCGATCCGGCTCATTTTCGAGAGCGCGGGGGCCGAAATGGCGATGGCCCAGTGGCTCTCGCCCGAGCCGTCATCGCCGGCATGCCCCTTGTGAAGATGGCTCTGGTTCACCACCTCGAGCCTGTCGGGGCTGAAGGCCGTCTGCAGTGCGGCCCGCATTTCGGTCTCGATGGTCATTAATTTACCTTTCAGCCCTTCAATCCCGGCGTACTTCCTTTAGACTGCCCAGCCGGTATCGGAAAGGCCCCGACCAGGATGGGTGGCCAGGGAGACAGAACATGGTCAAGAGTGATCCGTTCGGATTTGATATCTCGGTGTCCGCCGCGAAAAAGCGCAGCCCGCGGGGGCGGCGCAGCCAAACCGGCGCGTTCGAGACGTCGACCCGGCGCTGTGATCAGCCCGGCTGCGAGCTGCCGGGCAAGTTCCGGGCGCCGAAATCGCCCGATTCGCTGGATGACTATTACTGGTTCTGCAAGGACCACGTGCGTGAATACAACCTGCGCTGGAATTTCTTCGACACTGTGACCGAGGAGGAATTCCTTGACCGCAGCGAACATGACACGGTCTGGGAACGCGGGACGCGCCCCATGCGGCGCGACGACGAACAGCGCGCCTGGGCGCGGCTGGGGATCAATGACGCGCATGAGGTGCTGGGCGACAACGCCACACGCAACCGGGGCCGCAAGGACGGCGCCCTGCGCCGCCTGCCGCCCACCGAACGGCGCGCGGTCGAGATCCTTGCTGTCGAGGCCACCGCCACGCGCAAGGACATTCGCCGCGCCTATCGCGCGCTGATCAAGGTGCTGCACCCCGACATGAACGGCGGCGACCGCAGCCAGGAGGAACAGCTGTCGGAGGTGGTCTGGGCGTGGGAACAGCTCAAGGACAGCCGCAGCTTCCGCGAGGGGGATTGACTAACGCGACCCCTGCCCCACGCGCGGGAAGAAGATCGTCGCCCGTTCGGCGCGATAGAGCGTGCACAGCCGGTGTGCCGCGATGAGGGTGCCAAACCACAGCAGCGCCAGCAGCGGGCGGCGCAGGAGCGTGACGGTCAGCGCCAGAGGCCCGAACATCGTGCCGTAGATCGGCAGCACCAATGTGCCCGCAGCCACCGGAGCGAACAGTGTCACCATGAGCGCGCCCCCGGCCATGATCATCCACCCCCGCCAGCCCGGCCATCCGAACCGGCCGCGGTTCAGCCACAGAAGACCCGCCGTGCCGACAAATCCTGCGACAAGCCGCCACAGGTGAAGGATCGGGCTGTTGGCAAGGGGTGCGGCACCGTCGAGCGCATGAACCGACATCACGCACAGCAGGGCCCCTACGGCCCCGCCCAGGATCAGCGCGAACACACGTAACCTCTCGCCCCGGCTGGGTTGCAGACGGAAGCGAGAGGTCCGGGCCATGCAGTCTTCCCCAAGGTGGCGCGCTTTCAGCGCCCGCCGGTGTTCGTCCAGGATTACGGCAGTCTCGTGGCACCTGTGCGGCCCTTGTGGAACTGCGTCCGGGCGGCGGGTGCGGTCAGCCCGGGGGCTGCTCCGGCGCCTCGTGCGGCGCGAGCGTCTCTCCTGCCGGAGGTTCGTCACCGCCGCCAATCCAGACCAGAAACAGCGCGCCGATGAGGGCGGCCACCAGCGCGGGAATCAGCCCCAGCCTGCGCAGGATGCCACCACCCCCGTCATCGAAGAGGCGGCGCGTGATTCGCACCATGGCGTCCGCCGGGGGCGCGTGGGGCGGCGCGACGAAGGCGCCGGCCACGGCATGAGCCCAGCGCGCGCGCGCGGCCCGGAGGGCGGCGTCGTCGGAGGCGGCCTCGTAGAAGGCCAGTTCGGCCTCGGGGGTGGCCAGTCCGAGCGTGGCACGGGCAGCCGCGGTGCCGCCATCACCACCAAGGCAGCGATCAACCGCCGAGAGGGTCCCGTCGAGCAGCCGGGTCATCCGCTCGACCGGGAGACCGAAGCGCTGCGCCAGGTCGGCCTCGCTCTCGCCCTGTTCAAGCGCACGCACCACGGCCTCGGCATCCTCGGGCATCAGCCCGGCAAGGCAGGTCGCCAGCGCGCCCTGCCGCGGCAGCAGCGGCGGCAGATCGGCAAGCCGTGCGGTATCGTCCTGCACCGGCGGGGCCTGCGCTGCCAGGATCACGGCACGCGCGACCAGCACCAGCCAGTCATCGCCCGTCAGGCGGCTGGCGGCGAAATCCGGCGCGGCCTGCCAGATCGCGGCCCAGACCTGCGCATGCAGCCGGTCCGGACGCCCGGCGCCAAAGCGCCGACACAGGCCATAGACCTGCGCGCCCAAACGTGCATGAAGCGCGGCCAGGGCCGCCCTTTCGCCCGCAGCGACGCGCAGGATCAGCGCTTCCGTTGTTTCCGCGTCCGCCATCCGCCCTGCTCCGCCCGAGCGGCAACACTGCCCGCGCCCGGAGGCAAAGACAACGCCCGCCTCTTGCGGGTGCCCGGCAGATGGGGCAGTTGGGGCGGGTTCAGTGAAGGGGGCTCAACTCATGGCCGACACGGGCGAGACGCTGGCAAGACCGACCGAGGATATCGCGCTCGATGAGGTCTTCGGCATCGACAGCGACATGAAGGTGAAGGGTTTTGCGACCCGCACCGACCGCGTCCCCGAGATTGACACGACCTACAAGTTCGACCCCGACACCACGCTCGCGATCCTTGCGGGCTTTGCCCATAATCGCCGGGTGATGATCCAGGGCTATCACGGCACCGGAAAATCCACCCATATCGAACAGGTGGCCGCGCGGCTGAACTGGCCCTGCGTCCGGGTGAACCTTGACAGCCACATCAGCCGTATCGACCTGATCGGCAAGGATGCGATCAAGCTGCGCGAAGGCAAGCAGGTGACCGAGTTCCACGACGGCATCCTGACCTGGGCGCTTCGCAACCCCACCGCCATCGTGTTCGACGAATATGACGCGGGCCGTCCCGATGTGATGTTCGTCATCCAGCGGGTGCTCGAGCATGACGGCAAGCTCACGCTGCTGGACCAGAACGAGATCATCACCCCGCATCCCAGCTTCCGCCTGTTCGCCACCGCGAATACCGTGGGCCTGGGCGACACGACCGGGCTTTATCACGGCGTCCAGCAGATCAACCAGGCGCAGATGGACCGCTGGTCACTGGTGGCGACGCTGAACTACCTGTCGCATGATGCCGAGGCCGCAATCGTGCTTGCCAAGAATCCGGTCTGGAACACCGCCGAGGGCCGCAAGATGATTGGCCAGATGGTGACCGTGGCCGACCTGACGCGGACCGCCTTCATGAATGGCGACCTGTCCACGGTGATGTCACCGCGCACGGTCATCAACTGGGCGCAGAATACACGCATCTTCGGTTCGGTCGGCTATGCGTTCCGGCTGACCTTCCTCAACAAATGCGACGAGCTCGAACGCCAGACGGTGGCCGAATTCTACCAGCGCTGCTTTGACGAGGAATTGCCCGAAAGCGCCGCCTCGACTGCCGCGCGCTAGGATCAGGACCTCCGCGCGCCGTCGCGCGGCGCCGCCCGCGAGATCCGGCTGGCAAGGGTTGCCGCGTCGATTGCCCTGCCCTCGTGCCGGTGCAGACAGCGCGTATGCGCATGTTTCGACGGCAGGGGCGGCAGCGGCGTCCCTGGCTGCCATCCGCCCCTGCGCCTGTCTGGCATGATCGCAGGCCCTGCGGGGGGTGCCTGCAGGCGGGTCTGCAGGTGCTGTCCTGTGCCGGACGGGCTTGCCTGATCCGCGGCGCGGTGATTTACCCGGGAGCATGGTCAAACCCGCCGATATCAACCCCGCCGATCCGTTCAAGAAGGCCCTCGCCGAAGCGACGAAGGTGCTGGCCGACGACCGCGAGCTTGCGGTCACCTATTCGGTCGATCCTCCGGGGATGAGCGCCGACAGCCTGCGCCTGCCGCAGGTGAGCCGCCGCATGACTCGCGACGAGGTGCTTCTGGCGCGGGGCACCGCGGACGGATTCGCCCTGCGTCACCGTCACCATGACGAAAGCGTGGCCGCGCATTACCTGCCCGAAGGGCCGATGGCGCGCGACCTTTATGAGGCGATGGAGAATTCCAGGGTCGAGGCCCTGGGCGCGCGTCTCATGCCCGGCACGGGGAGCAACATCGACGCCCGCATTGCCCAGGATGCAAGGCGCAAGGGTTACGATCAGCTGCGCGACCGCTCGGAGGCGCCGCTGCCGGTGGCGGCGGGCTATCTGATGCGCGAACTTGCCTCCGGGCGACCGCTTCCCGAGGGGGCAAGCCATCTTCTCGACCTCTGGCGCGGCTTCATCGAGGAGCGGGTGGGCGACCAGTTTGGGTCCCTGGCCGACCTGATCAGCGACCAGGCCGCCTTTGCCCGTGCCGTGCGCTCGCTGATCGCCGACCTGGGCTATGGCGACGAGCTGGGTGACGACCCCGATGCCGAGGATGACGAGGACGACGACCGCGCCGAGGAGGACGAGGAAGAGCAGCAGTCTGCAGGCGACGAGGACGAGGACAGCGAGGACGCCGAGGCCAGCCCCGAGCGCGCGCAGGACGAGACCCAGGACCCCGCCCAGGCGCAGGTGAGTCTGGAAGACGAAGCCGAAGGCGGCGACGAGGAAGAGATGGAGACGCCTGACGGCGAGTCTCCGCCCGAGGCCGCCCCGCCGCCCATTTCCGACGCGAGTGCCGATTATCGTGCCTATGATGTCAGCCATGACGAGGTGATCGGCGCCGAGGACCTGGCCGATGCGGGCGAACTGGAGCGGCTGCGCGCCTATCTCGACCAGCAGCTTGATCCGCTGAAGGGCGCAGTCGGGCGGCTGGCCAACAAGCTCATGCGCAGGCTTCAGGCGCAGCAGAGCCGCAGCTGGGAATTCGACCGCGAAGAGGGTATCCTTGACGTGGCGCGGCTGGTGCGGCTGGTGACCAATCCGACAACGCCCCTGTCCTTCAAGATCGAGAAGGATACCGAGTTCCGCGACACCGTGGTGACGATGCTTCTGGACAATTCCGGCTCGATGCGCGGGCGGCCGATCTCCATTGCCGCGATCTGCGCAGATGTGCTGGCGCGCACGCTGGAACGCTGTCAGGTGAAGGTCGAGATCCTTGGCTTCACGACACGTGCCTGGAAGGGCGGGCAAGCGCGCGAGAAATGGCTGGCCGACGGGCGGCCGGCCAATCCGGGGCGGCTCAACGATCTGCGGCATATCATCTACAAGCGCGCCGATGCCCCCTGGCGGCGGGCACGGATGAACCTTGGCCTGATGATGAAGGAAGGGCTGCTGAAGGAGAATATCGACGGCGAGGCGCTGGAATGGGCGCATCGGCGGCTGCTGCAGCGGCGCGAGTCGCGCAAGATCCTCATGGTGATCTCGGACGGCGCGCCGGTCGATGATTCGACGCTGAGCGTCAACCCGGCGAATTACCTCGAACGCCACCTGCGCGACGTGATCGCCATGGTCGAGCGCAAGAAGCAGGTGGAGCTCATCGCCATCGGCATCGGCCATGACGTGACGCGCTATTACGACCGCGCGGTGACGATCACCGATGTCGAGCAGCTGGCCGGCGCGATGACGGAGCAGCTTGCAGCGTTGTTCGACCAGGACCAGCGCAAGCTCGCGCGGGTTCTGGGCATAAACCGGATGCTGTGACACCCTGAGGCGGGCGAGCGGAGACCCGGCGTCCCCCGGAACCCGGCGGGATGTCCAGGCAAGGATGAAAGGGGACGAGATGTTCCAGACTTTCGAGGTGAGCGCCCGTCCCGAGCAGGGGCCTCCACGGCTGGCCGCGCTGCGCACCGCAATCGCGGAGGCGGGGCTGGATGGCTGGATCACCCCGCGTGCCGACATTCATCAGGGCGAATATGTCGCCGAACGCGATGCGCTGCTGCAATGGCTGACCGGATTCACCGGATCGGCGGGGTTCTGCGCGGTGACGGCGGGGGCTGCGGCGGTCTTTGTTGACGGCCGCTACAAGCTGCAGCTGCGCGAACAGGTGGCCGATGTGTTCACGCCCGTGGACTGGCCCGACACCCGGCTGCCCGCATGGCTGCGCGAATCCCTGCCGCAGGGCGGGCGCGTGGGCTACGACCCCTGGCTGCATACGGTGGCCGAGGTCGCCGCCTGGGAGAAGGCGCTGGCCGGGTCGGGTGTCGAGATGGTGGAGCATGCCAACCTGGTCGCCCCCCTCTGGGCCGAGCGGCCCGCCCCGCCCGATGCGCCGTTTCGCATCTGGCCCATCGAGGTCGCGGGCGAGGAAGCAGCGGACAAACGCGCGCGGCTGGGCAAGGAGCTGGCCGCGTCGGGCGCGGGGGTCGCCGTGCTGACCAGCCCCGATTCCATCGCCTGGCTGTTGAACATCCGCGGCGGCGATGTGCGTTGCAATCCGGTGCCCCACGCCCTTGCCTTCCTGCATGAGGATGGCAGCGTCGACCTGTTCGCCCGGGCAGGCAAGGCCGATCCGGTGCGCAGCCATCTGGGCGACGGGGTGCGCCTGCATGAGCAGGATGCGTTCGAGGCCGCGCTTGGCCGGCTTGCGGGTCCGGTTCTTGTCGATCCGCGTTCCTGCCCGCGCGCGGTGGTGGACGTGCTGGATGCGGCGGGCATTGCCCATGTCGCGGGCAGCGATCCCTGCCTGCTGCCCAAGGCGCGCAAGAATGCGGCCGAACTGCGCGGCATGCGCGCCGCCCATCGGCGCGACGGGGTGGCGATGGTGAGGTTCCTTGCCTGGCTTGCAGAAGAAGCGCCGAAGGGGAATCTCACCGAGATCAGCGTGGTGGAAAAGCTCGAAGGTTTTCGCCGGGCGAGTGGCAAGCTGCTCGAAGTGTCCTTCGACACGATCGCGGGCGCGGGGCCGCATGGGGCGATCAACCATTATCGCGTGACGACCGACACGGACCTGCCGGTGCGCGACGGCGAATTGCTGCTGGTCGATTCGGGCGGGCAATATCCCGATGGCACCACTGACATCACCCGCACAATGGCGGTGGGCAAGCCGCCTCCGGGGGCGGCGGGCGCCTATACGCGGGTGCTCAAGGGGATGGTCGCGCTGTCACGGGTACGGTTCCCGCACAAGGTGACCGGCGCACATCTGGACGCGCTGGCGCGTTATCATCTGTGGCTGGCCGGGCAGGATTACGACCACGGCACCGGCCATGGCGTGGGTGCCGGCCTGTCGGTCCACGAGGGCCCGCAGCGCATTTCCCGCCTGTCGGATGTAGAGCTGGAGCCGGGGATGATCGTCTCGAACGAGCCGGGCTATTACCGCGAGGGGGAATTCGGCATCCGCATCGAGAATCTTCTGGTGGTCGAGGAAAAGCCCGCCCCCGAGGGCGGCGACCCGGACCGCCGCTGGCTGGGATTCGAGACCCTGACCTTCGTGCCGCTCGAGCGACGGCTGATTGTCTCGGACATGCTCGACCTGTCCGAACGCGCCTGGGTCGATTCCTATCACGCCGAAGTGCTCAAACGGATCGGCCCGAGGGTCGAGGGCGAGACGCTGGCCTGGCTGAAGGCGGCGTGCGCGCCGCTATAGCCGCATGGTACTATAATAACACAACGAGACCGGAGACTGTAGTAAACCATGCTCACGGTGGTTGCGAGAATCACCCGGCCGAGTGTTGACTTACAGAATAGGATCATTGCTCCACAGTGATGCTTCGTTGCGCACCGTCGATATCTGTGCTGAAGGCGATTACTTGAGCGAAGGACAATATAGAGTTAATATCTCACCGGAGCGCACGGTAAATGGGCGTCAACAGCATTATTCGATCGTTCTTCAGGCTAAATCAGGCAATTTGCGCATACTTTGATAAGGCGCTGCCAGAGAGCGCGAATATTGATGGCAATCAGTATTTTATAAATAATACCATCCCAGATTCGCTCCAACAAGGCATATTGCTTATGGATATAGGGGGGGGGTAGCCAGCCCTGCATTAATAGCGCCACAAAAGAGTCCAACAGCATTACGCTTGTAGGTCTTGATATTAGCGCCGACGAGCTTAACGCAGCGCCCGAGGGCATCTACGACGAAAAGATTCGTCGCAGACTTGACCAAATATAGGGGCCGCCGCAACGCAGATCTTGTTATTTGCCAGGCAACCCTTGAACACGTTACTGACAACACACTTTCCGTTACGGCTATCGCATCAGCATTGAAGCCAGGCGGCGTAATCTGCCTTTTCGTTCCGTGCCGCAACGCACTTTACGCGCGCCTAAATCTTGTCCTTCCAGAGCGATTAAAGAATCTACTTCTGGAGATGGTGCAGCCCGGCCTGACGGAACACCAGGGATTCCCTGCAAGGTACGACCATTGTACTCCAAGCCAGATGAAGGCGCTATTCGATAGTAGCGGGATTGATGTTATTGAGACCAAATTATTCTGGAAATCATCCTACTTCGCCAATTTCGTTCCGGCATGGCTCGTGTGGCGTCTGTGGCAGGGAGCGCTTAGGATTGTCAAAGGCAATGATGCCGCCGAGACATTTATTATAACGGGCAGACGACGTGACGACTAACCGATCCAGCTTCGGTCCCAGCTTCTTCTCTAATCTCTCTGTTTTCATCCCGCCCCCGCCAGCAACGCCCGTGCTGCCGCCCGGGCCGCATCGGTGATCACCTCGCCTGCCAGCATCCGCGCGATCTCGTCCTCGCGGCCCGGCGCATCGAGCGGGGTCACATGTGTGGTCGTCATCCCCTCGGCCTCGGATTTCGCCACATGCCAGTGATGCGCGCCCTGTGCGGCGACCTGGGGACTATGGGTGACCACCAGCACCTGCGCCGAGGCCGCCAGGCGGGCAAGGCGGCGGCCCACGGCGTCGGCGGTGGCACCGCCCACGCCCCGGTCGATTTCATCGAAGATCAGCGTCCGGCCCATGTCATCCGCCGTCAGGCAGACCTTGAGCGCCAGCAGGAAGCGGCTGAGTTCACCACCCGAGGCGATCCGGTCCAGCGGGCCTGCGGGCGCGCCGGGGTTGGTGGCGACCTCGAAACGGATGTCGTCAGCGCCATCGGGGCCGGGCGTGCCCGCATCGACGGTCACGGCAAAGCGCGCCCGGTCGAGCTTCAGCGGCGGCAATTCGCGCGCCATGGCGGCGGCCAGCTGCGAGGCACCATCGCGGCGCGTCTGGCTCAGGTCGGCGGCGGCGGTGGAATAGAGGGATTCGGCGGCGGTCACGGCCTCGTGCAGGGCGCGCAGGTCGCCTGCGCCAGCATCCAGCGCGGCAAGGCGGGCGCGCAGACTATCGCCGGTCTGCTGCAGCGCATCCGGCAGGACCGCATGTTTGCGCGCGAGGGCGCGCAGGGCAAAGAGCCGCTCCTCGACCCGTTCGAGCTCGCGCGGGTCGAAGTCGAGCGATCCGAGCGCGGACCCGGTGCATTGCTCGGCCTCGCCCAGGGCATCTATGGCGCGGGTCAGCGCCTCGAGCGCGGGATCGAGCAGCCCGTCGGCGTCGCCCGCTGCGGCTTCGAGCCTGCGCATCGCATCCCAGAGGATCGCCTCGGCGCCGTCGCTACCCATGGCGGCATGGGCCTGGGCAACCTCATCGCGGATGCGGCGGCCGGCCTGCATCTGGCGGCGCCGGCTGTCGAGGGCGGGCTCTTCACCCTCTTCGGGTGACAGCATGTCGAATTCTGCAACCGCGTGGCGCAGGAAGTCCTCTTCCTGCACCAGCTGTGCGATCCTTCTCTCGGCAGCCTCGAGCCGCTTGCGCGTATCGCGCCAGCCGTCCCATGCCCTGCGCACCGCAGCGCGCGCCGCGCTGTTGCGGGCAAAGGCATCAAGCAGCATCCGGTGCCCGCGCGGATCGAGCAGGCCCCGGTCGTCCTGCTGGCCGTGAATCTCGACCAGCGCGGCGGAGAGCGCGCGCAACACCTCGCCCGAGGCGCGGCGGTCGTTTACCCAGGCGGATTTTCGCCCTTCAGGCGTGTTCACGCGACGCAGGATCAGCTCGTCACCGGCGTCGAATCCGGCCTCCGTCAGCACCGCGCGGGCGCCGTGGTTTGCGGGCAGGTCGAAGACGGCGGTCACCTCGCCCTGCTCGGCCCCCTGGCGCACCAGGTCGGCGCGACCCCGTTCGCCCAGGACAAAGCCGAGCGCGTCAAGCAGGATCGACTTGCCCGCCCCGGTCTCGCCCGTCAGCACGTTGAGGCCGGGATGGAAATCAAGCGTCAGATGCTCGATCAGGAGCAGGTCACGGATGTCGAGCTGGCGGAGCATGGAGGCCCTCGCGGGTGGCAATCACAGCCACTCGCCCCGGATCATCTGGCGGTAGATCTGCGAAAGCCAGCTGTCGCCACCGGCCTCGGGGCGCAGGCCGCGCCCGGTCAGTAGCGTATGCGCGTCGCGATACCAGTCTGTCGCCTGGTAGTTATAGCCCAGGATCGCGCCCGCCGTCTGTGCCTCGGCAGTGAGCCCGAGCGAGAGATAGGCCTCGACCAGCCGGTAGAGCGCCTCGGGCGTCTGGTTCGTGGTCTGAAAATCGGCAACCACGACGCGGAAGCGGTTGATCGCGGCGTTGTAGTGGCCCCGGCTCAGATAGTAGCGTCCGACTTCCATTTCCTTGGCGGCCAGATGGTCGAAGGCGAGGTCGAACTTCAGGATCGCATCCTGTGCATATTCACTGTCGGGATAGGTCTCGATCAGGCGGCGCAGCGCCTGAAGCGCCTGGAAGGTCAGGCCCTGGTCACGGCCGATCTCGTCGATCTGGTCGTAGTAGCTGAGCGCGAGCAGATATTGTGCCCAGGGCGCATCGGCCGAGGTCGGATAGAAATCGAGATAGCGCTGTGCGGCGGCGCGGGCGTTATCGTAGTCGCGATCGCGGTGATAGGAATAGGCGGCCATGACCAGTCCGCGTTCGGCCCATTCGGAATAGGGATAGAGCCGCTCGATCTCGGCGAAGTAGCTTGCGGCCTTGCCGGCGCGGTTGCGCGAGAGTTCGCCCTCGGCGCTCTGATAAATCTGCTCGGCGCTCATGCCTTCGAGCGAGCCGATGATATCCCCGCCGCCACCGCAGGCCGCAAGGGGAAGCGAGAGCGCCAGTGCCAGAATGGCCATCCGTCCGCGCCTGCCCGATTCCGCCACGCCTGATCCCCTCACCCCGGTCCTTGCCCGGCTCGTCTAGCATGAAATCCCGGGGGGCAAAATGGCTTTTGCGGCTGCGCATCGGGGGCCGCCATATTTGCCCCACTCTGGCGCATCGCGCGACCCCGCACCGCCTGCCCTTGCCTAGAATCGGTAGACCACCAGTTCGGGCAGCGCAGTGAGCGGCAGGTCGAGCAGGCGCATCGCCGCGAGGCTGATCTCGGAGCCACCCGATTCCGCGCTACCCAGGGGGCGCAGTTCAAGCGTGACCGACTTGCCCGAGCCGGGCAACTCGACCCTTCCCTGCACGGGCGCGCTGACAAGGGCGGTGCGCAGCCAGAGGCCGGGCTCGGCCGGGGGCCCGAGCGAGACGACCGTCGCGCCCAGCCGCGTCTCGCCGCCGCTGCGCGTGGGTGCGGCGGTGGCCGCGGCGCGCTGCTGGGGGGTGGTGGTATCGAAGGCATCGGCGGTGCGGGCGCCCTGCGGAGGCGGTGGGGCGGCGCTGGCGGCGACGTCCTCTCCCATCGCGGTGTCGGGGCCCGGCGCGGTGGCGTCCACCGGGTCGAACAATGCGCAGCCGGCAAGGAGCGCAAGCGGCAGGATGAGAGTCAGGCGCAGGCGTTTCATGCCGGAGAAGGTCGCACGGGACCGCGAGTCGGGCAATGCTTTATGCGGGCGAATTGCGCATGGGCGCCTGCGGCAGGTCGGCTGGGCCATCGCCCGCCATCTTGCGCCCCCGGCGCGCAGATGCGATCCGCAGCTTATGGAAGATGCGACGCTGGTTCCGGCCTGCCCGGCCCATGAAATCGAGGGCGCCGACCGCCCCGGGCGCTGGGTTGTCACCTGCGATCATGCCTCGAATGCGGTGCCGGACTGGGTGGCGGGCGGCGACCTGGGCCTGCCGCCTGCGGATATGGCCCGTCATATCGCCTGGGATCCCGGGGCCGCACCTGTCGCACGGGCCCTGGCACGTCATCTTGACAGCCCCTGCATCCTGTCGCGATTCTCGCGCCTTGTCATTGATGCGAACCGGGGCGAGGACGACCCCACGCTTCTCATGCGATTGTATGACGGCACCGTGATCCCCGCGAACCGCCACGCGGACGCGGCCGAACGTGCACGCCGCCTTGATCGCCTGCACCGCCCCTACCATGCGGCGCTCGAAGCCCTGGCCGCTCGGCGCGATGACAGCGTCATCTGCGCGATTCACACGTTCACGCCACGCCTTGCCGGCCGCCCGCCGCGACCCTGGCATCTGGGCGTGCTGCATTCGCCCCGTGACAGCCGCCTTGCGCTGCCGCTGATCGAGCGTCTGCGCGCGGACGATGACCTGTGCATCGGTGACAACCAGCCCTATTCCGGCCATCTGCCCGGCGATTCGATCGACCGCCACGCATTGGCCCGGGGGCGGCCCAATGTATTGATCGAGATTCGCAACGACCTCATCGCGACCCCCGATGACCAGGCGTATTGGGCGGCGCGGCTCGCGGTCGTATTGCGCGAGGTCCTTGACCTTTCGCGTCTGTAAGGGGCATCTGGCTGCTCCCGGTTTTCAAGGAAAGGACAGGCATTGCGCTTTCAGGCGGTGATCTTCGACATGGACGGCACGCTGATCGAGACCGAGCGAATGGTAATCGACTCCGGCCTCGACGCGATGGCGGCGCTGCGGCTGCCGCCGCGACGCGATCTGCTGGAATCGCTGGTGGGCACAATCACCCGCGATGCGGCGCCCCTGTTCGAGGAGGCCTATGGCGCGGGCTTCTCGATGGATGCGCTCGAGGAGGAATGGGACCGCAGCCTTGCGGCCCGGATCGCCCGGGGCATCCCGCTGCGTCCGGGGGCCAGTGCGCTGCTCGCGCATCTTGACCGGCTGAACCTGCCGCGTGCGCTGGCCACGAATTCGCGCACAAGCGCGGCGCATGACCATCTTGGCCGGGCCGGGATCGCGGGTTTCTTTGCCGAGCCCCATATCCACGGCCGCGACCGTGTCAAGAATCCCAAGCCCGCGCCCGATCTGTTCCTGCATGCGGCCGAGGTTCTGTCCGTCGATCCGGCGTCTTGCCTCGTCTTCGAGGATTCGGACCCCGGCGCCACCGGCGCGGTGGCTGCGGGCATGACCTGCGTCCTTGTCCCCGATCAGCGTCCGCCGCAGTTTGCCGGGCCGCATATCCGGGCGGGCAGCCTGCTCGAAGGTGCGCGGCTGGCCGGGTTGATTGACGAATAGG
>JACDJA010001757.1_pt1 | contig 17084 bp, 16 predicted proteins | sample 7449241 | NCBI WGS metagenome assembly JACDJA01 (sample SAMN14253289, study PRJNA609438) | sludge metagenome | isolation source: initial anaerobic sludge | collected 2018-12-20 | reverse complement strand
TAGAGAAGAGCAAGTTTTATCATAGGAATAATTTTTTTGCATTGTGAGAGAAATGTATTTTGTGTAAATCTTGGAAGTTCATCTTTGATAACTCGAAGATTGTAATTATATGCAGTGGATATCTTTATGAGCTTTTTAAATATTTTTGCTTTTGCGGGTTCATTTTTTTCTAGTGTAGTGTTGATTTTTGTATACATCGATTCCCAAAGTCTCGGAACGGTAGCAACAAGAGTTGGTTTGTACTTCTCTAAATCAGCCGCAAAGGTTTTAATGGTGGAGTAAACGGTACAGCAGCCCTCGGAAATAGAGAGATATTCGCATGCCCGCTCAAACATATGCCATGAGGGAAGGATAGAGACCCAAACATCATTGCTCTCAAGTCCTATCAATCTCGGAAGATATAAGACATTGTGCATGATATTTTTATGAGTTAAGATAACACCTTTTGGTGAGCCTGTTGTTCCCGAAGTGTAAATGAGGGTAAAGACATCATCTAAAAAAAGATTGTCTTTTAGTGCATAAAACTCATCTATTTCATTTTGATAAATTTTTCTATTTTTTAAAAGATCAAGATAGGAGTAGGTGTTGTCAAAAAGAGTGTGAAGTTTTTTTGCCTCTAGTATAAAGATAGATTTTAGCTTTAACTTTTTTATCATTTCTTCATGTTTTTGATAGAGCGTTTCATCCTCGACTATCAAAAAATCACACTCTGAGTGTGCCATGATGAACTCTAGCTCGTTAGTCGGCGTATCACTTCCTCTAGGGATGCTAATCGCACCGAGTGACATGAGCGCTAGGTCTGTCACCATCCATTCGTATCTGTTGTCACACAAGAACATAACTTTTGAGTTTTTTGCAATCTTTTTAGATTCAAATGCTCTTGATAGAAGCAAAATATCTTCAAATAACTTTTCGTATGTTATCGTGTATTCTTTGTCTAAAACGCTATATATAAAAGCTGTCTTATCTCTGTTTTTTTCATATGCCTCCAGAAACACATGAAACAAAGTAGTATCGCCCATCCACACAATCCTAAAATAGTTTTGATGATATTGTATCTTTTTTTTATCCAATTTTTGAGACTATGAATAGTTTTTTGGGTTTCTCTCAAAGATTTTGTAATCACCTTGTAAAAGCATCAGGTAGTGTCGATATCATTCCTGGATGGGCAGGATATAATGCGACAAATATGCTAAAATATTGCAATATTTTATGCACAACACGAAATAAAAGAAGTAGATTGTGCTTATGCAAATGTTTAAACTCTTTAGAATCTATGCTATGGTTTTAAAACTTTGTAGACTTAATTTTATATCAAAAGAGGAGAACCAATTGAAACAAACAGCCAAAAAAATTTTATCGAGGATTTCCCCACGACTGTTTTTTGCATCACAAGTTTATCGCTATACGCGCTCAAGAGATTCTTACTGCGTTAAGACAGGATATTTGAGAAGTATGATAGAAGGTAAACCGGTTGACAAAGATGGAAGCCCCATTCCTTGGATGAACTATTGTGTTATAAAATTCTTAGAAGAACGGTTCAGTAATAATATGAGTTTGTTTGAGTACGGAAGCGGGTTTTCTACAAGATTTTATGCTCAAAATGTAAAGAGTGTTGTTTCTGTAGAGCATGATAAAAAGTGGTTTGATATGTTAAGGGAGGATACACCTGCAAATTGCGAAGTTTTATATGCGGAGTATAACCAAGAAATGATGGGTGGAGAGTATTCGCAAACTGTAAAAAAATTAAATGAGAAATTTGATATCATAGTCGTTGACGGAAGAGATAGAGTCAATTGTGTAAATGCTAGCATCACTGCACTTACAAAAGAAGGTGTCATTATTTTGGATGACTCTTCTAGGGAAAGATACAGAAAGGCATTTGATCTTATGCACTCTGCAAACTTTAAGAGTCTGACTCTTTGTGGTTTAAAATTTGGGGACGGCAAAGAAGATTGCACAACGATTTTTTATAGAGATGGAAATTGTTTAAATATTTGAGCGGGGCAACCTCATGGTAGAATGTTATGCTCAAGACTATTTTCAATTTTCGAAATATTCTATCTGATTTTACAATCATATATCCTCAAGTACTTTGATGCCGTTTTGTTTCAAAAGCTCTATAGTTTTATCAAGAAGTGTAGGTTCGACCTTAAAGATAAAAGCACCGTTTTGCGTGGTATTGATAGTATAGGTATATTGGATATTGATACCATGCGTTGAGAGCAAGGAGGCTACTTCGTTGAAGCTTCCTAGATGGTTATCGATCTCTACGGCAAAAACTTCAACGATTTTGAGTGATATGCCTGCATCGTCGAGTATCTGTTTGGCTTTTAAGGAATCATCAACAATGACACGCAAGATGCCATAGTCGTTAGAGTCAATCAAGTTGATTGATTTGATAGAGAGTTGGTTTTGCGAAAGGATTGTCGTGATATCCGTGAGTTGCCCGGGTCTATTTTCTAAAAATATCGAGAGTTGTTGTATCTTGCTCATTGCTCTTTCCTTTTATCGATAATGCGCACGGCTTTGCCCATACTTCTTTCGATGCTTCTTGGTTGTACAAGGACAACATGAGCATTGATATAGAGGTTATTGAGCAGTGCATGCTGAATCTCTTTTTTCAAGATTGCCATTTGACCGAGTGAATCGGACATAATCTCATCGCTGACCTCGATATGAATCTCCAGTTTGTCAAGGTGTCCATTTTTGTCAACTATGATCTGATAGTTGAGTGTCACTCCTTCGGTATTTGCTATGACATGTTCTATCTGTGATGGATAGACATTGACACCGCTGATGATGAGCATATCATCGACCCTGCCTACGATAGACTCCATCCTCAGAAGTGTTCTGCCACATTCGCACGGCTCTTTCGTAATCGATGTGATATCGCCGGTTCTATAGCGGATAAGTGGAAGTGCTTGCTTGGTAAGCGGTGTGATGACAAGCTCGCCCCTTTGTCCATCAGGGAGATTTTCTCCTGTTTTTGGGTCGATGATTTCTACAAAGAAGTGATCCTCAAAAACATGCAAGAGATCACTCTCCTTACAGTTTGCCGCAACACCGGGACCGATAATCTCACTAAGTCCATATACCTCATGATAATCAATTCCCCAAGCATTTGAGACCTCTTTTTTGAGTCCTTTTGATGTAGGTTCGGCTCCAAATATACCCGCTTTTAGTTTATAGTGACTCAGATAGTCGCTCCCTGCTTTTTGGGCGACTTCTGCCATATGTAGAGCAAAGGTAGGTGTAGAAGCAAGTATGCTCGCTCCAAAGTCACGCATTAGCATTAGCTGTCTATCTGTCATACCTGCACTTGCCGGCACTACTGCGGCACCGATCTTCTCCGCACCATTATGGAATCCCAATCCCCCCGTAAAGAGCCCATAGCCATAGGCATTGTGTACGATATCTTTGCTTGTTGCTCCTGCTAAAGTAAAGACTCTTGCCATCACTTCATCCCACACAGCCATATCGGACTTTGTATAACCAACTACGGTAGGTTTCCCTGTAGTACCGCTTGAGCTGTGAATCCTCGCGATTTCGCTCATCGGTACAGTAAAAAGACCAAAAGGGTAGTGGGCACGAAGATCTTTTTTGGTTGTAAAAGGGAGTTTTTTGATATCTTCTAGAGAGGTTATATCTTTTGGAGTGATGTTAAGCTCATCAAACTTCTCCTTATAAAAAGCACTGAGCGAGTAGACTCGCTCCACGGTACTTTGCAATCTTTTAAGCTCAAGCTCCTCAAGCTCCTCTCTTGTTGCGCTCTCTATTTCATTGTAGACCATCGGAATCCTTTGATTATATGAATTGTTTATCTTTTCTGTAAACCATACCCTGCATGATAGCAATCACTCTATCATCTTTGCCATTTATGGTGACGGTGTAGCTGGCAAGTTTATGGTTTTTTTCTACCTCTTTGGCAACAGCATAGATGTGTTCATTCTCTTGCGCGGCATTGAGATAGGAGATGCTATGGTTTATCCCAAGAGCTAGTGTTCCATATGAGTTTGATGCAAGTGCTAACGCAAAATCTGCGAGTAAAAATATCGCTCCACCGTGTGCGACACCGGCACCATTGAGATGCTCTTTTGAGATGATGAGTGATGCTTTTGCATACCCTTCATCTATCTTTTCAGTGAGTATCCCGTTTTTTGTCGCAAAATGATCATTTTGTTTAAAAAATTCCTTAATCTTTGTTTCTGTTTCCTGCTTCAATGCCCATCTCCAATACTTTGAAATTTTGTTGTGCCATTTTGGCATTCATCTGCTCGATAGCAGTGCGCACCTCCTCTTGTGAAAAAGGAAAATCTTCGAAGCTCCCCAAAACTACACCAAGCATAAATACATTGAGTGCTTGCACGGGGAGCCTTCCTTGCTTTGCAAGCGCAAACCCATCAGCTTTTGCAGTGACAAAAGGGAGCCGCGGAAAATTTGCATCAGCATTAGTGACTACTTTGCCGTTTTTGTGTAAAAAAGAGATATTTCTAAGGCTCTCTTGCGCTTCTAGGCCTATCAAAAGATCGGCTTGATTAGTGTCTATGAGCGGGCTAGAAAAATCACCGATCTTAATGTGGCACGATACTGCTCCACCCCTTTGGCTCATGCCGTGGTTTTCTGTGCCCAAAAAGGGGATATTCCTATTGCCGGCACAGATGGCTAGGACTTTCACCAAGAAGACGACACCTTGACCGCCGAAACCTGCTATCACACTTTGGTACCGCATCTATTTGTCCCCTTTGTCTATTTTTACAAATGCATCTGTCGGACAAAGTGCATCAAGGCACGATCCACAGCCGATACACAAGAAAGGGTCTATCTCGACTTTGCCGTTTGCATTGTAAGCCATAGGCGGGCATTTATAGGTGGTTACGCAAAGATCACATGCCACGCATTTCTCTTCATCGACCATGATACTCAAGGAGGGTAAGAACTCTTTTGAGCGCTCTTTATCAAGTACACAAAACTCTCGCGCGACTACCACGACAGGACCGTTTGATTGCTCGTAAACTTTTTTGATATCTTTAAAGAAATCGATTGTTTTACTTAACTCATTGGTATAAAAATACTCATGGCACGCTATCCCACACCCCTCGACAACCTTTTTGATGTCGATGTCTTTATGTTCTCTCTCTGCAGTTGTTTGTCTACCGGTCATTGCAGTCGTTGAGTTGTCCATGATGACAAGTATAAATTTATGATTTTGGTAAACCGCGTTAATAAGTGGCGGGATACCGCTGTGGAAAAATGTACTATCGCCTATGGTGGCAACGACTGTTTTTTTAGGGTCGGCGATTGAATAACCACTTGCCATCGAAACGGAACCACCCATACAAAGGAGACTATCTATCGCGCCTTGTGCAAGTCCAAGTGTGTAGCAACCTATGTCAGAAGAATAGATGGCTCTTTTCTTTTTAAATACTTTAGTGATGGCAAAAAAGAGGTCTCTGTGTGGGCATCCCGGACAAAGGGCAGGTGGTCTCGCTTCAATTTTTGGGAGAGGATACTCCTCTGATATCTCGAGGGCTTCATAGATGTTTTCACCTCTATAAATTTCTAATTTTTGCAGTGATTTCAATATCTCAGCCTTACTCATTTCATCTATTTGCTGTGTGGTATCGGTATTTTTTCCAAAGAGATTCGGAGTAGCTATCTGCTCTTCTATGCAGGGATAAGTCTCTTCGATGACAAGCACTTTGTCATACTTTTGTGTGTACTCTTTGATCTGATCTTGCGGGAGAGGATAAGGCATGATAACCTTGATGATATCAGCTTCTACTCCGCATTCGCTGAGTGTCTCTTTGGTATATCCATATCCTGTGCCGCTTGCTATGATGAGCAGCTCCTTGCCTTGACATTTTTCAAACTGCTCTTTTAAGAAGTACTCCCAGTTATATGTCTTGATAGCTTCTACTCTTTTGAGTTGTTCTATACCTTGGAGATATCTATCATTTCTTGGAACCGCTCCCCACCTTGAAGTGTCTCTTTGGAACTTACCTTCTTTTGGTTGGTAGTTTGTCTCATCATCCATCTCGATGATCTCTCTAGCGTGTGAGACACGCATCACAGGTCTAAGCATTACCGGTGTTTGAAAATGTTCAGAGAGCTCTACGCCAAGCTTGGTAAAGTCGTAAGCATCTTGAGGCGTTGCAGGGTCAAGCACGGGAATGCGTGCAAATTTGGCAAAGATGCGTGAATCTTGTTCAGTTTGAGAAGAGTGAAAGCCGGGATCATCCGCACAGATAAGGAGCATACCTCCTAGATTGCCTATGTAGCTCGCACTCATAAGTGCATCACTCGCTACATTGAGCCCTACTTGTTTCATGGTAGCACAGGTTCTTTTGCCTGTGATAGCACCGGCATAAGCTACTTCAAATCCCACTTTTTCATTTGTCGCCCATTGTGCGTATGTATCGAGTTTTAGCTGTTTTTTTATCTCTTGAACTGTGGTTAATATCTCGCTAGAAGGTGTGCCGGGATAGCCGGAGACCATATCAACATTTGCATGGATAAGCCCCCACGCTATCGCGTCATTCCCCATCAATGTTTGCTTCATAGAGTAAGCTCCCTTAGTTGCTTTATTGCATTGTAAAAAATCTGTTCATTATACAAGGAGTATTCTAACATTTATGTTAATCGGGAAAAATCAAAGAGTAATTTCTGCTCAAGGAAACTTTTAAGATAGAAGGTTAGAATATACCTCTTGTTTTAACGGTGGTTCATAGAGAGAAACACCAACTCCATTTTTACCAATAAGGCGGTAGTGTAGTGAGTGATGTAGAATCAAAAGAGATAGAAAGATTTACAAAAAAAATCATCGTCCAAGAAGAGGATATTGATGTCAATGGGCATGTTGGCAATATCCGATATCTTGAATGGTTTATAGATATCGCTGTAGCACATTCCGACTTTTTGAGCTTGGGATTTGATGTGCTTAAAAAATTTAATCGCACATGGGTTGCAAGAGAGCACAACATAGCCTATAAACAGAGCGCTTTATTAGGCGATGAACTTATCTTAAATACCTGGGTGCAGAGTGTCAAAAAAGCTCAGTCGATCCGTCGATATGAACTTATCAATGAGCAAACAGGTAAGATCATATGTGAGGGGTGGACCAATTGGGTCTTTGTGGAGATAGAGACATACCGTCCGCAAAAGATCCCTGAAGAGCTTATCTTAAAATATATGCAACTTAAAAGTGAATAATCTTCAATAACAATATAAATTCAAGTGAGTATGTTTTGCCTCTGTATTTATAATAACATATTAATTAAATCATAATTAAAAGTTAATATATTTAAGTTTTCATTAGCTATACTTCTGTTTTTTTAGGAGAGTAGTAATGAAAAGATTTGCAGTAATGTCCCTCATGGCAGCGTCCGTAATTTCAGCAACAAATGCTGCGACAAATGCCGAGCTCGAAGAGAGAATTAGGGTTCTAGAAGAGATGGTTTACGGTAACCAAAAGAAAATCAAAAGTAATAAAAAAACGATTGTTGAGGTCAAAAAACATGATTCGTTTGACAACATCAAGTTCGGAGTTGATTTTAGAAACTCTGTTGATGTGTTAGACTATAAAAATAATGTAACAGGCGAGAGTGCGAAGAATGACTCACTACTTGCGAGTAGATTATACCTTACAATGGCTGCTGCACCTACGGATAAGTTGATCTTTAAAGGGAAGCTTGCGATCTATTCGCTTTGGGGTGCGCATCTTTTTGGTGAAGATGGAGGACTCAAAGATTGGTCGGCAAGTTCCAAAGCAACCGATACGGTTATGAGAGTCAAAGAGGCATATTTTGTCTATTCTACACAGTATGGAGAGCAGCCGGTGAGCTACTCGATAGGTCGCCGTCCTTCAACAGATGGCGTTCTAGCCAATTATAGAGAAAATAATCCTGAAGAGGGATCACCTTTGGCGCATATCACCAATATGGAAGTTAATGGTCTTATGGTTAAGCTTGATTGGAGTAGGTTCGTCCCCGGAGCTTACACAAAACTAGTAGGCGGTCGTGCACATACAGGTGCTACAACAGGTGTTTACAGTATCGGCTATACGACACCTTGGGGTCCAAATGCAGATAATGCTAATTCAGAAGATGACAATGTTGATTTCTTTGTAACAGTTGGTGATGCATACAATAACGGTCAATATCAAGTGATGTATGAGTGGGCACACATCTTCGATACAAAAGGTCAAAATGTTGATACGGGCAATACAGCAGTAGGTGCAGGAACGGCGGATCTCTTTGCTCTTGGATTTAAAGTCGATGGGATTGGTGATGACATTGATGGCTTTTTGGCAAATACAACAGTGTTTATCTCTGGCGCATATACACACTATAGTGCGGATGATGGATATCAGATATTAGGTGCTGAGGGTGGAACTAGAAGCGGTAGTTCTATCTGGGCAGGTGTTATCTTCCCTGATATGATTACAGAAAAAGGCAAGATAGGGATTGAATACAATCATGGATCAAAATATTGGACACCAATGACATGGGCTGAAGATTCAGCTATCGGCTCTAAGATTGCTGTGCGTGGTGATGCGTATGAAGCATATTGGAATTTTTATCTCTTTGGCGAAGAGTATCTTCCTGCGCAGGTTAGATATACCTATATGCAGCATGACTATACGCCAAATGTAAATTGTGCCGGTTGGGTTCCTGTAGAAGAGACCGATATAACAGCACAAGATCTCAGATTTTCCGTTAGTTACAAATATTAATACAGCTAAGCTACAACCAATCTTTTGGTTGTGCTAAGCACCCACCACTCATTTGATACCTAAATCTCAAGAACACACTTAAATCGTAAAAATATCTAAATTGTTTGATAAAAGTTATTATCAAACTAAGGTTAAGTCGGTAATATTTTGTGTGAGATTTGCTTGTAGCGTGGGATGATTCGGGTAACTTTGGGGCTGTTTTTTTAAGGTTTGTATACCAAAGACCCTCTATTTGTGTTTTTTCTCTAATCTGTTTCACTTTGTTACAATGCATTTTAAAGAGAAAAGCGTAGAAGGATAGTTAAAATAATTTAATTATCTTTTGGATACTATTATACATCTAAAGAATGAGTACTCACGCAAGAAAAAAGGGGTTTACAATGACCGGTGAATTATCGCATATTGTCTCCGAACATCCATACTTTGGGGTGTTCGTATTTTTTATCATAGCAGCTGTTGCTTTTCCTGCAACCTTGGTTCTCACAAGGTTTATCAGTCGAAAATTAGCAAAGCTCGATAGAGAGAAATTAAAGCTTAGTATCTATGAGTGCGGACCTGAAGTTACGAAGCAACCAAACAGTATATCTGTACAGTTCTATCTTATAGCACTTCTTTTTATCCTTTTTGATGTGGAGATCATCTTTATGATTCCTTGGGGAATTGACTTCAAACTTTTTAAAGCGTTAGGCTTGGGCTGGTTTGCACTTGTTGAGATGATGCTTTTTGTATTTTTACTCTCACTCGGATTTATCTATGCGTGGAAGAAAGGAGCTCTTGAATGGCACAACATAAAGTAAACTACACATCAAGCGCAGGATTACCTGTGGCGTTGACAAGCGTTGACAAGCTTGTAAATTGGGGAAGATCAAACTCGCTTTGGCCTTTAACATATGGGCTAGCATGTTGTGCTATCGAGATGATGGCAAGTGGAGCAGCTCGATTTGACTTCGATAGATTCGGGACAATCTTTAGAGCAAGCCCGAGACAATCTGATGTCATGATACTCTCAGGGACACTCTCTAAAAAGCATGCGGAGTTTACAAGAAGACTCTATGATCAGATGACTGAGCCGAAATGGGTTATCAGTATGGGAAGTTGTGCAAATACCGGCGGGATGTTCAACACCTATGCGACTGTGCAAGGCGTGGATAGAATCGTCCCTGTCGATATCTATCTTCCCGGATGTGCTCCAAGACCGGAGACACTCCAATATGCGCTTATGATGCTTCAAAAAAAGATCAGAAGAGAATCTGCAAATATGAATAAAAATGCAAAACAAAGGTTCATATAATGAGAAAGTATACACCAAAAGATAACCGTCAAAAGAAGTCTTACTATACTGATAGATTTTGGGTTGCTCCTAGAGTTCCGCGAGAAGATGTCGGTGAAGACGGTCACTTCGCTGATGTTGTCAAGACGCTTCAAAAATATATCAACGAGAGTTATGTAGAACTTGGACAGCTTGTGTTACAGATAAAAGCAAAAGATAACTCCAAAGTGCTAGAACTACTTAGAGACAAGTGTGGCTATGCGATGTGTAGTGAGCTCAGCGCTGTTGATTATCTAGCACAAAGCGGAGAGTTTGAGATCTTTTATCAGATGCTCAATCTCGATCTTGCAAAAAGAGCAAGAGTTGTATGTCGCATCAAGCAAAATGAATCAATAGAGTCCATCGTGCCACTTTTCAAGATGGCAAATTTTGCCGAGCGAGAGATGTTTGATATGTTTGGTATCTATGTTAATAATCATCCTTATCTTAAGCGTATCATCATGCCGGATGATTGGAGCGGTCACCCGCTTCTAAAAACCTATCCGCTTCAAGGTGATGAGGCTGCTTCATGGTATGAGGTCGATAAGATATTCGGCAAAGAAAATCGAGATGTTATCGGTCCTGAAAATAGAGATCCTGCCAAGGTTGATAGATATGATACGCAAAGATTCTCAAGAGTCGGTTATGAAGTGCCGTTTGGTGCTGATATAAGTGAAGGCGAAGAGCCAAATGAGATCGAATATAGCAAAACAGCTTTCGTAAATTATCAGAAAAAGCCTAAACAGCTTAAAAAGAAGAGATAGGATAAGCCATGCAAGTTACTACTAAATTAACACCGTTTTTTGAAAACCTCAATTTTGAGCGTGCAGGCAATACCATGGTCATCAACTTTGGACCACAACACCCCTCCGCTCACGGACAGTTGAGACTTGTGCTTGAACTAGATGGCGAGCAGGTTGTCAAAGCCCTCCCGGATATCGGCTATCTACACAGAGGTGTCGAGAAGATGGCGGAAAATATGACCTATAATGAGTTTTTGCCGACAACGGATAGACTTGATTATATCGCCTCAACATCCAACAACTATGCTTATGCCATTAGCGTTGAGAGACTTTTAGGGATAGAGGCTCCAAGACGCGCACAGGTCATCAGAACAATGCTTCTTGAGCTTAACCGCATCATGTCTCACCTCTTTTTTCTTGCAACACATGCACTCGATGTTGGTGCTATGAGTGTCTTTTTATATGCGTTTAGAGAGAGAGAATATGCGATGGATCTTATGGAATCTTATTGTGGAGCGAGATTGACACATTCAGCAGTGCGTATAGGTGGTGTGCCTCTCGATTTGCCTGCGGGCTGGCTTGCAGAGCTTCAAGCATTCTTGGAGAAGATGCCTGAAAATATCAAGCTTTATGAAGATCTCTTAACCGAAAATAGAATTTGGAAAATGCGACTTGAAAATGTCGGTGTCATCTCTGCTGAAGATGCACTTTCCTGGGGGTGTACGGGTCCTATGCTTAGAGGTTCAGGTATCAAGTACGATATCAGAAAAGAGGAGCCTTATGAGCTTTATGGTGAGCTTGATTTTGACATACCTGTGAGCGATCGATGTGATAGTTATGGAAGATATAGACTCTATATAGAAGAGATGAAACAATCTGTGAAGATACTCCATCAGCTCATCCCGATGCATGAAGAGAGTGAGCCACAACTTATGGCGCATGCACCAAAATATCTCTCTGCTCCAAAAGAGGAGATTATGACGCAAAATTATGCACTTATGCAACATTTTGTTTTAGTAACTCAAGGGATGCGACCGCCAAAAGGTGAAGTCTATGTTCCTACAGAGTCTCCAAAGGGAGAACTTGGATTTTACATAAAATCTGAAGGCGAACCGTATGCTTATAGACTCAAATGTAGAGCACCAAGTTTTTTCCATACAGGACTTTTACAAAAGATGTTAGTGGGAAGCTATATAGCTGATGTTGTTACTATCATAGGAAGTACCAATATTGTTTTTGGTGAGGTAGACAGATGAAAAGATATGATTTGAGAGATTTGCATAAAGATTTTTACAAACGCATGATAGAGCTTATTGATAGCGATTTGCAAGGTGGAGAGGTAGGTATATTTCTCTTTGAAATCGGCGATTTTTCTCCTATCCAAAAGAGTGCAGATATCATCAAGAAGCACAAGCATGAGCTTCTAAACTCACTCAAGTTCAATGAAGTTGATTGGACGATAGTAGTTAGGAAAAAGGCTAATTAATGTCTAAAACTATTTTCTCGACATGGAGGGATGAGCTTGTTGACAATCGACACATTAGTGGCGATACTTGTCAAGTTTCATCTTTTAAATTGCCGGGGGATTATAGTGCTGACAAAAGTTCAAAAGCCTTTATAGGTTGGGATGGCGTTGCGGTATTTGATGAGGGTGTCGATGTTGTAAGGCTTGCATGTGAATATGCTGCTCAATATCAAAAATACTCAGAAGCTTGCGGAAGATGTGCGCCAGGCAGATGGGGTGGACGGATACTCTATGATCTTCTCGATAAGATAGCTAGAGGCGAAGGAACGCAAGCAGATATCGAGCATCTCAAAGAGGTGAGCGAAACGATGATGATGACCTCAAAGTGCGAGATAGGAAGAACAACCCCGAAGCCTATCTTGGATCTGCTTGAACACTATAGAGAAGAGTTTGACCTCCTCATAGAGAAGCAGATACCATCAAAAGATTATGCAAAAGAGGATGTAAGTTATATAGCCAAAGTAACCGCACCTTGTATGGATATGTGTCCTGCGCATGTTGATATCCCTGCATATATCGAAGGTGTACGAGATATGCAACTCGGTAAATCTTTACAGGCAACACGGCAAACGATGCCACTCGCTCATAGTTGCGGGAGAGTATGCCCGCATCCTTGTGAAGATGCTTGCAGAAGAGCAAATCTCGATGAGCCGATTTCAATCATGGAGCTAAAGCGCATTGGGGCTGATTTTGAGACAGATCACTCTTTACCGTGGCAACACCCAAGAGAGCCCAAGCCACTTAGAGATGATGGCAAAAAAGTTGCAATCATAGGTGCAGGTCCGGCAGGACTCACAGCGGCATACTATCTCGCGCTTGAGGGGATAAAGGTTGATATCTTTGAAGAGTTGCCGGTACTTGGTGGCGAGGTTGCTGTTGGGGTGCCTGAGTATCGTATGCCGATTGATAAGTATAATAAAGATATAGAACTTGTTACTTCAATGGAAGCCGTGAGTGTTTATACAAACACCAAGGTAGATGCTACGAAACTTAAAGAGTTAGAGAGTGAGTATGATGCAACGCTTTTAGCATTTGGGACAAGACTCTCAAAAAAAGTAAGAGCAGAGAATGAACGGTTTGACATGGAAGGATATTGGGGCGCTATAGCAATGCTTGATAAAGTAAATCTATGGCACAAATACCGCATAGGTTCCCCTGCAAGCGAAGATCTCAAAGACAAAGTTGTTGTCTGTGTAGGAGGCGGCTTTACCTCAATGGATGTCGTACGCTGTGCTGTGAGAGAGGGTGCAAAAAAAGTTATCATGCTCTATAGAAGAGATGAGAAAACGATCATTAGAAATACAACTTACGAAGAGTATCATGAAGCAGTAGAAGAGGGCGTAGAGTTTATCTTCCACTCAGCGGTCGAGCGAATATTTGATGAAGAGAACAAGCTAAAAAAATTACTCATTAACAAATTTGAGCTTGTTCCTACTCCTCAAGGCGGTAGAGCAGAGCTTGTGAAGATAGAGGAAGGCGATTTTGAGATAGAGTGTGATTATCTCATCCCTGCCGTTTCTCAATCAGCTGATTTGGCACTCCTTCCTCAAGAGTGGAATGTTGCGCTCACTTCGTGGGGGACACTCCTAACTAATGGAAAAGATTATATGACATCACGCGCAGGACTTTTTGCCGCAGGTGATTGCGAATATGGTCCTATGACAATCGTGAATGCAGTTGGTCAAGCCAAAAGAGCCGCTTCGGTAATATCAAGATATATCCATGACGGAAAAGTGAGTTTGAGCGATGATGAAATCATGGAAGATCATCTCAGAGCACTCAATGTTTATGATAAAAATGAGAAGATCACGGGTTGGATGCAAGGACAACCAAGAGAAGAGAGCCAAAAACTCTCAGTCGGCGATAGAATCGATAACAACAGAGAGGTCAATCTCGGTTTGAGCGGAGAAGAAGCACTCGCTGAAGCACAACGGTGTATGCGGTGTTATTATATCTCAATGGTGGTCGTGTAATGATGGCACAAAAGCAAGAGATGAATCAGCATATCACTATAACAATCGATGGAAAGAGCTGCATAGGTAAAAAAGGCGATACTATACTCGAAATTGCTAGAGCCAATGATATCTATATTCCTACGATGTGTTATATATCTAAGGTGAAGCCGATAGCATCATGCCGGATGTGTGTCGTGCAGATAGAAGGAGTAGAGGGAACAGTGCTTGCTTGCCAAGAGCGAGCTGTTGAAGGTGCTGTTGTTATCATCACAAGTGAAATGCTCTATAAGCACAGACAAAATATCATGAAACTCTTTAGCGTCAATCATCCGTTGGAGTGTGGCGTATGTGATAAAAGCGGTGAATGTGATTTGCAAAATAAGACGCTAGAGTTTGATGTGGCAACACAAAGTTTCAGCGCAAAAGAGTCAGATAAAAAGGTCGAAAATTGGGGATTTATCAGCTATGATCCTTCCCTTTGTATCGTCTGCGAAAGATGTGTACGAGTCTGCAATGAAATCGTTGGTGAGAGTATACTCGAAGTAGCAGTTGGCGGGTACAACTCTAGGATCATCAATACGGATTTAAATAATGATTGTAGCAGCTGTGGCGAGTGTATGGCAGTCTGTCCTGTGGGAGCTCTCGTAAATAGTGAGTTTAAATATAGCTCTAACGCATGGGAGCTTGAACGAATTCCGGCAACATGTGTACATTGTAGTAGCGGATGTGCTCTTTATTATGAGGTTAAGTCTTCAAGTATTGCAAACAGAGACAAGAGCATCTATAGAGTGACAAATCCATTTGAGTTTAACTCACTTTGCGGGGCAGGGAGATTTGCTTATGATTTTGCAAACAAAGGTGTTAGCAAAGATACCGCGGCTTTCAAGAGTGCTATAGAGGCATTTAAAGAGGCTAAAAGCATACGCTTGAGCGCAAATATCACAAATGAAGAAGCACTCATTTTACAAAATCTTAAAGAGAAATATGACTATAAGCTCATCTGTGATGAGGCGAGAAGCTATCAAAAATTTCTAGGCGCCTATAATGCAGTGAGCGGGAAAAGTCTCTATGGCGGTAATCTTGGAGCGATCAAAGATTCGGATGCAATCATAGTACTTGGCACACGAATCAATGATGATAATCCAATCGTTAAATATCATATCTCTATGGCAAGCAAATGGCATAGAGCAAGAGTAGCTTATTTGCACCCAATGGAAGATGCAAGCATGGCAAAAATCATAACACAATTTATCAAATATGAAGTCGGAAGCGAAGAGGGTGTTGTAGCACTTTTAGTGGATGCTCTTTTGAGCAACTTGGATCTCTCTGATGAGGTCAAAGAGTTTTTAGACTCTCTAGATATAGGCAATCTGAGTGCTGAAAGTAATGTGGGAGAAGAGGAGCTTGAGAAGTTAGCAGCTTCTTTTGAGAAAAAAAGCAGACGCTCACTCATTGTAGGAGCTGATCTTTACGGACATCCAAGAGCTACGGAGATAGCAAAACTACTCGCACTTTTTGAAAAATATGGCGAGTATAATGTCATACTCGTTCCACCTGCAACAAATGCTTTGGGTGTTGCTTTGATATGCAATCTTGATGATGACGATGAAGAGGAGTCGAGCGTAGGTTACAATGTAAAAGGTGGTTTTACTTTGGGCTCACAAGGCGAAGTCGATCTCGATATGCCGGCACTCAATCAGCAAGAAGGGACACTCACCACTGTTGATAAACGCGTGGTTGCTACACATGTTGGACTCCCTTTTGGCGGCTATGTGCTCAATGATATCGCCAATGTCTTAGGATTGGAAGCGGAGCATACGATTGATTATACAAAAGAGCTTCCTAAAAAAAGTGGCTATAAAGCAGTGGAGTTTGATGCACTTACTCAAGAACTCTCAAGCTGTGAAGATAACCGAGGGTATCTGCTTGAGGTTAAAAATGTAAAGAGCGCCGAAGAGTTTGAGGAGATTGAAGAGTTGCCTACTTATGACGGGGGTGTTGTCTATTGGTGTAATGAAGGATTGCATTTTACACATAATACACTCTATAAATATCCGCAAAGCAGATACCTCAAAGGCTCTCAGCAGTTTGCGGCAGCTATGAAAATAAGTGACGGGGAGGAGCTTTTTTTTGAAAGTGATAAGAGGCGGTATGTGAGGATTTTTAAACTTGATGCATCGATGAAGGGAACGATAGCGATAACTGCAATTGTTGCGGAGCCACTCGAAGCATCAGGTTTAAAAAATTATAGATATACTTTGATGAAATTACAAGAGGACGGGGTAATTAAATGAATCCAAATGAAGTGAAGATCAAGATTGACGGCGTTGAATGTGTAGCTAAAGAGGGCGAGTATATACTCAATATCGCTAGAGCAAATGGCATATTTATTCCTGCTATTTGCTATATCAGTAGATGTTCTCCTACACTTGCTTGTCGTATATGTTTAGTGGAAGCTGACGGCAAGAGAGTCTATGCTTGTAATGCAAAAGCAAAAGATGGCATGGATGTTATAACAAGCAATGAAGAGATTCTCGAAGAGAGAAAAGCAATCATGAATGTCTATGACATAAACCATCCTCTCCAATGTGGTGTTTGTGATCAAAGTGGAGAGTGTGAACTGCAAAACTATACCCTTGAACTTGGCATTGATTCACAAAATTATATGATTGCTGATTGTAAGAGAGAGAGCACAAATTTTAGTAGCGTGTTGCATTATGATCCGGGTCTTTGTATCGTTTGCGAAAGATGTGTAACGATCTGTAAAGATATGGTTGGAGATAATGCACTCTCAACAGGACCACGAGATGGAGCGGAG
>JACDJA010001755.1_pt1 | contig 17110 bp, 14 predicted proteins | sample 7449241 | NCBI WGS metagenome assembly JACDJA01 (sample SAMN14253289, study PRJNA609438) | sludge metagenome | isolation source: initial anaerobic sludge | collected 2018-12-20 | reverse complement strand
TCAGTGCTGCGACGGCGCCCCCCATGGCCAGAATAACAGCCAGCGTGATCAATATGGCGCACCAGGGAACTTCAGTTGTACCGTGCCATATAGCTGTTTGTATACGAAAAAATGAAGTGCGATACTGCTTGGCCTGCATACTGCCCAGGCCGAGAACCAACCCGGCCCAGATTAGCAATCCTGCTCCCGCTCCCGAAACGGATCGCCACCAAATATCACTGGTCAGCTCCGTTCTTGGATCATCCAAATGCGCGCCGCCGAAGGTTAATCGGGCAAAATCCCATACCTGCTCTCCTTCAGTGGTGATAATCATCTGCTTTGCATATAGATGGGCAGATAGGGGGGCGGAGTAGGTTTTTTCCATCTGTGAGCGTAGCGGAGTAGCCAACAGATCGAACACGCTGAGTACTTCAGCGCTATAGATATTTTCCCCGGTGGCGCGAGTTTGTTCCAGTGCCGGGCGAAAGTGAATCGTGTCGAGCAAACCGATCAGGATGAAGCATAACAGGATGGTCAGTGCAGACATTCCGCTGGCGCTGTGTATAACCTTGCGCCAGGAAGCCAGCATATGTTCATGCCGCCTGGCATAAATACCAAGAATAATACCTGTTGCCAGCAGCAGATAAATCAGAGCGTCTGTCCAGAGTATAACGGGATGGAAAGGCATTATGACGAAGATCAAAGTTCAAGTTGTAATAATGCGGTATTGTAGCGTAGTGACAACAGGCAATTGCATCGAAGAAAAAAGTGGATATCGTAATGATAAATATAGCCTGGTTGACCAGAATGTTTATTCTGCTGGCTGTTTTTATTTGTAATGACACAACGCAACCATGCCATCATCGAAAATGACAAAAAAATATTCCGGTTTTGCTAAAGTTCCTGAATGGATGGTCGTTAGACGAGCGTAACATATGCAAATATTTATTTTAGAAGGAATTCCGTCGTGAAAATAAACCAGATATCTCCGGGGCATACAGAGCTTGCTGCCGGGGTAGCTCAAAAAAAAGTGGACAGAACGGATAATGCCAAAGTGAGTACTGCAGGTAAAAATAACAGTATACATATCAGCACACTTTTATCAGGAGCTCAGGCATCGAATGCTGGCAGCGAAACTGTTAATGCTGCGAAAGTTGCCGAAATCAAGCAAGCCATTAGCGAAGGTCGTTTCAAGGTGAATCCTGATGTGGTTGCGGATCGTCTGCTGGAAACCGTGAAAGAACTGATTCAAAGCAAACGTTCAACCTAAAATGGACGGTAATCCTCAGGCAATTCTGCAGAAAGGCGATACGCTAGCCTCGACTTTGCGACTTCAGCTGGAAAGCACTTACTTGTTTCTTGAGCTTCTTGAGCGCGAACGAAACCTGCTGGCTTCAGGAAGTATTGATGATTTGCCCCCGCTGGTTGCAGACAAGGATCGGGTCGTGAGTCAACTTTCACGATTGGATGCACAACTTAACCAGCTTCTCGCTGCAGCTGGCTTGCCTGGTGATGCGCAAGGAATAAGCGCCTGGCTGGCTGCCAATCATTCAAAATCAGCTGTTGCCCGCGACTGGGAGGAGCTGCTTAACCTTACCCGTCTTGCTCGGCAGCGTAATCAAACGAATGCAAATATCGTTTCCACCTGGTTGCAATATACACGACAGACGCTCTATGCACTGCATGGTGCGACAGGGCGCATCACACTTTATGATCCCAAAGGCCAGATGGCTTGACATCTCCTGAAGGCACCACCAAAATTGGTTTTTAGACGAGCCGTGGCCGCGTGATATTCGCTGTCGCGACTATCCATTTGACATGCCGGGCTGTTGCATCCCGTGCACAAGATTTTAGAGGCGTTCATGGCACGCTTATTACAAAGATGTTTCACGTGAAACATCTTTGTAATTACCACTTGTCCTTGTTCCGCGCCTACCAACCAGACACTGTCTCGCAGTCGTTGCCGGGCAAGATTAAGGCACACTAAAATCCTAATTGGCCGCGTATCGGTGCCAGCTTGATCAATTTCATATAAAATACCTCCAACTCCTTAAGCAATCTTCATCATATGACTGTCCAAGTCTGTTTAGGCGCACTGCGAACTGGCATCTGTATTTATGCATTTTTCAAGAGATTTTGACATTATCGTTGTTGGTGGCGGACATGCCGGAACGGAAGCGGCTCTGGCAGCTGCACGCATGGGTCAAAAAACATTACTTCTGACGCAAAATCTGGACACATTGGGGCAAATGTCATGCAATCCATCCATTGGAGGAATCGGCAAAGGCCACCTGGTTAAGGAAATTGATGCACTGGGTGGGGCTATGGCTGCAGCAATTGATGAAGCAGGCATTCAATTTCGCACGCTCAATTCAAGCAAAGGCCCGGCGGTTCGAGCAACACGCGCCCAGGCCGATCGTGTACTGTATCGCCAGGCCATACGCAAACGGCTGGAAGCACAACCCAATCTGCTGATATTACAATCTACTGTTGATGATCTGCTACTGCTGGACGACAAGATTACAGGCGTTGCCACGCATCTTGGAATTACCTTCTCGGCGCGCGCCGTGGTGTTGACGGTTGGTACCTTTTTGGGGGGGCTGGCGCATGTCGGTGACCAGAATTTTCAGGCGGGTAGAGCGGGTGATCCGGCATCAATCAGGCTTGCGCATCGCTTGCGTGAAATGAATCTATCGGTGGGAAGACTTAAAACCGGCACGCCGCCCCGTATTGATGCACGCACTATTGATTTTCAGTTTTTGCGCGAGCAGCCAGGAGATGAGCCAATACCAACATTTTCATTCCTGGGAAATACTGCACAACACCCTCGACAGGTGTCATGCTGGATGACACGCACCAATGAGAAAACGCATGAAATCATTCGCGCCGGGTTGGATCATTCTCCCTTGTATACCGGGAAAATAGAAGGTATCGGGCCACGCTACTGTCCATCGATCGAAGACAAGGTGGTGCGTTTTTCTGACAGAGACTCGCATACTGTCTTTTTGGAGCCGGAGGGTTTGGAAACCAGCGAAATTTATCCGAATGGAATTTCAACGAGCCTTTCTTTTGAAGTACAGGTCGAACTGGTGCGTTCAATTGCCGGCCTGGAAAATGCACACATAACCCGGCCGGGTTATGCAATTGAATATGATTATTTCGATCCACGGGCACTCAAAAGATCTTTGGAGACAAAAGCGATCGACGGATTGTTTTTTGCCGGGCAGATCAATGGCACTACCGGCTATGAAGAAGCAGCTGCTCAAGGTTTGCTCGCCGGTTTAAACGCCAGTCTCAAGATAAAGGAACAAGAATCCTGGTGTCCGAGCCGTGATGAGGCTTACCTTGGAGTGCTAGTGGATGATCTGGTTACCCGTGGTGTAACAGAGCCTTACCGTATGTTTACCAGCCGTGCTGAATTCCGCTTGCAATTAAGGGAAGACAATGCTGACATGCGATTGACGGAAGCCGGGCATCAATTTGGTCTTGTTGATGAGAAGCGCTGGCAGATTTTTGCTGCCAAGCGGGAAGCAATCGAAACCGAAAAAGCAAGATTACGGCGTACCTGGGTGCCCGCTGGTGTCTTGCATAAATTACAAACACTGCAAACATCCGGCCAATCTGACGATCGCTCCTATTCATTATACGAGCTGTTACGACGCCCCGGAATCAGTTATACAGAGCTGGTGTCATTGTCTGAAGTTGAACCGTCGATGATTGACGGCCAGATCGCCCAGCAGTTGGAAATTGATGTCAAATATGAAGGTTACGTAGAACGACAAAGACAGGAAGTTGTTCGTCATACACAGCATGAAACCATGGTTTTACCAAAAAACCTGGATTACAGTACCGTGCGAGGCCTTTCTAACGAAGTCACGCAGAAATTGAATCAGCATCAACCGGAAACAATTGGCCAGGCAGCACGGATTTCTGGTATTACACCGGCAGCCATATCCTTATTACTGGTACATCTAAAGCGTGGTATGGCACGCCAGGCAGCCAAACAGGAAGAAACGCATGAATCTGGAAAAACAGTTGCATGAAGGTCTGGAAGCAATTTCAGGGTTGTCCGCTGATGTGGCACATTTAAGCAGTCAGTTATTACGCTACATTGAACTCATCACGAAGTGGAACAGTACTCATAATCTGACTTCGGTAAGAAATCCCGAATCGATGATTACTCGTCATATGCTGGACAGCCTGGTCGTATTACCACATATCAGTGGACCAAATATTGTTGATGTCGGTAGTGGCGCCGGCTTGCCGGGCATTCCCATTGCGCTGGCGCGTCCCGAATGGCAGGTGGTCATGGTAGAAAGTAATCAGAAGAAAGCTGTTTTTATGCAACAGGTTGTGGTTGAACTGCGTTTGCAGAATGTTTCAATCAGGCAAGAGCGTGTGGAAAAAATAAAGCCGGGAGACAAGGTAGATACTGTTATCTCACGCGCGTTTTCCAGTCTCGAACGTTTCATGCGCTTGTCGAAACATCTGTGTGAAAACAACGTTGATCATTGTCGTTTCATTGCCATGAAAGGAGCGTTCCCGGATATGGAGTTGATGCAACTCCCTCCGGAATTTTCCGTTGAGCAGATTATTCCCGTTGCGGTTCCTGGCCTGAGAGCCAAGCGTCATCTGGTCGTGATGCGGTGTCACTCCGAATGAGATTTATTGAGTGGAATATAAGCGTATTCCATAATCTTCTTGCCAGAACAGAGACGTAATTTAATGGTCAGGATACTTGCCATTGCCAACCAGAAGGGAGGGGTGGGTAAAACAACGACCAGTATTAATCTGGCCGCCAGTTTGGCAAGTATCGGCAAACGAGTATTGCTCGTTGATCTGGATCCGCAAGGTAATACCACGATGGGAAGTGGCGTAGACAAGCGCCTGTTGGATCATACTGTTTACCAAATACTGCTGGGCGAACAGACCATCGCCAAGGTTCGTTTATCGACAAAACCAGGGAAATACGACCTGCTCCCGGCCAATCAGGAACTGGCAGGCGCAGAAGTGGAAATGGTGTCGCTGGAACAGCGTGAATCCCGCCTGAAGGAGGCTTTGCAGGCAATACAGGCAGATTATGATTTTATTCTGATCGATTGTCCTCCAGCCCTTAACCTGCTGACATTAAACGGATTATGTGCAGCACACGCTGTTATCATTCCCATGCAATGTGAGTATTATGCGCTGGAAGGCCTGAGTGATCTGGTCAACACGATTAAAAGGGTACGGATGGGTTTTAATCCATCCATCAGGATAGAAGGCCTATTGAGAACCATGTTTGATCCGCGCAATCTGCTGGCGCAGCAGGTGTCTGATCAATTGAAACAACACTTTGGCAACAAAGTTTATCAGACCATCATTCCTCGTAATATCCGGTTGGCAGAAGCACCTGGGTTTGGATTACCGGTGCTTTATCACGATCGACAATCCCGGGGTGCCCGGGCTTATCTTGAATTGGCCAACGAAATTCTGGCAACAGCTAGCTAGCTGATGATCTGGCCAGAAATTCATAATATTTTTGATTGGGTACCGTAACTATGGCAAAACCTAAAGGATTGGGGCGAGGTTTGGACGCGCTACTGGCAGACAATTCCCAGGAAACAGATTCGCTACAAAATCTTGCTGTGGATTTATTGCAGGCCGGGAAATACCAGCCCCGGACGAGGATGGATGAAACATCCCTGCATGATTTGGCAGAATCGGTCAAGGCGCAAGGGGTTATGCAGCCAATACTGGTACGACCGCTTGTGGCGGGTGGCTATGAAATTATTGCTGGGGAACGCCGCTGGCGTGCTGCTCGGATTGCTGGACTGGAGCAGATTCCAGCCATTGTGCGCGAAGTGCCGGATGAATCCGCACTTGCGCTTTCTCTGATTGAAAATATTCAGCGCGAGGATCTTAACCCTCTAGAGGCAGCAGCGGGAATTCAGCGTCTGATCGAAGAATTTGGTATGACGCATCAAACAGCTGGTCAGGCATTGGGTTATTCGCGCAGTGCGATCTCAAATTTGCTGCGTCTGCTTAATCTGGCTGCCCCAGTGCAGGATCTGATTATGCAGGGGAAAATCGATATGGGACACGGGCGCGCCCTGCTCGCGCTGGAGGCCGGGAAACAACTGGAAATTGCGCATCTGATTATGCAAAGGCAACTATCCGTGCGTGAAACCGAAAATCTGCTCAAGCGAATGAGTCAAGCATCTTCAGTAAGGAAACCGTCATTTCCGGATAGAGACCTGCTACGCCTGCAGGAAGATATGTCTGCACGGCTGGGCGCCAATGTTGTAATCAAACAAGGGAAAAAAGGTGCTGGTAATGTCATCATTCATTACGCCAGTCTTGAGCAATTGGACGGAATTCTTGCGAAATTCTGAAGAACCTTGCGACAATCGCTCTGCTGGGATTGGTTTACATTCTGTAATCTTATCGCGTAACTTTTCTAACAGAGTGGTGAGGATTATCCAAGTTGTTATAATCACGTTAAAAACAAGCTCAAAGTACTCATTTGTCGCACACAAACCACTACGCTTTTTGCCTGTTTTTGCCTCGCTCTGATGGGCCTTTTGCCCATGTTTTCATCACCCTGCTAGTGGCAACCTAGATGCCAGCTTGCTTACCTCCTGATTGATTTGCGTCAAAAAATCAAACCATTCTTAACAGAATGTATGTTGTAATGAGAAAAAATCATCACTTCATGGAGTAAGCCATGTGAGTACATTACGTGAAACCGGAGTATGGAAGGCGCTACATTCACACTATCTATCTTTTCAAAGGATACAGTTGCGCGGGCTGTTTGCGCGAGATAAGAAACGTGCCGAGCGTTACACCGTAGAAGCAGCAGGCTGGCGCCTGGATTACTCCAAGCATCGTATCAATGACAAAACCCTGAAATTGTTATTTGAGCTGGCACGTGAATGTAGCCTGGAATCGCGGCGTGATGCCATGTTCTCGGGCAAGGAAGTCAACACCACTGAGCAGCGCGCCGCCCTGCACATCGCGCTACGTGCCCCTGCTGATTCAGTAATAAATGTGGCAGGCGTGAATGTAGTACCTGAAGTACAGGCAATACTCAAACGTATGGCTGAATGCGCCGAGTTGATCCGCGCGGGAGAATGGAAAGGCTACAGTGGCCGACCGATCCGTAACATCGTTAATATTGGTATTGGCGGGTCGGATCTGGGCTCGGTAATGGCCTGCGGGGCGCTGTGCCATTATGGCGAACGCAAGTTGAGATTACGCTTCGTTTCCAATGTGGATGGAACGGATTTTGTAGAGGCAGTACACGGATTGAGGCCGGATGAAACCTTATTCATTATAGCTTCCAAAACGTTTACCACACTCGAAACCATGACTAATGCGCACACTGCGCGTCATTGGCTGCAAACCGCTGCAGGACGTGACAGGAAAGCCATCACACCCCACTTTGTAGCGCTCTCGACCAATGAGCCAGCTGTCAATGATTTTGGTATCCCCTCCAAACAGATGTTTGGTTTCCAGGAATGGGTAGGTGGGCGTTATTCCATGGATTCTGCTATTGGCTTATCCATTATGATTGCCATCGGGCCGGAAGCTTTCTGCGAAATGCTTGCTGGTTTTCACGCCATGGACGAACATTTTCGCAGTGCACCACTTGAACAGAATCTGCCTGTCATCATGGGGCTTCTGAACGTATGGTATGCGGACTTCTTTGATGCGGGTACCGTCGCAGTATTACCTTATGCACATTCTCTCAAGCGGTTTCCTGCCTATCTACAGCAGCTCACCATGGAATCCAACGGCAAGCATGTGACACTTGACGGAAAAAGTGTGGATTACCATACCGGCTCCGTGTTCTGGGGCGAACCAGGTACCAATGGACAGCATTCGTTTTATCAGTTGATTCATCAGGGCACACATTTGATTCCTTGTGACTTCATTGCTTTTGCTGAATCGCTCAATCCGGTTGGACGACATCAGGATCTGTTGTTCGCCAACGTAATCGCGCAGGCCGAGGCGCTTGCCATGGGCAAAACACTTACAGAAGTGCAAAAGGAAGGGGTATCGGCCGAATTGGCACCTCATAAGGTTATGAAAGGCAACCAACCGTCGAGTCTATTGTTTGCTAAACGACTTACACCAACATCATTGGGAGCACTAGTAGCACTGTATGAGCACAGTGTATTTACACAAGCCACAATATGGGATATCAACCCCTTTGATCAATGGGGGGTGGAATTGGGCAAACGGCTTGCATCGCGCATAGCAGAGGAAATAGAAACACCGGATGTGACGCTGGCACACGATGCTTCAACTAATGCCTCAATTCGCTGGTACTGTTACATGCGCGGACAGAATAACAGCCAAGAAAAACAAGAAAAACGCTGTGTACTGGCGCTGGATGTAGGCGGCAGTAACGTCAAGGCAAGAATAAGCGGCGAGAAATTAAAAATTAAAATCCCATCTGGTTCAGACATGACACCAGAACTTATGCTCACGCAGCTGGATAAATGTTTACACGGATGGCATTACGATGCAGTAAGCGTTGGTTTTCCAGCATTGGTTGTACATGGGCGTATTGCAAACGAACCAGCTAATCTTGGCACTGGTTGGGTAGGGTTCGACTTTGCCAAGGCATTTAGCTGCCCGGTCAGGATTATGAATGACGCTGCCATGCAGGCACTTGGCAGTTACGAAGGCGGGTACATGCTATTCCTTGGCCTTGGCACCGGTCTTGGTTCCGCTGTCATTGTGGATGGACGGATTGAGCCAATGGAACTGGCGCACCTTCCATACAAACAGCATACCTATGAATATTACGTTGGTAAACATGCGCTCCAACGCTTGGGAAAGCGTAAATGGCGAGCTGAAGTGTTCGCAGAAGTTGAAATGCTGCGCATTGCACTTGAACCTGATTACATCGTACTGGGTGGTGGTAACGCACGACTTTTGAAAAAACTACCGACCGGTGTTCGCCGTGGAAAAAACGCCAATGCATTCACTGGTGGTTTTCGCCTGTGGGAGGATGAGTATGAATGATTCAACAAATGCTGATCATACGATACAACTCGGTTTTATCGGCTTGGGGCGTATGGGCCTTAATATGGTGGAGCGATTGCAGAAAGCCGGTATAGGTTGCGTGGTATTTGATACCAATTCTGAAGCATGTATTGCCGCTACAAAATCGGGAGCAGAGACAGCGATCTCGCTTAATGATCTGGTTAATAAGCTTGCCTTACCTCGTGCAGTATGGCTCATGCTGCCCACCGCAGTAGTGGATAAAGTGCTCACAGTGTTGACACCCCTTCTCAGTGCCGGCGATGTCGTGATTGATGGGGGAAATTCGCACTATGTGGCAGATCTACGCCGTGCTGCATCACTCGCAACCAGACAAATTTATTACCTGGATGTGGGTGTCAGCGGCGGTGTGTGGGGGCGAGAACGCGGTTATTGCCAGATGATCGGCGGTCCTGATGCGGCCTATCAGCGGCTTGAGCCTGTATTTCGCACATTGGCACCTGGTGTGGAAGCCGCGACACGCTCGCCGGGCCGCAGCGGCGAGCCGACACCTGCCGAACATGGCTATTTGCATTGCGGGCCGAATGGCGCCGGACATTTCGTCAAGATGGTGCACAACGGCATAGAGTATGGATTAATGGCAGCCTATGCTGAGGGGTTGAATATACTGCATCAGGCGAACGCTGGAAATGTCCGGCAGGAAATAAATGCCGAAACTGCGCCACTCGAACATCCCGCACGCTATCAGTACGATTTTCCGCTCAATGACGTGGTGGAGTTGTGGCGCCGTGGCAGCGTGATTGGTTCCTGGTTGCTGGATTTGACAGCCATTGAGATGAATGAGGATATGACGCTTTCACGTTATACCGGACGTGTATCTGATTCTGGTGAAGGCCGCTGGGCGGCACTCGCGGCAATTGAAGAAGGCGTCCCGGTTCCGGTACTTGCCGCAGCACTTTTTGGCCGCTTCACATCACGCGGGCATGATGAGTTTGCCGATAAGGTAATGTCTGCGATGCGCCACGGATTTGGGGGGCATGATGAAAAAACCGCTCCGGATGACAAATAAAAGAAAAAGGAGGAGGTGTGTCTGATACAAACCTTGTGATTCTTGGTGCAACCGGAGACTTGACGCAACGTTTGCTCATGCCGGCATTGTATCGCCTGCACCAGTCGGGATATACGCGGGATCTTAAGATTACGGGGTATGCCATTGAGGACTGGAGCAAGGAGCATTTTCGCGATCATATTCAAGAGGCATTACGTACATTTGTATCGGATGACAAGATTGAGGATAAACACCAGACAGAATTTTGTGCGGGCCTAGATTACATTACCGGTAGTCTTGAAGCCGGGCAGATGAAAGAAATCGGGCGTCGCGTGAAAGGGTCGATACTTTTTTACCTGGCGTTACCTCCACCCTTGTTCGGTGCTGCAGCTGTAGCGCTAGGTGAAGCAGGACTTGCGCAAACTACTGAAGGCTGGCGACGTCTGGTAATCGAAAAACCTTTTGGTACTGATCTCGCCAGTGCTGAAATGTTGCGTAAACAGATTCACAGTCAATGGGCCGAGGAAAATGTGTTGCGTATCGACCATTTCCTGGGCAAGGAAACTACGCAGAATCTGATGGTGTTCCGCTTTGCCAACCGTTTCCTCGAACCACTCTGGAACAGCGCGCATATTGCGCAAGTGCAGATCAGCTGCCCGGAAACGTTGGGAGTAGAGCATCGTGCCGCCTATTACGATCACGCAGGGGCATTACGCGACATGTTGCAAAATCACCTGATGCAATTATTTTGTCTCACCGCTATGGAGCCGCCGTCAAGCTGGGATGCTGAAGTGTTGCGTGATCACAAAGTCGAAGTATTGCGCGCGGTAGTGCCATTCAATGAACACACAGTGTGTAACCGAGTTGCGCGCGGCCAATATACTGCTGGCAGCATTGACAGTAAAAATGTACCTGCTTATCGTCAGGAATCTGGTATCCCTGTTAACTCAAATACTGAAACTTTCGCGGCACTGCGTTTCGAAATCAACAACTGGCGCTGGCAAGGTGTTCCCTTCTACCTGCGCAGCGGCAAGCGCATGGCTAGTGATTACTCAGAGATCGCGATACAGTTCAGGCAAGTGCCAGACGCGCTGCCTGATGGCAGCGCTGCGCCGAATAACTGGATGATATTCCGCCTGCAACCACAGGAAAGTCTCAATCTGGTAGCGACAGCCAAAAAGCCCGGTATGGAATTTGCCACGCACACCGTGGTACTTACTGCACCTTATGCACAAGAAGGTGTCAGAGAATTTTCAGCGTATGAACAGTTGCTGATGGACGCAATCAATGGTAATTGTTCGCACTTCCTGCGTTTTGATGAGGTTGAATGGTCATGGCGCTTGCTTGATCCGGTGTTGCATGCGTGGCGCACAGGCAGTCCTGAAGAATATGCTTCCGGCTCGGAAGGACCGCCATCACAGAACCAGTTGCTTACAGCTGGCCACAGCTGGCGGCCAGTACAGATGCATTCGGAAAATTGACTATAAATGTACTTGACTGATCAGAATTCTGATCAGTCAAGTACGAATGCTATTATTGATTTATTGCATAATAAATGGGTAAATCGGGTTGAATTTTGTAAATATCATCCTGAGCATCCCTATTCCTGGTTGCGCACATTTTCGGCATAAGCCACTGTTGCCGCGTTGCAGATATTGTTTATGTGTTGTGCGTGGACTGTTTACTAAAGGTACGTGTCTTGAACGCCAGACTCACAAGCAGGATACCAAAGATGATGGCATAAGCACCAATCAGCCAAAGCAAGGCAAGAGCACCGACCGCTGGCTGCGCCATGAGGAGAATGCCAAAGACAAGTGATGCAAAGCCACCCAAAATGAGCAACCATTCGCCCGTCATTTCTTTGCGCAGGCGAATCGCAGCTACAATCTGAAGAGTACCAGTGGCGACTGCCCAGATTGCAATATAAAACAGTAGCGCTAATGCGGTGACACCAGGAACCACAAATGTCAGGACCCCCACACCAACGCCAATAAATCCCCAAAGGAGCAATACCCACCAATGCTCGTGTATCTTGCGCCCTATGACTGCGGTCCAGATACCAAGGATACCGTCCATCAGAGCAAAGGTTCCGAAAAGCAACAACATCGCTACCAGTGAAATCTCGGGTTGAAACCAAAGCAAGATGCCAAACAAGATAGCGATGATGCCGCGCAGTAATAATATCCACCAACTCCGGGAAAAAATAGTGGTTAGTTGATTTTCTACAATGTTCATTGTTGGCTCTCCTCTCAGATGAAGATCAAAGTTGATTGGCTGGATTCGATTGATAAAGTTATTTTGTCAAATGATTTTACGTTAAGAACGAAACTGTATCGGACTATCCGTATTTCACATGGAATCCGGATACTGGTTTATAGTTTTTCATCGATCTTTTATAATAACTATACGTGAAGAATAAGGTACACAGAACGTGGCAACAAGATATATCAACCGGATAAGCAAGGTAGTGAGCATCACGATTCACCTGGAAAGCCTGCCCGTTACAACCTTGTACGTTAACTACTTTGATACAGAGTTTATTCAAATAATTCAGAAAATGGATTATTCCCTGCATAAGGAAACGTTTGAGCATGGATGTTCCTGGCTTGATTCAATCGTATGGTTACCTGGCTGTTGCCGTGGGAACTTTTCTTGAAGGTGAAAGTGTGTTGTTAACCGCCGGTGCAGCAGCCTTTCATGGCTATCTCTGGATGCCTGCAGTCATTTTGATAGCAGCCGTATCGGGTTTTCTGGGTGATCAAATCTCTTTTTGTGTAGGACGCAGATACGGCAACAGATTACTGGCAAAATTCCCTTCCTTGCGGCGACGAGCTGCACGTGTAAGCGCACTACTGGAGCGTCATAACGTGTTGTTTATCCTTGCTGTTCGTTTTATGTACGGGCTACGTGTTGCCGGACCTATGGCGATGGGTATGAGTGGTATTTACTGGTCTCGGTTTCTGGTTCTGAACCTGGCGGGAGCAATTATCTGGGCGATTACGATTGCCAGTATTGGCTATGGACTCGGCCAAGGTTTTGTCTATCTGCTCGCTCATTTTGATGCTGAAGAAATCTGGTTACTGGTCGCTCTCCTGCTTCCAGCGACCATCTGGAGATTGATTGTGCGCAGGAAACACTCGGTACGTTCAAAACATTCTTAAATTTGAGCGATATCCAGTTGTCGTATCTGGATAAATATTTGTTATAAAGAGGCACGAAAATTCGAGGTATAAGACCCTTAGTGCATATGTTCTGATAGCAAATCTTTGGTATTTCTCGATATTTTCGTCACCACATCTTTCTGTGCAGACGACTGCCAGAATTCGCTGATAGCATGACAACTTAAATAGTGTAGTCATGGGGCTAAAGATATGAAATCCTTTTATCTTTTAAAAGGATTTCATATGACGCCATCCCATTGCAGGCATGATATTTCAGATAAGGTATGGTCACTACTTGAGGAGCATTTACCAGGTAGAGAAGAGGCATGGGGGGATAATCAGGAGATGAATCGGGCGAGAAAGGGAGCTCAACACCAAGATACATCTGGCCGTGGATGCGCATGGTATGCTGGTCAGAATCCTTGTTACACAAGGTACCACTGCTGATTGCACGCAAGTTGGCCGCCTGATCGAAGGGATGGATGCAGATTATCTGCTGGCAGATCGTGGCATGACAGTAATGCCATTATTGAACAGGCGGAAAAACGGGGAATGGAGGTTGTTATTCCTCCAAAGAAGAACCGGGAGACGCAAAGATATTATGATCAAGCGCTGTATAAACTGAGGCATTTCGTCGAAAATGCTTTCCTCCATCTCAAAAGGTGGCGTTGCTATAAAACACGCCAAAAATACCTCTTCTTTCCTTGCCGCCGTACAAATTAGATGTCTCGCCCTCCGGACAGGTATCTTGTGACTATACTATCTAGGATCAATCAGAAATGATGCAACGTTTATCTGTCAGCAAATGGTCACGTCGTTTCTCCGCATTATTCTGGGATGGTGTTGCTGCATTGCTGGTGCTCGGTCTGGTGGTTTTTCTTGCCCAGGCCAGCCGCGACTTTATGCAACCTCTGGTGGAATCAGGGCACGATGTCATCAGTCTTGATCCATCCGCCTTACCGGAGTACGCACTGCGAACATCACTCAGAATGTTGCTGGCAATGGTGCTATCGCTGATTTTTACCTTTACGTATGCAACCTGGGCGGCCAAGAGTCGGCGCGCTGAACAGATTCTCATCCCGCTACTCGATATCCTCCAGTCGGTACCGATATTGGGTTTTATCTCGATTACGGTGGTGTTCTTCCTGTCCTTTGCGCCTGGAAAAATGCTGGGTGCCGAACTGGCTTCAGTTTTTGCTATCTTTACCAGCCAAGCCTGGAACATGGCGCTCAGTTTTTATCAATCACTGCACACGGTTCCGAGAGCGCTGGATGAAGTATCGCGCTCGTTTCGGCTCAGTCCATGGATGCGTTTCTGGAAGCTGGAAGTGCCTTTTGCAATGCCAGCACTCATCTGGAACATGATGATGTCCATGTCGGGCAGCTGGTTTTTTGTCGTGGCATCCGAAGCAATTAGTGTGGGTGATACGATCGTCACCCTACCGGGGATCGGCTCTTATATTGCGTTGGCGATTGATCAGCGCGATCTTGGCGCGATTGGCTGGGCAATTGTAGTCATGTTGATAGTGATCCTGATTTACGATCAGCTCCTGTTCCGGCCGTTGGTGGCCTGGGCAGATCGTTTTCGCTTTGAGCAGGAAGCCAGAGGAATGCCACCGCCGCACTCCTGGGTGCTGGCTGTGTTACATCGTTCACAATGGATAACGTTTACCACAGCTTTGTTTGCTAGGATCTGGCGATGGACTTACCAGAAATCGCAACAACCTGCTCGAAAAAAAGCATTTACCTGGAAAGGAACAAGAACAAACCTGAAGCCGTGGATAGATTGGCTGTGGTATGGAACAATTACCGTAGTTTGTGCCATCATTTCATGGAAAATTACGTTCTTTGTTTTGCAGGAAGTGGCGCTGGCAGAAGTAGGAACGGCCATGTTCCTGGGTTTTATAACCATGGTGCGTGTTTTTGTGCTGATCGCGGTTGCCAGTGTTATTTGGGTACCGGTGGGTGTCTGGCTTGGACTGCGGCCAGGCGCAGCGCGTATTGCCCAGCCAATTGCCCAATTCATGGCGGCATTCCCAGCTAATCTACTGTTTCCACCTGCGGTGTATGGGATCGTAGTACTGCAGCTTGATCCAGATATCTGGTTGAGTCCATTGATGATCCTGGGGACGCAGTGGTATATCCTGTTCAACGTTATTGCAGGCGCATCAACTATTCCAGGTGAGTTGCACGATATCAGCGCTAATCTTGGTGTCCGAGGATGGTTGTGGTGGCGACGCATTGCGCTGCCAGCAGTGTTTCCTTTTTATGTGACAGGCGCCATTACTGCCTCGGGTGGATCATGGAACGCCAGCATTGTTGCCGAAATAGTCAGTTGGGGAAGTACTACATTGCAAGCACATGGCCTGGGCGCCTATATTACGGAAGCGACTGTTGCTGGGGATTTTCATCGTGTCGCACTCGGGATCGCAGTCATGAGCGCGTTCGTCGTCGTGATTAATCGCCTGTTCTGGCGCCCGCTGTATGCATTGGCTGAGCGCAAATTCCGTTTAGGGTGAAAGGAGAATCACATCGATACCGTGTTGCTAGATATTCACGAGATTCACAAATCATTTCGCAAACCGGATGGCAGTGAATTGCTCGTGCTTGATGGCATCAACCTTGCTGTTAACAAAGGTGAAATCATCGGCTTGCTGGGTCGTTCAGGTTCCGGTAAATCCACGTTGTTACGCTTAATCGCTGGACTTGCGCCGCCGTCGGCAGGCTCGATTATCTATCTTGGCAACGAAGTGACCGCCCCTCCACCTGGCGTCGCAATGGTTTTTCAAAATCCGGCTTTGTTTCCCTGGCTTACCGTGCTGGAAAACGTGCAACTCGGTCTGGAGGCACTAGGGTTGCCGATCAATGAAGTGCGCCAGCGCGCTATTAAAGCGATTGATCTGATCGGGCTTGACGGGTTTGAATCAGCCTATCCGCGTGAATTGTCGGGTGGTATGCGGCAACGTGTCGGCTTTGCACGCGCATTGGTCGTTCACCCTAATATCCTGCTCATGGATGAACCCTTCTCAGCACTCGATGTGCTGACAGCGGAAACACTGCGTACCGATTTTCTTGATCTCTGGTCGGAAGGCCAGCTTCCCATCAAGGGCGTGATCCTCGTTACCCACAATATTGAGGAAGCTGTGCTGATGTGTGACCGTATCTTCATTTTTGGCAGCAATCCTGGTCGGATTATTAATGAGATCAAGGTTGAACTGCCACACCCGCGCGCCCGTCTTGATCCCACCTTTCGCGATCTGGTCGAGTGCATTTATGTGGAGATGACAACCCGCGCGGTTTCAACATCTGCCGGCAAACGCACAGAATATTTCCCCGGTACGGGAATCGGGACGATTCTGCCATCTGTAACCTCGAACTCGCTTTCCGGTTTGATTGAAGCCGTAGCAGCCCCGCCCTATAACGGCGAAGTGGATCTTCCTGTCATTGCATCCTCCCTGCTTATGGAAATTGATGATTTATTTCCAGTGGCTGAAACACTTCAGATGCTGCGTTTTGCCGAAGTAGTCGGGGGCGATATTAAACTGACCACGGAAGGTCTGCAGTTCGCGGAATTTGATACCGATCAGCGCAAACGCCTGTTTGCCTGGCATTTACTGACCTATGTTGCGCTGGCAGCACATATCCGGCGCGTACTGGATGAACGACCAACACACCGCGCACCCTGGAGCCGGTTTTCAAGTGAACTGGAAGATTACATGCCACAAACAGCCGCTGAGCGAACTCTGCGAACCATCATCACCTTGGGGCGTTATGCGGAAATTTTCTCATATGACGACGAAAAGCATATCTTCAGTCTGGATAATCCTTGAAGAGTTGCTGACTGATTTCTGCTGCGATCTGATATGGTCTAATAGACCCGGACACTCCAGCTAAGAGAAAATAGTCTTAATTGGAGGATGAAACGAGC